>Ga0194133_10000090_pt1 | contig 182331 bp, 147 predicted proteins | sample TA2KigOf40mmetaG_FD_155448 | JGI IMG/M metagenome (GOLD analysis project Ga0194133, IMG submission 155448) | Freshwater microbial communities from Lake Tanganyika, Tanzania - TA2015055 Kigoma Offshore 40m | ecosystem: Environmental > Aquatic > Freshwater > Lake | place: Tanzania: Lake... | reverse complement strand
GGCATCCTCATGAAGCAGACCCAGGGCGGGAACGACGACACCTCGTGGCGGTTCCGCCAGCTGGTCGGACAGACGGTCGACGACTGAGCCCTTCGCTTCCCCCGATGCCCGAGGGCCTGTCCCCATCGCCGCCGTACTTCGCCTACGGATCCAACATGGTCTTGGAGGCCATGCGGGAACGCTGTCCCACAGCCCGGGCCCTGGCGCCGGCGATGCTCCGCGACTGGCGCTACCGGATCAACAACCGTGGCTATGCAACCGTGGTACCGGAGGCCGGAGGGATCGTCCACGGACGGCTCTGGGAGATCGACTCCGCGGCCGAGGCCGCACTGGACGCCTATGAGGCGCTCGACGAGGGGATGTATCGGAAGACCCGGCTCACCGTGGTGCAGTCGGGACGTCCCCTGACGGCGATGGTGTACCTCGCCACGGGCTCGGATCCCGGTTGGCCGATCCCTGGTTACCAGGAGGAGATCGTCGGGGCGGCGGCATCGCTGGGCGTGCCCGATGCCTACCTCGAGGAACTGCAGCGCTGGCTCCGGCACCGGTGATGCCGGGAGGGTGCCGGACCCGTCAACGCTGCTGGACTCTCTTGGATTGGGCACGCCCCGATGCGGGCACCATGCCTTCGCTTCCGCCGATGATCAGCCCCACCGAGACGAGAAAGCCGAGGATGAGGGGCAGCGCGGCCAGGGGACCGACCTCGTCAACCGCCTCCGGGATCAGGGTCTGCGCCACGAGGGCCAGCACGGCACCGCCTGCAAAGGCCTCGGCCACGACGAGCAGCGGAGAAAAGTGGGCTCCAATGGTGAGGTGACCCAGGACCGCAGCCAAGCCCGCCAGGAGTGTCACGGCGAGCCAGGACAGGAGGATCCGTCTCCGGGAGAACCCCGCCCGCAGGAGCATCGACGCACTGGTCGACCCCTCGGGGACATCCGCGATGAAGATGCCCACCTCCAGCGGGAGCGAGAACTCATGCCAGCCCACGAAGTTGCCCCCGATGACGAACGCCGCCGGGATGACGTCGAGGAAGTTGCCGAGCAGGATCGCCGCCCCTGCAGAATTCCTGGAGTGGCTCAGCTCCTCGTCGAGCTCCCGCTGGGTGACCGTTCGACGTGCTGCGAGGCAACCGAAAGCCAGCGGCGGACGGCCCGGGTCTCGTGGTGCAGGTTCGCGAGCGCCCGCTCGTGGCCGAGTCGCTCGAGGGCCGCGGACAAAGCCGGGTTCCTCCGGACGAACTCCACGAAATCCTCCCGTCCCATCCGGAGAAGCTCGAGCGTCTTCATCGCTTCCACGGTCGCATTTCTGGGCTCGCCGGAAAGCAGGGCCATTTCACCAAAGGAATCCCCCGGTCCCAGCGAGGCCACCCGTTTCCGATCCCCGTCCTGCTCCAACAAGACCTCGGCACGCCCGGAGACCACCAGATACAGGGCGTCGCCGGCATCCCCCTGCCGGAACACGGTCCGTCCGGACGGCACCCGCACCTCCGTCACCCGATCCGCGAACATCCCGACCTGCTCCGGAGGCAGCTGCCCCAGCACCGGGGACCGGGAAAAGCTCTCCAGGATCCCACGGATCCGTTGCCGTTTCTCGAGCTCCAGCGACTGCCGCAGACGGAACTCGCTCCGGAAGTTGCCACCCATGCGGGCCAGGAGACGGGTCCCGATCAGATAGACCGTGGCCCCGGCCACGAATCCACCGGCGACATGCAGCCAGCCGCCAAACCGGCTGTAGCCATGCCTCATCAGGACCCAGCGGACTCGAAGGCCAGCTCGATGCTGACCGCGGCGATCAGGGCCCCGGCTCCGAAGGCAAGGACCCGACCGAGGACGCGACGCGACAGTCCATACCGCATCCCCAGCCAGGTCCCGAGCGGACCGCCGGAGGTCACCAGCAGTCCGAGGAGCAGCACGTCCAACACCATCGGCAGAACCTACGCAGAACCCCGTCTACCGCTCCAGCTTTCGCAGGTGGCGATCGAACCATACCGCGAACCGCTCCACGTCGTTCTCCCAGTCCTTCCAGCCGTGACCCTGACCCGGACGCACCTCGATCTCTCCAATCCCGCCCATCGCCTTGACCCGTTCGAGGAACAGCTCGGACTGCTGCATGGGCACGAGCGTGTCCCGGTCGCCCACCAGCAGGAACACCGGCGGCACCCCGGCCCGCACGTGGTACGCGGGCGAGATGGATTCCGCGAAGCGCCGCCTGGCCTCGGGCTGCGGGGGAACGGCTCCGAACGCCGAGCGGAAGTCCTTCAGGATTCCCTCCCCGAGGGCCGATTCGCCCGGCTTGCCGTAGTTCAGGAAATCCGTCGGAGGGAAGAAGCCCGCGGCGGCCTGGACGGCACTGCTCTCCCGGTCGACCGGATCCTTGGCGTCCGCCGTTCCGGATCCGCCCCCGGTGGCCAGCATGAGGGTGAGGTGCGCGCCCGCGCTACCCCCCGCCACCCCAAGCCGGTGCGGATCGATCCCGTACTCCTTGGCGTGATGCCGGATGAACCGGACCGAGCGCTCCATCTGGGGCACGATCTCGGGGATCGTGTACCGGGGGTTCGATCCGTGGACGACTGCGAACACGGTGTAGCCGTGGTCGAGGAGCGGCTGGACGGTCTTCGGTCCGATAAACTCATGGGAGGAATACCAGCCCCCGCTCATCACGTAGATCACCCCGAGGCCATTGGGACGCTCGGGTTTGAAGAGATCGAACGTCAGCGCAGTGCCGTCAACGCGGCCATAGAGGAGGTCCCGGGTCCGGGTGTAGGGCATCGGCTCCGCAGACAGGGACGGGATCCCGAGGCATGCCAGGAGCAGGATCACCCGAAGGAACCGAAGACCCAGGAATGAACACAGGTGGGGCATAGACCGATGATGTCGTCAGACCCCCCGTGCAGCAAGGCCAGCGGAGGCCCCGTTGGGAGACCCTCCAGAGGTGAATACCCACACCGGTGGATGCCGCAGTGCCCTGCGGCGTTAGGTGCGAAGCACCCACCCTCCCCAGGCTCAACTCCCTTCCCTGGCTCAGCACCTCCCCAGGACTTCACCTCCGACAGCCACCCCCAGGCACCCACCCAGCCCCCACTTATCGGGCTACCCGAGGTGTGCTGTGGGCGCTCCCGCGCCCAATGATGCAGGGCACTGCATCACCCACCCACGCAGGCCGATGGCCTGCTCCACCGCCTGCCCCCTTCTTCCTTCCCCCTTCCTCCCGTCTTTCTCCGCTTCTTCCTCCGCGTCTCAGCGTCACCGTGTGAGTCCCCTTCGCCTCCTTCACAGGGTCATCCCAATACCAGGTCTTGGATTCCGCTCCCGGGATCCGACAGCCTCCGAAGACTCCAACCACGCCCATGAATCCGCGAACCCTTCCCCTCCTGCTGCTGACCCTTCTCCTGCCCCTTGCCGCACGCGCCGCCGAGGACCTCGTGGTCGCCGACTTCGAGGGTGAATCCTACGGAGCATGGAAGGTCACCGGTGACGCCTTCGGCGCCGCCCCCGCACCCGGAACCCTGCCCGGGCAGATGCCCGTCGACGGGTTCAACGGCAAGGGCCTGGTCAACTCGTTCAACAAGGGCGACGACGCCACCGGATCCCTCACGTCGCCTCCATTCCGGATCCAGCGGAAATACCTCGCCTTCCTCATCGGCGGTGGCCGCAACGAATCCAGGCTCACCTTCCAGCTGTGGGTCGATGGCAAGCCGGTGCGGTCCGCCACCGGTCCCAACTCCCAGTCCGGCGGCAGCGAGTCCCTGGTGCAGGAGTCGTGGGATGTCTCCGAGTTCGACAGGAGGATGGCCGCCCTCCGCATTGTCGACGACGCCCAGGGAGGCTGGGGACACCTCAACGTCGACCACATCGTCCAGACCGACCGCAAGCCCGCCGGTCCCCGCAAGGATGTCACCCGCACCCTCAAGGCCAGACGACCCTACCTGCAGATTCCCATCAAGAACGGCGCCCCAAAACGGGTCCTCACCCTATTCGTCAACGGCCAGCGGATTGTCCGGAACGATGTGGAACTCGCCCCGGGCACGCCCGACTGGTGGGCCGTCATGGACATCGGTGCGTGGAAGGGCAAGGAACTCGTCCTGCAGGTCGACACCCTGCCCGTGGAGTCCCAGGGACTCGACCTCATCTACGAGTCCAGCGTTCCAGCGGACCAGGGTCCGCTCTACAAGGAGCCGCTCCGGGGACAGATCCACTTCTCCCCGAAGCGTGGCTGGAACAACGACCCGAACGGGATGGTCTACTACAACGGCGAGTACCACCTGTTCTTCCAGCACAACCCGTACGGCTGGGGCTGGGGCAACATGCACTGGGGCCACGCGGTCAGCCGGGACCTCGTCCACTGGAAGGAACTCGGTGATGTACTCCTGCCCGACGACTTCGGCCCCATGTTCAGCGGCAGCGCCGTGGTGGACTGGAAGAACACCAGCGGCCTCGGCAAGGAGGGCAGGCCCCCGATGGTCCTGATCTACACGGCCGCCGGGAATCCCACCGTGCAGTGCATCGCGTCGAGCACCGACGGCCGGAACTTCACCAAGTACTCCGGCAACCCCGTGCTGAAGCAGATCACCGACGGGAACCGTGATCCGAAGGTGATGTGGCACGAACCCACCCAGCGGTGGGTGATGGTCCTCTACGTCGAGCTGCCGAACCGGGGCCACACCATCCACTTCTTCACCTCGCCCAACCTCAAGGACTGGACCCTCGCCTCGATCGCGGACGGGCTGCCCAAGTCCAACTACCTGTTCGAATGTCCCGACTTCTTCGAGCTGCCGGTCGATGGCACGTCGGATCAACGCCGCTGGGTCCTGCTGGGGGCCAACTCGGAGTACGCCATCGGCACGTTCGACGGCACCCGGTTCACCCCAGAGCAGTCGCGGCTGCCCGGACATCGCGGACAGGGCTTCTACGCGCCCCAGACCTTCAGCGACATCCGGGCCGAGGATGGACGCCGGATCCAGATCGGGTGGTTCCAGACCGAGACCAAGGGGATGTCCTTCAACCAGTCGATGACGGTGCCGATCGAGCTCCGGCTGGGCTCCACCGCAAGCGGGCCGCGGATGACCTTCACACCCGTGCGCGAGCTGGAAGGGCTTCGGGCGAGGACATTCCAGGCCGATGGACGCACCCTCCACGCCGGGGATTCCAATCCGTTCGCGAAGGTCCGAGGCGACGCCCTGGAGCTGCGCGCGGACTTCGAGCCGGGCAGCGCCCGGGAGGTGGTCTTCCGTGTCCGTGGCGCCACGGTGGTCTACGACGTCGCCAAGGAGGAACTCGTGGTCGATGGCCACAAGGCGCCGGCCCCGCTGCGCGAGGGCCGCCAGGCGATCACGATCTATGCCGACCGCACCGGTCTCGAGGTGTTCGCGAGCGGAGGTCTGACCTATGTGCCCAAACCGTTCCAGCCGAGGGCCGAGGACCAGTCCGTTGAAGTCGACGTGAAGGGCGGCTCCGCGGTCTTCCGGACACTCCGCGCCTACCCGCTGCGGTCGATCTGGAAGGGGTCGCGATGAGCGGAGGCAAGGTCTGATCCGAGGCGCCAGGACCACGGTCCCGCGTTCCGCCGTCAGGCCAGGATCTGCCGGACCACCTCGCCGTGGACGTCGGTCAGGCGGCGCTTCACCCCGTTGTGGTAGAAGGTGAGCCTCTCGTGGTCGACCCCCAGCAGGTGGAGGATCGTCGCGTGGAAATCCGGGATCGTGACCTTGCCGTCCCCGACGAAGTAGCCGATCTCGTCGGAACTCCCATGGCGGAACCCCGGCTTCACCCCGGCACCGGCCAGGAAGCAGGTGAACGCGGTGGGATGATGGTCCCGCCCCGAGGCGTCGATGCCCTGCGTCGCCGGGCTGCGTCCGAACTCCGTCGCCCACATGAACAGCGTGTCTTCCAGCATCCCGCGCTGCTTGAGGTCCTGGATCAGCCCCGCCACCGGCCGGTCCATGGTCGCCGCCTGGGTGTCGTGGTTCTCCCGCAGGTTCTCGTGGCCGTCCCAGTTGATGCGCGGACTCCCGAACGCACCGCCGTTGACCACCTGCACGAACCGCACGCCGCGCTCGAGGAGGCGTCGGGCCATCAGACAGTTCCGACCGAAGCCCTTGGTCGCCGGATCATCCACGCCATACAGGTTTCGGATCCACGACGGCTCCCGGTCGAGGTCGGTCGCCTCCGGGATGCTCGCCTGCATGCGGGCGGCCAGTTCATAGGACCGAAGGCGCGCGGCGAAGACCTGGTCCCCGGCATGGGCCTCCGAGAACTCGCGATTGATCCCCGACAGCATCCGGAAATCCGCCTCACGTCGTGACGGATCGATGGTTTCGGGCGGACGGAGGTCGGCGATGGGATCGCCCGACCGCGTGCGGAACGGGACGCCCTGGTGGTTGGCGGGCAGGAACCCGGAGGTCCAGTTGATGGATCCTCCGGCCGGCAGGCCGCGGGGATCGGGCAGGACCACGAAGGCGGGCAGGTTCTCGTTCTCGGTGCCGAGCCCGTAGCTGATCCACGCCCCCATGCACGGGAACCCGTTCAGCGTGAACCCCGTGTTCATCTGGAACGTCGCCGGGGTGTGGTTGTTGCTCTTCGCGTACATCGAGTGGATGAAGCAGAGGTCGTCCGCGCATCCGGCGATGTTGGGGAGAAGATCGCTGATCCATGCGCCACTCCGCCCATGCTGACGGAACGGGTAGACGCTCTTCATCAGCTTCCCCGGCTGGCCGAAGAACCCAAGGTTCTCCCCCTTCCCCTCGAGGGCCTTGCCGTTCATCCGCTCCAGCTCCGGCTTGTAGTCGAAGGTGTCGAGATGGCTCACCCCGCCGCAGCAGAAGACCTGCACCACCCGCTTCGCCCGCGGCGCGAACTGCGCCCCGCCCAGAATCCCAGCCGACCCGGAGGCCCGCGCGGCCTCGCGGCTCATCAGCCATGACAACGCGACCCCTCCGAGTCCTCCGAGGCTGCTCGAGAAGAAATGGCGACGCGGCAGGAGCGACGACGTGGTGGGGTCCGGGGTGGAGGTGGACTTCATGTCAGCGGACATAGACGAATTCCGTGGCGTTGAGCAGCGCCCAGCACAGGCCTGGGAGCCCGCGATCGCGGACAACTGCCTCGGCGCGATCCCGTTCCGCTGCGCTCGGCTCCCGGCCCAGCGCCAGGGCATACACCCGATCCACCGCCGCACCAGGATCCGCACCCGCCGCCTCGCGTCGGACCCGCTCGGCAAGTCGGTCGGCCTGGCGCTGCACAAAGGTTCCGTTCATCAGCCCCAACGCCTGCAGCGGCGTCGTGGTCACACCCCGGCGCGGGGTCTTCACGGAGGGATCGGGACAATCGAACGCGTCGAGCAGCGGCTCCTTCCCCGAGTTGATGTTCATGCGGTAGACGGTGCGTCGATTGAACTCCGGGTCCGCCTTGTCGAAGAGATGGTAGAAGGTGGCGCCATACTCGGACGTGGTGAACGGACGGAAGCTCGGTCCGCCGTACTGGAGGTTGAGCTCCCCGCTGACCGCCAGCATGGCGTCGCGGATGGCCTCGGCCTCGAGGCGCCGGGGCGACATCCGCCAGAGCCAGCGGTTGTCGGCATCCACCTCGCCCGCCGCCTTCTGGTGGACAGCCGAGCGACGATAGGCCTCCGAGGTCATGATCCGTCGATGCAGGGCCTTGAGGCTCCAGCCCGAGGCCATGAAGTCCGACGCCAGCCAATCCAGCAGCTCGGGATGGCTCGGGGTTCCGCCGCTCCGTCCGAGGTCGCTCGGGGTCGCCACGAAACCCTGGCCGAAATGGAAGTGCCAGACCCGGTTGACCATCACCCGTGCCGGGAGGGGATTCGCCGGATCGGCGAGCCAGCGGGCGAAGGCCTTGCGGCGATCGGCCTCTGGACTGTCGGCAGACAGACCGAACTCGGCCGGAACGGTCCTCACGGCGCCGAGGGCCGCGGGAATGACGACATCGCCCGGGCTCTTCACGTCGCCACGCTTCAGGATCCGGGCGGGCGACGGCTGCGACCGCGTGCCGGCATAGACCAGCGGCGCGGCGCTCTCGGCCCGCGCCAGCTCGGCCCGCGCCTCCTGGACCCGCACCAGGGCCGACTCCCGGGCCTGTCGACGCGATCGCGGCAGCGTGTCGAGTCCCCGCGCCAGCTCGGCCCGGGTGACGCTGGATCCACCCGATCGGAACGCGGCGGAGACCTCCTCGGGGGTGAGTGCGCGATCATGCAGCGCCACGCTCCGGACGGTGCCCGTCAGCCATGGACGTCCCCCCGCCTCGTGGCGGCGTCCCACCACGATCCGGGCCTTGCCCGCCGCGAACACGGGCACGGGCGAGCCCGGGGCATAGGCCTCCCCATAGGACTCCCCGTTGCGGAAGAGCTGGATCCGCTGATCCGCCGTGAACACGGCGACCAGATGGACGAAGGCCCCGGCCGGAGCGTCCTCGACCGGACCCGCTAGGTCACGGGTTCGGGCGAACCCCTCGCTGCCCACCATCCACTTCCGGGGCTGGCGTTCCGCGAAGACGATCGCGTCGAACGGGGATCCCCCCATCGCCTCGAGCGAGATCGCAGCCCCCCCGCCCTGCTCAAGGTCGGACAGCGCCACCCAGGCCTCGAGCGACTTCTCACGTAGATCCCGATCGATCGGAGGCGCCTCGAAAAAGTCCCCGGGCGTCGACAGCTCAAGTCCCCGTGCCCCCCAGCGCGCGCCTCCGCGGAGTCCCGAGGACCACTGGGCACGGTCGGTCGATCGGAAATCCCACGAGAGCCAGGGGGTCGGCCCCGTGGCGGTCGGCAATTGCGGCCGGGAGGCCGTCACCTTCCGAACCGCCTCACGTTCCACGTCGGCCACGATCCTCGACGCCTCGTCGAGCCGACGACGGGCGGCATCGCGACGCGCCTCGCGACCCTGTCGCTCCACCAGGCCCTCGACCGCCCGATCACCATGGCGGACGCCGTCGAACACGGCCCGGACGCGGTAGTAGTCGGCGAGCGGGATGGGATCGAACTTGTGGTCGTGGCACCGGGCACAGTTGACGGTGAGTCCCAGGAAGGTCTGTCCCACGACGCTGACCAGATCCTCCATCTCCTCCTCGCGCGTGATGGCCCGCTGGGTCGCGTTGGCCTGGGAGTTGCCCGCCTGATCCCACGGCCCCGACACCAGGAGGCTGGCCGCGATGATGCCGTCGTTCGTGACCGGTTCGAGGACATCCCCGGCGATCTGCTCCTGCATGAAGCGATCGTACGGAAGGTCGGCATTGAAGCTGCGCACCACATAGTCGCGGTAGGGCCAGGCCGTGTCTCGAAGCCGATCATATTCGAACCCCTGGCTCTCGGTGTACCGCACGACGTCGAGCCAGTGCCGTCCCCAGCGCTCGCCGTACCGCGGGGAGGCCAGGAGCCGGTCGATCCAGCGCGCCTCGCGGTCGGGTGCGGTGTCCAAAAGGAACGCCTCGACCTCCTGGGGCGAGGGTGGCAGTCCGATCAGGTCGAAATACATCCGCCGGATCAGCTCCCGCGGGGAGGCGGGTGGATTGGGGGTCAGGCCCTGGGACTTCAGGGCGCCCTCGACGAAGGCGTTGATGGGATGGCGGCCTGTAGGAACGACAGGACGCGCCAAGGGCTGGAGCGACCAGTGGGGTTCCGGGTTCGCGACGGGCTCCTCGGCGCGCGCCCAACCGATGCAGAAGACGAGCAGCACCAGTCGGATCCCCCATCGGGTCGGGAAGGACATCCATACTGGGGCACCGGGGTTCATCGGAGGACTGCGGATGACTATGCCTCAGGGTGAATTCAGTCCCAAGCGCTCAAATCGCGGGAACCGCAGCGCCCGCCCCTCGAGGACGGCGTCACCGATCGGTTCCATCAGCTCCGTGTGTTCCGCAATCCTGCACCCGCCTTCCCTGGTGGGTGGACCAGTGCTCTGGGCCACTGGGTGCCTCCCAGGCACCCACCCACCCCAGGCCCTACCTCTCGAGGCCTCCAGTCCACCCCACCCCACCGACCGGCAGACATCACGCCCGCGCCTCCATGACGGCCGCTCCGACCGCTGAAGGCCCTGAACTTCCCTTGCCTCCCCGTCCCCCGGTCCGTCTCAATGGGTCCCGTATGAGGGCCGCCGTGTTCCGCGCCCAGGGATCCCTGGAGATCGATGACGTGGCCAAACCCGCACCACGCGCCGGGGAGGCACTGGTCCGGATCCAGGCCGCGGCGCTGAACCACCGGGACCTGTGGATCCGCGGTGGGCAGTATCCGGGACTCCACTTCCCGGTCATCCCAGGATCCGACGGTGCCGGCTACGTCGCCGAGGTGGGGCCCGGGGTGGAGGCCTCCTGGATCGACCGTGAGGTGGTCATCAACCCCTCGTTCGACTGGGGACATCACGAGTCGGCCCAGGAACCCCGGTTCACCATCCTCGGCATGCCGAGGGACGGCACCCTCGCGGAATACGTGGCCGTGCCTGTGTCCCAGCTCGCCCCGAAGCCGTCGCACCTGAACTGGCACGAGGCGGCCGCCCTGCCCCTGGCGGGTCTGACCGCCTACCGGGCTGTCTGTGTCCGGGCACGGCTCCAGGCCCATGAGAAGGTCCTGATCACCGGTGTCGGCGCCGGCACCGGCCTCTTCGCCCTCCAGTTCGCCGTGGCGATCGGCGCGGTCCCGTTCGTCACCTCCGGCAGCGTGGCCAAGCTCGACCGGGCCAAGCAGTTCGGGGCGCGTCATGGGGCCCTCTACAACGTCTCCAGCTGGGCGAAGGAATTCGGGGACCACTACGGACCCTTCGACGTGATCATCGACAGCGCCGGTGGTCCTGGCTTCGGGGATCTTGTGGACATCGCAGCCCCGGGCGGCCGCATCGTCTTCTTTGGTGCCACCCGTGGGAATCCCCACGAGATCCCGATGCGCAAGGTCTTCTGGAAGCAGCTCAGCCTGCTGGGCACCACGATGGGCAGCCCGGCCGACTTCGCCGCGATGCTGGACCTGGTCAACGGCAAGGCCATCCATCCCACGGTCAGCCATGCGTTCCCGCTCGACCAGGTCGGCGCCGCCTTCGACCTCCTCGAGGCCGGCACCCAGTTCGGCAAGGTGGTGGTGACGCTGTAACCCAGCCGCCAAACCAGGTTCCTGGGTCGCAACTGTCCTGACAGGACTCTTTGGTCCTTGGCTGCCGGGCGGTCCGGTCGGGAGACGGATCCGATTCCGGATCAGGTTCCGGTTGATCTGGTGACACGGCATGGGAAGGGTTGGCGTTCGTGACCCGCCCCGAGTGCCAGGCCAACACCCTCCGCCGCTCTGCCAGAGCGATCCTCTGGATGCTCGCGGGGCTCGGCCTCGGCTGGGCGATGACCGCCGACGCCCAATCCCCGGGCCCCGCCTTCAGCGCCATCACGAACACCCCCCGGGCCGACCTCCACCTCGCCGACTTCCGTCGCCTCGTCCTCGAACGCAACGAGACGATCCAGATGCAGCTCCTCGAGTCGGAGGTGTCCCAGCGTCTTGCCAGGGCCGAGAAGGGCATCTTCGACCCCGTCGCGGTGGGTGGCATCGACTACATCGACACCCAGCGGCCGAACACGCGTCTCGACGCCGCCCAGCTGGGGCTGTTTGCCAGCCCGGTGTTCCTCGAGCAGAACACCCTGTACAACGCCGGCATCGAGAACCTGCTCGGCTCCGGCACCAAGGTCCGCACCGGCTAGGCCCTGCGGCAGCTCAACAACAACATCGGAGCGCCACAGGCCAATCCGGACAGCCTCGTCGGCAACCAATACTCCACCTTCCTCGGGGTGAACCTCAGCCAGCCCCTCCTCAAGAACTTTGGCCCCACTCCCACCCTCGCCCGCATCCGGATCGCCGCGATGGCGTCGCAGATCGCCTTCCAGCAGTACCGACGCCAGACCCTCCTGGTCCTTGCCAGTGCCGAGGCGGCCTATTGGGACCTCTTCCTCGCCCAGGAACAGGTCCGGCTCGGGACGAAGTCCGTCGCGATCGCCGAGAGGATCCTGGCCGACAAGCAGGAACGGGTGGCCGTGGGAAAGAGTCCCCAGATCGAGGTGCTCTCGGCCGATCGGGGTGTCGAACTGGTCGTGGACGGTCTGGTGCCGAATACCCGCTATGAGCTGGAGACCAGCCCTCGACTCGACGGATCGACCGAGCGCGAACGGACCCCGATCCTCGCCACCAACGCCGTCCAACGTCTCTGGTTCCTGTCCTCCCAGCCCGTTCGCTTCTTCCAGCTGCGACGGGTTCCTTGAGGATCGGCCGGCGCGACGGCAAGGGGCGACGCCCCGGAGGAATCCGGCGGGGACCGGGAATTCTTGCCGACACCGTCGCGATTCCGGATAGGTTGCCGGGGTTGAAACTCGAGATCTTCACCCTCTGTGAATCCGCCGCGGACTACGGCGGCAAGCTGTGCATCCTCGGCGGTTTCGACCGCATCCACTCCTCAGAGGTGCCACTGGTGCTGCCACGCTGCTCCGTCGTGGCCCGGCTCCGGGTCCATCGGATCGAGGAGGGCGACCACAAGCTGCGCATGACGATCGCCGACGAGGACGGCAAGAGCATCGTCCCGGGCGTCGAGGCCCAGGTCTCCGTCCGATTCCTCCAGGAGCTCAACAGCGCCACGGTCAACCTGATCCTCCAGGTGAACGGCCTGAAGCTGGAACGCCACGGGGAGTACATGGTCGACCTCGCCGTGGACGGCATCCATCAGGGATCCCTGCCCCTCTACTTCAGCCCTCCGCCCCAGGCCCAGTCCGGTTCCGGACAGGCCGCGGTCTGATCTCTGGAGCCTCGACTGGCACAAAAACCGGGGACGCCCGCGAAGCGTCCGGGCAAATAGCGACTGGGCAACCCACACCCCCGGCTGGTTGGATTGCCGGATGAACCTCGATCCCTACGTCGCCGCGCTCCATGAGCTGAGCCGGATCAGTGGCGATGTCATCCTGCCCCACTACGGCCGAGTCGGGCTCGGCGTGGAACACAAGGCCGACCAGAGCCCGGTCACCATCGCCGACCGCGACGCGGAACTGGCGATGCGAGGCTGGATCGAGGCGCGGTTCCCGGACCACGGCATCCTCGGCGAGGAACACGGAACGGTCCGGCCCGACGTCGAATTCGTCTGGGTCCTCGACCCCATCGATGGCACCAAGTCCTTCATCACGGGCGTGCCGCTCTTCACGACCTTGATCGGACTCCTCCACGAGGGACGCCCCCTCCTGGGCGCGATCCACCAGCCCGTGCTCCGACAGCTCATGATCGGCGACGGACGCCAGACCACCCTGAACGGATCCCCCGTCCGAGTGCGTCCGACCGCGGATCTGTCGCAGGCCACCCTGGTGACCAGCGATCCCCTCCTGCCGATCCGACATCAGAATCCCAAGGGCTATGCGGCGCTGTGTGATCGGGTCCGGCTCTACCGGACGTTCGGCGATGGCTATGGCTACATGCTGGTGGCGAGCGGCTGGGCGGACCTGATGATGGATGCGGTCATGAACGCCTGGGATCTCCTGCCGCTCGTGCCCTGCATGACCGGTGCGGGGGTTCGGATCACCGACTGGCAGGGCCGACCGCACTCGGGACTGGGGGAGACGTCGGCGGTGGCGTGTCGTCCCGAGCTCCACGACGAGGTCATCCGGATCCTGAATCCGGGATGAGGATCGGGACGGGAGGTGGGGATTGGACCCGTCCGCTCCTGCTTTTGCGATTGAAGTGGTTTTGAACCGCGTGGTTTCTTGAATCCGATCATGTCCACCGGATCCCCGCCCACGGAACCCTGCCCCACCGACCTCCGCGGGCGCGTGGTCTGGCTCCCCGGTCGGCTGGTCTCCCTCGATGCCCTCCGGGGATTCGACATGCTCTGGATCCTCGGGGGCGACTCGATCGGCGGGGCCATGGCCGGTCTCAAGGCCGGGCCGGTGGCCGCAGGGGTTGCCCGACAGCTGGACCACGTCCCATGGGAAGGGTTCCGGTTCTACGACCTGATCTTTCCCCTGTTCGTCTTCATGGTGGGCGTCTCGATCGTGTTCTCCATGACGCGGCTGATCGCGAAGGAGGGCAAGGACCAGGCGTTCCAGCGGATCCTCAAACGCGGGGTCCTGCTCTATGTCCTGGGGGTCCTCGTCTACAACGCCGACCACCATGACTTCGTGTGGAAGACCGTCGACGACGTCCGACTGATGGGGGTCCTCCAGCGACTCGCCCTCTGCTATCTGATCACAGGGGTGCTGTTCCTCGTCTGCCGCCTGCGGACCCTGGTGGGGCTCACCATCGCGATTCTTCTCGGCTACTGGGCGTTGCTCACGTTCGTTCCCGCTCCCGGACGCGCCTCGGTGTCCTTCGACGAGGGGCAGAACATCGTGAACTGGGTCGACGCCCACTATCTGCCCTTCCGGAAGTGGGATGGTGACCATGATCCGGAGGGCCTGCTGAGCACCCTGCCGGCCGTGGCCTCGTGCCTGATCGGCGTCTTCGCCGGGATGTGGATGGTCCGGAAGGAGGTCCCGGACCTCCGGAAGCTCCAGTTGCTCCTGGTTGCAGGGGTGGCCCTCCTGGTGTTGGGCTACGGCGGAGGCCAGTTCTCGCCGATCATCAAGAAGCTCTGGACCCCGACGTATGTCCTCGTCGCGGGTGGATGGAGCCTGCTGCTCCTCGGGGTGTTCTTCTGGGTCATCGACATCCGGGGCTGGCAGCGGTGGGCCCGGCCGTTCGTCTGGATCGGCATGAATCCCATCACCCTCTACCTGCTGGTGCATGTCATGAGCTTCGACGACGTTGCGTCCAACCTGGTGGGAGGTCCCGTGGCCTCGGCCCTCGATGCGCGGATTCCAGGCCTGGGTGGCGTGGGCATCTCGGTCGTGGGCATCGGACTCTGTCTGGCCCTCGCCCGGTTCCTGTATCTCAAGAAGCTGTTCCTCCGCCTGTGAGCACCTCCCGCCGACGCCCTTCCGCCCGCAGCCGCGGCCCAGCACAGCCCGAGGGGCGTCTCCTCTCGGTCGATGCCCTGCGGGGGTTCGACATGTTCTGGATCGCCGGCGGCAGCCTGGTCGTCGGAGCCCTCGACAAGGGGCTCGGCAATCCGGTGGTCTCGCTGATCCGGCAGCAGCTCACCCACGTCCCTTGGGATGGTTTTCGGTTCTACGACCTCATCTTCCCCCTCTTTGTCTTCCTCGTGGGGGTCTCGATCGCCCTTGCGATTCCCAGGAGCCTCGAACGCCGCGGCAGGGCCGCCACGGTGCGGCACATCCTCACCCGTGGCGTCCTCCTGTTCGCCATCGGCCTTGTCTACTCCGGCGGGATCTCGGATGGATGGGAGGAGATCCGATGGCTCGGGGTCCTGAACCGCATCGCGATCTGCTACACGATCACCGCACTCCTCTTCACCGTCCTCCCCATCCGGGCCCTCGTGCCGCTCGCCGTCGCCGGACTGGTCGGCTACTGGGCGATCCTGGCCTTTGTTCCCATCCGGGACATCACACTCGAGAAGGGGGCGATCACCCGTCTCGCGGCGAAACGCGGCGAGACGAATGTCGTCCGGCTCTACGAGACCACTACGAACCACGTGCGGGGCCGGTTCCTGCCCGGACAGAACGTCGCCCACCACTTCGACTTCGAGCACCTGCCGGGGCGGCGGTATGACACCTACTGGGATCCGGAGGGCATCCTGAGCACGCTCCCGGCGGTCGTCTCCTGTCTCATCGGACTCTTCGCCGGAGTCTGGCTGGTGGGGGGATCGGCCTCCTCCACCGGGGGCTCCCGGACCTTTGGACTCCTCCTCTCCGGATTCGTCCTCGTGGTCCTCGGGATGGCGTGGTCGATGCACTTTCCGATCATCAAGAAGATCTGGACCTCCTCGTTCGTGCTCGTGACCGGGGGCTACAGCCTCATGCTGCTCGGGCTCTTCCATCAGACGATCGACGTCTGGGGCTGGCGTCGGTGGTGCGAACCCTTCATCTGGATCGGCTCGAACGCCCTCACGATCTATCTCGCCGCGCGCTTCCTGGGATTCGGAAATCTGGGTCAACGGATCGCCGGCGGACCCGTGCGAGCCCTGTTCGGCCCCTTCGGCGATGTGGTGGTGGCCCTTGTCTCGGTCACCCTGCTCCTGGCCTTCGCACGGTTCCTGTACCGGCGGAAGGTCTTCATCCGGCTCTGAGCCGATCCGATCCGGCTCCAATCGCCATGAACCTCGAGGTCCGCGGTCTCCGCAAGCAGCTGGGGGGGACAACGGTCCTCCGGGACGTCCGGTTCCAGGTCGGCGACTCCGAACGGTTCTTCATCCTGGGCCCCAGCGGCAGCGGCAAGACCACGCTGCTCCGGCTCCTCGCCGGTTTCCTCGAGCCCGATGCGGGCGACGTCCTCCTCGACGGTCGTTCCGTCCTCGGCGTTCCAGCCCATCGACGGCCCATCGCCCTGGTGTTCCAGCAGCCGGCGCTCTGGCCTCATCTCACCGTTGGGGACAATCTGGGATACGGACTCGATGTCCGGGGCGTCACCGGAACCGAGCGAAAACGCCGGATCGCCGACGCCCTGTCCCTCGTGCGGCTCGAGGGCTTCGAGGACCGACGCCCGAGGGAACTCTCCGGCGGACAACAGCAGCGGGTCGCCCTCGCCCGGGCCGTGGTCATCCGCCCCGGGATGCTCCTCCTCGACGAGCCCCTCTCCCACCTCGACCCGCCGCTCCGTCGGGGACTTCGCGAGGAGCTGATCGGAATCCAGCGGACGCTCGGGATCCCGATGGTCTGCGTCTCCCACGACCGCCAGGACGCCCTCTCGATCGCCCACCGGATCGCCCTCCTGAACGAGGGCTCCGTCCTCCAGGAGGGTCCGCCATCGGACCTGTTCCTCCGCCCCGCGACCCCGTTTGTCGCCGACTTCCTGGGCGAGATGAACTGGTGGTCCGGGACACTCATGGCCCGGGGGAGCGATGGACTCGAGGTCGGGTCGCCCCTCGGTATCCTGCGGTCCTTGTCCGATATCCCCTTCGGAGTCGGCACACCGGTCCGGATCGGCGTCCGCCCCCGCGATCTCCACCCGCTCCAGGCGGGTCCCAACACCCTTTCCGGAACGGTCGTGGAGTCCGTTGGAACGGGTGAACATGACGAATCGGTCATCCAGCTGGCGTCCGGAACCCGGATTCGTTGGCATCATCTGATGGGGCCTCGACGCGTGCGGGCGGGCGATGCGATCACGCTGGGGGTCGACCCGGAGCACGTGCTCCTGTTCCCGGCGGCCTGATTCTCTGGTCGCCGTCCAGCGGAACCCAGGACGCAATCCGGGGCCCGACCCCGGCCGGGGCCACACCCTGCGGAACCCGCTCGGAGGCCTGGGGGCGTGAGCCGTCGTTGCCTCGACGGGCAACGCAATGACGGTGGATGCGTCACGGTCGGAAGGGTCCTTGCCGGTGCTGCGATGCGGCTCCGACGGATTCCCACGACGGTGTCCGGGAACCCTTGGAAACCGGGGTTCAGACGGCGTTCGGAGCCTGGATTCCGCCCCGTGCCAGGCGGTGGAGGATGTCCGTCTTGTAAGCTGGAATCGGGGGCGGTGTTTCAACCGATCACGACGCGTTGGAGGGCGTCTGACTGGGCAATGAACGAGGCAAGCCCAGTGAAACCTCGCGAAGCCAACCCAGGAAATCAACCGACATCACCATGACACTCATCGCCTCCAAGATCGCCCTCCCCACGACAACCCCGCGCCGCACGATCGTTCCGACCCGGAAGCCCGCACCCATGGCGGTGCCGATCGGACGGCGTCCCACGGCTGCCCTCCCCGCCACAGCCGGCCATCCCCGTTCCAAGGCTGCGGCCCGGACCGTGGAGCCCACCCGGCCCCTCCCGATCTCGGTGCCCCGCTCCGACGTCGAACCCGCCCCGGTCGTGACCCGGGACCGGGACTCGAGGGGACTCGCCCGCGACGGCGAGCTGAACCTCCGGCGGTATCTCCGCGAGATCAGCGACACACCGCTGCTCACCCTCGAACAGGAGGGCCTCCTCGCGGCACGGATCCGCAAGGGCGACGCGGAGGCCCGCGACCACATGATCCGATCGAACCTCCGGCTCGTCGTGAAGATCGCCAAGGACTTCGACGGCATGGGCCTGCCTCTTCTGGACATGATCAACGAGGGCAACATCGGCCTGATGCGGGCGGTGGAGCGGTTCGACCCGCGCAAGGGGGCCAAGCTCTCGACTTACGCGGCCTGGTGGATCAAGCAGGCCATCAAGCGGGCCCTCGCCAACCAGGGGAAGACCATCCGGCTCCCCGTCCATCTCGTCGACCGCGTGGCGAAGATCCGTCGGACCGCCAACCGTCTCCACGAGGAACTCGGACGCGAGGCGACCGATGCCGAAATCGCGGAGGCCCTCGGCATGACCCGGGAACGCGTCACCGAGCTGGTCACCGCCAGCTACAGGCCGGCCTCGCTCGATGCGCCGGTGGGTGACGATGCCGAAACCCAGCTCCAGGACATCGTCCCCGACGAGAACATCCAGACCGCCTACGAGGACTACGAGGCCCAGACGCGGCTTGAGCTGCTGCGCGAGCTGGTCGCCGAGCTCGACGAGCGGGAACTCACCATCATCCGGTACCGGTACGGACTGGATGGCGGACCGGAGCGCACTCTCGAGGAGGTCGGGAACCGGTTCGGCGTTACCCGGGAACGGATCCGCCAGATCCAGGGCACCGCCCTCGCAAAGCTGCGTCGGATGATGGAGCGGCGCGACACGATCCTCGATCCCGACATGGAGGCCTTCCGTCAGGAGCTGGGCCGGTCACGACTGCATGGACGAGCCCTCGCAGGTTGCCCCTGCGGCTCCCGTCCCCTCGCCTGAGGTGCGGTCCACACCCCGGCCGACAGGGCTGGGGTGTGGACTTTTCCGTCGCCCTGTTCAGATGGGCCGGGTGTCATCGGGATTGAACATCCCTGCCCCCCCCGACACCAGAATCACGGCGGTGATCCGCCGGTTCTGGTGGCCCGTATACGCCGGGTCCCGCGATGGGGGCCATCCACCGGAGACCAGCCTCCGCCACTGCCACGCGTTGGTCGGCTCGGAACCCGACCGGATCCTCCACGGTCTCCGACAGACCCACTCCCGCGGGCGGTTGAGGTGCTGGATGGAGAGCGAGCTCCACAACGCCCTTCACGGACGCCAAGCCGACCTCGAGTCCGACCCTCCAGGACAGGACCCGATCCCAGTCACCCTCGAAAAGGCCGAGTCGCGTGAGCCGATGCGGCTCGCGACACGGACCTCCCGGGAGGACCCACGCCCCGCCTTCCAGCAACGGTGGTCTCTGATGCTGCTCGAGATGACGCTGAGCCAGCTTTTGGATTCCACCGGTGATACGGTTGCCGCACTGGAGCGTGACGAGCTCCTGGGCTACCTCGACCGCCCGCTGCCCTCGGGACCCGCCAACGACTTCACGGGCTGGATCCAAAGCCCACAGATCCTGGGTCTGAAGCGGAGGTTCTGATCGGGCCTTCGGGAGGCCATCAACGGGACGATCACCGGTCCCCGGATGCTGGAGATCGAGCTCCTCGAACTCTTCCCGCCGCGATGAACCCATCGGACCGCTGCCCCGAGTGTGGGGGCCCCAAGGACCCCGCGGTTCTCCGGGGACTCTGTCCGACCTGTCTGGTGCGGTGGACCCGGAGTCCCCAGCTGCCGGGAGATCTCCGGGACTCAATCTGGGTCTGGGATGGCCGGCCGGGGGCGCGGATCCAAGGGTATGAGCTGGGCGAGGAGATCGGGCGGGGAGGTTCCGGGATCGTCTACCGGGCACGACAGGTGAGTCTGGACCGCGCCGTGGCGGTCAAACTTCTCATCGAAGGCCCCTTCGCCCATTCCGATCAGGTGGAACGGTTCCGACTCGAGGCCAAGGCGGCGGCCGCGCTCGAACACCCCTCCATCGTTCCCGTCCACGAGATCGGGGAGGCGGACGGGCGGGTCTGCTACAGCATGGCGCTCATCGAGGGCCCCACCCTCGAGAAGGTCCTCGACCGCTTCTGCCTCCCGGCGACCCGTCAGCGATGTCCCAGCAGTGGCATCGAGGCAGGGCGGATGCTCCAGAACCGGCAACGGGAGATCGCGCGGTTTCTATCGGAGACCGCGCGCGCGGTGCACCACGCCCACCAGCACGGGGTCCTTCACCGGGACCGCAAGCCGGGCAACATCCTCATCGCCGAGGGGGATCGCCCGATGATCACCGACTTCGGCCTCGTCTGGGTCGCAGGGTCGCAACACCACAGCGGGGACTCCGGGCGGATCCATGGAACCCCAAACTACATCGCACCCGAGCTCACCCGGGACCCTGGCCGTTCCAGCGTGGCCTGCGATATCTATGCCCTCGGGGCGATTGGCTATGAGCTCGTGACCGGCGAACCCCCGTTCGAGGCGGGCAACCCGCTCGAGACGCTGCTTCGCATCCGGAATGGCCATCTCACGCCCCCGAGCGATCTCGAGACCTCGCTGGACCCGGATCTCGAGGCGATCCTCTTCCGGTGTCTGGATGCCAGCCCCTCCCGGCGCTACACGACCGCCGGGGATCTTGCCGACGACCTCGACCGCTTCGCGCGAGGCGAGGCGGTGCGCGCCCGGCATCCGGGCTGGTTCCGACTGGGCCGGGACTGGGTCGTGCAGCATCCATGGACCGTCACGGGCGCCTCCCTCGCAGTGCTGATCCTCGTGGCGGTGGCGGTCGTCTCTTGGGTGGTCGCGGAGCGGCGCGACGTGGAACGAAGGCGCTCCGACCTCGCGGGCCAGAAGCTCAGGGAAGATCTAGAGGAATCGGTGATGGCGCGGCTTCAGGCGGAGCGTCTCTCGGGATTCCATGGCGACCGTGCCTCCATCCTGGAAGGGCTCCATCAGCTGCATTCCGCGAAGCCGAACCCGCGGATTGTCGACGAGGCGATCGCCCAGCTGGCCCGGGTCGAGATGCCGGCACCGCAGCACCTGCACGCCCGCCTTCCTCCCGGCGCCCCAGTGGCCCTCACACCCGATTTCCAGACCTGCTTCGAGGCCGACACCCAGGGACGTCTCATCGCCACGGACCATCGGACCGGAACCCGTCTGTGGGAGTGGTCCGACGGCAAGTCCACACCCTTCCTCGAGCTGCACCCGTCTCTCGATGGATGGCACCTCATCGCGATCCGCAAGGGACGAGCCACCCTGCTGGAATGGTCCACACCCACCGCCATCGCCGAAATTCCGCTCATGGATCTCGTTGGATTCGGACCCGACGGGGACTGGTTCCTTGCAATGGACTCGGAGCGGCATCTGGACCGCTATGAGACCCGCACCGGACGCCATCTCGGCCGCCTTCCTGACGGATCCGTCCACCCCGGGAACATCGCAATTTGTCCGGATCCCTCCAGGACCCTGATCGCCACCACCGGGGGCGGACAGATCCGGATCATCGACTGGTCCACTGGGGCACTGGTCGCCAGCCGCACCAATGGATTGGCGAACGGAATCGTCCGATGGGTCGGGGACTGGCTAGTCCACCTCGTCGATGGCTCCCGGATCGTGGGCCACAACCTCCAATCCGGCCGGGAATACATCATCGGACAGTTCACCAGTCCGGTGATGACCCTGCTCCCCATCCCCCGGCGCAATCAGATCGCGGCGACGACCGCCTCTGGGGAGTCCGGCCTCTTCGACCTCGACCTGCGGACCCGGATCCTCGGGTTCCAGAACATGGTACCGCTCCAGTTCAACGCCGATGGCAACCAGGTGATGGTCGCCGTCCAGGACTCCTGGGATACCGTGCCGTGCCACTCCTCCGAGGTGCTGGTGTCGCTGTTCCCGGCCGACACCGGCCAGGACCCGATCCGTGCCCTCGGCTTCTCCCCGCGCGGGGACACCCTCCTCGTCACCAAGCAGGCGGGGGTCCACCTGATTCCCCTCAGGGAGGACCGTGACCCCGGATTCCTGCCCGCCATGGGAGCCGTCCAGGCCGCATGGGTCGGGGATACGGATGAGATCGCCGTCCAGACCCGGGGATCCATCCGATGGCACGGCCTGGAGCCCGGGACACTCCAACCCCTGCCGGAACCCATCCACGTCTTGGACAGTCCCGGCACCGGATGGATGGAGCCAGGGGGCCTCTGTGCCTCCACACCCAGTCTGTTGGTGATCCGACCCGACTCGCGGCTTGAAGAGATCCACCTCGGCCAGCGGAGGTCCTTGCGGGTCATCGAGGATGCACGCCTGAAGGGGGCCCGCTCCGTCGAGCACTCCGGTGCGGAGATCCTGTTCGACTCCCGCAACCGGGGCACGGTCCGCTCCCTGAACGGTCTTCTCGACCGGGTGGGCCACCGTCCGGAGGAGCGGATCGCAGGGTTTCGGTTCTCACCGGATGGAACGTCGCTTCTGCTCAGCAGCGGATCCCAATTCCGTCTGATCCAAACGGACGGGGGACAGCCCAGTGGTCGCTGGCCGCGGGAAAGATCATTGGCGGTGGCGAGCGGGTCATCGCGTGGAGCCCGGACTCAAAGCACGTCGTCCTGGTGACCGGTCCCGACCGCATCGGGATCTTCCGGGTCCGCGACGGAACCCGGATCGCCCAGCTGACCCATTCCTTCGACCTCCACGTCACCGCCATGGCGGTCAGCCCTGGGAACCGATGGATCTCCATCGGTCTCGAGAACGGAAGCCTCCATCTCTGGGACCTGCACCGGCTCCGGACCGAGCTCCAGTCCCTTTCAGGCCCCCTCGACGGCGAGACCGCATCGGCCCCTGCCGTTCAGGAAGCGGGAGGGAGGCCTGGCGGGAGACGATGGGCCCAGACCGGGATCTGGCTCGGTCCGACGCCGGTGGTCGTGCCAGGACGGGATCCCCGCTGCACCCCGGCCCAGTTCGACCTGGGGCCGCTCCAGGAGGGGATCCTTCCTTCGCGCTTCCTGGATTTGCCAGGGGGGGCGAGTGGACCCGCATGGGTTTTTGATCCATGACGGAACTCCCTTCGATGCGCGCTGGGCGGTCCGCATGGATTCGAGGGTGGCCCACCTCAATCTCGAACCGGCGATTCCTCTGCTCACGCAACAGCTGGATGGAGCGGCCGTCCACCAAATCCACCTGCTCGCCAACGTCAACTTCGCACCGACCTCGGTCCGACGTCCCGCCGAGCTCGCACGCCTCCGCCTCCGGTACAAGGACGGACCTCCGGTCGAGTTCCCGATCCGACTCGTCATCGAGGTCGAGGACGTCTGGTCCCAGGACGACAACAAGATCCGGCTCCAGCCTCGGTTCGCCTGGCGCGGCATGGATGCCAACGCCGAGATGTCCCGTCGCTGGGTTCAGCTCTACCACGCCACGTTCGTGAACCCGCACCCCGAACAGCCGGTGGAGACCCTCGAGATCCAGTCCTCGATGGCCCTGCCCTCGCTCATCGTCTCGGGGATCATGCTCGACTGAGACAGGGATCCCCGTCCGGGCCTCCCATCCGACCCACCCTGGTGCGCACCGGAAGGGCCAGCGGGCCGATCGGTCTGGCCGCACCACCCCGACCGCCATCGATTTCCGGTCCGGCAAGGCCTGGCCAGGTTGCAGTCTCCATCGGATGCAGGCCCCGCTCCGAGGGCCAGCCCGCCCGGCCTGCCGCTCGCTCAGCACCACCAATCGGCGGCGCTCCTTCGCACTCATTCGCAGATGTCCTTCCATGGGCTCGCGACGCGCTGCGGCGCCAGCCCCATGGGGACATTTTTATCGAGTTCACACGGGGACATTTTCAAAGAGTCAGGACAGTCCACCGCCCGACACTTGCAGACCCGGGCGCCTCGTCCGCATGCTGACCTCTCATCTATGGCTCGTCGGCAATACCCGTTCCACGTGATCGAACCCAAGTGGCAGCAGTTCTGGAGGTCTCAGTCGACCTTCCGGGCCTGGAATCCCGGCGAGCCCATCCCCGAGGCCCATCCCTTCGGCCAGCGGCACGGACTCGGCGGCCGGACCCCCTCCAAGGAGGCCCTGCCTCCGAAGTGCTACATCCTCGACATGTTCCCCTACCCCTCCGGAGCCGGCCTGCATGTCGGCCATCCCGAGGGCTATACCGCCACCGACATTCTCTCCCGCTACCGCCGTTCCCAGGGCTTCAACGTGCTCCACCCCATGGGCTGGGATTCCTTCGGCCTGCCCGCGGAGCAGTACGCCATCCAGACCGGCCAGCACCCGCGCAAGACCACCGAGCGGAACATCGCCAACTTCACCCGTCAGATCCAGTCGCTCGGCTTCTCCTATGACTGGTCCCGCGAACTCGCCACGACCGATCCCGAGTACTTCCGCTGGACCCAGTGGATCGTCCTGCAGCTCTACAACTCCTGGTTCAACCCCACGACCCAGCGGGCCGAGCCAATCGACACCCTGACCTATCCGTCCGACTGCACCTCCGAGGCCCAGCGCCGGGTGCATCGCGACGCCGCACGGCTCGCCTTCGTCAGCGATTCCCTCGTCAACTGGTGCGAGGAACTCGGCACCGTCCTGGCCAATGAGGAGGTCATCGACGGCAAGAGTGAACGCGGCGGGTTCCCCGTCGTGCGCCGCCCCATGCGCCAGTGGACCCTGCGCATCACCGCCTACGCAGAGCGTCTGCTCCAGGACCTCGACTCCATCGACTGGTCAGACTCCCTCAAGGAGATGCAGCGGAACTGGATCGGCCGCAGCGAGGGGGCACTGGTCGAGTTCGAGGTCGCCGACGCCCCCGTCGGAACCCGCATCCAGGTTTTCACCACTCGGCCCGACACCCTCTTCGGAGCGACATACCTCGTCCTGTCCCCAGAGCACCCGCTGGTCCAGTCGATCACGACCCCGGCGCAGGCCGAGACCGTCCGCAAGTACCGTGAGTTCGCCGCCTCGAAGTCGGACCTCGAGCGGACCGAACTCGCCAAGGAGAAGACCGGCGCCTTCACCGGTGCCCACTCCATCAGCCCGGTCACCGGCGGACGCGTCCCGATCTGGATCGCCGACTACGTCCTGGCCAGCTACGGCACCGGCGCGATCATGGCCGTTCCGGCCCACGACTCCCGCGACCTCGAGTTCGCCGAGAAGTTCGGCCTGCCCGTGGTGCAGGTCGTCCAACCGCCGGACGAGGAAACCCCGTGGCGCGGGTTCGCCGACCCCGGCACGGCCGTGAATTCCAACGGCCCGCAGCTGTCGCTGGACGGTCTGCCCACCGCCGAGGCCAAGAAGCGGATCACCGAATGGCTGGAGTCGGTCGGACGTGGCCGGAAGACCATCAACTACAAGCTCCGCGACTGGGGCTTCAGCCGGCAGCGGTATTGGGGTGAACCCTTTCCGATCGTCTGGAAGACGGCTCCGGATGGGAGCCGATATCATGAGGCGCTGTCCGAGGATGTCCTGCCTGTGCTGCCGCCGGCGCTCGACGACTACAAGCCGACGCCCGACGGGCGTCCCCCGCTGGCTCGCGCGACCGACTGGGTGGACCTGACCGACGGATCCCAACGCGAGACGAACACCATGCCGCAGTGGGCCGGAAGCTGCTGGTACTACCTGCGCTATCTGGATGCCCGCAACACCTCGGACCTCGTGGGCCGCGCGGCGGAGTCCTACTGGATGATTCCCAACGGTGCCGCGCCGCTGCCGCCGGGAGCCCCGAAACCCTCACCCGGTGTCGACCTCTACGTCGGCGGGACCGAGCACGCGGTGCTGCACCTGCTCTACGCCCGGTTCTGGCACAAGGTGCTGTTCGATCTCGGACACGTCTCGACCCCAGAGCCCTTCTTCAAGCTGGTGAACCAGGGGCTGATCCTGGGCGAGGACAACCAGAAGATGTCGAAGTCCCGCGGCAACGTGGTCAACCCCGACGACGTCCTGCGCGAGTTCGGGGCCGACGCCTTCCGTCTCTACGAGATGTTCATGGGTCCGCTCCAGGACGTGAAACCCTGGAACACCCAGGGTGTGGCCGGGGTGTACAAGTTCCTGGGACGGGTCTGGCGTCTGGTGATCGACGAGGCGACCGAGACCGAGTTCGAGCAGTCGTGCACCGTTGAACCAAGCCGGGTGGCTGAGTTCCTCGGGGCGCTGAAGCCCGCAGCGATCGTGCGGGATGTCGCCCCCACCCCGGCCCAGCTCAAGGCCCTGCACACCTGCATCAAGAAGGTGACCGAGGATCTCGAGGGACTCCGGTTCAACACCGCCATCTCGGCGATGATGATCTTCGTCAACGAGGCCACCGGATGGGAGGTCCGGCCGGTGTCGGTGCTCCGGACCTTCCTCCAGCTGCTCGCACCGTTCTCGCCGCATCTGGCCGAGGAGCTGTGGGATCTGCTCCATCGCGCCGCGGGCGCTGCCAGTCCGTCGCTGACGTACGCCCCCTGGCCCGCCTTCGACCCCGCCCTGCTGGTCGAGGACTCCCTCGAGATTCCCGTGCAGGTCAACGGCAAGCTCCGCGAGGTCATCCGCGTCCCGGCTGCGGCCACCAATGCCGAGCTCGAGGCCGCCGCGCTCCAGGCCGAGAAGGTGCAGCCCTTCCTTGCCGGCAAGACGGTGCGCAAGGTCATCGTGGTGCCCCGCAAGCTCGTGAACATCGCCGCCTCCTGAGGGGCCCGCAACCGGACCCGATCCCCACTGGCAGCCCACTCCGCCTCCCGATGGCCCAACGCCCCATCCGGACCGCCCTCCGGTTCCTCGAGTTCCTGAGGTTCAGCGTCACGAGCGTCCAGGACTTCAAGCGATCCGTGCAGCCCCGGGAGACCGGAGGGGTCGACGTCCGCGCACGGGCGGAATGGACCCATCGGCACGCGAAACGCCTTTGCCGGATCCTGCGCTGCACCGTAGAGACGGTCGGAACCCCTCCCTCGGCCGCACTCTACGGGTCGAACCATCTCGGGTACCTCGACATCGTTACGCTCGGTGCCGCGACGCCGGTGGTGTTCGTGTCGAAGGCCGAGGTCCGCGGCTGGCCGATCCTCGGAACCCTCGCGAGCTGTGGTGGGACGCTGTTCCTGAAGCGGGAGCGCAAGGAGGACCTGAAGCAGGTGAGCCAGAAGTTCGACCCGGTGGTGTCGTCGGGAGTCCCGCTGGCGATCTTCCTCGAGGGCACGAGCAGTGGAGGCGATGGCGTGCTGCCGTTCCGACCGAGCCTGCTGGCGCCGGCGGTCGACGGCGGATGGTCCGTGGCTCCGGTGGGAATCGACTACGAGGTGAGTTCGGGTCGCGTGGCCGACGATGTGGCCTACTGGCGCGACGACACCTTTCTCCCGCATTTCTGGAAGCTGCTGTCGCAGGACTGGATCCGAACCCGCATCGCCTTCGGCCCCGTCCAGCCCGCAGGTACGGACCGCAAGGTCATTGCGAAGGAGCTGCAGGAGCAGGTGGTCTCGCTGAGGAGACGCTGAGGGAGACTCCCTCGGGGACGAAGACTCACAGGGAGACGCGGGAAGCCGGGGAAGAGAAACGAGGGGCGCTGTGGTCGCTAGTGCCCTTTGGCACAGAGGCACCTGCCGATCCATCGTCCGAGCCCAACCGCAGAGTCCCCAGTCAGAACTCCTTCGGTTGGGCTTCGGGTTGGGGGGGACTCACACGGCGACGCGGAGACACGGAGGAAAGAGGGAGAGATCCTTCAGAAAACGACACTTGGGGAACTTCATTGCTCCAGGACCTGAGACCTATTCTCTGACCCTCATCGCCCTCTCTCATTCTTCCATGCCAAAATCAGCCTTACCGTCTTCCCCTCCCCTCCGCGTCTTCCTCCGTGTCTCCGCGTCCCCGTGTGGGTCCCTTCCTTGCCCCTCACCCTCTCCGCGGCTCGGCCTGCGCGTCAGACCCCTGCGCCTGATCCTCCCAACGTCTTCAGCATTGAACCCCCGAAGTCCGGGGGCCAACGTCTTCCTGACACCTCAAGCATGCCCGCTCAACCCCATCCCTGTTGCGGTCCGTCGATCTCCCGACGGGAATGGCTCCGGGTGGGTGGCCTTGGCGCGCTGGGTCTGGCGCTGCCCACGGTACTGGGTTCGCCGGGAATCTCCGCCTTGGGCATCGTCCCAGCTGTCCCCTCCTTCGGACGCGCAAAGTCCTGCATCCTCCTCTTCCTGAGCGGCGGTCCTCCGCAACACGAGACCTTCGACCCCAAGCCGGACGCCCCGATCGAGATCCGCGACACCTTCCGATCCATCCCCACCCGGGTGCCGGGGATCCACTTCAGCGAGACCCTCCCCTACACCGCGAAGGTGGCCCACCGGCTGTCGATCGTCCGGTCGATGACCACCGAGATCGACGCCCATTCCACCAGCGGGGCCTTCATGCTCACCGGCTACGAACCGGCCTCGAAGGCGGAGAACGTTCCACCCAGCCCGGACGACTGGCCCAGCATCGCCGCGGCCGTGGGGACCCTGAAGCCCAGCACCCGCTCGCCGATGTCGTCCGTAATCCTCCCCGAGATCATGGCCAACGACGGCAACATCGTCTGGCCCGGACAGGATGGCGGCTTCATGGGGGCGAAGTGGCATCCGGTCGTGATGCGCTGCGACCCCACCCAGCTCCCGGTGCGCATCGAGGGTCTGACGCGTCTCAAGGACGTGCCCGAGGTCCGCCTTGAGGACCGGCAGGCGCTCCTGCGGCAGCTCGACTCCCACTTCTCCGCCGGACTCCGCAGCGAGCAGGCGACGGCATGGGACCAGTCCCACCAGCGCGCGTTCCAGATGCTGCACTCCGACGGCTGCCGACGGGCCTTCGAACTCGAGCGGGAATCGGCAGCGCTCCGACGGGCCTACGGCGACCACAAATTCGGGCAGAGCGCCCTGCTCGCCCGCCGCCTCGTCGAGGCCGGGACCCGGCTGGTCCAGGTCAACTGGCCCCGCGAGGGCAAGGCCGAGGTTGCCGGGAGTCCGCTCTGGGACACCCACGCGAACAACGCCAGCCGGGTCCGCGATGTGCTTTGCCCCCAGTTCGACCGGACCTTCGCCACGCTGATCGACGATCTCCAGGAGCGCGGGCTGCTGGAGGAGACCCTGGTGATCGCGGTCGGTGAGTTTGGTCGTTCCCCGAAGATCAATGCCGTGGGCGGACGCGACCACTGGGGAGCCTGCTTCTCCATGGCGATCGCCGGCGCCGGAATCCCCGGGGGACAGGTCGTGGGATCGAGCGACCGCATCGGGGCCTTCCCGGACTCCCGCCCCATCCGTCCGCGCGATTTCGCGGCGACCGTGTTCCACCTCCTCGGGATCGCACCCAACACGGAGTTCCTCGACCCGATCGGCCGTCCCCGTCTTCTGACCGACGGCGGCACCCCGATCCGGGAACTCGTCGGCACCTGAGCCGACGACGGCCTAGGCGCGGGTGGAGGCCGACGCTCCGGACCTGGTACGGAGTCGACGTTGCAGGAGCTCCACGCTGATCCCGAGAACGGCCACAACGGCACAGGTGATCCCGAAGACGTCGCCCCGGAGCCGATACCACGTCGGCCCCTGATCCTTCGGACGTCCCGCCACCTCGATCCGCAGCACACCGGGCCCGTAGACGCTTCCGTCCTTCTGGAACAGGTCTGCCACGCGTCCGGTGGGGTCGATCCGGCAGGTGAGCCCATTGTTGGCGCAGCGGACGAGGGTGACACCGTTCTCGACCGCCCGGAAGACCGCGCCAGCCGTGTGCTGCCACTGGGCACTGCCCTCCCCAAACCACCCGTTGTTGGTGAGCTCGAGCAGGAATCCGGTGGTATCAGACACATGGTCCCGGGTCGTCTCCGGGAACATGTCCTCGAAGCAGATCACCGGCGACGCCACCACGGTCCTGCCCGGACCCAGCGGGAACGCGGCGGCCCGGGTGCCCGCGGTGAAGCTGCTGCCGATCGGCGTCAGCCATCGCATGAACGGCAGGGTGTTTTCGAGAGGAATATACTCCCCGAAGATCACCAGGCGTCGCTTGATGTACCGGTCGACCACCCGGCCCTGGGCATCGACCAGCAAGGCCGCGTTGTAGTGCTCCGGACGTCCCTCCACCTCGCGTCCGAACCCGGTCCCGAACACCCACGTCGCCCCGGCCTTGGCGGTCTCTCGGGTCACCGATTCGAACTGGTCCCGCGTGATGTCCGGCAACGACCCCTCGGGCCAGACCAGCACGTCGGGTCTGGATTCGAGAGCCGTCCGCGTCAGGGCAAACACCGTGCCGAACCGTCCAGGATTGGCGCCTTCGTCCCAGATCAACGTCTGCGGAATGCTGGGCTGGACCAGGGCCAGCGACACCGGCACCCCCTCGGTCCGGGGCACGGCCAGACGGCGTACCCCCCATGCCAGCACCAGGAGCAGCACGAGCACGGGCAGCCGGAGATCCGACATCCAGGACGTGCGTTGCCGCGTGGAACGGATCAGCTGGAGGACCGAGCCGGCAATGCCGAGGGAGACCCAGTGGACCAGTGCGGTCACCCCGAAGATTCCGGTGACCGAGGCGATCTGGATCAGCGGCAGGTTCTTCCATTGGGTGATGCCCCAGAAGTTCCAGGGGAATCCGGTCAGGAATCGTCCCCGGATCACCTCCAACCCCGCCGCGCCAAGTCCCAGTCCCAACCAGAGTGCGGAACGTCGAACGGTGGGGAGTCCCGCAAGGGTCGAGGCGGCCGAGACCCACGGCACCGGGCCTCCGTCAGGGGCTGCGGTCCAGCGTCGGATCCACATCGTCGCCCAGACGGTCCAGAGTGCCGGGTACAGGGCGCAGTAGAGGGAGAGGGCGAGCCAGGCGGCCACGGCACCCGATGGAAATGGGATCGCGAGCAGCCACCGGAGGGACACAAGGAACTGGACGAGTCCCGAGAACCAGCCGAGCCGGAAGGCGGCTCCCGGGGACGTCCCGAGCGCGGCGAGCAGCAACAGGCCCGGGGACACCCAGGCCAGACCGGACCACCCGGGCAACGGAAACGCCAGAGCGGCCAGGAGTCCGGCCAGACCCGCAGCGATCCACGGCAGCGCGCCCTTCCACCGCCCGGGGACGGCGGATCCGACAGCCCTGGAGGACGGCAGCGACATCACCTCTGGCGAGGCTATCAGGGCCCCACGCCGGAGACCACGTTTTCGCCCCCGGCGCCCCCGTCAAAAGAGAGACGGCCATCCCGCATCCGCAGGATGGCCGTCGACTCAGAAAGGGTTCCGACGCTCAGGCGTGGAACGACTTGCCACAGCCGCAGCTGCTCTGGGCGTTCGGGTTGTTGATCTTGAACCCGCCCCCGGTCAGCGCATCGCTGAAGTCGATCACGGCGCCCCGGATGTAGTTGGCGCTGAAGGGATCGACGACCACGGACACGCCGTGGAACTCGGCCGCGATGTCGTCGTCACGGCGCTCGTCGAAGGTCATGCCGTACTGGAGACCCGAGCAGCCTCCGGCCTCGACGTAGACGCGCAGGGGCTTGCCGGTGTTCGCCTTGTCCTCGGCCAGCATCGACGCGATGTGGCGGGCGGCCGCATCGGTCAGCGTCACCACGGAGGCGGAGGTGGTTTCGGTGCAGGGGGATTCGGTCACGGAAGAGCTCATGTCGCAGGCAACCTATGGAGCGTCCTCCGGGGTGTCAATCGGCGGACCCAACCCCGACTCACTCCGGCTTCGCCATCCTGTCCTTGAGGCGCAGGTATTCCCAGACGGCCTGGATCGTCTTCGGACCGTCGCCACCCAGGATCTCCGGCAGCGGACTCCGCCCCTCCTCGTCGAAGTAGACGGGCATCTTGCTGGCCGGATCAATGGTGGTCGGCGCCCGGAGCCAGCGGTGGAAGTAGTCGGGCTGCAGGCGGTCGAAGCTGGTGGCGAGATTGATGCCCGGGGCCTCGAAGACCTGGGTGGCCCCGAATTCCCCGATGCTGTGGCAGCTGATGCAGCCGAACCCGCCGTTGGCCCCGACGAGCTTGCGTCCGGCCTCGGCCAGTGTCGCCGTGTCGGACGGCGCCGGATCGGGCGCGGTCACCGGCGGCAGCCCCGCGAGGGTGGAGAGTCCCTCACCCAGTCCCTGCGCATAGGCCGGGAACGCCGGCATGCGGTATTCGGCCCAGGACCGAGGCTTCACCGCGATCTCGCCCCGGATGAACCGTGTGGCCCACTCGGGCTTGAGCTTGCCCACGAGATGATCCCAGGCCGGGAACCCCTCGAACTGGCCATGGCACTCCCGACAGTTCAGGTGCACCGAATGACGCTCGAGGAAATCGGCCGCCGTGGCGCGGTCCAGCGAGGCTCGGTCGGACGCCCCAAATGCCTGGAGCGCGGCCCGCTGGTCGGCGGTGAGGGTGTACCGCGGTACCTTGGATCCGGTGGAGGGTGTCTCGGCCAGACATCCCGATTTCCAGGATGCCGGCGCCAGCTGGACCAGTGGCTTGGCGGTGAATTCATTCTTCACGCCGTCGAGGGCATGGCAGTTCAGGCACCCGATCGAGGCGACCCGCTTCCTCCCCTGCTCCACCCGGTCGGCATCCGCCTTGGCGGGATCGCCTGCGGGTGCTGGGTCGGCAACGGAATGTAGATAGGCCGCGAGGTCCGAGGCTTCGGTCGCGGTCAGCTTGAAGTTGGGCATCCGGATCCAACGGAAGTGCTGCTCGGGTTTCTGCAGGAAGGCGGCGAGGGCGCCGGGTGTGAACTTCGCGCTGACTTCCTTCTGGGAGACCTGATGCGGCTTGAGGTCGGAGGTGCCCGGTGCCGGATGGCAGGCCCCACAGTGGAGCTTTTCGAACAGCCCCTTGCCGGTCTCGATGGCGCCTGGCTGGACCGCGGCAGGACCTTCGCCCTTCAGGGAGCCCAGGTAGGCCGCAATCGCGGCGGCATCCTCCGCGGAGCCCTCTCCCGAGAGCATCGCCGGCATCGGCGTGCCAGCCCGGTGGGCCTGCGGATCTCGGATCCAGGCGGCCATCCAATCGACCTGTCGACGCGATCCAATCCCATCGAACTCCGGGGCATCCATGGACAGTTCCGGAACGGAGCCCGGAGTCTGGTGGCACCGGGCGCATCGGAGTTCCAGGAAGAGATCGCGTCCCTCGTGCACCCCCGCGGAACGCCGCAGCGCCTCGGTGGATTCATGGGACAACTGGGCCAGCGGGAGGGTGCTGAGCGGGATCTCCCGGTTGGTCCAGAACAGCCGGACCATCGACTCCCCCACCGCCGGGGAGGTGAACTCCACCTTGAGGCTGTTGGTCCCCTTGTTCAGACGAACCGATTGCCCAATCGCCAGGGCTGGACCCGTGTCCTTGGCCTCGAGCGCCAGGGCACCGTTGATGGAGACCTTCAGGGCGCCTTGGGCGAGGACCTGGAAGGTGAAGTCCCCTCGCAGGTCGGCTGAGATCGACCCCTCCCATCGGGCCGTGAAGGGACCCGCCGGCACGAATGGCGTGGCCGGCTGGCCTTTCGGGACGAAGAGCCAGACGTTCGGGGTCACCGACACGTCGGTGACCCCGCCCGCTGTGATCGTGCGGATCAGTCCCGTCAAGGGCTCCGCGGCTCCCAGTCCCTGGGTCGACACCGCCCACAGGACCAATCCGGTGGCGAGGACGTCGAGACGTCCCGAGCCGTGCCGGAAGATCCGGGTGAGGAGGAGCCCAAGGGACCGGAGTCGGGAGTTCATCATGGGACGGGGATCTCTGGGGTGTCGGTGGACTTCAGTTCATCGACAGCGGACGGCCCGGGATCTGGTGGATGGTCTGCTGGATCTCCTGCGAGATCGGGGTGCCGTCCGCCGCCTTGATGTCCCATTTCAGGGACTGCTGATTGACAGGACGGAGGCCCTCGATCTTCAGGATCACCGAACGTCCATCCTTGCCCAGCTTCGCACCGGTGATGTCGAGGGACTCACGGCCCTTCTTGGCGGCATTCGACACCCAGACCTCCGGCGACCCGTAGTTCTCGCTGCGGATATAGTTCCAGCGCTTGCCGCTCCAGTTCTGGACATCCTCGGCCGAAGCCTTGTCGAGCGGCTGGCTGAAGTGAACTTCCACACCCTCCGACACGACCTTGACGGCATTCACGCCATAGACCGGCTTGCCGGTGTAGCGAACCCGGTCAAACCCGGTGATCCGGGCGGCGTTCGACTGCCACTCGCTCAGACCCGCCACGTAGAGCTGCCCGTCATGGGGATGGAACCGTGCCCGCATCACGGAACTGGTGAACTTGAGGGGGAAGCGGACCGCCGCGGCCTGCTGACGTCCGTCGCCGAGGTCCTGGCGCATGACCAGGAATAGCGACGACCTGCCGTAGGACTCGTACAGGAGCTCGTTGCGGTAGGGACCCCACTTCGAGCTGGTGACCCAGACCTGGCCGCCGTTGGAGTTGCAGAAGTCCGAGTGCGACAGCCACAGAATGGGTGGAACGTAGTTCCCGGGGGCCCCGGCCGGCGTCTTCGAGTTGATCACGCCATGGAACGCCTTGCCATCGACCCAGTTCAGGGGCGAGGTCGGCACCCAGGTGCCCTCGTTGTCGCCCGTGGTCACCTGGCCGTCGCCACGGACGCCGATGCCGTTCGGAGCCCGGAAGCCGCGGGCCACGACCTCGAAGGTCTTGCCGTCGGGACTCACCCGGAAGAGGCAGCCAGCATGGGAGCAGACCACACCGTTGCCCCGCGAGGCCTTCTCGTCGCCGAACCCACTCCCACCCCCGTTCACCGGGTTGGCCTTCGCGAAATAGAAGTTCCCGGCATCGTCCCGCTGGAGGTCGAAGACGAACTCGTGGAAGCCCCGGGTCGACATGACGTCGTTGTTGAAGTTCTCGTAGTAGTCCGCCTCGCCGTCCTTGTTGAGGTCGACGAACCGGGTGATGCCGTCCCGCCCGGAGGTGTAGATCTGGTCCTTCACGATCACGAGCCCGAGGGGTTCGTACAGGCCCGAGGCAAACCGGCTCCACACCAGGTTTTCGAGGGAGTCATTGATGCCCGAGACGATCCAGATGTCGCCATCGTGCGTACAGAGCGCCGCGCGCTTGCCGTCCGAGAAAAAATCCATGCCGCCAAACCGGACACGACGCTTCCAGGGATTGTCCTCGGGGGCCGTGATCGAATCGGTCACATAGGCGCCGTCCGGGGTCGAACTGGTCGCCAGGCGCCCCTTCAGGTTGACCGTCTCCGGCCAATGCCGGGGTCCGCCCTTCATGAAGTCCGGCAGCGACGGCGCCGCCTTGGCGAGGTCGATCGCACCGGAGGTCGACGCCCTCGGACCGCTCCAGATCGTGACCTTGAACGGTTCATCCGCCTTCACACCGGCCCCGACGAGCAGAAACGCCCGCGAGCCCTCCACCTTGATCTCGACGCCCTTCGGCAGCGCGGTCCCGGCGACCACCGTCGACCGATCGCCTGACGAGAAGACCAGCGCCGGAAGCCCCGCCTGGAGGCCCACCTGGACCTGGGCGTCCGACACCTCGGCCAGCTGGATCGTGAATGGGTCCTTCACCGTGTGGCGTCCGATCGAGGTCGCCCCCTGCTTCGGCGGACCGAACCGGAACGTCCGGGTGAACGCCACACCGGCCGGTCCCGCAAGGCTGCCCGGCTTCTCATAGACCATGGTGCCGCGCACCGTGTAGCTCAGGACCGTGTCCATGCCGTCGACATAGAGTCCTTTCCAGTGGCCGACGGATTTGTCGATCGGACCGAACGGCTCGGGCCGGGTGTCGGCGAACCCCTGGCCCGGGATCCCGACTCCGGGTCCGTTGCCGACCCCGAACCTCTGCTCGCCCACCATTTGGGGGTGCTGGCCATGGTTTCCGTCGAACACCACGCCGCGGGTGTTGATGAACCCGCCGGTCCAACCCGCCGCCATGCGGAGGGTGTCGGAGTCGAAGAGCATCGTGGCGTCGTTGCCGACACGGATCGCATAGCCCTTGAGGGCGACGTTGTTGCTGGGGAAGTCGGCGCCGATGCAGGCGGACTGGAACGGGAAATCCTCCTGCAGCATGCGGAAGGCCGAGGCCTTTGGCTGGGCGGCGGAGGTGGAAAGAACCAGGAGCCCCGCGGCCACTGCGGCGGAGGCGAGAGTTCGGAGGGGAGTCATCATGATGGACATCGTTGCATTCCTGACGCGATTCTCAATCGGACCGCACCGGTCCGGAGAGCGTAGCAAGACCGCCTCGCCCAAGGTCCAGCCGGGAAAGCGAAGGAAGAGCAACGGTCCAGGGGACCGCCCATCCGGGAATTGGCCGGGATCACCCCCAAAGCCGGGTGAGGTGGAGCCCTGCATCCTCCCACAGGGGTCCCGGTCCCGCCTGCGAGACCCATCCCGGATCCGAGGATCTGCGACACATGCGGGTCGGAGATTCCCAGTCCCGGTGAACCCCCGACACGACCGGTCGCACAACCTGGGGACAGACCCCCAGAAATCCGGATTTGGGCCCCGAAAACATCGCTGGGTCGTCGCGGCATGCTCACTGCTGAAGGGATGCTATTGGATGGAACATCCAGAACACTGAAAGGACAACGACCATGAACTCACTGATCACACGTCGCAGCTATCCCACCAGCCCGTTCGCGTCCCTGCTCAATCTCAGCCGGGACTTCGACCGGCTTCTCGAGACTCCGTGGACCTACCTGCCCCGGGACGGTTTCCAGGGCGAATTCCTGCCCGCCATGGAACTGCATGAGGACAACGACACCTTCACCATCAGCCTGGAGCTCCCAGGGGTCGACACGAAGGACGTCAGCATCACCTTCCAAGACAATGTCCTGACCGTTTCCGGCGAGCGGAAGCAGGAGCGCGAGGTGAAGGAGAACGAAGTCCTCCGCTCGGAGCGCTACTACGGTCGGTTCGAGCGCCAGGTCGGCCTCGGCCAGCCGGTGATGACCGACAAGGTCAAGGCCGCCTACAAGGATGGCGTCCTGCGCATCACCCTGCCGAAGGCTGCCGAGGCCAAGGCAAAAACCATCGACATCGCCACCAACTAGGATTTCGCCCTAGGGTTTGGGGCGGACTCCCCGGGTGGGTACGGAGCGATTCCAGGTCCCCATCGGCCGCCAGGCCGGTGGGGACTTTTTCCTCGTCCCACCCGTCACCCTCCAACCACGAGCGCCTTGAGGAGCGAATGGATGTCAAGAGATCCAAGGGATTCCCTCTCGACAGTCCGTGGCGAGATCAGGACCGGCCAGTCGTTCCGGTCCTCGGGCCGTCGACCGTGTGACCCTCGCACCAAGGTGGAGTCCAGCGGGATGACGTCCATGAGCATCCGGAATCCCAGCTTCTTCTGGAGGAGGCGCCACGCGATCTTCAGCCGGACCGCCGGGATCGCAGGATCCAGGAAGAGTTCGACCGGATCGTATCCGGGCTTGCGATGGATATCCACGCAGCGGGCGAAGTCCGGGGCCCGGGCGTCGTCCTGCCAGTAATAGTAGGTGAACCAGGCATCGGGATCCGACCACACCACCAGATCCCCCGCCCGGGGGTGGGCGAGGCCGTTCTGGACCTTCATCGGAAAATCCCAGACCTCGGCGACACCCGGGACGGATTCGAGGAACTCCTGCACCTCCGGCACCAGGCGCCTCTCGTTGACATAGACATGGGCGACCTGGTGATCGGCCACGGCGAAGACCTTCGAATTGCCGGGATCCAGAAGCTCCAGTCCCAGCTCGTCCTTGACCGTCAGCCATCCGCGCTCACGGAAGAGCCGGTTCAGGTGCACGGGCCGGGACACGTTTGTGATGCCGTATTCGCTGAGGAGGACGACCTGGACGCCCTGTTCGGAATAGAACTCCAGGAGATCCCCAACAATGGCATCGATCGCCCGGAGCTCGGCCACGACTTTCGGGTTGATGCCCCCGCCTTGTGTCGGACCCCACCGCTGCAGGTTGTAGTCGAGGTGCGGCAGATAGACGAGGCTCAGGGTCGGACGGTGGCGACGCTCGAGGATCTTGGCGGACTCGGCGATCCATCGGGTGGCCGCATCCATCCGCCCCTGGGGGGTATCGACTCCTGCCGCCGGGCCCCAGAACCCCGGGAACGGGAACTCCCCCAGCTCGGACTTCAGCTCATCACGGACGGAATAGGGCCATCCATAGATGTCGAACACCTTCCGTCCATCGGCCGGGTACATCGGCCGCGGCGTGACCGACCAGTCGGCGGTCGAATACATGTTGTACCACCAGAACACCTTCGCGCAGGTGAAGTCGGGGAAATAGGACCGCAGTTCGTCCCAGATCTTCGGTGCGGTGACGACGTGGTTCGACTGTTTCCAGAACTGCACCTCGGACAGTTCCCTATGGTACCAGCCATTGCCGACGATCCCGTGGTCCGATGGACGGCGTCCGGTGAGGTAGTCCGACTGCGCGGTACAGGTCACCGCGGGTAGGGCCGGATCGATGAGCGTGGCGGGATGTCCGCGGGTCCAGGCCGCAAGGCGCGGCGTGTGCTCCCCGATCAGCCCGCGGGTCAGTCCCACCACGTTCAGAACGGCGGTACGGTGCATCGAGACGATCCCTGTGACGCTGGCGTGACGCGCATGGCTCCCGGCTAGGGAGCGATGGCAAGCCGCTGGTCCTCGGCGGACCCCGCCATGAGCACGCCCTGCTCCTTGTAGGCCCTCAGGACGAAGTGGGTGGCCGTGGAGAGGACCCCCTGGATCGTCGAGAGCTTCTCCGACACGAAGGTTGCGACCTCGCGGAGGTTGGTTCCCTCGACCTCGACCAGGAGGTCATAGCCTCCGGACATGAGGTGACAGGAGCGAACCTCGGAATACTTCGAGATCCGTTCGGCCAGCTTGTCGAACCCGCCACCACGCTCGGGTGTGATCTTGACCTCGATCATGGCCCGGACCAGATCGCGTCCCAGCTTCTCCTCGTTGAGCACGGCCCGGTACCCGAGGACGTATCGGTCGCGCTCCGCCTGCCGGATCCGATCCCGCACCTCGGCCTCGGTGAGATCGAGCATGGCCGCGAGCTGGGGAGTGGAGAGCGAGGCATCGGAGGCGAGCAGCTTGAGCAGCGGATCCATGGTGGGCGGATTGAACTGGGGTCCAGGGACTCGCGGAAGGGAATTCTGCTGGGCTTTGGAGCACCGAACTTCCGGGACTCAGGCACGGGCCTGATGGCGTCCGGGAGAATTTTCCAAGAAGAGGGGAGCTCGGACCCAATGACACCCTCCAGCCGGCTCCCGAATGGACTGACCGACCGATCATTTTGATCCGGACTCTTCTTGATCCGGACTTGCCCGAACCGCGATTCCGGATCCATCTTCCAACAGGCTCGCCCCAGTGTTTTAACCCACCGGCACTCCATGCTGACCGTCCTCGCCTCCTCTCCAACCCGGTCCGGGTTCTGTGACGGACTGTCCCGTCGCAATTTCCTGCGCATCGGCTCGCTGGGGCTCGGGGGCATGGCGCTTCCCGGACTGCTCCAGGCGGAGGCCGCCGCGGGCATCGGCAGCCGTGGCAACCAGCACAAGGCGGTCATCATGATCTTCCTCCCGGGTGGGCCCTCCCACCAGGACATGTTCGACCTGAAGATGGATGCCCCCGGAGAGGTTCGTGGGGAGTTCAAGCCGATCCCGACGAACGTCCCTGGAATCCAGATCTGCGAGCACCTGCCCCGTCTCGCCCGGCTGGCCGACAAGTACACGATCATCCGGTCGATGACCGGCATGGAGGATCGACACGAGTCCTTCCAGTGCTACACGGGTCGATTGAACCGGAACCAGCCTCCCGGGGGCTGGCCGTCGATGGGGTCCTTCCTGAACAAGGTGCAGGGCTCCGCCGATCCGTCGATGCCGGGTTTCGTGGGCCTTGCGCCGAAGATGGGCCACGTGCCGTGGTCCGACAACGGCGTCGCCGGATTCCTCGGGGCCGCCTGTGCCCCGTTCGAGATCAACAAGGGCGGTGGCAAGGACGACATGATCCTGAACGGCGTGACGCTTGACCGGCTCGCGGATCGACGTGCCCTGCTCTCGGGTCTCGACCAGTTCCGTCGTGACGTCGACAGCTCAGGCAACCTGTCCGGGCTCGACGCCTACAACCAGCAGGCCTTCGGGATCCTGACCTCCAGCAGACTGGTCGAGGCCCTCGACTACAGGCGGGAGGATCCCCGGGTGATCGAAGCCTATGGCAAGGGGGATCCGAAGAACCGGGACGACGGTGCCCCGAAGCTGATGGAGCATTTCCTGGTGGCCCGGCGCCTCGTCGAGGCCGGAGCCCGGTGCGTCACCCTCGCATTCAGCCGGTGGGACCATCATGGCGACAACTTCGGCGCCCTACGGCAGGACCTCCCGCTGCTCGATCGAGGCCTGAGCGCCTTGATCCAGGACCTCCATGACCGTGGGCTCGACAAGGACGTGAGCGTGGTGGTCTGGGGCGAGTTCGGACGCACGCCCACCATCAACAAAGACGGAGGCCGGGACCACTGGCCCCGGGTGAGCTTCGCGCTGCTGGCCGGAGGCGGGATGCGGCACGGACAGGTGATTGGCGCCACGGACCGGCTCGGCGGAGAGGCGAGCGAGCGACCGGTGGGATTTGGCGAGGTCCACGCCACGCTCTACCAGAACCTGGGCATCGACGTGAACAAGGTGACCGTCACCGACCTCACCGGCCGGCCCCAGTTCCTGGTGGAACCCGGGATCCAGCCCATCCGGGAGCTGGTGGGCTGAGTCGGTCTTCGGAAGGCGCCTCCCCAGGATACACCGTCCACGACGGCGGATCTCAGCGGTCCACGCGGAACCACGAAGCGATGGCGACGGCTCCGAGGATGAGTGCGCCTCCCAGAACCCGGAAGGCCATGGTGCGCCCCCCGACGGCCTGGCGCTCGGCGTTGCCGAGCCAATTCCCCACCAGCCACACCAGGGCGAGGCTCATGAGACCGCGGGTCGCATAGAGCACATTGACTCCGGCGGCATCCCTCCACATCGCAATGGTCACGGTGATGATGAACGCCTGGATCGCCGACAGCAGCGTGGCTAGGGACATCCATTTCCAGGCCGTGAGTGGTGCCCTGAGGGACGACCATCCGAAGAACGGAAGGGTGGACAGCGAGAGGATTCCAAGAGCGGCGAACTGCAGCGACAGGAACCCAAGGACACCGAAGTTTGCACCCCACGTCTGGATGAGGGTGTCGGTGAGCGCGAACGCGGCAGCACTTCCCAGGGCGGTCAACGTGGTGCGACCCATGCTCCGACCGGACTGCAGTTCCGTCAGCCCCATCACCACGACCCCGGAGGTCGCGAGTCCCGCGGCCCACCACTGGGCGGGCGTCAGTATGTGACCAAAACCCCACCGGGCAATCAGCGCCACGAAGATGACCTTGGCGCCGAGGAGAGGGGTCGAGACCGAAACATCGCCGATCCGCAGCGAAAGGACGTTGAGAAGGTGTCCCAGGACGAACGCCGCGGCGGTGAGGACCGGCTGATACCACAGGTGCCACGGGATCGGCATCGGCTCCCAGGCCAGCGTCGGAACAAACAGGAGGGCCAGGATCACGTTGTTGACCACGACGGCGTGGACAACCCCAGCCCCGGCCGCGTAGGCGCGCTTGAACACCAGCGCCCCGGTGGCGAACACGACTGCCGCAACCAGGGGCAGGATCAACTGCATGCCAACCGGTGGACGGCATCACCCGACCGACCGCGAAGGGAGGTCTGGAGCCGGAGGACGGCCCGGGCGGACCAGGCGGACCCGACGCTCATTCGAGTTCCAGCCACGCCCAGGCGGCGTCGATGTTGGCGCTGTCGAAATACTCGATCTTTGCCAGGGTGAAGGGCTTGCAGACCTTCGCCATCCACGCCTCCCACTTCCGATCCCCAACGAGGGCGATCCGCTCGATGTCCGTGCAGTGCTTCGTCGAGAACTTGATGTCGTCCCACAGGGCATGCAGGTCCCATCCATGGAAATCGTCGAAGTGCGCGAGAAGACGGACCTTCTTGTGGCTCTCGGTAGCCTTTTCCACGGTGGGCTGGAAATGGCGGTAGTCCTCGTCATGGAGCTTTCCACTCATCCTGAAGCCGAGGGTCCGTCCGGACGAGCGTGGGAGTGCGGTGATCATGGTCGGTGGAGTAACGGTGCGGTTGCTGAATCGGGGTGGAGCATCCCGGACCCACACCCGTGACTCCTTGGAGGAACGACCGCCCTGTCTAGGGAGTCTATTCTGCCACGGAACCCTCGGGAAGATGGATTCTCGGGGACAACGGGAGCAGAACCGGTCCTGGACCCAGTCCCGAAACTCCGGGGGCATTCTTCCGCTGCGGGGACGGGACCACTGGAGGGCACACTGGCTCTCGAGCCTCCTGGATGGACCTCCCACAAAAGAAAAGCGGGCTTGGGGGTGACACACGGTTTGCACCGCCCAAGCCCGCCAACCCACCCACTCGGGTGAATTAGTTTGGGGACCCGATTTGTCTAAGCTCGTTGACGTCCTCCTTCAAGTTGTTTGTGAAGAATTTTTGGCGCACGGCGACCCGAGCGTGGGTGAATCCATGAGCCCTAGAATCTCCAGACCACAGAAATCACCGCGGGCGGACCCAGGAGGAGGCGTCGGCCCGGAATTTCGCCTCGTCCGCAAGCCCAGCACCTCCTAGCCTCGAACCATGCTGCCCGGGCCGCTCCTCGCCGCCATCGCGACCAATCCCCCTGCCTCTCCAGCCTTGTCCCCGGAGGCGGGAGCACCGGGGTTTGGGGTGATGTTCTGGGTCCTGATCCTCGTGGGAAGCGCCGCCGTGGTGGTGGTCATCGAAAGGCTGCTCTATCTGCACCGGGTCCAGATCGACTCCGCACAGTTCCTCGCGGGTGTGCGGAACGTGATCCGCCGCGACAACGTGATCGAAGCACTGTCGATCTGCGACGCGACACCCGGACCCGTGGCCCGTCTGGTCAAGGCAGCCATTCTCAACCGGGATGGAGGTCGGGAACGCATCGATGAGGTGATCGAGGAGATCGGCCAGTCGGAGGTCCCGCGTCTGGAGCACAACCTCCCGCTTCTCGCCACGATCGCCCAGGTCGCTCCGCTGCTGGGGCTCATGGGAACCCTGTTCGGGTTCGGTGGCGTCTTCCGCGGTCTCCGCGGGGATGGCACGTGGGGCGCCGGCTATGCCGCACCGGCCCAGATGTTCGATGGCCTGATGCAGGCCCTCTACTCGGGAGCGGTCAGCATCGGGATCGCCGCCTTCTGCTACGCCGCCTACAACTACCTCGTTCATCGGGTCAACCTGATCGTGATGGACATGGAGAAGGCGAGCCGGGATGCGGTCAGACTGGCCCTCGGGGATGCCGGTGCTCCCGGAGACCCGGGGCGGAACCCATGAGATTCCAACGGACCACCCGCCTGTTCCGCGGCCAGCTGGACCTAGCCCCGTTCCTGTGTGTGCTCTTCCCGATCGCACTCGCCGCGATGCTGCAGGGGCACCTCATCCTGCCCCGCGGCAACCGGATCGCACTGCCGGCCTCCTCCGCGGGTCCCGCAACGGCACACGGGGAGCCCACCCTGATCCTGGCCGTCGACAGACACCAACGGCTCTACTTCGAAAACCAGATCACCACCCTGCAGTCCCTCGAGGAGACGCTCACCCGTCGCAGCCGTAACCCGCGCCCGGGAATCCTCCTTGTGGAGGCCGACGCCTCCGTCTCCTACGGATTCCTGATGGGAATCTCGGACCTCGCACGCCGGTCCGGGATGACTGAGATTGTCCTCTCGACCCTCCCCGCTTCCACCCCGTGACAGCACCCCACCCTCCCGAGCCGTCCGCGGTCTGGGGGCGTTCCCGGATCCTGGTCACCACGGCGCTCCTTGCCACGGTTCAAGGCATCCTGTTCATGTCCTTATCCCACTGGCCAACCCTCCCGACCCCTCAGGTTGGAAAAGTCTTCACCATGAAGCTGGATCCCAGGCCCCAAAACCGGGTCGGGGCGGAAGGCTGGTCCGCGGATCCCCGACAATTCTCGGCAAATCTCCGGGAGACGACGCCTCCGCAAAATCCCAGGTCCGGCGGAGGATCCGAATACCCGTTGTTCCGATGGGAGTCGTCCCCCCGATGGCTGGAGGCCTCTTCCGGGATCGAATGGAGCCCCGGACCGGACGGACAGGCCAGACAGGATCGGCAGGCGGGACGGACCATCGACGGTCCGATTCCGGGCCCTGCGATCCGACCCCTGCTTCTGAAAGGTGAGACCTCGGTCGCGCTCAGAGGTGATCTCGCATCGCTTGCCTTCGAAGCCGCCACTCCCCCCCCCTCCTCCATGGTCGAGGACATCCTGCCGTCGACGGTGGTCGAGCTCGTAGTCGGTCCGGGAGGCGACGTGATCCGGTCACGATTGGTCGAGGGATGCGGCAACGCCGACGCGGACCGTGCTGCTCTCGGATGGTCCCGCGGGCTCCGATTCATCACTGGGTCGGGCCAAGCCGGCCCCGGAATAGGGAATCCGGCGGAGTGGAGGACCGGCGAGCTCGTGCTCCGCTGGAACACCCGCCCCGCCCCACAACAATGACCAGCCCGGAGAATCTCATCCTCGGCTGGACCCTCGGAGTCCTAGGCACCCTCACGGTGCTCGCCCTCTGGGACGAACGGGTCCGACGACGGGTCGGCGCCGACATCTCGGAGGATCGGATCTTCCGCTGCGCCCAGTGCTCACTCGTCTACACGGATGACCCAGAGGTCGACCGGTCACGCTGCCCGGGGTGCGGACGGACCAACATCCCCGTGGAGTTCTGAGTCCCCCTCCGAGGAGGCTGGCCGCTCAGCCGAGGAGGTCCCGGGCCCCCGCGCAGTCCCGGTCGATCTGTGACCGAAGCGCATCGAAGGAGTCGAACCGACATTCACCCCGGAGGAATTGGACGAAGGTGATCTCGAGCTCCCGGCCATAGAAATCCCGCCCCCCGTCGAGGAGATGGACCTCGAAGCGGCTCTCCCCTTCCGGACGCTTCAGCGTCGGACGGACACCCCAGTTCAGCACGGCCGGGACCTCGACGGTGTCCGGCGGCATCCGGACCCGCGCGGCGTAGACGCCGTGCGGGGGAAGCTCGAGCCCATGGACATCGACGTTGGCGGTCGGAAAGCCGATGCGACGTCCCAGCCTGTCGCCCTCGACCACGATCCCAGAAACGGCGTAGGGCCGACCCAGGAGCTCCGAGACGGTTTCAAGGTCCCCTTCCCTGAGGCTCTGGCGGATGCGTGAACTGCTGACGACGGTCCCGCCAATGGAGACGGGCTGGGCCACATGGACGGCAAATCCCCGTTCCGTGCCCATTCGTCGAAGGAGGGCGATGTCGCCCGACCTCTGCGCCCCGAACTGGAATCCCTCCCCCACCGAGAGGCTGGAGAATCCCGAGGTCCTCGACAGCAGGTGCTCCACGAAGGCCTGACCACTGACGCGGGACAGTTCGGGGGTGAACTCGAGGACGAGCGCGACATCCATGCCGATCGACCCGAGATACCTGAGCCGCTGGGACAGGGACTGCAGAAGCCGTGGCGCCCTTTCCGGACAGACCACGGACTGAGGGTGGGGATCGAAGGTGAGAGCGACCGCACGTCCCCCCCGGATTCGGGCCTCATTGAGCGCGAGACGCAGCACATGCTGGTGCCCCAGATGGACCCCATCGAACATGCCCCAGGCGATGCTGGAACCCCGAGGGCTGCCTGGAAACGGTTCCGCGCTGCGGATGACCAGCATCGTTCCCCCCTTACTCCATTCCCTTGAGGCGGATCAACGGGATCACCCGGGCCTCCAGCCCCTTCCGATCCAGAGCCAGAACCTCCTGGAGGGGCAGCGCATCGGCCACATCGAAGCGACCCGACGCCGTCCGGCGCAATGCCGCGAGATGGGCCCCGCAACCGAGGCGCTGGCCCAGATCGTGGGCAAGGGAGCGGACATAGGTGCCCTTGGTGCAGCTCACCCTGAAGTAACCGAAGGGGTCCTCATAATCCTCGAACCGGAAGGTGTAGACGTGGACAAGCCGGGGTTCCCTTGGAATCTCCCGCCCCTGGCGGGCCAGCCGGTACAGCGGAACCCCCCCGACCTTCTTCGCGCTGACCATGGGAGGAATCTGCTGGAGGTCGCCGACGAACGCCGATGCCGCCTCGTTCAGGTCCTCAAGGTAAAGCGGAGGAACGAGGCGGGTCTCCACGAGCTCGCCATCGGCGTCATAGCTGTCCGTGACCTCACCCAGGCGCATCGTGCCCTCGTAGACCTTGTCCGACGCCATGAGACGCTCCGAATACCGGGTCGCCTTGCCGAGGACGAGGATGAGAAGTCCCGTGGCCATGGGATCGAGCGTCCCGCAATGCCCCACCTTGGGGAGCCGAAAATGGCCACGGACCTTCGCCACGACGTCGTGGGAAGTCCACTCGGAGGGCTTGTCGACCAACAGAGCCCCATCCAGCGCGTTGAGTTCCTGCATGAGGGGGCCTAGGCGGAGAGGGAACGCCGGACCGCGGCGAGCACGCGACGCTGGACCGACAGGGCTGTTCCCTGGATGCGGGCGCCCGCGGCAGCGCGGTGCCCCCCGCCACCAAAGAGGGCCGCGACGGCGCCCACGTCGATGGACGGGTTCTTGCTGCGGATGCTGAGGCGGACCATGTCGGCCCCCATCTCCTCGAACATGATGGCGACAACGACGCCTTCGATGGCCCGGATGTGGTCAATCAGACCCTCGCTCTCCTCGGAGTCCGCCCTCGCCCGTGCATAGTCGGCCTTCCGGAGCCAAAAATAGGCGGTGCGATCACCGTGGGCCATGCGGAACTTGCTGTAGACATGGCGGAGGAGTCGAACGCGCGTGATGGGGTAGCTCTGGTAGATCTTCTCGCAGAGCCCACCCAGATCGGCCCCGGCATCGACCAGCCGCGCCGCGATCTCCAGCGTTTCGGGGGTGGTGGTCGGATACTGGAAGCTACCGGTGTCCGTGCTGACCGCGGCGAACAGGCAGTTGGCCATCGGCTGGGTGATCTTCCAACCCGCCCACTGGCAGAGGTCGTAGACCAGTTCCCCGGTCGACGGCTCGCGCGGGGACACCCAGTTGATGTCGGCATACCGGGTGTTGCTGGCGTGGTGGTCGATGTTGATGAAGATCCCACGATCCCGGACCAGATCCCCGCAGCGTCCGAGCCGTTCGAAGCTGGCACAGTCCGTCGCAACGACCGCGTCGAAGCGGTGACCCGAGGCAGGACGCCGGACCCGTCGCTCCGGATCAAGGATCCGCAGCTTATCGGGACACCCATCGTCATTCCAGACGGTCACCGCCTTGCCCGCCCCCTCGAGGGCCAGGGCGAGACCGACCTGGGACCCGATGCAGTCGCCATCGGGTCGGACATGCCCGACCACACAGACGGACTTCGCGTCGGCGAGGGCATCGAGGAGATCTCGGACAGGTTTGGGTGCGGCCTTCATTCGGAGGAAACGTCGCGCTGGAGAGAGGACAGACCCGTCACGAAGGCGTCTGGTCTACTGCTGCTGCTGCCCGCGCTGCTCCTGCTCGATCTGCTCGAGGATGGAGAGGACACGGTTGCCCTTCTCGATCGAATCGTCGATCTGGAACCGGAGCTCCGGGGTGAACTTGAGCCGGACCGAGGAACCGACCCGGGACTGGATGAGACGGGATTTGGCCTCGAGCTCCTCAAGCGCGGTCCTGCGCTGGGCCTTCGAGCCGACAAAGCCGAGGAAAACGATCCCGGAGCGGAGGTCCCTCGCAACGCCGACATCGTTGACCGTCAGAAGCCCGGCCGTGTCGATCGGGATCTCCTGCCGGATCACCTCGGCGATCTCCTGCTTGAGCAGTTCGCGGACCCGGGCGATACGACGGTTTTTGGTCGGTTGCATGCTTGGGAACAGCCCATCGGCGTTCTGGGGACAGGGTGTCAACGCAAGGACACCCCGACCGACGTCACGAGAGATTCTGCGCCACCTTCTCGATGACGTAGCACTCGATCAGATCACCCTCCTGAGGGTCATCGAAGCCGTCGAGACGGACGCCGCACTCCATGCCGGCCCGGACCTCGTTTACCTCGTCCTGGAACCGACGGAGCGTCAGGGAGACCCCCTCGTAGATCACATGGCCGGAGCGGCGGATCCGCATCTTGCCCCGGACGAGCCTGCCGGAAGAGACATGGCAGCCAGCCACCTTGCCGCCCTTGGAAAGCTCGAAGGTCTTCCGGACCTCGGCCTGACCCACCACGACCTCCTTCTGAAGAGGGTCGAGGAGACCCGCCATGGCCTCCTTCACCTGGTCGATGAGCTCGTAGATGATCGCGTAGAGCTTGATCTGGACGCCCTCGCGCTTGGCCGCCTCGGCCGCGCTGCTGTCGACGCGGGTATGGAAACCGAGGATGACAGCGTCGGCAGAGCTCGCCAGAAGCACATCGCTCTCGGTGATGGCGCCGACGGCATCACGCACGATCTCGAGCGAGACCTTGATGGACTCGATCTTTCGAAGGGCCTCACAGATGGCCTCGACGGAACCCTGGGTATCCGCCTTGACGATCAGTTTGAGGATCTTCGCGGACCGCTCGTCGATACGACCGAAGATGTCCTCGAGGGTCTGCCGTTGCGGACGACCGCCATCGAGACTGGACTTCTTCCGCTCGAGGGTCCGCTCTTCGGCGAGATCCCGCGCCGCCTTCTCGTTGTCGACCGCGCTGAACTCGGACCCAGCCTCGGGGACGCCGTTGAGGCCGAGCACCCTCATGGCCACAGAGGGGCCCGCCTCCTTCAGACGCTTGCCCTCCTCATCCATCATCGACCGGACCCTGCCGTAGAATTCACCGCAGATAACGACATCGCCCTGACGAAGGGTGCCCTTGCGCACCAGCACGGTGGCGACGGGACCTCCGGGCTCGATGCCCGACTCGATCACGTTGCCCTTGGCCTTCCGGTCCGGATTGGCCTTGAGCTCGAGCAACTCCGCCTGGAGCAGAATGCTTTCGATGAGCTTGTCGACCCCTGCCCCTGTCATGCCTGAGCAATCCACGTAGAGTGTGTCACCCCCCCAGTCGTCGGGGACCAGCCCCTTGTCCTGGAGCTGTTGGCGAACCTTCATGCCGTTCGCTGCAGGGTGGTCCGATTTGTTAACGGCCACGATGATGGGAACCTGCGCGGCTCGAGCATGCTGGAGCGCCTCGAGTGTCTGGGGCATCACACCGTCGTTGGCAGCCACGACCAGGATGACGATGTCCGTGACATTGGCACCGCGGGCCCGCATCGCGGAGAACGCGGCGTGACCGGGGGTGTCGAGGAAGGTCAGCTGCTCAAGCTTCCCGGACACGGGGTGCGGATAGGAGATTGTGTAGGCACCGATGTGCTGGGTGATTCCACCCGCCTCGCCCGCGGCGACGTCGGATTTTCGGACCCGGTCGAGCAGGGTGGTCTTGCCGTGGTCGACATGGCCCATGATGGTGATGATGGGCGCCCGGGGCATGAGGTCCTCGACGATGTCGTCCTTGTCCAGTTCGAGCTTCGGCTCGCGTGGCTGGATGTTGGTCTTGTGGGTCTCGAGGTCCCGTCGCTCGGTCTCGAAACGGAATCCGTTCTTGGCGCAGAGCCGCTGTGCGACCTCGGCATCGATCGTCTGGTTTACCGTGACGAATACACCCATGCCCATGAGATCCGCGATGATCTGGAACCCTTTCCGGTTCAACTTCTCCGCCAGCTCGCGGATCGCGATCGGCGGCTTCATGATGATCACCGGCGCATCGACAGGAGCCTGGACCCTCGGTTGGGAGGGTCGGGGCGCGGGAGCCGGGGCGCGTCCACCCATCGACGTCGGTCCGGAAGGCCTCTGAACGGCCGGGCCACCACGCCCGCGGTCCCCAGCGCCACCGCCCCGGTCGTCACGGGCGGGAGGCTGCGGAGAACCTCGTCCACGGCTGAACCGATCCAGATTGACCCGACCCACCAGGTCGCCGACGCGCAGACCCGCAGGAGGGGCAGGAGGAGGAGTGGGTTGAGGAACGGCTGCCGGAGCCGCAGGCGCGGGCAGAGCTTGCGACACCGGCGAAGCCACGCGGGTGTCGTTGACAGGCCCGGATTTGTCGGCGGCAGACGGAGTCGGCGGAACCGCAGGACTGGGCGCCTCAATGGACGGAACCGGGACGGCCACAGGTGCCACAGAAGATTTCTGCACCGCGGGAGCCGAACCGGCCTGGATCGACACCTCGGGGATTTCCAGAACCGGGGGTTCGGGAGCCGGCTCGGCAGGCTCGGGAGCCGCTGCAGGAACCGGAGCCGGCGGGATGATGATGACCGGTTTGTCCGCCTCGGCAACCACCTCGGGCACCGCCGGAGCCACTGGTGCCTCGCAAGCCCCGGGAGCCAGAGGAAGAAGCTGGTCCCGAAGGTACTCCGCCGTGATCTTGTCGAGCGAACTCGACGCCACCTTAGCGGCGGCGATGCCGAGCTCCTTCGCCTTGGAGAGAACAACCTTGTTCTCCAGTTTCAGCTCCTTGGCGATCTCGTAGATTCTGACGGGCATAGTGTTTCGTTCTTCGACTCTTCAGGCCAACCCTCTTGCAGGGGTGGGGCGGCCGAATTCAACTTTCAGGATTGGGTTTCGGATTCAGGGGACGCCCCGGGCCCAACCGGAGCCGAAGGGGGGGCCTGACGACGGATCAGTTCCCCACGGGCCGCCTCGAGGATGGCCGATGCCGCCTCACCGATCTCGGGATTCTGGGACAGGTCGGCCACCTCGGCATCCAGCAGGGACTCGACCCCATGGAAGCCCATGTTGACCAGCACCCGGGCATGATCGACGGAGATCCCGGGGACGGAGGCGAGTTCCTGCACCGCATGGTCCACGCGGGCCTCGAAGCTGTTGACGTCGGCCTCGGGCTCGATGTCGATCTCCCAACCGGTCAGCCGCGAGGCCAGCCGCGCATTCTGCCCGCGACGACCGACCGCCAGCGGAAGCTGATCCGGGGTGGTGGTAACCCGGACGCGGCGATTGGCCTCGTCAATGTCGAAGTTCTTCAGCCGGGCCGGGTCGAGCGCCTTGGAGACAAAGGACCGCACATCGGAGGACCAGGGGATGATGTCCACCTTTTCGTTGTTGAGCTCGCGGACGATGTTCTTCACCCGCTGTCCCCTGAGACCGACGCAGGCGCCCACCGGATCGACCTTCGAGTCCCGGGAGGACACCGCGATCTTCGTGCGGAACCCTGGTTCGCGGGCGATCGCCTTGATCTCGATCGTTCCGTCCTTCAGCTCGGCGACCTCGGCGCGGAAGAGACTGAGCACGAACGCGGGATCGGCACGGCTCAGGATGATCTCAGGGCCATGGGGAGTCTGCTCGATCGCCTTCAGGAAGCACCGGATCCGTTCACCGATCTGGTATTCCTCGGTCGGCACACGCTCCCTGTTGGTGAGTACCGCCTCGGACTTGCCAAGGTCGAGGATGACATCCGACCTCTCGAACCGGCGCACCGTCCCGCTGACGATCTCCCCGACGCGATCCTTGTATTCCACGTAGATCTTCTCCTTTTCAGCCCGGCGGATGTAGCCGGTCAGGGCCTGCTTGGCGTGCTGGGAGGCGATGCGTCCGAAGCCGGAAGGGGTCACCTCGACCTCGACCTCATCGCCCACCTTGGCTTCGGGATGGCCGGCACGCCGGGCATCGAAGACGGAGATCTGGTCGTGCTTCGAGATGATCCGTTCGGCGACGATCAGCTTGGCCCAGGCCTGGATCACACCGGATCGGGGATTGATCTCCACCCGTAGATCCCGGGCGGGACCCAAGGCACGCTTGGCTGCAGTGACGAGCGCCTCATGGACAGCGCCCAGCAACACATCACGGCTGATGCCTTTCTCTTTCTCGAAGAAATCCAGTTGGGCGAGCATTTCAACATTCATAGGCGGACGACCTGCATCCTTCCGGGGTAACAAAAAAGCCGGTTTGGAAAACCGACTTTTTCTTGGCGAGAACCGCCCCAGCAAGACGCTTTCGGAAGAGGAGTAGAGTTTCCAGGGCAGTTAGCGTCAAGCCGAAGTTCCCGTTCAGGCGCGGCATGCGGCAGCCGGTGTCATCGACACCCGCCCACCGTGGATCCCCACCACGTGCCTCCGGGGTCTGGAACAGTCCTTGCAGAAAGCCAAGGGTCTCGCCCTAGCCTCCCGCCACGCTCATGAACACCTGGCCCGTCTGGACCCTGATTGCCGTCACCTCGTGGGGATTCTGGGGCGTCCTGTCACGCATCCTCGGCGACGCGCTGTCGCCCGAACTGGGGCAGGCGCTCTCGACCCTCGGGCTCATCCCGCTCCTCGTTCCCCTCGCCCTCCGGGAAGGTCCAGGCCTGCTTTCGGCATCCCGCCGAGGCGTCGGGCTCGCCCTGTCCGGGGGACTCATCACCTGTCTGGGCAATGTGACGTACTATTCGGCCCTCCATCGCGGGGGTGCCGCCGCGACCGTGGTGACCCTTTCCGCCCTGGCACCGGTTGCCACACTGACCCTTGCCTTGGTGCTGCTCCGGGAGCGCCTCAACCGGATGCAGATCGCCGGCACCGGGTTCGCCCTGGTCGCGCTTGGGCTGCTGAATGTCCAGCCCGACGGCGCCCTACTGTCACCCGTGGTCGCCTATGCCGTTCCCCCGATCCTGCTGTTCGGGGTTTCGGGGTTCCTGCAGAAGATCGCCACCCAGCACCTGACCGCTCCCCAAGCCGTGCTCTGCTATCTGGGCGCCTTCGTCCCGGTGGCACTCTGGTACGGGCTCCAAGAACCCTGGCCGGCCGCCATCCCTCCCCGATCATGGATCCTCGTCGTCGCGCTCGGGTTCTTCCTGGGGCTCGGCAACCTCGCCGTGATCACGGCGTTCGCGGCCGGAGGCAAGGCGTCTATCATCTCACCGCTCAGCAATCTCTATCCCATCATCAGCCTTCCCCTCCTGCTCCTTGTCGGCGATCGGATCGGACCGAGGGAATGGACAGGCATTGCGCTCGCCCTAGTGGGGGCGGTCGGTCTGGGTTGGGACGGTTCATCGGAGGACCCCAGGCAAGGTTCACGCAGCTAAATTCCGGCGGACCTTGACAGGCCACAGGGACCCTCCCCGCATTCCAGACTCAGGACGTGGCCAGGCTTCGGGAGGATCCCCCGGTCTTCAGAGATCCCACCAACTGGTCGAGGACCGCCAACTGACAGATCCTGGGGCCAATCGAGAAGCTCCCCTCCGGGGGCTCCACCGTCTGCGTCGGCAGAAACACATCGACATACCGCGCGAGTTCGCTGGCAGGCTCGTTGCTAAAACCGATCGTCGACACCCCGGCCTTCCGGGCCTCCTGGATCGCCCTGACCGGGAACCGGCTTTCGCCGGAGTGGGAGATCGCCAGCAGCACGAGGCCCTTGACCGGCGGGGTCAGCGCAAACGCCAGCATCTGGGAATCCGACACGGCCAACGCCTGTTTGCCGAGGGCGAAGAGGACATCGTTCAGGATCAGGCCGATCCCGTACGAGGCTCCAACCCCCACCAGCACGATCCGAGAAGCGGGCCTCAGCAGGCGCACGGCCTTAGGCAAGGCATCGGCACTCGCCTTGAGCCCCGCCTCGATATCGTCGGCGTAGTCCAGGTGCCCAATCAGGGACCCGCGACCCGGGACGGTAGCACCGGCCGACGTCAGCTCCCGAAGAACGTTGAACTTGAGGTCCTGGAACCCGTCGTACCCCGCGGCACGACACGTCCGCACCACCGTCGCGTCACTCGTCCTACACCACGCCGCCACCTCTCGGAGACTGCCCGAGGCCACCCGACCGAGATCGCGCAGCAGCCGGCGGGCGACCTCGGCCTCGCTGGGGCGCATCGTCGAAAGACTCCCTTCGAGGGTCAGGTGTACACGCATGCGCTACACAATCACGATTGCTGTTGCAGATACAACATCGACATTCTTCCCTTTGCGCAGACAGCATCCCCACAAAGCCAGAACTCCATGAAGAACCTGATCGAACTTCTCCAGGCCGGCGTCGTCCTCGGCGACGGCGGCTATCTCATCGAACTCGAGCGACGCGGCCATGTGGACAGCGGTTCGGGGCGGGAGAAGGTGGGTACCGGCCGCGGAAGCGGTCAGTTCACGCCGGAGATTGCCATCGAGAACCCGGAGGCACTCCGGGAGCTCCATCGGGAGTTTGTCCACGCCGGATCACAGGTCCTCCAGGCCCTCACCTTCTTCGGCACCCGGGAGAAGTTGAACCGGTCCGGATACGGCTCGGACACCGAGCGGATCAACGCCGCCGCCGTGAAGCTCGCCCGTGAGGTGGCTGGCGATCGCGCACTGGTCGCCGGAAGCGTCTCGCGGACCCAGCTCATCGAGCGCGAGGGGATGGAGTCGCTGGGCAAGGCTTCCGACCACATCGGGGAGCAGATCCGTCTGCTGAAGGACGCCGGCGTGGATTTCCTGATCCTCGAGACCTTCTTCCACCTCGCGGAGATGCGAGTGGCGCTGGAGGCCGCGGCCAGGGCAGGACTCCCTGCGGTCGCGACCATGAGCTTCCGTCCGCTGGTCGATCGATGCAGCGACGGCCATACACCGGCCGAATGCGCCCGGGTGATGGCGGACCTCGGGGCCGTCGCGGTTGGCGCCAACTGCGAACAGGATCCGCAGCGCATGCTGGCGGTGCTCCGGGAGATGCGCGGTGCGACCCGGATCCCCCTGGCGGCACAGCCTGCCGCGTTCCGGACCACTGAGATCTGCCATTCATTCACCCGGCTGCCGGCATTCCCGGACGATCTCGAGACGATCCAGATCTCCCGGAGGCACTTCGTCGAGTTCGGAGGGATGGCCCAGACCGAAGGCATCGGATACCTGGGCGGATGCTGCGGCTGCAACGCGGCCTACATCCGGGCGCTCGCGACCGGACTCGGCAGACCCGCCCACTCCAAGCCTGTGTAGAGCCATGTCTTCCCTCCTGATCCAGATCCTGCAGACCCCCGCTGTCGCGAACCAGGCCGCCGCCGAACTACTGACGGAATGGATGCTCCAGCCCGGGGTCCGGAATGTCATGCTCGCGGCTGGCAACACCCCCCTCGAACTCTATCAGAGGATCGGTTCGCGGGGGCTCCGATCGGATCATCTCAGCCTCCATGCCCTCGACGAATACGTGGGCGTGCCCGTGGACGAGCCTCGCAATTGCGCCAATCTGATCCGACGGACCGCGGTCGAACCCTGGGGTGTTCCGACGGAGCGCTACTTCAGCGTGAGTTCGGACCCCGAAGAGGCCGAATGGAGCGTGCTCGACCATGAGCGACGGATCGAGAATGCAGGCCTCGATATCGTCGTGCTGGGTCTGGGACAAAATGGCCACCTCGGCTTCAATGAACCGGGCAGCAAGCGGGATTGCGGGGCGCGGGTGCTGGACCTCGACCCGATCTCCATAGAGGCTAACCGGAAGTGGTTCGGCGGGGACTATGCCCCGTCGCGCGGTGCCACCATCGGCATGAGGACACTCCTTTCTGCCCGCCGCGTGCTGGTGATGGCCTATGGTCTCCACAAGGCAGCCGCGGTAAAGGCCATGGTTCTGGGACCGTCCTCGCCCTCCTGCCCAGCTTCCTTCCTCAAGGACCACCCGAACACGACCCTGTTCCTCGACACCGCCGCCGCGATCGATCTGATGCCTGAGATGAACCCCAAATGACGGCATCCACCTCGGTGATCGGCATCGATGTCGGAGGCACCAAGATCGCCGCCGGATTGCTCGAACTTCCGGAGGGTCGTTGGACCCGGTTCCGCACCTGCCCCACGCGGAGGGATCGGGGTGGACGGGAGGTCCTGGACGATGTCCTCAAGATCTCCGAGGACCTGGCCCGTGAGACCCTCACGGCTTCAGGGCGGCCGGTCGCGGCAATCGGAATTGGCCTGTGTGAGCTGGTCGGACGGACCGGCGAGATCCTGAGTGCCCACAGCCTGGATTGGAGATCGTTGCCGGTGCGGGAGGAGCTGGGTCGAATCGCCCCGGCCATCCTCGAGGCGGATGTTCGTGCGGCGGCGCGGGCGGAGGCCCTCTTCGGCGCCGGACGCCGATTTGGCTCCTTCCTCCACGTTACGATCGGCACCGGCATCAGCTGCTGTCTCGTGATGGAGGGACGTCCGCATATGGGCTCCAGAGGACTGACCGGCACGATGGCCAGCAGTCCGCTGGGCCCGCTCCTGGGCAACCCTGACAGCGGCCCGTCCATGACCCTCGAGGACCTCTCTGCCGGACCGGCCCTCGTCGCCCGGTTCCAGAAGGCGGGAGGTGTCGCCGAACGGGGTGAAGAGGTCCTTCAGGCGGCCGCCGGCAGAAACCCGACCGCCCTCCAGATCCTCGACAGCGCGGCGGCGGCACTCGGCGCGCACATCGGCCTGCTGGTCAATGTCCTCGATCCCGAGGCGGTCCTCATCGGTGGAGGCCTCGGTCTCAGCACGGGGCACTACTGGGACGGGCTGACGACCGCGATTCGCAACCAGGTCTGGTCGGAAATCCACCGCGGTCTGCCCATCCTACAGGCCACCACCGGCATCGATGCCGGATGGCTCGGCGCCGCGGTTGCCGCCACGGAACGATTTGATCTTTTACCTCCACCGTCCCACCCTCTCAAATCCCGTTCATGAAAAATTCCATTCCTGCCCTGACACGACGCGAATTCACGAAGACCGCCCTCCTTTCAGGTGCTGCGGCAACGACCTTGGGAACCCGGATCCTCGCGGCCGACGCGCCAGCCCGCCGGATCCGCACTGGCGTGATCGGGTGCGGCAGGGTGTCCAACCTCTACCTCCCCGTGCTCAGTCATTCGCCGTTCGTCGAGGTCGTCAGCCTGTGCGACATCCGGCCCGAGAAAGCGCGCCAGCAGGGGGAACGCTTCAAGATCTCCAACACCTACCCTGACATCGACTCGATGCTGAAAGGGGTGCCCTTCGACTTCCTCATTGTGCTCACTGACATGCAGGAGCACGAACAACTCAACCGCCGTGGCATCGAGGCAGGCAAGCACGTCTGGAGCGAGAAGCCCATCGCCAATACCCTCCGGGTCGGGCAGGAGCTGCTTCGAATGGCCAGGGCGAGGGGAGTCCAGCTCTGGGGGGCACCGATCACGGTGCAGAGCCCCCAGTTCGCCTTCATGTCCAGAACCCTGAGGTCCGGGGCCCTGGGCCGTGTCGCCGCCGCTCACGCCTTCTATGGACACGAGGGTCCCAACTGGTCGGCCTTCTTCTACGAGAAGCTAGGGGGCTCGATGCCCGATCTCGGAGTCTACAACTTCACCAGCCTCACCGGCCTGCTTGGCCCCGTGAAGAGCGTCACCGCCATGCTGAGCATCGTGACCCCGGAACGGACGGTCGATGACAAGGGCCGCATCCGGGTCACCGAGGAGGACAACGCTATGGTGCTCATGGAACATGCCGACGGTGTCCTCTCTCATGTCCAGTCCGGCTTCAACTACTTCAACCCCAACGGACACACTGGCGAGAACGAGGATCGTCACACCATCCAGATCACAGGATCCAAGGGCTACATGGGACTGGTGGGCTATGACTGGGAACCCCTCGGAGTCGATCTCGCGACGAAGGAGAAACCGAATCTGACCCGCCACCAGACCCACGCCGAGGGCTACATCTGGCAGCAGGGGGCCGTCCTCGCGGCCGAGTCATTGTCGACGGGTCGGAAACTGCTGGTCACCCCCGAGCAGGCACTCCATGTGCTGGAGATCATCACCGCCGCAAGAAAATCCCAGGCGACCGGTCGTCGGATCCGGCTCACCTCGACCTTCGATTGGCCGCTCGCGGTCTAGCAGGACCCTCCGCGCTATGGGGTCATGGGCCAACCGGCCTCGGTCATCGCCCGGTATCCACCGGCCAGCGAGACCACCGCGGAGTAGCCCATGCGCTGGGCGACATCCGCGGCCAGGGCGCTGCGGAAACCGCCGCCGCAATACAGGATGAGTTCGGTCGTCGGATCCGGAAACCGGCTCTCGAGATCCCGTTCGAGGATCCCCTTCCCCAGGTGCTGAGCCCCCACCGCATGCTGGGTCCTCCACTCGGACTCCTCGCGGACATCGATCAGGACCGCCCTCGGATTGGCGGCGAGACGCGTCCGGGCCTCCGCCACGGTCACCTCACGCACCCGCGACTTGGCCTCATCCACCACCTTCAGGAACCCCGGGGAATGCTTCATCGAGACGAGAGTGTCTTGCCGGCCAGACCCTGCCAAGCCAGCTTCGGCGTCGATGGACATCGTCAACCTCGACCACGTCCCCGCCTTCGAGACCAAGGACGGCTCCGAGATCCGGGAACTCCTCGCGCACCGCAATTCAGCCATCCGGAACCAGAGCCTCGCCGAGGCCCGGCTCGGCGTCGGACAGGCCACGACGGAGCACTACCACGTCAGGACCGAGGAGATCTACTACATCACCCAGGGCACCGGCCGCATGCGGATCGGCGACGAGATCCGCGAGGTCCGGGTCGGCGACGCCGTGGCGATCCCGCCGGGTGCGCGCCACAAGCTCTGGAACACCGGAACCGAACCCCTGCGTCTCCTGTGCTGCTGCGCTCCCGGCTACGAGCACAGCGACACCATCATGACCGAATAGAACCCCCTGAAACCGCACATGACCCCGAAGACGATCCGACTCTTTGTGAAATCCGGCTGTCCCTGGTGTGAGGAGGCCATGGAATGGCTCGACCAGCGCGGCATCCGGTACGAACTGCTGGACGTGCTCCGGAACGCGACGGCACGGCAGGAGATGCTGGACCTCACAGGACAGACCAAGGCCCCGTCGATCGACGTCGACGGCCACATCCTGGCGGACTTCGGGGCGGATGAGCTCGAGTCGTGGTGGCGACACCAGGGATTCGGCACGGGCTGAACACCGGTCCCCGCACGGACCGGCTCAACCGGACGCCTCCGCCCCACGGCGGCATCCGAAGGCGGTGACCTCGCCCTTGTTCGCGTTGAGACGCAGGAGGAACAACGGGTCCGCCACCCGCGCGAGATCCCGACGGATGCCCGCAAGCCTGGCCCGGTCCTCCTCCCCCTTCAGCTTCAGCGTCACGACGAACCACTGGGTGTCCGAACGCTCCAGCCATTCGAGGAGCATGGCAGCGGACCTCTCCGGTGCCGCGATGACGTCGCAGACTAGCCAGTCCACCGGACGGTCCGGCCGGAACGAAAACGCGTCGCCCCGGATGAACTCCAGCCGGGGATCCCGCATCAGGTCGTCACGGAGCGGGGACCGGTCCACCGCCGTCACCCTCGCCCCCCGGCCCAGGGCCACATGGGACCAGCCCCCTGGCGAGGCTCCGAGATCGACACAGTGGTCGCCCGGCCCCATTCCCCTGCCCAGACGTTCCAGGGCCTCCGTCAGCTTCGCAAACGCACGACTGGGCGCCGACCGGTCCTCGGCCACCGGAATGGATCCCCCGTCCCAGGGCCAGATCAGGTCGCGGCATCGGACCGGGACCGGCGCCGACGCGATCGACACCCAGCCCCGATCGGGGGCGGTCAGCACACCCTGAACCAGGGATTCCTCCTGCCCCCAGGGTTCCGTCGACTCGCGAAGCTGACGCAGCAGATGCCGGCGGCGCTCCTTGAGTCCCTCCACGAGCGCCTCACGAATCCAGCGGCACCGGTTCATGCCGGCGGTTGCCGCAACGCCCCCGGGGGTCTGCCCCGCCCGGTCCTCCAGCTTCGGGGAACGATGTCCCAGCACGTGGGTTCCGAACGCCCTGCGGGCACCCACCGTCCTCGGCGCGACCGCTCCGTAATGGGGCCACAGGTGGAGCCTCCAGGGCTTCCCCTCCGGCACACCGACAAGGATCGCCTCCAACAGGGCCTGGGCCCATCGGTTGACGGAATCGGCGCACACCAGGCGCGCATCCGGAAGAAGTTGCCGACAGAAGCAGAGAGGCCCTCGTCCACCGGAAGGCGGGGAATCGGCGGCGACCAGGCCGGCGGGAAGGCCCGAGTCGCGTGCCGTGATGCCACCCTGCCGCAGTTCCGCGACCAGGTCGGCATCATCCCCCTCTGCACTGATGAACAGATCCACGTGTCATCGGGAACACGCCGGATCCCGACCCGGTTTCTAGGCGGCCCCACCCCCCACTGGCAAGAAGGCGATCACCTCGCCCCCTCCACGCCTCCGGGTCGCCGTGTGGTTTCCCCACCCCCTTCTCCGCGTGCTTCCCAACCGTCCCGGCCTGTCCCAAACTCGCCCAATGAGTTCCGTCATCTACCCCCGGTCTCCTCGTGAACAGATGGACGGCTGGGTCTACCTCCCCCGGTTCATCGACAAGATCCGACTCCACCTCGCCGGGAAACTCCCCGAGGACTATCGCGCCAACTTCGCCCACGGTGGTTTCGACGCGAAGTGGCTCGAGGCCGCCGGGCTCCGGGCCGACGACTTCATCCCAGTCGTCCGGGAGTCGATCACCGACGGACAGGTCTGCGACTGGATCCACAGGAACGTGAGCCGGTCGTCAGCCGACAAGGCCGCCTTCAACCACCACGTCCTCAACCGCGGACGCGAGGAGAACGAGCCGGCGATCCGGGAACGTCTCCGCCAGCGCAAGGCCGAGTCCGGATTCGCGCACCGCGACGACATACAGACCTTTGTCGACTACATCGATGCCGACGAGAAGCGGCTCTGAGACCCGGTCCTTGCCCTCTCGCCACCGCATCCTCGTCCCGTGACGGTCTGGCCCTTCCTGATCGTCCGGGTTGTCTCGAACCCCTGCTCCAACGCGCTCCAGAAGTGGCTCGCCGGCCAGGGGGTGCCCTCGTCGGCGCAGCTGCTGCTCGTCCATCTCGGACTCAGCCTCGTCACCTTGCCCCTTCACCTCCGGGATCCCCTCGGCATCCGGATCCCTGGATTCTGGGGCTGGTGTGGGCTGTCCGCCGCACTGGCGGTGGCCGCCAACTGGCTGATCATCGAGGCGCTCCGAAGATCCGACCTCTCCCTTCTGGGACCGATCAACGCCTTCAAGCCGGTGGTGAGCCTGCTTCCAGGCTGGATCCTTCTGGGTGAACCCCTAGGCATCCCCGCCGCCTTCGGCATCCTGCTGGTCCTTGCGGGATCCCTGCTGCTGACGCCCCCCAGGAACCCCGGACAGGGGAGCCTGGCCCTGCTGGGCGATCGGGGAGTCCAATTGAGGTTCCTGGCCCTCATCCTGTCCGCCGGCGAGGCGGTGACGCTCAAGCGGGCGCTCCGGCTGGCCGATCCCCTGACGGTCTTCGCGGCCTGGTGCCTGCTTGGACTGCTGATCCTCCTCCCCATCGCCACCCGGTCCCTCCTCGGCACGGGACTCTCCCGGACGGTTCCGACCCGAAGGCGCCAGTCGATGGCGGCCTTGGGACTGGTGACCACGACGGGCCTGATGCAGTCCTGCACCCTCATCACCCTCGCGGCGTTTCCAGTGGGAGCCGCACTGGCGCTCTATCAGACCTCCTCGATCCTGACCGTCCTGCTGGGTCATGCCGTGTTCCAGGAACCCCACTTCCGCCGCCGACTGGGTGGGGCCCTGGTCATGGCGACCGGCGCCGCACTTCTGGTGCTGCAGGCGAGCTGAAATGGGGGATCATCACTTGTCCCCCATTGGGATCGAGGCATCCGAAGGGACAATCGCGCTCGATCCGGGGGCATCAAGGCCGTCTGGGCGGTAGACACGTACCCATCGAACCGCCTTAGCACCCTTTAATTTCAATCCTCCAAATTACAGGATTCTGCGATTTCCTTTGATTTTGGACCGAGACCGAAAACCAAATCCTGTCGGCGGAGGGAACGGACGGTTGGAAAAAGCGGGGCCTGGAAAACGCAAAACCGGTCCGAAGGGATCCCCTTGGACCGGTTTGTTCGCGGGAAAGTGGCGGGAGTGGCGGGGCTCGAACCCGTAACCTCTGCCGTGACAGGGCAGCGCTCTAACCAGTTGAGCTACACCCCCGCGAAATCAGCGGGCGCGTTTTCTACGCGACTCCGAGCAAGGGTCAACACCTTTCTCGTTTTGGAATGGAAAAGCCCAGGTCCGGGAGCCAAGGAGGTGGAGGTGGGGAACCCCGCGGAAGAGACATCCCAGAACCTGAGCCTGGGGAGTCTACCCAATCGCCCAAACCCCTGTCAATCGTCCGGAAATTCCAAAATGGCCCATCGAGGCGCCCCCAAATCTGCAGCCAGAACAGCCCTACTGCGCCTCGCCGCGGACCTCGATCAGCTGGGCGCGGAAGATCCGCATGGCGTCCTGGATCAAGGGGTCCGACAGGAACTCCTCCCGATTCAGCTTCACCGGCTCCACCCGCTGGGACTTCCCCTCGGGGACCTTGACGGCGGCCGGCTTCGAACGACTCGGCGCCGGTGCCGCAAGATCAACCACCGGCACCACGGCACCGGGAACGAACTTCAAGGTGTAATCCCCAGGAGCGAGCTCCCGGAGACGTGTCCGGAGCAGCGTCGCCGTCTTGCCGCTGGTGACCAGCTCCAGGGCGTCCGGCGAACAGGCCACTGTCAGGGTCTGCATCTCCCAGGATCGTCCCTCAGACCCCGCCAGCAGCGTCCAGAGCATGCGCTCCCCCTTCTCCAGTCCCGCATAGAGGGTCGACCAAAGCTCGGTCGCGGAGGCGATCGGTGCTGGCGTGGATGGGATCGTGGATCGCGATGCCGAGCCAGGCTGGGGCTGCGCCGGTTCCAAGGTCGGCGGCGGTGCCAGTGGACTCACAGGCACCACCGGCACCGGGGCCGCCGCAGAAAGGATCGGTGCCACCGCCGAAGGCGAGGCTGGGGGAGCCGAGGGCGGGACAGCCGCCACAGGCCCGGGAGCCGGTGCGGCAGGTGCAGGAGGGGTTGGGACCATCGCCGGGGTCGCGACAGCCGGACGGCTGGCGGCCGGCGCTGGCGCACCCTCCCGGAGCGCTTTGAGCTGGCGCAGGACCTCGTCCAGGCCCACGGCATTGCGGGCCTCGACCGCGTTGATCAACGTGACCTCCAGGAAGATCCGCTTCGAAGGCGCCTCACGGAGACGTCCCTCCGCCCTCGACAGCACCTCCAGAATCCGGGTCAGCGCGGTTGCATCGACCTGCTTGGACTGGGTCTGGAGCGCCGCCCACTCGGCGTCGGTCACCTCGACAAGGTTGCGGTCGCCGCCGCTGAGCTCGAGCAGCAGCAGGTTCCGGAAATGAGCCAGGAGATCCCCCAGCAGCCGTCCCAAGTCCTTCCCGCCCGACGCCAGGTCGTGCAGGAGACGAAGCGAACCCGCGCGGTCGGCCGCCAGGATCGCACCCGCCAAGGACAGCAGATGCTGCCGGGAGGCGAGACCGAACATCGACAGGACATCCGACTCCACCACGCGGGCCCCACAGAAGCTGATCAGCTGGTCGAGGGTGGACTGGGCGTCCCGCATGCCGCCGTCCGCACCCCGGGCGATGGCATGCAACGCCGCCTCATCGAGTTCCACCGACTCCTGGCGGGCGATCCGTCCGAGATGCTCGACGATCAGGGGTGTCGGAATCCGCCGCAGGTCGAACCGCTGGCAGCGGCTCAGGATCGTCTGCAGGACCTTCTCGGGATCGGTCGTCGCGAAGATGAACTTCACGTGGGCCGGGGGCTCCTCGAGGGTCTTCAGCAGCGCGTTGAACGCCGCCGTCGAGAGCATGTGGACCTCGTCGATGATGTAGATCTTGAACTTGCCCGAGGCCGGGGCGAACCGGGCCGTGTCGCGCAGCTCCCGGACCTGCTCCACGCCGTTGTTGGAGGCACCGTCGATCTCCAGGACATCCATCGAGCGCCCCTCGGCGATCTCCTTCACCCGCGGATCGTCCTCCGTGAAATCCACCCGGGGACCGCCCGTGGCGTTCAGGGCCTTGGCGAAGATCCGGGCCAGCGTCGTCTTGCCTGTGCCGCGTGGGCCACAGAACAGGTAGGCGTGGGCGATCCGACCCGACCGCACCGCGTTCATCAGCGTGGTCGTGACATGCTCCTGTCCCACCACGTCCTCGAAACGCTGGGGGCGGTACTTGCGGGCAATGACCTGGTAGGACACGGGATCGGCTTGGGTTCGGCTTCGGGGTTCGGTACCGCGCCTTGAAACCGGTCGCGCGGGAGGTTGGGATTGGAGAGCCAAATCCCGTCTCCGGAAACCAAAAAGAGGGAAGCAAAGCCAGGGTGACCACGGCAGACGGGAGCAGACTACCGTTGCTGCCTTCCGGCCCTGGCGGGGTTCGTCAGTCCGCGTTCCATGGGCCCTGGCGTCGGGGAATCTGGGTATCGACGCCCCCGGGGGCAAGCGAGGAGTCGGAGTTTCTGCAGGCACCACCCCTCGTTCCGACGTCGCAAGGAACCCTGGCAAGGAACCCTGGCTTGAGAAGCGCCCGGACCTCATCAAGGCTGCGCGGGTGGATGCGACGCCAGACCTCTCGCAGATCGCCGCCGACCTCGGGATTCCGTCGGTTCGACGGCACATCGTGCTCTGCGCCGACCCCTCAAAACCGAAGTGCTGCCCCGCAGAGCAGAGCCTTTCCGCCTGGGACTTCCTCAAGCGTCGCCTCAAGGAGCTCGGCCTGGTGGGGCCCTCTGCCTCCGTCGCCCGTACCAAGGCCAACTGCCTCCAGGTCTGCGCAAAAGGCCCCATCGCAGTGGTGTATCCCGAGGGGGTCTGGTATCACTCCTGCACGCCCGAGGTGCTGGAACGCATCGTGCAGGAACATCTGATCCATGGCCGCCCCGTCGACGAATTCGTCTTTGCCCGGAACCCGCTCGACCGAGGTGGCTCCTGACGTGAGCCAGCTGGATTTCCTGCGTCGGCTGTGGCCGAGCCGGAGTCCGGCCACCCCTCCCGCATCCCAGCGGGACGGAGCCCTGGCCGTCGACGAGCTCGCCTGCGACGACTCCGGCGTCGTGGTCCGCTTCGTACGCCACCCGAGGGCCCGACGGTACCGTCTGACCTTCCGCATGGACGGCACGGCGCGCTGCACCCTGCCCCGCCGCGGCACCCTGGCGGAGGCCCGACGGTTCGTCGCCTCCAACGAGGCCTGGCTGTTCGAACGGTTCCGGCAGCACCGCAGCCGGACCGGATCCACCGACGCCCTGCGTCCCGATGGCCAGGTGTGGTGGAACGGTGAGGAGCAGACACTTCGGGTGGAGGCGAAGGCGGAGGGCGGGTTCGAGGCCATGCTCGGGGCGCTGCGATTCGATCTCGAGACCGCCGAGGGGGATCTGCGGAAACCGGTGGAGACCGTTCTCAGGAAGTGGGCCGGCCAATTTCTTCCAGGCCGACTCCGTGAGCTGGCCCAGCAGCACGGTCTGGACGGCCGGCTCCGTTCGGTGAGCATTCGCAACCAGAAGACCCGCTGGGGCAGCTGCTCGCCGCGGGGACTCATCTGTCTCAACTGGCGGCTGATGCAGGTTCCGGATTGGGTCCGTGACTACATCCTGCTCCATGAACTGGCCCACCTGAGGCATCTGAACCACAGCCGCAGCTTCTGGAACGAGGTCGAGCGGCTGTGCCCCAAGTTCAAGGATGCCGAGGTCTGGTTGAAGCGGAGCGGCAAAACGGTCCTGTAGAGCCTGGAGCAGAGAGAAAAGAGCGAAGCGGGCCCGGTCAATACATCGGGGCCGAGGGGGCGGGGCGGCACAGGGTGCGACCGTGACTCAGGGCACTGAGTCACCCACCGGATCCACGCCCCTTCCCCGCAGCGCCGCGATCGCCTCGCCGACCCCGCAGAGGAGGCCCATGCCCAGAAGCATGCCCCCGGTCATGCCCAACCAGGCCCCCAGGAATTGCCATGGGTGCATCGGACCCAGCAGCGCCAGCACCAGATCCCCTCCCCAGGCCATCCCCAGCACCATCCCCACGGTGGCCAGCGCCAGCCGCGGTCCACGACCCAGCCCGCTCCCGGGATCGTCCTCCCCCATCATGGACGGCAACCCACCCACCAACATGCCCACCCCCATCCAGGGCACCGAACCGGTGAGGTCGAAGTACTGGTGGGACCGGCAGCAGAGACAGGCGCCCCCGGACATCACCGGTTTCCAGTCCGCCTCCACCCACCACCCCAGCGCCATGCCGAGGTTACCCGGGCCCAGCATCGCCAATCCCATCCGGAGCGCCGCGCCGTCCCAGACCCGACCCAGCCGCGAGACGGAAAGCCCCCGCACCCACGGAACCACTGCAACCCCGAGCAACACCCCCGCTGTCACCCCCGCCTGCACCGGCACCAGTTGCCCCAGATGGGTCAAGACCGGGATCTGGGCGACCACACTGGCCGTCCAGCCGAGGCGGACCCAGCCGCGCTGAAGCCCTGCTTCATCAGAACCATGGCAGGCATCGGCGCCGAGCCGTGCCGCGCGCAGCACCACGATCGTGCTGCTGCCCACCATCAACAGGGCAGCTGAGATTGGACCAATCCGCCCCGTAGCGGCGAGGGTCATGCCGAGGATGTTGTAAGTGGCGGCAAAGAGCAGGTTCGACCGGACACCCGCCTGGACCCGGCGGGTGAACTCGATTGCCCGAGGAACCTCCGACAACTGCCCTCCCCAGAGCACCACCTCGGCGGTGGCCGTCGCGAGCCCCGCACCGGAATGGAGGGCCATCCCGACCGCGGCCGTCCTGAGGGCGGGCGTGTCGTTGACGCCGTCGCCGACGAACAGCACCACCTCGCCCGACGCCTGATGCTCCGCCACCCGACGGGCTTTCTCCTCGGGAGTGAGTGACCCCACCAGTTCCAGCGCCAGCGTCTCCGGCAGGACCCGCGCCGCCCGTGCCTCCCGATCCCCGGTGAGGACGCTCAGCCGACACCCGAGCCGCAGGAGGTGACGACACGTATCCTCGACCGAATCCCGCAGTCGTTCCCGCACCACCGCAATCCCCTCGAGGCGTCCATCGACCGCCACATGGATGAGCTGGTCCGAGGGCTCGCACCGGATCTCCTGTCGGAGCCACACCTCCGCAGGATCGGATCCGGTCACCGACTCCAGAACCCAGTCCCGAACCCCGATCCGCAGGCACCGAAGCCGTCCCTCGCCCTGGACCCTCGCCTCGATCCCGCAGGCCGGTTCGGTCCTGAGGGACTCCACAACGACTCCGGACGGCAACGGTTCCGGGATCCGGTCGAAGGCCCTGGCGATGGGGTGGCTGCTGCCGGACTGCACCGCCTTCAGCAACGCCATCAGGAGGACGCGCGGCAGCCCGTCGGCCCTCACGGCAAGATCGATCAACGTCTGACGCTCCTCGCTCAGGGTCCCCGTCTTGTCGAAGACGACGCGGTTCACCGCCGCGAGACGCTCCAGGGCATCGCCTGACCGGAACACCACACCCCGGCTCGCCAACGTCGCCAGGGCACTCCACCACGCCAGAGGCGCCGCCAACCCGAGGGCACACGGGCAGGCGACCAGCAGGACGGCCAGGCCATGGAACAACCCCTCGCGCCAGTGTCCGCGCAGCGACCAGACCAGGCCGGTGGTCACCGCGGCAACCACTACCGCCGGCAGAAACCAGGCCGTGATCCGGTCCACAAGCGGCCGCAGCCCCGCCACGATCCCGGCATCCGACCGGACCGTCCCGCGGGCCTCGTCGACCCACGCCACCAGCCGATCCAGTTCCCGATCGCGTCCGTGAACCGTTGCCTCGAGGACCAGGTCCCCGTCCTCGGACCAGCTGCCGGCAAGGACATGGTCCCCTTCCCGCCGTACGACCGCATCGGGTTCCCCCGTGAGCGGGGTCTCCCGCACGAACGCCGCGCCCGAGAGGACCCGGCCATCGACCGGTATCGGTTCACCGGCGGCGACCCGGATACGGTCGCCCACGACCACCTCGGCCGCCCGACAGCTCTGGAGCGTTCCATCGGCGGCAATCCGGTGACAGGCGTCGAACACATCCCGGAACCGAGAGGCCTCGGCCATGGCCCGCTGGCGCGCCTGTGCGGTGAGCGCCTTTCCCAGTGTGTAGAACACGAGGAGGATGGCCACGACCTCGTAGTAGACGGCCCCGAAGCCGGTCAGACTGCTCCAGACCGAGGCGCCGAAGGCTCCGACAATGCCGGCAAGGAACAGCCATTCCACCGTCAGGCGTCGTCGGCAGGCACAGTCCCAGGCCGTGGCCAGCAAGGGGCCTCCCAGGATCCCGAACACCAGCAGGGCGGAACCGGCGAGGGCCGCATGCAGGAGAAGGCGTATCGATCCCTCGGGTGGGGTCAGGTTCACCGCGAACCCGACCAGCATCGCCTGGCCGGCGATGGCGACTCCAAGACCGATGCGGAACCACGGACCACGGTCGATGCCCCGATCCTCCCCGGCCATGGACCGACCCCGGGCGGAGGCCCCCAGGACCCGGCACCCATAGCAGCAGAATGCCTCCCCCTCCGCGGACCAGAGCGGATCGACCGACACCGGCACCCGGCAATAGCCACAGCGGAGGACGGACGAGTGCATGGACTTGGCTACCGGTTCGTTCACCCGGGTTGAGACTGCCGCAGGGGATGCGCACAGGACGATCTCGAATCCCCACCAGGCACGCGAGGGATCCGAGATCGTTTGCGACGGGGATCCGCCGCCGCTCGGATCAATCGAACACGAGCATGAGGAACGCCCCGAACAGAAGCAGGTGGACCGCGCCCAGGAGAAGATTGGTCCGGGGCAGCGAGAGGGTGAGCATGCTGGTGACCAGGGTGAGGACCAGCATGACGATCTCCGGCGGCTCCAGCCCCATCAGAAGCTCGCGCCCCGTCGCCAGGGAGACGCCGATGACGATGGGGACGGTCAGGCCGATGGACGCGAGGACCGATCCGAGGAGGATGTTGACCGACCGCTGGAGCTCGTTCGACCAGGCCGACCGGATCGCCGCAATGGACTCCGGGGTCAGAACGAGGATCGCCATCACCAATCCCCCGACCGCGTGTGGGGCACCGACTCGTCCCACCAACAGATCCAGCGGCGTGGCCATCTGCTTGGCCAGCAGGACCAGAGGGATACCGTAGAGGACAAGGAAGATGCTGTGCCGCCAAGGCGAACCGGATTCCGTCGGAGGCTCCGGATGCCCCTGACCCAAAGCCTCCGCCTCGGCCTGGATGAAGAACTCCCGGTGGAGGCGGTTCTGGAACACCAGGAACACTCCGTAGATGCCGATCGACAACAGGGACAGGAACGCCATCTGGAAATGCGACAGCGTCGGACCTGCCGTGGACCGGGTGAAGGTTGGCAGCACCAGGACGAGGACGGTCATCGGCACGATCATCACCAGGAACGAATTCGCGCTCTGGAGGTTGAACCGCTGCTGGCTGTGACGCAGCGCCCCCAGCAGAAGCGCGAGCCCGAGGAATCCATTCAGAACCAGCATCACGACCGAATACATGGTGTCCCGGGCCAGTGCCGGCTTGGGATCCCCGGTCGACATCACGAACGCCACGATGAGGACCTCGAGTCCCGTGATGGCCAGTGTCAGGAGCAACGTTCCGAACGGTTCACCCAGACGATGCGCCAGCGCCTCCGCGTGACGGACGATGGCGACGGCCTCGGCAAGGATCACGCCACACAGCAGGAGCAGGAACAGCACGAGGAGCACCGACGATCCGAGCAGCGGCGCAACGGCCATGGGTGCCGCCAGCAGAACCCCGAGGACACCCAGGGCGACCATCAACGGCCACTCGTACAGCAGGGATCCAGATCGCGGGGATGGCGTCATCGATCGCCTCCTTCGGAGGTCCCGGATCGCAGACTCCCGGGACACCCCGGCGCGAACTCCATGGCCGCCGAATCCGGTGCCTTCGCGAATGCCAATCCTCGCCTGAAACCCTGGGATGCCGTGACGACCCTCATACACAACTTCGTATCACGAGCCCGACAACACGAGGAACAAAGATCTGATCCGTGGTGCGGGAACGGAAGGCTCCGCTCCGCCCCGACTCAACGGTCCTGCCACAACCGCCTCAAAGACCATCGACCAGGCCGTTCACCATCCCGATCGCACGGTCACCGTCCTGCGGCCGCTCCTCGGCTTCGGAACCCACCCACCGACACAGACGTCTGCGGAGGATCCGACGGACGTGGCAGAGACACGGCTCGCCCTCCGGTTTGCTCCACCCTCGCGGGTTCAGATGGGGACCCGAGGGACCAGGTACCTACCGAGGGGGCGCTCCCGCGCCCAGTGATGCAGAGCACTGCATCACCCAGCGGCCGACGGCATTCCGCTGGAATCGGCGGAGACCGCCTTTTTCTGTCCCGGACTCCTCGCGCTCCGGCGAAACCTCCATACCCTCCGGCCATGCAGTCGCTGGCCGATTCCCAGGACGCCCGCGGGCCCGCAGGGCTCGCCGGCGTGGAGATCCCCGACCTGTGGCAGCAGCAGGCCGTCTCCGCCCTCCGGGCCGGCAAGGACGTCGTGGTCCAGGCCCCCACCGGTTCCGGCAAGACCCTCGTCTTCGAGCTGTGGTCGAACCACGGCAAGCCCAAGGGCCAGGCCATCTACACCGTCCCCACCCGCGCCCTCGCCAATGACAAACTGGCCGAATGGCGCGCCCGGGGATGGAACGTCGGCATTGCCACAGGCGATCTCTCGGAGAACCTCGACGCCCCCGTTATCGTCGCCACGCTCGAGACCCAGAAACAGCGCCTGATCCGCGGCGAAGGACCCACCCTTCTGGTGGTCGACGAATACCAGATGCTCGGCGACAAGGATCGAGGCCTGAACTACGAGCTCGCCATGGCGCTGGCCCCGCCTGGCACTCAGCTCCTCCTCCTCAGCGGATCCGTCGCCAACCCCCACCACATCGTTCAATGGCTCAACCGACTAGGGCGCCAGGCCGTATTGGTCCGACATGAGGTGCGACCCGTCCCGCTCGAGGAGGTGTTTGTCCATGAGCTGAGCTGGCACATCCCGGGGGAGGTCCGCGGACACTGGGCCCGGTTCTGTGCCAAGGCCCTGGCCGAGAACCTCGGGCCGATCCTGCTGTTCGCACCCCGACGTCGCAGCGCCGAGGAGATCGCCTGGGACCTGGCCCGCAACCTTCCAAACCCGCAGCCCCTCACCCTCACCGAGCCACAACGCCTGCTCGTCGGCGAGAACCTCGCCCGGATGCTCAAGGCGCGGGTCGCCTACCATCACAGCGGCCTCTCGTATGCCGTCCGGGCCGGCGTCATCGAACCCCTCGCCAAGGCCGGACAGCTCCGAGTGGTCGTAGCCACCATGGGCCTGGCCGCCGGGATCAACTTCTCCCTTCGCAGCGTCGCGGTTTCGGCCAATTCTTACAAACGCGACGGGGTCGAGGTGCCCATCGGGAGCGACGAGATCCTCCAGATGTTCGGCCGAGCGGGTCGACGCGGGCTCGACGAGGTTGGCTACGTCCTCGTGGGCCCAAATGAGCTCCGGCTCCGTGACGGTCGCCCCGCCTCGCTGGCCCGGAGCGGGCTTGTCGATTGGGGGGCCCTGCTGGGCGTGATGCATTCGGCGGGCGAACAGGGACGCGACCCCTTCACCGAGGCGATCTGGGTCCAGGAACGCCTCTTCACCACCAAGCCGATCATACTCGGGGTCGAATCGTCGCTAAAACACCCCGACGTGCCGTGCGGACTCAAGACCGATGCCGAACGGGCCCGTCACGTCCGGCGTCGCCAGCGTCAGATGGTCAACTCCCACGGCGAGTGGCAGAACTACCCACGCTGGGAGGAACGCCGTCTTGCGGAGATCCGCCACATCGCCTCCGACGCGGTTGCCAAGACCGGCGACACCCCGGCGACACCGCCGGTCCTGCGACCCGTCCTCAGCGAGCCGACTGCCCTCGCCAAGGTCGGCTTCGGCGAGCTGTTGTCGCTTGCCGATGGCACCTATGGCCGCGCCGTAAAGGTGGCCGACCGGTTCGGCGACGACGGGATCACCCTGACGAAGTGGATCCAGAAGCAGAGCGGGTGGAACGGGAGACAGACGCGTCTTGAAACCTGGCGCACCCTGGTCGCCCCGCTGGTCAGGCGCTCCTTCCAGAACCAACGGTTTCCGGTGATTCGTTTCATCGAGGAGCCCTGGCAGATCCTGGCCCTGATCAGCCTGGCGGAGCAGACCGCCAAGGTGCCCGTGGATGCGCACGGCATTCCGCTGTGGAAGCCGAAGGAGCGCGAGGTCTTCCCGGAGGACTGCGCGCGCTGCTCGCTGGTGGCGACGTGTCGACAGCTCCCGGCCGGCACCGGCACGGCACTACTGTGGCGTCGACTCGCCCTGGTGGATCCCTCGGGACGTCCCACGAACCGGGGCCGGATCGTGAGCTGTTTCCATGGCGGCGACGGTCTCGCGGTGGCCGCGGCGCTCGAGGACACGAGCTATCCCATCGACGACCTCGTCTACGACCTGGCGAACCTGGACGCGGGATTCCGGTTTGCCGAGGCGGAGGACCGCTGGGGTGGGCGTCTGGCGGTCGCCTGCCGCACGGCCTACGGCAACCAGAACATCCCGGGATATCTCGAGGGCGGCATCCCGTCGAAATACGGGAGCGGTGCCGAGACGGTAGTCCGGTCTGTCCATCGCAAGCCCGCGTCCAAGGCCCGCTTTGCCACGGCGGTCCTGGGCACGGGAGACGTCGACCGCATCATCATCGAATGGCGGAGCGTGCTGCGTCAGTTGGCACACGCCCCGAAGCTGGAGTGGGAACGATGGACGCGGCTCCAGGACTTGGCCCGGACCCTTCTGGAGGACACCGAGTCGCCCACCCTCACCGACCTGCCGCCGCTCGACTACGGACAGACGCGGCGCATCGACCACACCCTGCGGCTCAGAGGGCACTGACCCCGGGAGGCCCGCGGGACGGGAGGGGTCGCTACCCCGCTGCTAATTCGCTGCCCGGGCCTGAAGGAGGTTGTCCGCGGCATAGAGAATCAACGCCACCCAGATGAGGGCGAAGCTGACCATGCGCGCGCTGGAGAACGGCCCGCCGTAGACCCAGATCCCCGGGATCAGCTGCCCCGTCGGGGCCAGGTACTGGAGGATGCCAAGGGTGGATAGACGGATCCGACGGGCCGCGTAGGCGAACAGCATCAGGGGCACGGCGGTCACCACTCCGGCGCTCAGGATCAGAAGATGGGTGCGGAGATCCACCCGCCCCAGCGCCCCGGTACCGTCCTGGTGACGCCACAGCAGGAACCCTACGGCCAGCGGAGACAATAGCAGCGTCTCGACCGCCAGGCTGGGGATCGCACCGGTCGTGGCACGCTTGCGGATCACGCTGTACGAACTCCAGCTACCGGCGAGGACCAGGGCTACCCACGGGAACGTGGAGGCCAGGAGCAGGAGGAGCAGGACGCCCGACGCGGCGATCGCCACGGCAATCCACTGGGTCCGACGCAAGTGTTCATGGAGCACGAATCGTCCCGCAAGGACGCTGCACAGCGGCACCAGGAAGTATCCCAGACTGGTGTCGATGATGTGGCCCGAGTTCACGCCCCAGACGTAGGCAAGCCAGTTGGTGGTCAATAGACAGGCCCCAAGGAGGCTGCGTCCCATCGAGCGCGAGGAGCAGAAGGCCTGCCCCACCTCGACCAGGCCTCCTTCCAGGCCCAGCAGCAGCATGAGCAGGATGGCGAGGGACCAGACGTGTCGATGCGCGATCAGCTCGACGGCATTCACCGATGCCACGGGCTTCCAGTAGAGCGGGACGAGTCCCCAGAGGACGTAGCACGTCCCGGCCGCCAGGGCCTCGAGACGTTCACGGTGCTCGGGGGCTCCGGAAGGAGAAGTCACCAAGCCATCCTCGGGAAGACCCGGTAGCGGTTCAACCCCACGGAGGATCGGAATGGCTCGAAAAGCCTAACCCGGCCTGGATCGCCGTCGAGACGTTCGCCTCCCGGCTTGCGCGGCCGGGCCTCGACGATAGGTTTCGGCGTCAGTTTCGTCCGTTTTAATACGGACCGCCTCCCATGAGTCAGCCGCTCAAAATCCACTACTTCGACAACAACGCCACGACCCGCATCGCCCCGGAGGTCGCGGACGCGATGATCCCCTTCCTGCGCGAGTTCTGGGGCAACCCTTCCAGCGCCTACGGCTTTGGGGCTCAGGTGAACCGGCACGTCGAAAACGCCCGTGAGAAGGTGGCCGCCCTGATCCATGCCGACCCGAAGGAGATCACCTTCACGAGCTGCGGCACCGAGTCGAACAACTCGGCGATCCACAGCGCCCTGCTGACCACCGGAAAGAATCACGTGATCACCACTGCGGTGGAACACAGCGCCAACATCAACTTCGGCGAACATCTCAAGAAACAGGGCTACGACGTCACCTTCCTGCCGGTAGAGGGCGATGGATCTCTCGACCTGCACCGCCTTGAGCAGGCGATCCGACCCGACACTGCAATCGTGTCGGTGATGTATGCCAACAACGAAACCGGCGTCATCTTCCCCATCGAGGAGGTCGCCGCGATCTGCCGGAGCCGTGGGGTGCTCTGCCATACCGACGCCGTCCAGGTCCCGGGCAAGCTCCCGATCGACGTCAAGCAGCTCGGTGTCGACTTCCTCTCGCTCAGCGCCCACAAGCTGCATGCCCCGAAGGGCATCGGGATGCTCTACGTGAAGCGCCGCACCCGCTATCAGCCCTACGTGATCGGTGGACACCAGGAGCGGGGTCGTCGTGGCGGGACCGAGGGCGTGCCCAACATCGTGGCATTCGGCCGCGCGGCGGAGCTGGCGATGTCGACCTTGGAGGATGAGAACACCCGGGTCCGCGGACTCCGCGATCGGCTCGAGAACCACGTCCTGCGTCAGATCCCGAACACGATCCGCAACGGGGCGAAGAAGCCCCGGCTCCCGAACACCACGAATATCGCGTTCGACTTCGTGGAGGCCGAGGCGGTCCTGCTGCTGCTGGATCAGATTGGCATCTGCGCCAGCTCGGGTTCCGCCTGCACCACGGGTTCACTCGACCCGTCCCATGTGCTCTCAGCGATGGGCATCTCCCCGATGCGGGCCCGGGGCTCGATCCGCTTCAGCCTCGGGATCTACAACACCGAGGAGGATGTCGACTACCTGATCCAGCACCTCCCGCCGATCATCCAGAAGCTGCGGGACATCTCCCCGTTGAACCCGGATCACCCGGACAACGACCAGTACGACATCGTCGGAGCCCGCTCGAAGCACGAGCAGGAGATGGCGCTCGGCAAGGACACGCACTGACGGAGGTCAGGCGATCTTCATGCCGAAATCACCCTAGGGTCCCTGGGTCCGCCGATCGCGGAACATCTGGGCATCGTCCCTAGGGATCCCGAGTCGGTGACGTCGGACCAGTTGGATCGCGTTGCGGGAGCGATCGGACGCCGTCTCGAGCCGCTTCATCAGCTGGGCCTTGTCCCGTTCAAGATTCTGAACCCGTTCCTGGAGTGAGCGCACGGTGCGCTCGGCCTTGGAGAGTTGACGTTCGGCAGGTTTTGATTTGAGGCCATCGAGGGTCTTGAGCATCTCCCGTTTCTCGGCCTCAAGTTTGCCGACGGCCGCCTTGGCGTCGGAAACCAGCGAGGCGAGCTCCACCTGACGGGCCCGGGATTCCTTGAGGGCGTCGCGGAGGCGGGAGGTTTCGATGGAGAGTTCCTGGATCTGGGCCAGCAGAGCTGGATCGGGCACGGCGGCCGGCACGGCGGCGGCAGCCTTGGGTGGGGCGGGTACCGGGGGCGCGACCGCGGCCTGGGCAGCGGTGAGGTTGGCCTCGGCGGCCTTCAGCTGCCGCTCCAACTCCCCACGCTCCTCGCGCTCGGCTTCCAATTGAGTCTGCAGACGCTGGACCCCGGAAACCTGCTCGGTCAGGGCCGCCACACGCCGTGTCAGCTCCTGGTTCTCCCCCTCGGTCTGGGTCCGCTTCACCACCTCGGCCGAGAGCTGGGATTCCAGCTTCGCAGCCGTGGTCGAATGCCGCTCCGCCTCGGCCTTGGCGAGGACCAGCGCGGTCTCGAGCCGTTTCACGTTGAGGATACCCTCCTCGGACTGCCGGGCCTTCAGATCCTGCAGCTGTCGCTCGAGCCGATCGTGATCCACCTGAAGGGTCTGGTTAGCCTTCGAGGCCTCGTCGAACTTCGCCTGGAGCACCTCGAGTCGCTTGGCGAGGGCGGCGATCTGCTGGCCGCGTTCGGTGTCCGACTTCAGGGCATCGACCTGTCCCTTGAGCGCGGTGTTCTCGGTTTTGAGGGCCTTGACCTCGCTCTCCCGGAGCCGCTTGAGCTCAGAAACGGCCTGGTTGCGGAGGCGTTCCAGGTCCGCCGTCTTGTCCCGTTGGGCGACCGACTCCTTCTTGGCTGCGGCGAGCGCCTGCTGGGCCTCGACGAGCAGGACCTTGTCGACCAGGCCACTGCGTTCCCGCTCCTGAGCTTCGAGCCGAGTGACGAGGGCCTGGTTCGTGGACTGAAGCTGGGTGATCCGATCGACCGCCCGTTTGAGCTCCTGGGGATCGACCGGTGCGGGTTGGGCGGTCAAGGCCTCACGGAGGCGGGCCTCGAGGCGTTGTTTCTCGCCCCGGAGGGACCCGATTTCCTCGTTGAGGGCGTTGAACTGGGCGATGACCTCGTTGGCCGGGGCCGCGGCCACGGCTGAGGAGTTGGTCGAGGAGGCGGATCCGGTCGGGGTTCCGGTGGCGTCGGCAGCCGGCAACGCCTCGAGCTTCTCCGCCACATAGCGCAGTCGGTAGGCCACCACCCGGTCGTTCCACTGGGGATGGGACCGCTTGAGGGCCCGGAGCATTTCCTGGGCCTTCAGATATCCATCCCGGGCGCGGCTCGACTCGCCCCGCTCCCGCTCAGCATCGGTCTGCTGGATAAGCTGGTAGGCCGCAACGAAGTCGTCATCCGGCCCAGCAACCAGCGGTAACGCCAGATTCACGACGGCCACCACGACACCTAGGGATCGGCGGGACGGGAACATGGGATCAGGATGGGCTGGGACAGCCGGGAACGCCAGACTCCGGTGCAGTGGTGAACGCCGTGGAGCGGACCCCAGGAAGGGTTGTACATCACCGCGACATGAAGGACGGCAAAGGTAGGGCTGTGCTCCGTCACGGCCCCATCTCGATCCGCCGCGCGTGGTGTACCCGTGAAGGCGGACGGAACCAACCCCTCTCGTCAGAGGATCCCGTCTCAGCCTTCAGGTTCGCTCCACCCCCGCGGGTTCAGATGGGGACCTGAGCGACCGGGTCTCTACCCAAGAAGGGCGCTCCCGCGCCCCGTGATACGGGGCACTGCATCACCCACCCGTGGATGCCGTCGGCATCCGGCCAGAAGGAGCCTTGGCCCACCCAGTTCCCCGGCCTCTTTTCCTTCCCATCCCTCCTCGTCTTCCTCCGCGTCTTCGGGCCCCCGCGTAAGTCCCCTTCCCAAAGGATCACCTCCTGCCCTCACTCCCCAAGGACCCGGGTCACCGCTTCACGGATCCGGGTCTCGATGCGTCGGATGCGGTTCGGCTCCGTCACCTTGGCCCGCCCGCCTTCGAGGACGTAGAACGTATCCATCGCCGCCCCCTTTTCGGTGACGATCTTGGCGAGGGTGACATCGAGACCGAGTTCGAAGAGGGCCTGAGCGATCGCGAACAGCAGACCCACCCGATCCTCCGCCTCGACATCGATGACCGTGTAGTCCTCCGAGATGCGGTTGTCGACCCGTACCAGGGTGGGGATCCGCTCGCCGACGGAGCGGTAGAGCGCTGGATATTTCTGGGCCTTGGCAAGGGCCTTCTCCGGGTCGACCCCCTTGGCCAGCACATCGGTGACGATCCGATCGAACCGCTGTCGCACCTGCGGCTCCGGTGGCTCCCCGGTCCGGGCATCCACCACATAGAAGTCGTCGAGCACGATGTCGTCGGCCCGGGTGACGATCTGTGCCGTTAGAATGTTGAGCCCCGCGGCGGCCAACCCACCGGTGAGCTTCGCAAAGAGCCCGGCACGATCCCAGGTGCAGACATGAACGCCGGCGTAGCCGCGGTCCGATTCCTCAGTCCAGACCAGCGCCGGCTCCAGCGCTCGGTCATCCTCCGTGAGCTGGAAATGCATGAACCGATGCACCAGCGTGAGGTCCCGTGCGATCCACCGTGCGTCGTGAATCTGGAAATACCGGCTCGGCATGCCGTCGAAATGGGCCTGGATCTCGTCGGACGCAAAGGTCCTGGGAAGGATCGCCGTGACCTCCCGCTGAAGCAGCTCCCGCTGGCGTCGCTCGACCTCCTGGAATTCCGTGGCACCGCCAAGGACGTTCCTGGCCTTGAAGTAGAGGGTCCGCAACAGCATGTCCTTGAACCCGTTCCACAGCGTGTCGCTCGTCCCCAGTGAATCGGCGAGCGTGTGGAGGGTCAGCATCGCCAGGGTCTCCTGAGTCTGCACCTCCGCGGCGAACTGGCGGATGACCGCCGGATCCTCCAGGTCACGCCGCTGGGAGGTCTTCACCATCTCGAGATGGAGCTCGATGAGCAGGCGGAGCGTGTGGGTCGTCGCGCCATCCAGATGGAGCCTCCGGGCCACCCGGAGCGCGAGCTCGCCGCCGACCAGCTCATGGGGACGTCCCGGGAACGCCTTGCCGGAGTCATGGAGCAGCAGCGCGAGGTAGAGGACCTCGGGACGCTCGATCTCGGGCAGCACGGCCGCGTAGTTACTGGCCAGTGGACCGTTGCCGAGCCAGATGGCGTCCAGCTTCTGGAGAGTGACCAGGGTGTGCTCATCCACCGCGTACTGGTGGTAGAACTCGTGCTGGACGAGGTTGGTCATCCGACCGAATTCCGGGAGGAGGCGCCCCAGGAACCCGACCTCGTGCATGGCACGGAGGACCGGGGCGACATTGCCCCGCTGGGCCAGGATTTCGAGGAAGGTCGTGTGGACGCCAGAATCCTGACGGAAGGCACCATCCACCCGTCCCTCGTTGACCAGCTGGCGCAGCATCTGGGCGAGGTCGGGATGGATCTGGAGCCCCCGCTGCTGGGAATAGAGAAAGGCCCGGATGAGGCGGTTGGGATCCTCGCGGAAGATCGTCCGGGAGGGGGCGGTGAGCTGCTGTCCGACCACGAGGAAGCCGTCGAGCTCCTGTCCCTCCGCCGGGACCGGCCGACGGGTCTTCGCCCCCCGGCCTTTCTGTGCGGGGGGGCGGGACAGGGCCAGGCGCTGCTCGAGGGTAAAGGTGATCAGGTAGACGTTGCGGGCATGGGTGTAGTAGTCCCGCATGAAGTGTTCCACCCGGACCCGGGCCGACCGTTCGGTGTATCCGAGGCCCGAGGCGACATTGGCCTTCACGGGTGCGGACAGGACATCGGAGGACGACCCAGCGGTGTAGTGGAGCTCGTTGCGGGTCCTGAGCAGGAAATCGTGCGCCGCGTCGAGCTGCTTCCGTTCCCGCGCGCTGATCAGGCCGTTTCCCTGGAGTTCCGCGGTGGAGCGATAGCCCAGCCTGAAGAACGCCATCCACAGCAGGTTCTGGAAATCCCGCAGTCCGCCGCACCCGTTCTTGATGTTCGGCTCCTGCATGGCCGCCGAATCACCATGTCTCGACCGACGCCGGGCCTGATCCTCGAGCCGCTGGGCGAGGTATTCCTCGACGTGACCCTTCACGCACTCCTTGAGGAAGCGCCGTCGGAGCTGGGCCTCCAGCCGGGAATCCCCGGCGACCAGGCGCGACTCCAGCATGCCAGTCTTGGACTGCATGTCCTGGTTCGCCAGCCGGACACAGTCGTCGATCGTCCGGACCGAATGTCCGACCTTCAGTCCGATGTCCCACAGGGCGTAGAGCAGCGCACTGGTCCAATCCCCGAGGGTGACCTCTGCCGCGGGCCCAACGCCGGCCTCGTACAGGAACATCAGGTCGATGTCGCTGCAGGGGTTCAGTTCACCCCGTCCATAGCCGCCGTAGGCGACGAGCGCGAGCCGCGGGACCTTGCCCTTTGGCGGGAACGCCTTCCGGATGGCGTCGAAGATGTGCCGTATCAGGAGGTCCATGACCGCGGCCCGGGCCTGGGCGATGTCGAGTCCCCCGGCGCCGGCCCGATGCAGGATGCGCAGGCGGGCCGACTCCTCCTTCAGGAAGCCACCGTAGCGCTTGAGCTCCTCGGCAGGCTTGCGTCCGGGCGGGATCGGGAGGCGACGCGAGGCGTTGGCCTCGATCTTCGATAGGAGGGTGCGGGCGTCCAACGCCCAAAAACCTGCGGGATGACCGAGGTCCGGGGCAAGGGGTGATCGGAGAGGGTTGAGAGTTCGACAACGAGCGCCGAGACTCCCGTGCCCGACTCCACGACGGCCATCCCGACCCACAGCGCCCCCATGCCCGATCCCACCCCGATACCCGACACCGAGCTGATGCGTCGGCTCAAGGGGGGCGGAGCGGACGCCGAGGAGGCCCTCCGGGAGCTCATCACCCGGTGGCAAAAGCCCGTCATGGGCTTCATCCAACGGTCCCTTCCGGACCCCGCCGAGGCGGAGGACCTGACCCAGGGCGTGTTCATCCAGCTTTGGAAGGCCTCGGGCCGGTATCAGCCGACCGCCCGGTTCAGCACCTTCCTGTTCACCCTCGCCCGGAACCTGACCCTCAATGAGATCCGACGCCGGGCCCGGCATCCGTCGGACTCGATGGATGCCCCGCATCCGGAGTTCGAGGACCATCCGCTGCGACAGATCCCGGGGCCGCGGACCGAGGAGCCGACCGAGGAGACCACCCGGTCCGAGCTCGAGTCCCTCATCGAAACCGCCCTGCGGGACCTGCCGGAGAAGCAGCGCACCGCCATCGTACTCTGTCGGGAGGGCGAGCTCAGCTACGAGGAGATCGCCGACATCCTCGGAACGTCACTCCAGGCCACCAAGTCGCTGATCCATCGCGGCCGGGAGGTCCTGAAGGCCCGTCTGAAGCCCTATCTCCGGTCCGGCACCTGGGATCCTTCCTGATGCAACTTTCCACACGACCCGGTTTTTGACCCTACCGATCATGCATTCCGACCCGCAGATCCCGGACTGGATGGAGCGGATCCATTCCGGAAAGGCCACCCCCGGCGAGGTGGATCGGCTCCGTCGCCATCCCGGGGTGGATCCGTCCCAACTGGAGGAAGAACTCCGGCTGAACCGCCTTCTCGAAACCCTGCCGCCGGTTTCCGTGCCGTCCAATCTGGCGAGCCGGGTCCTCGACGCGATCCATCTCGAGGCGCAGCAGACCCGGAGGCGCCACCGGCGGGACGGGTGGCTCTCGTGGATCGCCTGGCGTCCGGCCTGGGCCTCGGTGGCGGTGGCCTGCCTCGCGCTCGTGGGGTGGCGGATCCAGTCCACGCATCGGACGACCCTGGCGCGGAGCGTCCTGATCGTCTCCGAGGCCACGGCGGTCCCGGGGATGGAGGCTCTGGTGGATTTCGAGGCCATCCAATGGCTTGAGAGCCGGCCGGAGCCCGGGGATCTGGAACTGATGGCCGCCCTGAGCAGCCCCTGACATGTCCCGTCTCCTGTCCCTTCTCGTCACGGCCGTTGCCCTCGGCTCCTGCCTGTCGCTCGGAGCCGATGTCCGGCCTCCGGCTCCGATGCCACCGGCGGTTCGGCCATCGCCCACCGAGACCTTCCGCACGCTGCTCGCCGCCCCACCCGCCCAGCGGGAACTCTTCCTGTCGCAACGTCCCGCACCCGCCCGGAAGATCATCGAGACCAAGCTGCAGGAATTCGAGATCCTGCCTCCCGAGGTCCGGGAACGTCGCCTCCAGATCGCCGAACTCCAGCACTTCCTACTCCAGGTGATCGGCGAACCGAGGGAGCGTCGGGCCGAGCTGCTCTCGCAGACCCCCGCCGCGATCCGCCCCTTCGTCGAGGACCGCCTCCTGGCCTGGGATCGCCTCCCGCCGGACCGGCAGCAGGACCTCCTCACCCAGCAGCGGATCCTCGCGTCCACGTCGGGTCGCACCCGCCCGAACGGGCCAGTCCCGTCGCGCTCCCACCCAACCCCACCGTCATCGACCCCCGCCGCGCCCGAGCTGCAGTCCGCCCTCGACCGCTGGCAGCGGCTTACACCGGAGGAACGAGCCCGGAAGCTGTCGGATTTCCAGCGTTTCTTCGACCTGTCGGACCGGGACCAGGCGCGGGTGCTGGGATCGGTTCCTGCGGCCGAGCGACGTCAGATGGAGGCGACCCTGTCGGCCTACTCGACGCTGCCCCCGGACCAGCGGGCCCGGGTGATCCGGGGGATCCGTCGCTATGTCACGCTCACGGCTCCCAAGCGGGCCCAGTTCGTGCAGGCGCTGTCCCAATGGCAGCTCATGACCCCCGCCGAACGCACCACCTGGCGGGGTCTCGTCGACGCCGTGCAGCCCCCACCTCTTCCCCAGCCCCCGCGCCTGCGCGGCTTCGTTGTCGGAACCAACGCGCCGTGACGCGACAGGGAGGGACCGACGCCTCTAGGATTCGCACGACCGCTGGAGGATCCCAAGCCATCGGCACCGGTGCAGGCGAGGCGGGGAACGTCGATGCGGCGCACGCCAAAAGTAACGGATACCCGTGAGTGGAGTTGAGGGTGCGCCAGGCGACCCAAAACCGGCTTCCAATCCGCCCCGCCTCGCCTAGCCTCGCCGGCCCACGGGAATTCCTCCCGTGCCCAATCCCTGCATCATGGCTGCCGACAATTCCGTGGTCGCGAAAGTCGACCTCCCGCCCCTCACCCCGCTGAACGTCCCCTCCCGGCTGGCACCGACACCGGCCGGACGTCCGAAGTACTCCGTCACCATCCGGAACGCCACGGGCACGGAGGTCGTGCTGGCCGATCCCCGGGCCACCCGGGCCCTCGTCGCCCTAATGGACGTCCACGCGGTCGTCGGGGGTGCCGCCTGCCACTGGGGCGGACCGGCCGCCTTCGCCGAGATGAACTCGGCCATCCATGGTCTCATGTTCGCCACCCGGGGTCGTGCATGGCACGAGGCGTACAACTTCGTCAACGACGCCGGCCATGCGGAGAACGGACTCTACGCCCTCCGGGCGAACCATGGGTTCGACGGTCTGACCTTCGACGACCTCAAGGGCTTCCGCTCCATCCACTCCAAGCTCACCGGCCACGGGGAGTCGCACATCAATCCCGAGGGGGTGCTGCTCTCGAACGGACCGCTCGGCTCCGCCCTTCCCCAGGGCCAGGGACTCGCCCTGGGCGACCGGCTTGCCGGACGCGACCGCGTGACGTTGGTGACGATCTCCGATGGGGCGTCGATGGAGGGCGAGGCCAAGGAGGCCTTCGCCGCCATCCCCGGACTCGCCGGCAAGGGACGACTGAACCCCTTCGTGCTCCTCGTGTCCGACAACGACACCAAGCTCTCGGGTCGGATCACCCAGGACGCGTTCTCGATGCACCCGAGCTTCCTGGCCATGAAGGATCTGGGCTGGGATGTGCGCCATCTCGAGAACGGCCATGATCTCACGGCGGTCTACCAGGCCCTCGAGGCGGCGGTGGCGGACACGCGTCGGGATCCCACCCGGCCGGTCTGCCTCTGGCTGAAGACGATCAAGGGCTACGGCATCAAGGTGACCGAGGAGAACTCCGCCGGCGGCCACGGGTTCCCGCTGTCGAACGGCGAGAAGATCCCGGACTGGATCACGGAGCTCTACAAGGGGGACACGGCCCCCGCTGAGCTGGTGTCCTGGGCCGGCCAGCTGCACGCCGACTGGAAGCGCAAGGAGGACGAGAAGAAGGCCAAGGCCGCGGCGGCCACCGGCCAATCGGCACCCGCGGCACCCGCGGTGAAGAAGGACAAGGTCCAGGCCGGCCTCGCCGCCGGTGCGATCCGCGCCGCGAAGGACGGCTACCCCGTCTATTCCGTGAGCTCGGACGTCCAGGGGTCGACCGGCATCAGCACCTTCCAGAAGGCCACCGGCCACTTCGTCGAGGTGGGCATCGCCGAGGCCAACATGGTCTCGACCGGCGCGGGCCTCAGCAAGGCGGGCTATATTCCGATCGTCGATACCTTCGGCCAGTTCGGCATCACGAAGGGCAACCTGCCCCTCACCATGGCCGCGCTCTCCCAGGCTCCTGTGATCGCGATGTTCTCACATGTCGGGTTCCAGGACGCCGCGGACGGGGCCTCACACCAGGCGACCACCTACCTCGCCGCTGTGAGTGCCATCCCGCACACGATCGTCATCGCGCCGAGCTGTTCCAAGGAGGCGGAGTCGTTCATGTACGACGCAATCCGTCACATCGCCGAGGAGCGCAGGGCGGGCCGTGACGGCGAGTCGGTGATCTTCTTCGTCGGACGCGAGAACTACCCCGTCGAGTGGATCCCCGGCGCCACCTACCCATGGGGCCGGGCCCAGGTCATTCAGGAGGGATCCGATGTCGTGCTGATCGGTTCGGGTGTCCTCTTCAGCAAGTGTCTCGAGGCGGCGAAGCTCCTCGCGGCCCAGGGACGGTCGGCCACCGTCATCAACAACCCGTTCATCAATCGGGTGGATCTTAAGACGATCGGAGCAGCGGTCCGCAGGTGTGGGGGTCGCGTGGTCACGATCGAGGATCACCAGTCGATCTGCGGCATGGGAGCCCAGGTCTCGCACGCGCTTTCCCAGTCGGGCATCGCCCACCGGATCCGTTCGCTCGCCATCCCGGGGGAGTTCGGACAGTCGGCGTACCTCGCCGAGGAGCTGTACGCGAAGTACGGCCTGACCGGCCCCAAGATGGCGGAGGCAGCGCTGGATCTCCTGAAGGACCACTGAGCGGCGAGGGACGGTGTCCCCCGGCTCCTGATTCCTGGCTCATGACCCACAACTCCCCGCGGCTCAGACCGCCCCGGGAAGTCGGACTGTGAACTCACTGCCCTGTCCCGGCGCACCGGTGACCCCGACCGTTCCGCCGTGGGCCTCCACGACGGCCTTCACCAGGCTCAGACCCAGCCCCAATCCCCGCTGGGACCGACTTCGGTCCCCGCGATAGAGACGCGTCCAGATCCGGGCCTGCTCCTCGAGTGAGACTCCGATGCCGGTATCCCGGACCCGGAGGACGACCTGTCCCGACTCCACCGCCGCACTTAAGGTGACGGCGCCGCCCTCGGGTGTGTACTTGAGGGCGTTGTCGACCAGGTTGCCCAGGACCTGCCGCATGCGGTCGGGATCGACCGACGCCAGGCACGGGGTGGGCAGCTCCGAGCGGACGTCGATCTTTCGCTCCTCGGCGACGAACGCATACATCTCGGCCACTTCGCCGAGCAGGTGGGCCATGTCGGCGGGCTGGCGCTTCAGGATCATCATGCCGGCCTCGGCCTCGGCGACATCCATGAGGGTGTTGAGCATCCGCAGCACCCGCTCGGATTCCTCGACACAGTCGCCCAGCGCCTCCCGCGCCGCCCCGGGATCCTGGCCTTCGTCACGGAGGGCCAGTTCGGCCGTGCCCCGCAGCCGGGTCATCGGGGTTCGGAGATCATGGGCCACGTTGTCGAGCGACTCCCGCATCGCCCGGATCAGCGATTCGTTCCGGTCCAGGACCGTGTTAAAATGACGGGCCATTTCGGTGAGCTCGTTGTCGCCCCGGGGTATCGGGACCCGGACGTCGTGGCGTCCTTCCTCGAGGATGCGTCGGGCTGTCCGGGTGACCTCGCGGATCGGACGGGTGGCCCTCCAGGCGAAGAGGCCGCCGACGACGAGGGCGATGCCGACGGCCACGCCGCCGAACTGCCAGAACGCGCGACGCAGGGTGCTTACCAGGACCGCCCGGCTGTCGGTCGTCCTCCCCACCTCCAGGATCACCCCGTTGGCGAGCTGGCCCTCGGTCAGGAGGAAGTCCCGCATCGCATCCTTGGGGATCCTCAGCTCCCGGACCTTCTCGACCACGTACAGGCCCTGGCTGGGTTCGGGCACCTGTCGGGTCCGCACCGCCCACCATTCCTCCGGCACCTCCGTGAATAGCACCTGGGTGCCGCCCCGGCTCAGCCGGACGTAGAGGGAGGTGACACCGGGAGACTGGGCACTGCTGCGGACGGCCGCCCGCAGGGCCTCCACTCCCTGTCGCAGGTAGATGTCGGCGAACCGCCGGTACAACACCTCGAGCTCGGCACCGGCCCGACGCTCGAGACGCGAGGCGAGGTCGTCGTACAGCGCCACGAACAGGCCACCCGAGGCGACGACGAAAATCAGCGCGAACCACGCGCTGAGCCGCACCGCGAGCGACCGGTGCAGAGGGTCAACGGATCGGACGAAGGACATACCCCACCCCACGGATCGTGTGGATGCGCTGCTTGTCGGGATCGACCTTGTTGCGGAGCCGGTGGACGAGCACGTCGACCACGTTGGTCTGGGGGTCGAAGCTGTAGTCCCAGACGTGTTCGAGGATCATGGTCTTGGTGACCGGCCGGCCTGGGTTGCGCATCAGGTATTCGAGCAGCGAGAACTCGCGGGGCTGGAGGTCGACCCGCTCGCCCGCCCGGGTGACCTCTCGGCTGAGGAGATCGAGGATCAGGTCCCCGGCGACCAGCCGGGTCGGCTCCGTCCCACCCTGGGTCGCACGCCGGATCAGGGCCTGCACCCGGGCGAGGAGTTCCGAGAAGGCGAACGGCTTGGTCAGGTAGTCATCCCCACCAGCCTGGAGCCCCTTCACCCGGTCGTCGACCGTCGCCCGGGCACTCAGGAAAAGAATGGGCAGCCGGGACCCCTTGGCACGGAGCCGCTGGACGACGGAGAGACCGTCCAGCTTGGGCACCATGATGTCGACCACGGCGGCGTCGAAGGTCGTGATCTCGGCAAGACCAAGCCCGTCCTCGCCATCCGCGGCATGGTCGACCGCGAAGCCGCTCTGCTTGAGCCCCTTCACGAGGAACGAGGCGATCTTGGGATCATCTTCAATGACGAGCACTCGCACGCCCCGGACGCTAGTCCATCCCCACCTGCGCGGACGAGCGAAGATCTCGGCAGCGACGTTCCCCGTGCCGACCGCGGTCCATGGATCGGGCGGAAAAAGTTGCGGAGCTGGCGGGCCTCTTCGTATGCCGATTCACCCGGATTGCGCGGAACCCCGAGCTCCGATCCCGGTGTCCGTTCTGCGGAGGCGCCCGCATGGCCAGAGCACTGGTGCGCCGCACACACCACCGGTCCCTTGAACGGGGCCCTAGGAGGAGCGACGGGCTGGGCAATGTCCTGACGGCCCGTACATGCTCGTGCTTTGCCCTTTGCCATCCGACCCATGGTTTTCCTAGCGTTGTGGCCCGATGTCGTTCCTCCGCCGAGCCGCACCGTCTGCCCGTACCCGGTTGCTCGGAGTCCTGGGGTCACCCGTCCGACATTCCGCCTCGCCAGCCATGCACAACGCGGCGCTGGAGGTCCTGGAACTCGACTGGACCTACCTCGCCTTCGAGGTCCATCCCGACACCCTCGCCTCCACCCTGCGCGGTGCCCGGGACCTCGGGGTGCTCGGACTCAACCTGACGTTACCCCACAAGCTCCTGGCGATGCCGCTCATGGATGTCCTGGACGACTCCGCCGAGACCTACGGGGCGGTCAACACGGTCATCTACGAGTCCCAGACGTCGTCCGGCGAATGGATGCCCGTGGGTCAGCTGCCGGAGATCCGCGGACCGGTGCGGATGCGTGGTGCGAACACCGACGCTGACGCGCTGCTCCGTTCGCTCGGCGAGGATCTGGGGATCGAGCCGCGCTCAGCCAGGATCCTGTTGCTCGGCGCCGGAGGTGCAGCCCGTGCCGCTGCACTTCGACTGGCCGACGAAGGGGTCGGGGAGCTGTGGCTGGTCAACCGCACCACGTCCAAGGCCGAGGAACTCGCCGCCGAAATTCGGCTCCGGAACCCTGCCGTAGGGGTAGAGGTCGGCTATCCGTCCGACACCGTCGACGTCGTGCTGAATGCGACGTCCCTCGGGATGAAGGCCGGGGATCCCCTGCCCTGGGATCCGGCCCGTTTCAGCCTCGATCGGGCGGACGGCGTCTACGACATGGTCTACCGCCCGGCCGAGACGGTGCTTCTAGAGACCGCACGGCGGTCCGGCTGCAGAACGGCAAACGGCCTGGGAATGTTGCTCTACCAGGGGGCCGCCGCCCTCGAACTCTGGACCGGCCGTCCGGCGCCGGTGGACGCGATGCGCTCCGCCCTCGTGTCGGAGGTCTACGGGGCGCCGTAATGAACCCCAGCTTTCTCGGCCTGCCGTTCGAATGGTGGTACCCGGTCGTCTGGGGCATTCCCTATCCCATCTGGACGGTCACCTGGACGATCCTCGGTCTGATCGTGGGAAGCTTCCTGAACGTGGTCATCCACCGGATGCCGCGCGACGAGAGCGTGGTCACTCCGCCCTCCCACTGCCCGCACTGCAACGAGCGGATCCCGCTGAGGTACAACCTGCCGGTGATCTCCTGGATCTGGCTGCGCGGACGCTGTCGGTCGTGCTCGGCACCCATCTCGCCCCGATACCTGGGTGTCGAGATCCTCACCGGAGGGATCTTCCTGCTCACCTGGCTGGTATTCGGAGCGCAACAGCCGGAGGTGGCGCTCGCCCTGAGCCTGCTGTTCGCCGGATTCATCGCAGCGACCTTCATCGACCTCGAACACCTGATCATCCCCGATGAAATCACCCTAGGCGGTGTGGTGGTGGGATTCCTCCTGTCGGCCCTGGCCCCGGGCCTCCATGGGGCCGAGACCGCCGCGCAAGGATTGAAGGCCAGCGGACTCGGCATCGCCGTGGGCGGCGGAGTCGTCTACGCCGTGCTGCGCGGTGGCAAGCTGCTGTTCGGACGCCAGCGGGTCGGACTCGAAGGCACCCAGCGTGTGGTCTTCCATGAGTCGGGACTCATCCTGCCATCCGGGGAGATCCCCTATTGGGAGCTGTTCTACCGACCTTCGGACACCGTGAGATGCCATGGGAAACGGATTGAGCTTTCGGACCGCTGCTTCCGCGACCAAACCATCGAAGTGCGTCTGGCAGCCACGCCGGCAGAACTGAGGATAGGGAACGAAACCCTTGCGGCCGAAGGTGAGCCCTACCTCGCCGTTGAAACCGACCGCATCGACCTACCGCGGGAGGCAATGGGACTGGGCGATGTGAAATTCATGGCCGCGATCGGTGCCTTCCTGGGATGGCAGGCCACCGTGTTCTCACTGTTCGCCAGTGCCGTCTTGGGCACGGCCATCGCCCTCATCCTCATCGCGCTGGGACGTCAACAGTGGTCGGGTCGACTCGGATACGGTCCCTACATCGCGGCCGCGGCCATGATCTGGGTCTTCGGCGGGCGCCACTGGTGGATGGAGTGGTTCAGCTGGCCGCTGAGCTGACCGACACCGGGACAGCGGACGCCCTTGGAAATTCCAACAACCTGGGGAGGTGTTCCACCCAGGGGTCGGTTGAGAAAACCAATGACCTGACCCTGAACGCACCACCCTGAGGGACCCATGACCTGGCCCTCCATGACTTGGCCCTCTTGGGTGTGTCAGGGATCGATGACCGGCCCTCGCCCACTTCGACGATCGTCACCTCGGTAACGTCCTGCTGGGGAGCGGGTTGTTCCTTAAGGCCCGGTAGTCCACACCCGACCCCAGCCCACGCCAGATCCCGGGAGCGTGCTCCGCAGGCCCACACCAGCGGGATTCCGACTCCCATCGCCGGGTGCCAGAACCAGGCCCTCAAAACGCCATCCGTCTGAACCAGCGATATCGGGTAGACTCCACAAATGGGGCCCTTGTGAACAATTTACCCCCACTAATGGTGGGTTTGCCCTTGCACGGTCCGGAGGGGACTCCTTCAATTTCCCCGGATGCACCTCAAAAACCTGACCGTTCTCGGGTTCAAGTCGTTTGCCGACAAGACCTCCCTGAACTTCCAACCCGGAATGACCGCCATTGTCGGTCCTAATGGTTGCGGCAAGTCCAACGTCAGCGACGCGATCCGTTGGGTGCTCGGCGAGCAGTCCGCCAAGGCCCTGCGCGGCGGGGAGATGGCGGATGTCATCTTCAATGGCACCGATGGTCGGAAGCCGCTGGGGATGGCGGAGGTCAGCCTGACCCTGGGCGATGTCGACACCGACTACCTCAAGGCGGCCGGGGTCCCGGTCGAGTTCAACGAGGTGACGGTGACCCGTCGGGTGTTCCGGGATGGCGGATCGGAGTATTTCATCAACAAGGTGGGGTGCCGTCTCCGGGACATCCAGCAGCTCTTTGCCGGCACCGGTGTAGGCAAGACGAGCTACTCGGTCATGGCCCAGGGCAACATCACCCAGATCCTGTCCAGCAAGCCCGACGATCGCCGGCTGGTCTTCGAGGAGGCCGCCGGGATCACACGGTTCAAGCAGCAGAAGCGGGAGGCGCTGCGGAAGCTGGAGACGACCGACCAGAACCTGCTGCGGGTCGAGGATCTGATCCGGGAGGTGAAGCGCCAGATCGGTTCGCTCCAGCGCCAAGCCGGCAAGGCTCGACGGTACCAGTCGATCGCCAACGAACTCCAGCTGCTCGAAACCCAGTTGGCCCGACACCAGTATGACGTGCTCCAGGAGGAGATCCAGACCCGGGAGACCGAGCTGGCCAGGACCAAGCTCGACTTCGAGGTGGGCCAGGAAACCCTGATCCGGCTCGAGGACGAGGTCCTTCAGCTTCGGCAGGAGCTGTCCTCCTTGGAGCAGACCATCTTTGGACGCCAGCAGCAGGGACTCGAGCTGAAGTCGGAGTCCGATCGCCACGGCCACAAGATCGAGTTCAACCGGCAGCGTCTGGAGGAGCTCAGGGACCAGAACGCGCGGGCGCTCCACAACATCACCCAGGCAGAGGAGCGGCGCGAGATCGCCACCCGGGAGCTGGAGATGGTCGAGGAGCGGCTCACGGAATCCCAGGAGAAGGTCCAGTCCCTCCGGTCCGTGCTGCAGGAGAAACAAGAGGCCCTCGCCTCGGCCGAGCGATGGGTGGCCGACAAGCAGGAGCTTCTGCGCCAAGCGCAGTCCAGGGCATTCTCCTCCGCCCAGCAGCTGGGCCGTACCCGCAACGAGCTGAACCAGCTCGACCTCCAGAAGCAGGGCAATACGGTCCGCCTGGAGAAGCTCCACGCCGAGAAGGCCTCCCTCGGAGAGGAGAGCCTCCGTCTCGAGGCACGCCTCGGGGAGTTCAAGGCCCAGGTTGAGACCGAGCGGCTCCAGGTCCAGACCAGCCGCGGCACCCTCGAGGAACGCCAGGCCCGACTCCGGGAGCTCCAACGCGAGATCTCCGAGGCCCAGTCGGCCCTCGACACCCTCTTGAACCAGCAGGCCGGCCACCGGAGCCGCCTCCACGTCCTGGAACAACTTGACACCCAGCATGAGGGCTTCAGCGCCGGTGCCCTAGCCGCCCTCAAGCAATCCGAGCACGTCCTAGGCTCCCTCGCCGACCGCATTCGGGTCCCCAAGGAATACGTCATCGCAATCGAGGCTGCCCTCGGCCATAACCTCCAACTGGTCCTCACCGCCCAGCCCGGGCAGGCCCAACAGATCCTGAACGAGCTTCGGGACAACCACCGGGGGCGGGCCAGCATCGCGGCCCTGTCCCTGCTCGCCGGCGACAACGGAGCGTCCGATCCATCCGCCCCGGCCGACGAATCCCTGCCTGGGACCCCGGCCCTCGGCTGCGCGGAGGCCGACGAACCCGTTCAGCCACTCATCCGGGCCCTGCTGCGGAGCACCCGCATCGTGGCGGACCTCGACGCCGCGAACGCCGCCTTCACCGCCTCGGGCGGACGCCACGACTACGTCACCCAGACGGGTGATCTTCTGACCCGGAACGGCGTCTTCACGGGCGGAGCCTCGACGGCGTCCGGCCAGGCCCCGGCCAGCATCCTGGGCCGAAAGAACCAGATCGCAGAACTCCAAGCCCAGCTCGCCGGACTCTCGGAACAGGTCCAGGATGCCAGCCGCCGCAGGGGCGAGCTGCAGTCGGAGCAGACGACGCTCCAGGCGAGCCTGGAGGAGGCCCGGACGGAACTCCGCCAGGTGGAGGTCACGATCGCCTCCCGCGAGGGCGAGTTCCGGGCCCTTGAGGGCTCCCGCCGCGCGCTGCACCAGAAGCTCGAGACGGTCGGATACGAGCTCGAGACCCTCACGGTCCACGAGGCCGAGGGCAACGAGCGACGCCAAGCCCTGGTGGCCCAGATCCAGGAAGCCGAGCTGGCCGAGGCCGCGGCCGCGGCCCAGGTGAATCTCTACTCGGCCGAGCTCGAGGAAAGCCGACAGGGCCGGGACACCGCGAACCAGGCCGTTTCCGAGTCCCGTGTCTCGCTCGCCACCGAGGACCAGCTCCTCGCGAGCCACGGACGCCAGCGCCCGCCCCTGCAGTCCCGCATCCAGGAGCTCGCCAGCCTCGTCCAGCGCCTCCGCCAGGAGATGTCGCAGTTCGAGGACCGGCGCGGGAACTTCGAGGCCGGCATCGCCGAGAGCGAGCGGGAAATTCAACGCCTCGCCCAGGAGCGCGAGGTCGTCACGATCCAGCTCACCGAGCTCGCCGGGGAGAAGCGTTTCCAGGAGGGGGAGATCCAAAGCCGGGAGGGACAACTCCGGGAACGTCGCCAGCAGACCACCGGACTGCAGGCGCGGCGCGGTCAGCTCGAGGTCGAGCTCGCCCAACGGACCATGGCCGTCACCCACCTCCGGGAACGGATCGAGTTCAAGTACCAGATGCCCATCGACTCCATCCGCAGCGAGGCGATCCGGATCACTCTGGCCGACGAGGGCCCGGCCAAGGTCGAGGCGGTTTCGCTCGAGGACATGGCCGCCGCGGGGCTGACAACCGACTGGGATGCGGTCGCGACCCAGGTCACAGCCCTCCAGAAGCGCCTCGACGACATCGGCCCCGTCAACCTCGTCGCGATCGAGGAGTACGAGGAGACCGAACAGCGGCATACCTTCCTCACAACCCAGTACGACGACCTCGTGAAGGCGAAGCAGGAGCTCGTCGAGGTCATCAACCGGATCAATGGCGAGACCAAGACGATGTTCCTCGAGACCTTCCAGAAGATCCGGGAGAACTTCAGCCAGATGTTCGTCGAGCTGTTCGGGGGCGGGAAGGCCGACCTCGTCCTGGCCGAGGGGGAGGATCCACTGGAGGCGGGCATCGACATCATGGCCCGTCCGCCGGGCAAACAGCTGCAGTCGATCACGCTGCTGTCGGGCGGTGAGCAGACCATGACCGCCGTCGCGCTGTTGTTCTCGATCTACCAAGTGAAGCCCTCCCCGTTCTGCGTACTCGACGAGCTCGATGCACCGCTGGATGAGTCGAACATCAACCGCTTCGTACGAGTGCTGCAGCGGTTCCTCAACCAAAGCCAGTTCGTCGTGATCACCCACAACAAGCGCACCATCTCGATGGCGGGCGTCCTTTATGGTGTGACGATGCAGGAGCAGGGTGTGAGCCGGATCGTGTCGGTGAAGTTTGACCGTGAGCAGAACCGTCTCGCCCAGCCCGCCGTGGCGGAGGCCGCTGGCGACATCCCGGCACCGGCGTCGGTGACCTCGACCGAGACCCCCGAGGAGGCCGAGGTGGTCCTGGTCAAGTGAGTCCAAAAACGCGTCTCCCCACCTTGGCAGGGTGGCCGTGGCCCCGGATTCCGCAGACGACATGAAACCCTCCCCCATCCTTCCCGGATCGACCCTGGGTGTCCTCGGGAGCGGACAGCTCGGACGGATGTTCGCGCTTGCAGCCCGTCAGATGGGCTATCGGATCCACGTATACTCCCCGGAGTCCGACACCCCCACGGGGCAGATCTCCGACCTCGAGGTCACCGCTCCCTACGTCGACCTCGACCGTGTCCGCGCCTTTGCGCGGGGGGTGCAGGTCGTCACGTTCGAGTTCGAAAACGTCCCCAGCGATACCAGCCGCGCCTGCGCGGAACTGGTACCGGTGCGGCCCGACGGCGAGGTGTTGCACATCACCCAGAACCGGCTCCGGGAAAAGATGTTTCTCGCCAGCCACGGCTTTCCCGTCACGGAGTTCCGCCGAATCGGATCCTTGGCGGATCTGGAGCAGGCGGCGACGGATCTGGGTCTGCCGGCCATCCTCAAGACGGCAAGCTTTGGATACGACGGCAAGGGTCAGCAGCGCATCACCACCCGGGAGCAGCTGCCGACGGCGTATGCGGGACTGGGGGGAACCGAGGGCATCCTGGAGGCCCAGGTAGACTTCGGAATGGAGGTCAGCGTCGTCGCCGCCCGGACGCTCGACGGCCGTTTCGCCGCCTTCCCGGTCTTCGAGAACGCCCACAGCCACCACATTCTCGACATCACGATGTCGCCGGCCCGTATCCCGCCCGATCTTGCCTGGCAGGCCGAGGTCCTGGCACAGGGCATCCTCGACGCCCTCGGGGTCGTGGGACTGCTAACGGTCGAGCTGTTCGTGACGCGGGATGGCCGGCTTCTGGTCAACGAACTGGCACCCCGGACCCACAACTCGGGCCACCTCACCCTGGATGCCTGTCCCACCAGCCAATTCGAGCAGCAGGTCCGGGCGGTCTGCGGACTGCCGCTGGGAGATGTCACACTCGCCCGCCCTGCTGCGATGGCCAATCTGCTGGGCGACGTGTGGATCGATGCCGGCGGGACACCCCGGTGGACTGCGGCGCTGGAGGATCCCTCGATCCGGCTCCACCTCTACGGCAAGGCCGAGCCGCGACGGGGTCGCAAGATGGGACACCTGACCGCGGTCGCCGACACGATCGAGGAGGCGATCCTCCGCGTCAGCAGGGCCCGGGAGCGCCTCGTCCAAGGCTGACGGGACGCCGTCGGACGGAGGTCAGTAGACCTTCCGCTGGTGGCTGGGCAACACGCCCAGCTCGGCGCGATACTTGGCCACGGTGCGGCGGGCGATCATGGTGCCCTGCGCCTTGAGACGGGCCACCAGCTCCTCGTCGGAAAGCGGTGCGGACTTCGACTCGTTGGCGATCAGCTCGGCCAGGGCGGTCTTGACGCTCTTGTTCGAGACCTGTTCCCCGCTGGCGGTGGCAAGGCCCGAGGTGAAGAAGTACTTCATCTCGAACACGCCCTGCGGCGTGCTCATGTACTTGCCGGCGACCGCGCGGCTCACGGTGGTCTCATGGACTCCGACCGTCTCGGCCAGCTGGAGCATCGTCATGGGCCGTAGGTGCGCGACCCCCTTCTCCATGAAGTCCTGCTGCCGCTTCACGATCTCGCGCGCGATGTTGAGGATCGTGGACTGCCGCTGGTGGATGCTCTTGATCAGGAACTTGCCGCTCTTGATCCGCTCCCGGATGTATTCGCGGACCTCGGAGGAGGTCTCGGCCTGCGACAGGAGATCCTTGTAGGTGTTGCTGATCCGGACCGTTGGCACCAGGTCATTGACCACGTTGGCGACCCAACCTCCGTCCTCACCGCGGCTGACGACGACCTCGGGCACAACATAGTGGTCGGGCTCCAGCGAGAACTTGCGCCCCGGTCGCGGGTCGAGCCTCGCGATGTTGGCGGCGAGCTTCTGGACCTCCGCGGCCGTGATGCCGAGATGGCGGGCGATCTCCGGGAACTTCCGCTTGCCGAGGGCCTCCATGTGGTCCCTCAGGATCCGGTATTCCGGTGTGCCGGTGCACCGGATCCGCTCCAGCTGGAGCATCAGGCACTGGCGGAGGTCAATGGCCCCCACACCTGCCGGCTCGAACGACTGCACGAGCTTCACCGCCTCCTCGAGGTCGGCAACCGGGATGCCGGTCGACATCGACAGCTCGGAGACACTGGAGCGGAGGTAGCCGTTGTCGTCGACATTCCCGACCACCAGCTCGGCCACCTGTTGCTCGAAGTCACCAAGGTCGGTCGAGCGGACCTGGTCCATCAGCTCCTCCTGCAGGGATCCCTGCTCGGTGATGGAGTCGAGGACGAACTGCCGACGTTCCTCCTCGTCGGGATTGGACCGGGCCGGGGTGCTGGTGCTGCTGAAGAAATCGCGCCATTCCTGGTCGAGCAGCAGGACCTTCTGGAGGTCCTGGTCGAATCGGTCGACCGGCTCGGCGCTCGGGGACTCGGTCGCCGGATCGAACCGGGTGTCGGGCGGGGGCTCGGCCGGATCCGCCATTACGGTCGCGGAATCCTCCTCCTCGTGCTCCGGGGAATCCGACGCCAGGGTTGAGGCCTCCTCGAGCATCGGATTCTGCTGCATCTCCTGCTCCACCATCGCCTTCAGCTCGAGCACCGGGGCCTGGAGCAGCGCGAGGGACTGCTGGAGCTGCGGGGACAGCACCATCTGCTGCGACATCCGCTGCGAGAGATGCAATCCTTGAGACATTTCTCTGCGAGGCTAGGGACGGGCACCCCTTGAAACAAGGTTGGCATGCCAATTGGGGTGCCAATCCGACCCGGAACAGGCGTAGGGATATCCCCGATGGACATCAGGGAGCCGCAGCGTCCAGCAGCCGCAGCGACGCCGGCCGACCTAGGCGAGGTACGGGATCGTCAGCGGACCCTGGGGCAGGACCGCGACGCGGCTGGCAGGACCACGACGCTCGAGTTCCTGGCGGACAAGTGCAGCGATATCCCGACACGGTTCCAGATGCGCCGCGGCAAGCGTCTCGTCGGACAGCGACGAATGGACAAGCACCCGCGCCCGCTTCTGGATCAGCGACTGGATGTGGGCCTGCCACTGCTCCGGCCGCACGAAACCGGGAGTGCTGAGAAGCGTGAGAACCTCCTCCGGGGATCGTGTCTCCCGCAGGAAGTGGTCGAGGGCACTGCCCGAGGGAACCCCCTCCCGACACTCGGCCGCAAGGACGATGACTCCCTTGTCCGCGACGATCCGTGCCGCGGCACTCATCCCTTTCACCCCCTGGTAGAGATTGAGGTCAAGGGGATAGCCCGAGTTGGTGGTCACCACAACGTCGAAGGGCTTCTCGACGCGTTGCATCGCGGATTCCCGGACGAAATCCCGTCCCACACGATGGGCCTTCACCAGGTCCCCGGCGAACACCCGGGTGATCTCACGGTGCTCGTTGAGCGTGACGTTGATGAGGAAGCTGCGTCCGACACGCTGGGCAATCTCGAGAAGCTCCTCCCAGAGGGGATTGCCCTCGCAGGTCCCGAAGGTGGCCCGGGCATCCCCGATGTGATGGGCCCCGTGGTTGCTCATCACTGTCTCCAGATGGGCCACACCCGGCATCAGGGCCTTGGGGCCACCGCTGAATCCGGCGAAGAAATGCGGCTCGATGAACCCCGTGAGGATGCGGACATCGGCCTCGACGGCATGACGGTTGATCAGCACCGGCGCACCGGTCCGGGTTGTGCCCAGTTGGACGCACGCCTCGCGGTTCTCAGGCTTGTGGTTCAACACCCGATAGTGGGCCACGACCTCAGGGGTCAGCATGCGCTCCAGCTCCTCGCGGGTGTTGGGGCGATGCGTCCCAAGCTGGTTCAGCAACGTGATCTGTTCCCGCCGGATCCCGTTGCGTTCCAGGTATGCCAGCAGCCACGGAATGATCCGCTCGTTCGGCGTCGCCCGGGTGATGTCGGTGAACAGGATGCAGATCCGGGAGTTGGACCGCACCCAGCTGCGCAGCGTGGGTGTGCCGATCGGATGGTCGAGAGCTGCAATGAACGCCTCCTGCTCATTGCGGAGACCCGGACGGAAGGTTGGCTCGATGACGGTAGTGCGATCGTCCGGGAAATCGACGTCAAGCCGTCCCCGGCCGTAGGCGAGAGGAATCCTCATGAAGGTTTGTGGACGGTGCTGGAGCGCGCCACGCCGACCCTACTTCACGAAGGGCGAATAGCCCTTGGTGAGGGTCCGGATCCGCAGCAGGTAGGCATCCGCGGTGATGTAGAGGGTCGCCCCATCGCCACCCCAGCCGCAGTTGCCCGTCGCCTCGCCGGTGAGGAGGGTGCCCAGATGACGCCCCCTGGGGGAGATCACCAGCACGCCGCCGGGACCCGTCGCCCAGAGGTTGCCGTCGACATCCACCTTGAGGCCGTCCGGAAGGCCCTTTCGCCCCTGCTTGAGAAGCGGCGCCGTGTCGAACAGGACCCGCCCCTTCCCCAGCAGTCCGTCCGGCAAGACCGGATAGGCCATGACGACCGGGCGTTCCGGATCGGAAACATTGATGTAGAGCGTCCTACCGTCCGGCGAGAGGGCGACGCCGTTCGGGAACGTGAGTTCCGAGGCGACCAGGATCGGCTCCGGTGACGGATTCTGCAGCGTCTTGGCGCGGAGCAGATAGACACCGTTGAACATCAGATCCTTCAGGACGCTCTTGTTGCCGTCGCGAAGTCCGTACGGAGGATCCGTGAAGTAGAGGTCTCCGCTGGAGTTGTAGCAGAGATCGTTCGGAGAATTAAAATGCCGCCCGCCCACACGGTCCACGATTGTGTCGAAACGGCCGATCTCGCCCTTCTTCCCGGCGAGACGGACAATCCGACGATCCCCATGCTGGCAGATGACCAGACGCCCAAACCGGTCGGCTGTCAGACCATTGGACCCCTGCTCGGCATGGTTGAGGTCGTGCCCGGTGTAGCCGCTCGGCTCCAGATATACGGTGAGGCCATCGCGGTCCGACCATCGGAAGATCCGGTTCTCCGGCACATCGGAGAACACGATGGCGTTCTCCCGCGGCAACCAGGTAGGTCCTTCCGACCAATTGAATCCGCCCGCCAAAAGCTCCATGCGCGCATCAGGAGCCAGGAGGACATCGAGTCCAGGCGACAAGCGCTCGATCGATCCATGCGTCGGGAACGGCACGGGGCCCAGCGGCTTCCGGTAGGGGGCATCCACGGGGGTCTTCGGTGCCTCGGCCTGCATCAGCGGCAGGCAGCACAATGAGGCGACCAGGCCGGTCACGCGGGCGAGGGCAGACAGGGAGGGACTCATAGGAAGAAAAACGATAGGGGCGCAACGTGTTCAGGGTCAATGCAGCGGATCGGTCCATGCTCGCAACGAACCCGGCACGACAGGACTTCCGGATTGCTGCCGACAACGTCGGGCTCGCACACTCCACACATGTCGTCCTCACCCGACCAGCTCCGCGAACTCTTCCGCATGCAGAAGGCCCTCAACGAACGGATCGGTGTCCTCACTGACCAGATGGACGAGGCCGAGAAGACCAAGTGGGTCCTCAACTACTGCCGAGCCATGACCCAGGAGCTGGCGGAACTCACCGACAGCGTGCCGTGGAAGTGGTGGGCGAAGTACCAGAAGTTCGATGAGCAGAATGCCCGCGTCGAGGTGGTGGATCTCCTCCACTTCCTCATCTCCCTAGCCCAGGTGCTCGGCATGAGCGCCGACGATGTCTTCCAGGCCTACCTCAAGAAGAACGAGGTGAACTTCAAGCGGCAGGAGTCCGGGTACGCCGAAAAGGACCATTCGGATTCCAAGCACATCTGACATCGAGCCGACCCCACCGCACGCCGATTGCGGGCAGGGCACCGAACGAAGGCAGCCCCAGCACGCCTCCCGCATGAAATCCCTCTACCTCGACATCTTCAGCGGCCTCAGCGGCGACATGTTCATCGGCGCACTGCTCGATCTTGGCGTCGAGTTCCGCACCCTCCGTCAGGAACTCCAGAAGCTGGGACTTCCCGGTTATCATCTCCACGTCGCACGACGCCAGAAGAGCGGCATCGAGGGCGTGAAGTTTGATGTCCACCTCGAGGGAGAGTCCCACCCCCACGAGCACGACGATCACCACGACTGCTGTACCCCCGGGCATGGGGACCACGACCATGTCCATTCCCATTCCCATTCCTCGGGGCATCACCACCACCACGCGGACTCCCGCGACTTCTCGGCAATCCGCGGGATGATCGAGTCCAGCAGCCTCTCGCCCTGGGTGCGTGAGCGGTCGATTGCCGTGTTCCGCCGAATCGCCGAAGCCGAGGGCAAGGTCCATGGCCTGCCGCCGGACAAGGTCCACTTCCACGAGGTGGGGGCCGTCGACTCGATCGTCGACATCGTGGGCACCTGCATCGGCCTGGAGCTGCTCGGCCGTCCACGGGTTCTGGCAGGACCTGTCGTGGAAGGCACCGGATGGGTCCGCTGCGCCCATGGACGCTTCCCCATCCCGACCGCCGCCACCCTCGAGATCCTCGGTGCGCGCGGGATTCCGCTCACCCAGTGCGAGGAACCCCACGAGCTGGTCACCCCCACCGGCGCCGCCCTGCTCGCCGAGTTCGCCGAGTCCTTCGGCCCCATACGGAACCTCGTCGCCTCCCGGGTCGGCTATGGCCTTGGCACCCGGGACAACCAGACGCGCCCCAACGTCGTCCGTGCCGTCCTGGGCGAAGAAGCCGCGCCGGAGGAGCACGACTGGGAAACCGACTCGGTGGTCGTGCTCGAGACCAACCTCGATGATGTCAGCGGGGAGATCCTCGGCGAGTTCATCGAGGGCACCCTCCGGGCCGGGGCGCTCGACGCCTTCCATGTGCCGATCGTGATGAAGAAGAACCGGCCCGGGGTCCTGCTGACCGTGCTGTGCCACGGGAGGGATGCCGACCGCCTCACCGCGCGGATCCTGCGCCACACCTCGGCCTTCGGCGTACGCCGATCCGTCCTCGAACGCCGGAAGCTGCGGCGGGAAATGATCCGGGTCCGCACCGAGTTCGGGGAGATTCCCGTGAAGCTGGGATGGTTGGACGGCGACCGTATCCAGGCCGCGCCGGAATTCGACGTGTGCCGCGACAAGGCCGTCCAGGCCGGCGTTCCGGTCCGACAGGTCTTCGAGGCCGCCCTCCGTGCGATCCCTCCGACGGGGTCCTGAGCCCTCGGCCATCCCATCCTCCACCCGACTCCCGCACCACCCACGGATCATGGCCGAATCGACCCCTGCCGCCGACGCCTCGGAACTGCTCCGACGCAGCCTTGAGCGGGGTCGCCTCGGTCATGCCTACCTCTTCGTGGGGGATGCCCCGGACGTCCTCGAGTCCAGCGCCCGGCACTTCGCCCAGACCCTCGTCTGCCGGAACCCACCGACCGCCGGAGCGGCCGGCATCGGCACCAGCCCCTGCGGCCAATGCGACCCCTGCCGGCGGGTCCTCCGATATGGGCATCCCGATGTCGCCTGGGTCCGACCCGGCAAGAAATCCCGTGTGATCTCGGTCGCCCAGGTCCGCGACCTGATCCACACCGCCCAGGTCCGTCCCACCGACGCCCGATACAAGATCGGCATCCTGACCGATGCCGACCGACTGCGGGTGGAAGCTGCCAACGCCTTCCTGAAGACCCTCGAGGAACCGCCACCCGACTCGATCTTCATTCTCCTGACCACCGACGTGGAACGGCTATTGGAGACGATCCTCTCGCGCTGCCTGCGGCTGAATTTCGCCAGCGGAACCATCCGCGTCGACGATCCGATCCGAAAGTGGCTGGCCAGTGCGACCGCGGGCCTCGCCTCGGGGAGCCCGACCCTCTTCCAGCGCTACCTGCTGCTGGAATCCCTCATCGGCCTCCTCGGTTCCGTCCGGGAACAGGTCGAGGAATCCCTCCGGGCCGTGTCGCCCCTGCAGCGGTTTCCCGACGCCGATGCCGAGCAGCGAGACCGATGGGAGGACGAACTCGATGCCGCCGCGGAGGCGGAGTACCGACGGAGGCGCGGGGATTTCCTCGCCGGATTCCATGCGTGGCTGCGGGATCTCTGGACGCGATCCCTCACACCAGGTGCCCCACTGTTTCTGCCCGAACTGGAGGCCACCACCCAGCAGGTCGCCTCGAGGTTGTCCCCCGATGCCAGCCGGAAGAACCTCGACCTTTGGGAACAGACCCAACGCCTCCTCCTGCGCACCAACGCCCAGGAGGCTCTCGTGCTCGAGGTGGGCCTGCTCCGACTCTCCCTGTGACCCCGGCACCGATGCAGACGACGACCACCGGATATCATAGGATCTGGCTGGTGGTGTTCGGAGCGTTCCTCGGTCTCTGTCTGCTCAAGTTCGGCAATCCGGTCATCCTCGCCCGCCAGCTGCCCCCACCCCAGTCCTGGGACGAACTCTGGAACCATCCGTGGCCGCCGTCGTGGTCCTGGACCGGACTCCTCCTCCTCACCGCGTTGGCGCTGCCCCTGCTGACCTGCCGGCTCCGGTGGCGTCGGATGCCCCTCCCCCCCCTCCTCTGGATCCCGGCGATTGGCTGGTTCACCTGGCAAGCGGTTGCCCACGCCTCGACGGTCGACGCCACGCTCGGTGGGATGACCCTGGCCCAATTCACGGGCGTCCTCGCCTGCTATTTTGTGGGAGCGGCTCTCGTCTCCGATGCCTCGGCGCTTCGTTGGGTGCTGATCGGCCTGATCGCCGCCCTCTGCATCTGTCTGATGCGGGCCGCCACCCAACGTTGGGTGGAGTTCCCCGCGGATCACGCACTGCTGGTCGAAGGGCAGCGGACCGGCTGGACCAACTTCCCACCGGCGATCGTCGAGACGATGCGACGCGAGGGGACGATTGTGAACACCAACGGGGTCGACATCGCGAACCCCATGATCCTCCTCAAGCTCGAGCGGGGGCGCGTCCATGGAACCCTGGTCTACCCGAACGCCCTCGCCGGCGCCGTCCTCCTGCTGCTGCCCCTGTCCCTGGTGACGATCTCCGCGGTCACCCAGGACCAGCGGACCTCGATCCGCGTCGCGGCACTCGGGACGCTTCTGTTCCTGGGACTGGGCGGACTGGTCTGGAGCGGATCGAAGTCGGGCTGGCTCATCGCTCTCGGCATGGTGGCCGTCGGACTTCTCCGGTTCCCGTGGGGACGCCGCTGGGCCCGCATCGCGATCCCGGTGGTGCTGGCCCTGGGTCTGGTGTCGTTCGGACTGCGGTTCGAGCGCTACTTCCGACAGGGCGCCACCAGTGTCGGGGCCCGGATGGACTACTGGAGTGCGGCGGTCCAGGCCACGTCCGAACGACCGTTGACCGGGACGGGTCCCGGGACCTTCCAACGTCCCTACGCCCGACTGAAGTCCCCGGAAGCTGAGATGGCACGGTTGGTCCACAACGACTACCTGGAGCAGTTCTCGGACTCCGGCATTCCCGGCGGCATCGCCTACCTCGTCTGGATCCTTGCCTGGATGTTGCGCAGTGGACGCCGTGCCCTGGCAGGGGCTGACACGTTGTGGTTCGCCGTTGCCCTCGGCTGCACGGCGTGGCTGTGCCAGGGCCTGACCGAGTTCGCCCTCTACGTCCCGGCCCTAGCCTGGACGGCATTTCTCCTGATCGGCGCCACCAGCGCCGCCGTGGAACCCACGCCCTCACCCATACCACACCCAAGAACCGCCCCATGAAAAAGGACTCCCTGCGTCATATCGCCCTCGGCGTGGATCCAAGGTCCGAGGAGGCCGCCACGCTGTTGATGGAGACGGTGTGCGGACAGACCCCGAGCGTCTACCAGAACGCCCAGACCGGCCACATGACGCTGAGCGTGTTCATCCCCGTGCCGAAGTCGGCGGTCACACGGTTCCGCAGGGACCTGACCCAGGGCTGGCGCCGGTTGGCGGCGGCAGGACTGGTTCACGGCACCCCGGAAATCTCGCTGCGGCTGCTGCCGGCGCGCGATTGGAACGAATCCTGGAAACGGCATTTCCGCCCGATCGATCTGGGCCCACGTCTTCTGGTCCGCCCCTCCTGGAGCCGACGTCGTCCACGCCGGGGACAGGCCCTCATCGAGATCGACCCGGGACTTAGCTTCGGCACCGGACAACATGCCACGACACGCTTCTGTCTCGAGGAGCTCGTTGCCCACCATCGACCGGACACGCACCAGTCGCTGCTCGATGCCGGCACGGGGAGCGGCATTCTGGCCATCGCCGCAGCGCGGCTGGGTTACGGACCGGTGGAGGGATTCGACTTCGACCCCGATTGCATCCGGACCGCGGAGGAGAACTGCCGCATCAACCGGCTGGAGCCAGCGGTGAAGGTCCATCAGGCGGATCTGACGCGCCTGCCGGCTAGGACCCGCGACCGGTTCGATGTGGTCTGCGCCAACCTGATCGACGACCTACTCGTGGAACATCGAGACCGACTTGCTGCCCGGGTGCGCCCCGGAGGCATCCTGATCCTCGCCGGGATCCTGAACACCCAGTTCGACCGGGTCCGTCACGCCTACCTCAGTTTGCGCTTCGAACAAACCCGGAAGGAAACGAACGGGGAGTGGACATCGGGTACGTTTCGCGCCCCGTCCGGCCGTCCTGGATCAGCATGAAAGGCTGATGGTTCTGTGGCAGTGGGGACAGCTGGGCCCCGACCGGCGCGATCATCGCGGGACGCATCGAGGTCCCCGCGATGGGTCCGGAGGACCGACCCGTCGGGGTCGCCCAGGAACAGATCCCGGCGATCACCCCGCAGAGGGACAAGACGACGGCCAATCCCGAATAGCGGAATGGCTCGATTTCAACCGAGCGAGGCACGGAGACATGGAAGCGTTTTCCCGTTTTCACGAACGGGAGGGGGGGTGCAAGTCGTAGGCCAACCCACGCCCCGCCATTCACGCACCCCGTTCCGGATGCACCGGAGAACGCAAAGCGTCCCGTTTTCCGCGGTTTTCAGCCCAGAAACCGTCCCAGGACTACATCCGGCCATGTCTCAAGATTGAAACCAACAGCCACAGTCCCAGGACGGCTGTCACAAAAAAGCCAACCAACCCCACCACCGGAACCCCATGCCAGAGTGGGGGCATACGCGCATGGATGATCAGCGCGTTGGCCATCATCAGGGACGCCAATACGATCGAAAAGGCGATGCGATTGGTGACCTGGTCGAGCGAGACCCGGAGGGGTTCGAGGCCGTCATGACGGAGGGTCACCCGGGCCTCTCCTTCCTTCAGCTTCCCGACGAGGGTCTTCACGTCGCGCGGCAGGGTCCGCCAGAGGGACACGACCTCGTCGCCTCCACGGAAGATCGACTTCCAGATCTCCTTCGGCTTGAGCCGACGCAGTCGAAGGTCCCTCAGGAACGGCCGGGCCTGGGCCATCAGGTCGTGCCCCGGGTCCAGCTGTCGGACCGTCTCCTCAAGCTGACCGAAGGCGTTGAGCATCAGGACGATGTCGGGCGAGACAAAGAGGCGGTGTCGTGAAATGAGAGTCAGCAGCTCCTTGGCGACCCGCTGGAAGGAGAACTGGGCCATCGGCACGTTGAAGTTCCGATGGATGAAGTCGGCCATGTCCACCTCCAGGCGCGTGGACTCCTGGTGGCTGCCGAGATCGGCCAGATCCACAAGGGCCCGGGTGGCGGAGGATTCGTCGAGTTCGGCGATGGCCACCACCAGCCGGCCGAAGTGGTCCCGCTGTCCCTGGGACAGGAACCCCATCTTCCCGAAATCGATGAAGCAGAGCTGGGGTCCGGGAAGGATGAGCAAGTTTCCCGGATGGGGGTCCGCGTGGAAGAACCCGTGGACGAAGATCTGCTTGAGCATGAGGTCCCCCAGCCGACGGGCGAGCCGTGGCCGCAGGGGACCGTTCGACTCGTCCTCGAGGAACCGCCCCATCTTCTCGCCGTCCATAAACTCCATCACGAGCAGCCCGCTCGTGCTCTCCGTGACCCACACCCGTGGGAGCTTCAGGTCCGGCTCGCCGGCGAACTGACGCTGGAAGCGCTGCAGGTTCCCGGCCTCCACCGTGAAGTCGAGCTCGCGCAGGAGATCGCGCCTCAGCTGCCCGATCAGCGCACAGGGCTGCCATGCCCGCGTCTCCTCGATCTGCGACTCCAACAGCTGGGCGAGGCGTTCGAGGATGTGCAGGTCCGTCTCCACGGTCCTGCGGATGTCGGGACGCTGGACCTTGATGACGACCCGTTCACCGGTCCGAAGACGCGCCCTGTGGACCTGGGCCATCGAGGCCGAGCCGATCGGCTGCTCGTCGATCTCAGAGAAGACGTCGGACACCGGACGCTTGAGCTCCTCCTCGACGACCCGTCGGATCGTCTCGAACGGCAGGGAGGAGACCGAATCCTGGAGTCGCACCAGCTCCTCGATGAACTCGGGTGGCATGATGCCGGATCGGCTGGACAGGATCTGTCCCGCCTTCACGAACGTCGGCCCAAGCTCCTCCAGCGCCCTCCGGAGCTTCTGGGGCTGGGTCAGATCCCGTACCGAGTCCGCCTCGGCCCGGAGCCGGCGCGTCGGCAACCCCATCAGCCGCGGCAGATGCAGGCGCAGGGCCAGGTCCTCGTAGCCGTACTTCAGGAACACCGAGACGATCTCCCGGGAACGTCCGATGTCCGAGAGGGTCTGGCGGACGGCCCGCAGCCGTTGAGCGATCATGAAACAGTCTGTCGGCGCACCAGGGATTCCGCCAGCGGGGAAGTGGTCCGGGCGATCGAATCCAAGGCGACTCTGTCGCGTCACCTCTGACGCGTCACCTCTTGCCGGAGTCCTCGTCGACTCCGATCGTCACACCACACTCCGCCAACATGAACACCCCCACCCGACTCGCCATCGAAGGCATTTTCCACCCGTCGGACTTCTCCGAGGGAAGCCATGTGGCCTTCCTCCATGCCTTGAAGCTGACCCTCGCCGCCCGGTGTCGGCTGCGGGTGCTCCATGTCTCGCACCACGACCACGCCGACTGGCACGACTTCCCCGGGGTGCGGGATACCCTCGTTCGGTGGAACCTCATCCCGAGGGAGGGAAGCCGGTCCGACGTGGGGCATCTCGGCATCGACGTGAAGAAGGTGATCACCCAGGGCACCGATCCAGTGGCGTCCTGTGTCGAGTTCCTCGAGAAGCATCCGGCGGACCTGATCGTCCTCGCCATCCACACCGATCCAGGAGCCCGCGGATGGCTCCGACGCCACGTCGGCGCGCCCCTCGCGAAACACTCCGGTCTCATGACCCTCTTCATCCCCCACGGGGCCGAGGGATTTGTCTCACGGTCCGACGGCAGCGTCTCCCTCCGTCAGATCCTCATCCCCATCGCACCGAAACCACGTCACCACCGGGCCCTCGATGCCGCACGACGCCTGATCGACAGCCTCGGCCTCGCCTCGGGTCGGATCACCCTGCTCCACGTCGCCGACCCTTCTGAAACCCCATCCGTCACCTTCCCGGAACTCCCGGGGTGGACGTGTGAGCTGCTCCGCAACGACGGCGATCCGGTCCAGCAGATCCTCCAGACCGCTCGCGATCTCCGGGCCGACCTCATGGTCATGACGACGGACGGCCCCGACCATTTTCTGGACGGTCTCCGAGGCACGACCTCCGAACGGGTCCTTCACCACACCCCCTGCCCCATCCTCAACATCCCGGCCGGGACCGGCGTGGGGATGGGCTGAGACCCACCCCCCCTCCTCTACGGACCTCGCCGGGCAGGACCTCGACCTGGTGCAGCTCGAGTCCGGCGTCCTCCCTGAGCGTCAGGGCGTAGATGTCGATGACCTCGAGGTCCTGGGCCCCCGGATACAGTTTCGGCTGAAGCGACCGGAAGGCCGAGATCGGCAGATCCACGGTCCAGGAACGGCCCACCGGTCCGAATCTGGGCCTCCGTGAGTCTCATGCCGCAGCAGGATCCGGATGGGTGGGGGTTCGCGTCCGGGGACCATTCAGAAGGCGCCCCACCCAGGTGTAGCGGACCAGGATCTGATAGGTCGCCAGCAGAAACACCGTCAGCACGAGCGAGAAGAGCGGTAGCTTGATCCAGACCGGACCCGGCCAGTTGCGGATCACCGTCTGACCCGCGATGCACAGCGGGAGATGGGCCAGGTACAGCCAGTAGGAGGAGTCCGAGAGGTACCGGATGACCGGGTTCGCCCGGGTTAGCAGCGCAGCGAACAGGCCCATCGCGGAGAACGACATCGTCCAGGCAAACACCGACTGAAGGAGCACCGAGGCCGTCCGATGCCACGACGTCGGCAGCAGGAGGCCCCGGAACCCCAGACGTCCGGTCGCGAACTCCAGCGCCAGGGGGAACACCACCAGGACACTGAACGGCAGCATCCAGCGCCAGGACCGACCGAGGCGCCCCTCCCGATCGTCACAGTCGAAGTAGACGGCGCCGAAGAAGAAGAAGAGCGCGTAGTACAGGAGCACGTGGGGCATCGGGACGATGCCCTGTGCGGTGTCCGGACCGATCCCGAGATCGAACGCCATCATCCCGGTCGGAACCATCGTGAGGGGCACCAGCCACAGGAGATTGAGCGGGGACAGGATCCAGGCCCCGGGCCGGACCCGCCATCCGAGGCGTTGGGCCACCAGGGCATAGGGAACGAAGAGGGCCACCAGCCAGACGAGAAACCAGAGGAACCAGATGAGGACGAAGACCGGCGTGTCCACGAGGAACCGCCAGACCGGGGATCCGGCCGACGAGCCGGACATGCCGCCGCGGGTGGTTCCGGGAGGCGCCACGACCGCTCCCCCTGCCCCGACCAACCGCGTCCGGACCGCCTCGCGTCCGGACTCCCAGCGGACCCGGTCGACCGGGATCCCGAGCAGGCCGGTGATGAACTGCACCGTTCCGAACTCCTGGCCGGCGCTGCGCAGCGGGGTCTCGCCGTCCTGGCTGGCCGCGTTGACCTCAGCTCCGCGGTTGAGCAGCAGTTCCACGACCTCCGACTCCCCCAGGAACGCCGCCCCGTGAAGCGCCGAGTGGCCATCGCGGGATCGCCCATCCACCGGGGCCCCCCGGTCCAGGAGGAACACGACGGCCTCCCGCCGTCCATTCAACGCCGCCCACTGGAGCGGCTGCAGACCAAAGACCGGGTGCAGGTTCGTGAGCGTCCCGCCATCCTTCGCCAGATGCTCCCCGATGGCGGTGAGGTCCCCAAGCCGCACCGCGGCCCACATGCTGGCCGAGGCGGGCTCCACGGGCGCGCCTCCCGTCGCCCCCCGGTCGTTCCGGCTCATCGCGAAGCCCGCCGCCCATCCCATCGCCGGAACCACGGTCACCACCCCCAGCAGGCACGGCACCAGGACCCGCTGGCACCGGTGCTTCAGCAGCGCCTTCAGTCCCTTGCGACGCCACAGCATCGCGGTGAAGAAGCCGCTCAGCAGCATGAAGAGCTGCGTCCGGAACCCGTGGACCCACGCCTAGAAGGCGAACGCCCCGAGATCCTGGGCCGCATCCTGGACGAGCCACGGGAGTCCCGCCGCGAACGACAGGGCGGCATGGTAGACGATGCCCACCACCATGGCGGCGGCCCGGAGGGCGTCGAGGTCATGGAGTCGCTGCTGCGGGGAGGTGTTCGGGTTCGGGGTCATGGGAGGGAGCGGAGCACTGTCTCGGGTTCCGATAGGGTAGCGGTCCCCGTGGTCGAGCGCCGCCACGCCGAAATCGCATCGTCCGCGGGGAGGAGGACGCAGGGCACCACGAACAGGGTGATCACCGTGGAGAAGAGGATACCGAAGCCCATCGAGACCGCCATCGGAATAAGGAACTGCGCCTCGAGCGACCGGTCGAAGATCATCGGAGCCAGCCCGACGAAGGTCGTGATCGAGGTGATCAGGATCGCCCGCTCGACATCCTTTGCCGTGCCGCCGCGATAGGGCATCTCGATCATCACCGTCCGCCAGCTCAAGGCGGGCGTGATCTCCAGCGGGATCCGGAAGACCGCCATGTAGATCCCACCCGCCAGGATGGCCAACATCAGGAAGTTGGCCGCGATCCCGTTCCGGGCGAACCAGCGGATCACGGCGTACCCCCCTTCCCCGAGGGTACGGCCGTGGCACTCCCGACCGCCACGTCCGGGAGGATTTCCACCGTCGAACCCTCGGGCGCGTAGACCAGATGCGTCGTCGCGACAAACGTTCCGTCGGCGATGGACGGGTCCCGCACCACGACCTGCTCCTCGTCCGACCACAGCGGTGTGATCCGACGCGTCGACAGCGTCCGCGTCTGGGGATCCACCAGGTGGACGCGATCGAGTTCCCGGACCGCCGACCGAGGCAGGACCATGACGTTCGTGAGGGTACGACCCCGGATCGATCCGTTCACGGGCTGTCCCAATCGGAGAGGTACCGAGGCGGAGTCGAGGCCGAAGGGATCCTCCACATGAACCAGCAGGAGAACGTCGAGGGTGTTCTCGTCGAGGGCCGACTCCGCCCGAAGGATGCGTCCGGTCCATCGGATCCCGGAGGTTGGATTGAGGGAATCCGTCAACACGACCTCCGGCATGGCGTTTTCAGGCCAGTCGACCTGGAGTCCGGCAGACCAGTATCCCGGATCCGATGCGATCTCGTGGTGTCGGACCTGCTCGGGCAGGTCGAGGAACCGGAGGTCACGCCCGGCGATCGGCAGACGCAGCTCGAGGGTGTCGACCGAGAAGACCTCCCCCAGAGGGGCCCCGGGACCGACCAGCTGTCCTGGAGCCACCGCACGCCGTCGCACACAACCATCGAAGGGCGCCAGGACCCGGGTCCGCCCGAGATCCCGTCGTGCCCGTTCCACCTACGCCGAGGCGGCCTCCCTTTCCGCCTCGGCCTGGGCGAGGGCCGTGGCGCTGGTCTCGGCCTGCGCCTCGGGCAGGAGCGACTCCTTCTGGAGGGTCTGGTTCCGGCGGTGGTTCAGCTCGGCCAGCCGGTGGGCCGCGGTGGCCGACTTGAGACGTGCCTCGGCGGCGGACACTGCCGTCTGGTAGTCGTCCGACTCCAGCTCCACCAGCACCGTCCCGGCCCGGAAGAAGGCGCCGGGCTCGAAGGCGGCGGACACCGTCTGGACCCTGGCCTGGACCTGTGCGGAGAGGACCACCTCATGCCGGGCCCGGACGACGCCCTGGGAGCGGAGGGTCACGGCGTAGTCCTGGGCCCTGAGAGGCTTCACCTGGGTCCGGACCAGCAGCGGTTTACCCGCCGGCACCGGCGGCCGCACGGGCGGCCGTGAGAGGATCGCAAATCCGAGTCCGCCCAGTCCCAGAATGACCATCGGTATCAGCCAGGTCCTCCAAGGGCGAGGGGTCGGCCGCGGAGATGGGGACGGTCCAGGTAGGCTCATGACGAGAACGACGAATGGGTTTAGGAACGAATGACCCGGCCGAATCCTGACAGGGAGGAAAGACCAATGGATCCAGCACCACGGCGATCGCCACGCTCCCACCGAGCTTGTGCGTTGACGGTGGTCCATCAGCACCGTAACCACGCAGGGTGATTCCAGTGAACCGGGCCGCCCTTTTCCTCGCCCTCGGACTCCTTCTCGTCGCCGGATGCAGCCCCCGCGGCATGGAGGCACTCCGGAAGGGGGATGCCGCCCTCGCGGCAGGCAAGGTAGAGGTCGCCACCCCGCTGCTCGAACGGGCCGTCCAGGATCTCCCCGACAACGCCGTCGCCTGGAGCCAGCTGGGCCTTGCCTACCATCGATCAGGGAATCCTGACGAGGCACGGAAGGCCTACCTGCGGGCACTGGAGTTCAACCGCAACCTCTTCGACATCCACCACAACCTCGGTTCCCTCGAATATGAGGCCCGCCGCTGGGCCGACGCCGAACGCCACCTGCGCGTCTACCTCGGGATCGAACGGAACCGGACCAATGTCATGGCCTGGCGGCTTCTCGGCGAGTCGCAGCTTGCGACCCAACAGCTCGACGCCGCCGAGCGGACCCTGTCCATCTCAGCACAGCTCTCGCCCCGGGATCCGGCGCTCCGCAATGGTCTCGGGCGGGTCATGGCCCAGAAACGCCGCTGGCGCGAGGCGCAGACCCAGTTCGGCGAAGCCCTGAAACTGCGTCCCCAATACCCGGAGGCTCTGCTCAACCTTGCGATTGTCCAACACCAGATTGGGGATCGGAAGGGAGCCCTCGACCGATTCGAGGCCTACCTCGCCCTGAATCCCAAGGGTCCGCAGGCCGCACAGGTCCAGGAACTGGCCCGTCAGCTGGACCTCACCCTGAATCCACCTCGCGCGGCCGCCACCAATGCCGTCGCCACCCGGGCTCTCTCCCAGACCAACCGAATCCAGCAACCCGCGGCGGGGGTCGGGACCGGAACGAATCCGCCTTCCAAGTCGTCTGCGTCCGCTCCGAACCTGCTCCCAACCACGACGTCCCCTTCACTTCCCACGGGCCCCACCACGGACACCGCCGGCGCCACGAACCCGCCCCCGACGCCGACGAAGCCAACAACACCGGTGACCCCGTCACCCAGTGCCGCTCCGGTGCCTACCCCTGTACCGGCGCCGGAACCCCCGCTGGAGGTGGTCCGGGTCGAGGAGACTCCCGAGTTCCGGACCGCCCGGGAGCCAGAGACCCAGGAATCCCAACCTACCCCTGGGACGACCGCCGCCACGCCGGTGCCTGGACCTACGGCGCCCGAGACAACCGCAGTCGTGGAGGCGGATACGGAGACGGAGGAAGGCTCGGAGGCTCCAGCCCGGGACGCCGGCCAGCGAAAGGGGTTCTGGCGGCGGATGGATCCCTCGGGATGGACCCGGCCAGTGGTCAGATGGGGAAATCCCGTGAAATGGTTCCGCGGAGACACGGGGGCGACGAAGCCCGTTTCCACGAATGCCCCCATCGCCAAAGGGGTTCCTGCACCGAAACCGAAGCCCGTCCCTCCGCCGCCCGTGGTGACCCCGATTCCGGCACCGAGGCCGATTGTCACCGCGCCCACGACCCGGATCACACCGCTGCCGAAGCCTGAGCCTCCTGCACCGCCGATCATCGCCCGGTTTCCGAGGGGACCCGCCCCCGTTCTCGCCAAGGGCAACCGCGCCGCCGCCGAGGCGGCCGCCGCCCAGACCACCACCGACCGGATCACAGCCCTCGGCAAGGCGGTGGAGCTCGATCCATCGTGGTCGCAGGGCTGGCAGCAGCTCGTCCGGGCGGCGCTCGAGGCGGGTCGGGTCGACATCGCCCTCACCGCCGGCGAGTCCGCCACCACGCTCGAGCCCCGGTCGGCCGCCGCCCACCAGCTCTTCGCCGCCGCGTTGGCCCGGTCGGGGTATTCCGTCGACGCCGCAGAGGAGCTCGACGAGACCGTGAAGCTGGGGGCCGATTCCGCTGCCAACCGACTCGCCCTCGCGGGCCTCTGCGTCCGGGAGCTGCGGGATCCGAAACGGGCGCGACCCCACTATCAGCGTGTCCTCGAACTGGACCCCAACCACCCCCAGGCCGCCGCGATCCGGGCTTGGTTGGAGTCCAATCCCGAGTAGGTTTCAGACATCCCATGAAAGTGCCCGGACTTCTCTCGCTGGCCCTCCCGCTCCTGGCCTCGGCGGAGGCCCTGTACGACCCGGCCCTCGGCACCCTGCCCACCGCGCAGGGCTGGAACTACGTCTCGCTCCCGCTCAGCGCGCCAATCTCCCTGGTGGGACAGGAAGCCCGCATGGACACCACCGGCATCCTCCAGGTGTCGGCCGGGATCTCCCGCATCGCCCCCATCCCGCTCGACCGGACCGCCGGATTCACACTCCGGTTCACCTTGCGCGTCCTCGAGGAGAACCACGGCACTCGGGTCGACCGTTCCGGCTGCTCCGTGACCGTGCTGGGTTCCGACAGGAAGGGGATAGAACTGGGCTTCTGGAAGGATCGCGTCTGGGCCCAGTCCGATTCCCCTCCGTTCACCCACGCCGAGGAGGCCCTTTGGCCGAACACGGAGTCCCATACCTTCGAGCTCACCCTCCAGGGGACCACCTACACGCTGGGGGTCGGCGGCAAGACCGTCCTGACAGGAGCGATTCGGGATTACACCCCGTTCGTCGGCCTGATCGATCCGTACGAGACCCCCAACTTTCTCTTCATTGGCGACAACACCACGTCGGCCGGCGCCTCCATCGGAATCGGCCGTGTCGAGCTCACGGCGCTTCCGGTGACGCCACCGGCGCTGTCCACCCTGCTGATCGGCGACTACCTGCTCCTGCGCTGGCCGGAGGCAGTCACGGGAGGGGTGCTTGAGTTCTCGTCTGGGCTGGGACCGGAGGCGGTCTGGACCGCCGTGGGAGCGTCACCCTTGAAACAGGGTGCGTTCTGGGAGGTGGCGGTAGCCGTCACGGAATCGGCCCGGTTTTTCCGACTCCGACCCTGAGCGGACCTGGCCTCACCGCGAGGCCTTCGCCGACTCGGTGAGTTCCCGAAGGAAACCGTGAAGGAGATAGGCCGTTTCCGGCCCCATGGAGTTCACCTCACCATAGGGGGCGCTATCGGCGCCGAACAGATGCGGCGGCTCCGTGTTCCACTCCGACTTCGGGATGATGTAGCCGATCTCGTCGTTCGCGAGGCCAAACACGAACTTCACCCGACCGGGCATCATCTCGCGCAGGGGCGGCACCTCGAGCGGCTCGATGTCGAAATCCCCGCCCGGTGCCCGGACCACCCCGCCGTTCACGATCTCCGGGTAGATCTCGCCCGGGATGCACGCGATACTCGCCTCCCCTAGTTGGATCAACGCCACTTCGGTCCGGACCGTCATCCACCGCACATAGCCTCGATCCAGCAGCCCCAGCATCCCGGCCAGCAGGAAGTTGGGATTGGCCAGCGGCAGTTCCACCGTCCGGGCCACCACCCGGATCGGCACCGTCGTGGTCGCCGGCACCGTGGCCACCTCGACCGCATCAAGCAGCCGCTTCGCCAGGGAGTGCCCAAGGGCCCGCGTCTTCTCGTGCGACGGTTTCTTGAAGTCCTCGCCCAGGAAGCCGTCGTGGACCGTCGTCGAGGGATGGGTCGTCATCAGCCCACCGACCGCACCGTTCACGAACACATGGGTGCCACCGAGACCGGCCTGCCTCACCGCCCCGTCATAGCGGATGCCGCGCTCCAGGGAGTCACGGATCACGCCGCAGAAGTCGGCCGTCAGCTCCGTGTTTCCGGCCCATGGCGTCTCCGGGTGGTTGCCCCAGCCGACCAGCGAACCGAGGACCGCGCGGGACTGCGGATCCCGGAACACCATCCAGCGGAGGTCGGCGTCGTAGACCTCCGGCTTCCGGGTGTCGGCAACGAGACCCGTCGGATCCACCTTGAGCTCATGCAGCGACAAGGTCGCCGGACGCAGCGCAGCCACCGCCTGCGCTAGGGCCTCCGCCGAGGCGGCCACCACACGGTCGCGGTAGACGGGGTCGACACCCGACTCGAAAAGGCCCGGTCCCCACAGCCCCATGAGATCGGGCGTCGAATGGTTGTGCGTCGCACAGACGACCGCGTAGTCGAGTTTCAGATCGGCAGGAAGGCGCTCCCGGACGCGGACAACGTCGTCGTGGAAGATCCCGATCGAGTCGACCGAGACAACACCCACACGCGTGTGTCCGTCATCCCAGACGATCGCAACGGCCTCGAGTGGGTCGTGGACACCCGTGGCCGCCCGACCCTGGCTGAACCCGGCGATCCAGACCGGTGGGTGGGTGCCACCCACTGCCGGGGTGACGTCGACCCTGCCGAACCCCACCCGGAGCGGACGAGGGGACTGGTCGAACGCTTTGCCATCGATGCGGACGTCCAGCGCATAGCCCGGGAATCGGTCCCGAAACACCCAGGCCGCCCGTCCCATCAGGAGCGCTCCGACAAGGAGCATCAGCACCACGAGACCGAGGAAGGATTGCACCAGGAGCCGGACGACGACGGATTTCATGAGGCAAAGCCCATCAGAGCTCCCGATCCGACACAAGGTCCGCGGCATCGATGGCCTGAAACACACAACGGGCGAAGCCAACGACCCTGTACCCCTCCAGCTCTCGTCTCGCTCTCCGCGCCCCCCTGTGTCTGTGAATGAGTCCTCTTCTGCTTCTTGGCGTGTTTGCAAGACCCGTTGCCTCCCCAAATCTGGCGATGGTTGAACCGCCCGGAGATCGGATCGGATCACGGGGATGTCTGACCTCAACTCCGAATTCGATGGCGCATGGAAGGAAACCGCTGGTTCTTTCTCCCGTCGCTCACGGAGCTCGTTCTCCCGGAACTGTCGGCACAGATCGACTGGAACCGCGGCTTCGAGTTCCTCGACTCCGAGCTTCGATCCCTCTTCCCCGAGACCGGCACCGGCCGGCAGCATGTCGACAAGGTCGTCCGGGTGTTCCTTCGGCAGGGAGGCTCCCGCCTGATCCTCGTTCACATCGAGATCCAGTCCCAAGCAGACCCAGATCTTTCCCATCGGATGTTCGTCTACTTCTATCGGATCTACGACCAGTACCGACTCCCGATCGTCAGCCTGGCCATCCTCGCCGACCCCAACCCAAATCATCGAGCTACTGATCTGGATCTGCGCGTTGCCGGATCGGGCTGCCTCTTCCAGTATCACAGCTGCAAGCTCACCGATTTCCAGGACGAGTTTCTCGAGGCCAGCACCAATCCCGTCGCCAAGGTCATCCTCGCCCATCGCATCGCTCAACGCACTGCCAAGGAACCCAAGGCGCGCCTACAACAGAAGCTGGGGTGGATCCGGGAACTGTTCCGCCAAGGGTTCCCGCGGGATCAGATCCTCAATCTGATCCGAGCCCTGGAGGCCATGAATCCCCTGCCTCGGGATCTCGCCGTTGAATTCCGGAACCAAGTCCTCCAATCTGATCCAGGTAGAGCCATGCCCATCATCACCTGTTTCGAGTGCATCGCACGGGAGGAAGGCCTCTCCCAAGGCCTCTCCCAAGGCCTCTCCTTGGGGCGTTCAGAGGGACAATTGACGTCCCTGCGGGAAGCCATCCAAGAACTTCTCGAGGAGCGGTTCGGAGTCGCATCCCCTATAATTCAGCAATGTCTCCTAATGGAGTTGAATCCAACAACGCTCAAGGTATGGCTTCGCAGAACGGCGACGATCGAATCCCCTGACGCGTATCGGGACCTGGTGGAAACCAGCGTGTAGAGCCGGATCCACCGAGCCCTGGCCCTATCTGGCCGATAGAGGCTGGACGACACGCCTCCCCAGGCCCATGCCGCTACGGTTACGGAACCTTGCGCTCGGCCAAGTCCCCGCTACTGCCGCGCTTGACCGGGTCTTGATCCTGGTGTGGATTGCGATTCGTTCGTTCAGCTCCGCGGGGCCAGCTTCTTCTCGACCGGAGTGCGCCCGAGCGACACATAGGCGGGCAATCCATTCACCGTGGGAACCTTGACCTCCCCTGCAATCAGAGGAGCGGCGTACTCGACGAATTTGCCGTTCGGCATCATGCCGTCCTCGCTGATCCAGTCGCGCGGGATGAAATGCTCCACGTTCGCGATGTTCGCAAGGTCCTCGAGCTCGATGGTCCACTTGTAGGGAGCGCTGCCGAGGCGGACGATCTTCGGCATGAAGCCGGACTTGCCGTCGATGGCGGCCCGGACGGCGGCGGCCCCGCAGGCGAACGCCTCATCGGCATCGGTCTGGCTCGCGAAGTGCGCCGCAGCCCGCTGGGCATAGCCCAGCTTCACCGTGCGGGTCTTGAGGTTGAGACGCCCCTGAACGATCGAGGCCAAGGCATCGGCGGCACCGGACAGCACCGGATGGCCAAAGGCGTCCAGCCGGGACTTGTCGGCCCCGATCTCCTCACCGGCCGCGTTCTTCAGGCCCTCGCCCACCACCACGATGCAGTACTTCAGCTCGGCAACGGCCGCCTGGACCTTCGCGAGGAACGCCGCCTCGTCGAGAGGGATCTCGGGCAGCAGGATGATGTGTGGAGGATTCGACGCTTGGCCCTGCTTCGCGAGCACCGTGCCCGCCGCGATCCAGCCCGCTGAACGACCCATGACCTCCACGATGCAGCACGAGCCGTCGTCGGTGGCCATCGAGCCGACATCCAGGCCGATCTCCATCACGGTCGCCGAATTGTACTTGATCACCGAGCCATAGCCCGGGCAGTGGTCGGTGTGCGGTAGGTCGTTGTCGATGGTCTTCGGAACGCCCATCACCCGCATCTCGTAGCCACGCTTGACCGCCTCGAGGTGGATCTTGTGGGCCGTGTCCTGGGAATCGTTGCCGCCGGCATAGAAGAAATACCGGATGTTGTGGGCCTGGAAGACCTCGAACAGTCGGTTCATGTCTCGCGCCGCGGCCTCCGGCTTCTTGTCGAAGTTGATCTTGTACCGGCACGTGCCCAAGGCGGCCGCTGGGGTGTAGCGCAGGCCGTCAATCGCCTTGCTCCGCTCCTCGTTGATGTCGACCAGTTCCTCGTTGAGGATGCCATAGATGCCATTCAGGCCGCCGTAGATCTCCTCGATCTCCCCGTGCCGACCGGCTTCGGTAACGACCCCCGCGACGGAGGCATTGATGACACAGGTGGGACCGCCGGATTGGGCGACGAGAAGATTGCCGTTGAGTTCAGCCATACACTTTGAAAACGCGGAAGAGCCTGCCCGTCGCATGAAGTCCCAGGCAAGCGGCGATTCCGAAGATTCCCAGGAAGAATCGGACGATCCGCGAACCGACCCTCCCCGGGACACCCTCCAACCGAGTTCGATGACGCCCCAGAACCGTTGCCCAGTGGTCCGAAGAATCAAAATCCGCAGACCAAGACCCTACCCCAGCGGATGTCCAACCCCGGTGGCCATAGTCGGCCCATGACATTGAATCCGAAGCTGCAGCGCGGCGACGTCGTCGAAATCCACCCAGGCTCCGGCCCGCTCCCGGCGGGTCTGACCCCGGGATTCCAGGTCCGGCTGGTGGGGTTCGATGCCGGCCGGATGGTGGTCGAGCGCGAGGGCCGGGAGTGGCGGCTCAATCCATGCCAGCTGCAGGATCGACGGCGCCGCCCGCGGCCCGTCGTGCCTGCCAGAGGCCTCTGCTCATCACCGAGGCCCCCGCATCGCTGAGCCGAGCTCCGGAAGGCCTGTTCGCTCACGGGGGCGACGGCAGGGATTACCCCATCCCGATCCTTGGTCTTGAGTTCGCCGCGGGATACGGTGGCTCCTTGGGGACGGCCTCGTGGCGGTCCCACTGAAGTCCTGATGAACCTTGGCTGGATCCCTGAATTTCCGTGGAGCTGGACCCTGCTGGCCGGTGAGTGGCTGGTTCGGCTGTCGATGTTGGTCTACATCCCACAGCGCCGTCCGGCCGCCGCCGCGCGCACCTGGCTCCTCCTCATCTTCCTGTTCCCCTGGGGCGGACTCGTCATCTACCTCATCGTCGGGCGGATCCAGATTCCAAAACGGCGTCGCACCCTCCTTGAGAAGCTCTCTAGGACCATCCGCGACGCCGCCTCGGGATTGCCGCCCGAGGTCCGCACCCCGGTCGACCAGCTCCCGGAAGCCGTGGCAAACGCCGCGCGTCTGGCAGAACGGTTGACTGCATTCCCCATGCTCAGCGGAAATACCGTCGAGCTCCTCCCGGAATATGCGGCCTCACTCGACCGCCTTGCCACGGACATCCAGAACGCACAAAACCGGGTCCATCTCCTGTACTACATCTACGGTGACGACGATGTGGCTGATCGGGTGACCATCGCACTCGAGCAGGCGGCCCGACGGGGAGTGCAGTGCCGACTGCTCCTCGACGGGATCGGGTCCAAGCAGGCACTGAAGACCGTCGCCCCCCGTCTCCGTGCGGTCGGGGTGGAAGTCATCGAGGTGCTGCCCGTCCGATTCCTCCGACCCCGGGGCACCCGCGTGGACATCCGGAACCACCGGAAGGTCGCGGTCATCGACGGCCGGATCGGCTATGTGGGATCCCAGAACGTGGTCGCTCCCAGCTTCGTCCCAGGATTCCCAAACGAGGAACTGGTCGCCCGGGTCACTGGCCCCATCGTGGCGGAACTCGAGGCCGTCTTCTGGGTCGACCTGCTCCAAGAGCAGGAGCCCGCAGTGGATTCGAGTCCTTCATGGGGGCCCATCGCCCGCACCGGCGAGGTCTTTGCCCAGCTGATTCCCAGCGCCCCGAGCTACCGACAGCAGACCTTTGCCATGCTGCTGGTCTCGCTGATCCACCAATCCCGGCGGAATGTCACGATCACCACACCCTACTTCGTTCCGGATGAACCGTTCCTCGCGGCCCTCAGGACCGCGATCGAACGAGGGGTGCAGGTCCGCCTCATCGTCCCCCTCCACTCCAACCGGCGCCTGACCGTCCTGGCACAATCCTCCCATTATGAGGAACTCCTGGAAGCGGGTGTCGAAATCCATCAGTACCGAACTCACTTCCTGCACGCGAAGAGCCTCGTGATCGACGACGACCTGTTGATCATCGGCTCCAGCAACATGGATATCCGGTCCTTTGCCATCAATGCGGAGGTTAACCTGCTGATCCACGATGCCGACGTGGCACGCCAGGTCAGGGACCTCAACCAGCGTCACCTGGACCAGAGCGACCGTCTCACTCTCGAGTCCTGGCAGAGGAGATCCCTGGCAGCCCGGGTCGCCCAGAACACCGCGCGGCTTGCAGATTCCCTGCTCTGAAGTCGGCGGTCGGCCGAACGTCGCCCATCGCTCCGCTCAGCGGCGATTCGAGAGCTTGGCCAAGAGACGCAGGATCTCGAAGTACAGCCACACCAGCGTGACCATCAGGCCGAAGGCGGCGTACCACTCCATGTACTTGGGCGCCCCGGAGCGGGCCCCTTGCTCGATGAAGTCGAAGTCCATGACCAGGTTGAGAGCGGCGAGAACCACGACAAACACACTGAAGCCAATCCCGATGAGACCCGAGCCATGAACCGCCATGAACATCGGCACCCCAAAAAAGAGGAGAACAAGCTGCGCGAGATAGAACAGCGCAAGCCCAAGGGTGGCAATGATGATGCCCCGCTTGAACGACTCCGTCGCCCGAATCATGCCGCTCTGGTAGGCGAACAGAAACGCCGCAAGGGTGGCAACTGAGCCGCCCGCGGCTGCCAGGACAATCCCGGGGTACCGCTGTTCAAACCCCAGGGAGACTCCCGCGAGGACGATGCCCTCCAGCATCCCGTAGACCGGAGCCAGCACGGGTGACCATGCCTGCTTGAACGTCAAAGCAATCGCGATCAGGAATCCCAAAAAACCGGCTCCTCCAACGAACGGCAAGACCCCGGCCCCCCTCTGGGCGAGGGTCCACGTGGCGGACCCGGTGATCAGAGCCAACAACAGGAGGACCGCCGTCTTGCCCACGGCACCCTGGACGGTCATCACTCCGTCGAGAGACCGAGACGGGACGAACGGATCGCGACGGAAGACAGGGTTCGATGATTGCATTCGAGAATGAAAGCCGCCCTGAACCCGGATCGCAAAGATTGAATTGGAGGAACACCGCCACCCTACCCATGGGTCGAACGGTTGCGGGAGCAGGCACCGCGGTCCGAAGAGGGCCCTGCCACAGGTCGAAGCCTCAGGCATTCACCCCCTGATTTGGACGAGCCATTCCGGCGTTGACTTGGGTTGCGCTTTCAGGGCAATTCAAAATTCCGTCGGCAGCACCCCGAAGGAGTCTGAATGACAGTTTGGCGGCTATGAACCTTCCGAGCGTCGACCGGCGAGTCGCTGGTCGCCGTCGGGATGCGCCGAGACCTAGCTCCCTCAGTCCTATGGAAAGCAACAGGCGGTTGTTCGTGGGTAACCTTCCCTATCAGGTCCTAGAACGCGACATCGAGGACCAGTTCCGTGGTGCGGGTGTCGTCGTGAGCGTCAACCTGATGCTCGACAAGATGACAGGACGCTCCCGTGGCTTCGCCTTTGTCGAGTTCAGCACACCAGAGGAGGCCAACAAGGCGGTCGAAATGTTCCATGGCAAGGACCTCGGGGGCCGCGCCATGACCGTCAACATGGCCCGCCCGCGCGAGGAACGTCCTCCAGGAGACCGTCCGCGTGACGGCTATGGCGGTGGCGGTGGCGGTAGCGGAGGGTATGGCGGCGGCAATCGAGGGTTTCGGGAACGTGGTGACCGGGGAGGACGCAGCGACTGGGGCGATCGCGGTGGACGCGAAGATCGGGGAGGCTGGCGCGGTGACCGTGAGTGACGACCTCTGGAACTATGTTTTGACTCCAAAGGTTCCACATCCCTAGCCTCAGAAGGTACTTCCAAATCATCATGTCTGAGACACCTCCGCCGGGATCCCCCACTCCTCCAGCGCCAGAGCCTCCAAAGCCCGCCGAAGCGGCGCAGAAGAAGCAGACGGTCCGCATCAGCCTTCCCCCAAAACCGGCGGGCGGTCCTGCGATCAAGATCCCAGCGGCCCCCGCACAGGCTCCGGCCGCGGCGACCGCAGTGGCGGCACCTCCCGCTGCCGCCGCACCCACTCCGGCCCCGGCAGCGGCTCCTGCCCCGCGCGCTCAGGCTCCGGCTCCCGCGTCACCGGCTCCGGTCAGAGCTATAGCAACAAAGCCCCCTGCCGCTGCCGTTGTGAGCCCCATCGATCTGGGACTCGCATTCGCCACCGTGATCGTGGGCCTCTGCGTCATCGCACGGCTCTTCTTCCTGTTCCCGACCGCCTCCTGAACCATGGCCTCCGAGAATATTCTTACCGTCACCGAACAGAACTTCGCCGAGAAGGTCCTGCAATCGGGGCATCCTGTCCTGGTTGATTTTTGGGCCGAATGGTGTGGCCCCTGCCGGATGATCGCTCCGGTCCTCGATGAACTGGCGAACGAGTACATCGGCAAGGCCTCCATCGGGAAGGTCAACGTAGACATCGAGCAGAACCTGGCGGTGCAGTTCGGCATCAGTGGCATTCCAGCCCTCCTGATCTTCAGGAAGGGTCAGGTGGTATCCCAGATGGTCGGAGCCCAGGGGAAGGCAGCCCTGAAGAAGGCGTTGGACGCGGCGATCGCCCCCTGAATCGGCTGCAACCCCATCCACCCCTGTCGCAAAGCCCGCCTCAATGGCGGGCTTCTTCATTAGAGGCCCAGCTCGGATGACTGTCCCCCGTTGAGGAGAAAGAGGACGGCCATCCGGACGGCCAGTCCATTGGTCACTTGTTCGAGGATTACGGACTGGCCGCCATCCGCGACACCGCTCTCGATCTCCACACCTCGATTGATGGGACCCGGGTGCATGATCAAGGCATCGGGCCGGATCCATCCCGCACGGGTGGCGTTTAGACCAAAAAGCGAGGCGTACTCCCCGATGCTGGGAAAGGCACTCGCTCTCTGGCGCTCGTGCTGGATCCGAAGCAGATTCACGACATCCGCGTCCTTGAGGGCGGATTCGAGGTTCCACGAGACACGAATACCCGGATGGAGCGTCTCGAAGACCTTCGGTACGAGTGTGGATGGCCCACACAGAGTCACACGTGCACCCAACCGAAGCAGCGCCCAGATGTTGGAGCGGGCAACCCGACTGTAGAGAATGTCACCGAGGATGGTGATGTTGAGCCCCTCAATGCGGCCTTTGCGCTCGTTGATCGTAAAAAGATCGAGAAGCCCCTGAGTCGGGTGTTCGTGAGCTCCGTCTCCGGCATTCACGATATGACATCGGGCAAATCTCGCCAGGTAGTGGGCGGCACCACTGGCACCATGTCGTAGGATGACGAAATCGGCATTCAACGCCTCGAGGTTCCGAAGCGTATCCTTGAGGGTCTCCCCCTTCTTCAACGAACTCGCCTCTGCCGTGAAGTTGATCACATCGGCACTCAGTCTCTGGGCCGCCAGCTCGAAGCTGATCCGGGTCCTCGTGCTGGGCTCAACAAACAGGTTCACAACGGTCTTACCGCGAAGTGCTGGAACCTTCTTGATTGCGCGAGAACTGACGGCCTTGAACGCCTTCGCTGTCGAGAGGATCAATCCCAACTCGTCGGCCGACAGGGTCCTCACATCGAGCAGATGACGCCGATTCCAGTTCATGATCACAAGTCCTCGAGAAATACAGAATCATTGCCACCACCCTCCGTCAGGTGAACCCGAATCGCCTGTTGGAGGGTCGTAACGACAACCTTGCCCGTGAAGTCCGCCCGGATTGGAAGTTCCCGGTTCCCACGGTCGATCAGAACTGCAAGCTGGATCCGCCTCGGTCTTCCAAGATCACTCAGGGCATCCAAGGCGGCCCGTGTCGTGCGGCCCGTGAAAAGGACGTCATCGACAAGCACAATGTCCCGGTCTGATGGATCGAATGGAACCTCGGTCGGACGAATCTCGGGAGCCACACGCCGATCGAGGTCGTCGCGATACAGGGAGACATCAAGGGAGCCAGCCGGCACTGCATGTCCCAGGATTCCGGAAAGTATGACGGAGAGGCGTCGCGCCAAGGACACGCCACCCCGCTGCAGTCCCACCAGACATAACGTGTCCGAATCGGGATTGCGCTCGGCAATCTCATGGGCCATGCGGCCAATGACCCGTCCCAGAGTGACGGCATCCATCAGGACGACGCTCATGTATCGCCCAGGGATCTGTGGACCTGACGGGAGCGGCGCCATTCCGTCCGATGTCGAGGGATCCAATCGACAAGCGCCAATTCCAATCCGATGTCATGCCCGACCTTTTCGGACTCAAGCCATTTGTGCCTCAGAATCTCGGCCTTCTCAGCTTGGAACTCCCGGTAGAGGGTCGAGGCGACCAAGGGATAGAAGGGCTCGTTGAGTTGTCTTGGTTCCACACCCATCGTCGGCGTCCTGGCGGACTCCGAGAGGCTAGCGCCAGTCGGCGTCCTGTAAACGCGAGAATTCTGCTGAAGCGGAGCCGAAATGCGGTGCTCCGGCATATCTCAGCGCGGGATGGCGCAATAGGAGGATTCCATCAGTCCAGAATCACGTGGGCACAAGTAAAGTGCCGCATCCCCCAAGCCCATCCCAACGCAGATGTCCGGTGCACTGCTCAAAACGCAGTTCCGGAGAAACCCTGAGGTGCAGGCCCAGTCCCCTGAATCCCCAAAAAAAGGGGGGCCGAAGCCCCCCTTTTTTGTCGATTGTTTCAACCGAAGTATGCCGGATTCTTGGTGAGTCAAGCAGTCAGCGGTGGCGCACCGAACTCGGCTGCATCCACTTCGGAATGCTGGGAGGGATCCACGGAATCCTCAGGAATCTCAACGAGGGGACGGATGCGAACACTGCGATGGCCGACAAATCCCGTACCAGCCGGGATGATGTGTCCCATGATGACGTTTTCCTTGAAACCACGGAGGGCATCACTCTTTCCCATGGTGGCGGATTCGGTGAGGACTCGGGTCGTGTCCTGGAAAGAGGCAGCGCTCAGGAACGATTCGGTTTCGAGCGATGCCTTGGTGATGCCAAGGAGGACCGGGGCGGCCTCGGCAGGTTTGCCACCCATCTTTTCCACCCGTGCATTTTCGTCCTCGAAGGCAGTCTTATCAATCTGCTCACCCCACAGGAAAATCGTGTCCCCAGGTTCGGTGATTCGGACCTTTCGGAGCATCTGACGAATGATGATCTCGACGTGCTTGTCGTTGATCGTAACGCCTTGAAGCCGATAGACCTCCTGAACCTCGTTGACGAGGTGCTCCTGAAGCTCGTGGGGACCACAGACATCCAGGATCTCGTGCGGAACCACGGGACCGTCGGTGAGCTGCTGCCCCTTCTTCACAAAATCGCCCTTGTAGACGATCACGTGCTTGCTCATCGGAACCAGGTGTTCTTCCTCGGTGCCGGTCTGGGGATCCTTGACCAGGATGCAGCGCTTCCCTCGGATGGATGGGCCAAAGTCGACGACTCCATCAATCCGGGCAATTTCGGCGGCATCCTTAGGACGACGCGCTTCGAAGAGTTCCGCCACACGGGGCAGACCACCGGTGATATCTTTCGTCTTGGAAGCCTTGCGGGGTGTCTTCGCGAGGAGGGAACCGGCTCCAATCTCGTCACCTTCGGCAACCACGAGATGTGCACCCGCAGGAATGGCGTATTGGGCGAGCGCCTCGCCTTTGTTGTTCTCGACAATGATCTGAGGGTGAAGGTCCTCCTTGTGCTCAATGATCACAAGGTCCTCTTGGCCCGTCGCCTCATCGGTCTCCTGTTTCATCGTCACGCCTTCGATGATGTCGCCGAAGCGGACGCGTCCGGATTTCTCAGAGATGATCGGGACATTGTAGGCGTCCCACTCGACAAAGATCTCACCCTTCTTGACCGATCCACCATCTGCGACCGAGATAACCGATCCGACAACAATGGTGTGGGACTCCAGTTCCTTCCCATCGGCGGTCGTGATGGTGATCGACCCATTCTTGTTGAGGACGATGCTGTTGCCGTCATCGAGCTTCACGACACGCAGATCGTGGAAGTGCACGATGCCATCGTGTTTTGATTTGATCTGGGGTTGCTTGTAGGTCTGCGCAGCAGCACCTCCGATGTGGAAGGTACGCATGGTCAGCTGGGTACCAGGTTCACCGATGGATTGGGCAGCGATGATGCCTACAGCCTCTCCGGGTTCGACCAGTCGGCCAGTACCAAGGTTCCTGCCGTAGCATCGGGCACAGACTCCGACCTTGGTCTCACAGGTGAGCACCGAACGGATTTTGACCTTCTCGATGCCGGACCGCTCGACGGACTTGGAGCGTACCTCGTCGAACTCTTCGGCCGCACCGATCAGCTTGTTCTGCAGGTCGGAGGGGTCGAAGATATCCTCCGCGGAGTACCGGCCAAAGATACGCTCACTGATTTTAACAACCTCCTCCTCGCCCTCATAGATGGAGGATACAAAAATCCCGTTGGTCGTACCGCAATCCTGCTCACGGATGATGACATCCTGGGCCGCATCGACGAGCTTGCGGGTCATGTAACCAGAGTCGGCGGTCTTCAGCGCGGTGTCGGCGAGACCCTTACGTGCTCCGTGGGTGGAGATGAAGTACTCCAGCACGGTGAGCCCCTCTCTGAAGTTTGAAAGGATTGGCTTCTCGATGATTGAGCCATCGGGCTTGGCCATGAGACCGCGTAGCCCTGCAAGCTGCCGCACCTGGGCCTTATTGCCCCGCGCCCCGGAATCAACCATCAGGAACACGGGGTTGTACTCCTTCTTGCTCTGGTTTGCCTCGAGCGTCTTGAGCATCACGTTCGCGATCTGGTCCGTGCAGTGAGTCCAGATGTCGATCACCTTGTTGTAGCGCTCCTGGTTGGTGATGACGCCCCTCTTATGCTGCTTCTCGACGTCTGTGATCTGTCTGTGGGCTGCCTCGATCTCCTTCGACTTGGCCTCAGGTATGATCATGTCATCAATACCGATCGACACACCGGCCCGAGTCGCCTCGCTGAAGCCGATTTCCTTGAGTCGATCAAGGGTTACCACGGTCTGCTCATGGCCGCAGACCTTGTAGCAATTGAAGATCAAGTCACCGATCTTTGATTTGCCGACAGGGAAATTGGCGAATCCAAGCTCGCGAGGCCAAATCTCGGAGAAGATGACCCGGCCGACCGTTGTCTCAATGGTCTTGAGCTCCGAATTTCCGTAGGTCGTCCTATGCCCGTAGTCAGGGTTCTTCAGGCGGATCCGATCATGGATCCGGAGCGCACCGTCAGTGTGGGCAAATATGACCTCGGCCTTGTCGTCAAACAGCATGAGGCGATCGGACTCCTTCCGTGATTTGCGGGGCTCGGCGGTCAAGTAGTAGCAGCCCAGGGTGATATCCTGGGTGGGCGTCATGATCGGCTTGCCGGAGGAGGGGCTGAAGATGTTGAGCGGCGCCATCATCAAAAGCCGGGCCTCCATCTGGGCCTCAACGGACAGCGGCACGTGCACCGCCATCTGGTCGCCATCGAAATCCGCGTTGTATGCGGTGCAAACGAGCGGATGGATCCGGATGGCTTCGCCTTCGATGAGGGTGGGCTCGAAGGCCTGGATCGAAAGGCGATGGAGAGTTGGCGCGCGGTTGAGCAGAATAGCATGACCGCGGGTGACCTCCTCGAGGATGTCCCAGACCTCTGGGGACTGCCTCTCGATCATCTTCTTGGCGGAACGGACCGTATGAACATATCCACGCTCCTTGAGTTTCCGGATGATGAAAGGCTCGAAGAGCACCAACGCCATCTTCTTGGGAAGACCGCACTGGTTCAGCTTGAGCTCAGGTCCAATGACAATCACGGAACGCCCAGAGTAGTCGACCCGCTTACCCAAGAGGTTCTGGCGGAATCGGCCAGATTTTCCCTTGAGCATGTCGGACAGAGACTTCAGGGCCCGGTTTCCAGCACCGGTGACGGCGCGACCGTGGCGACCGTTGTCGAACAAAGCATCAACGGCCTCCTGAAGCATTCGCTTCTCATTCCGTATAATAACCTCCGGGGTCTTCAGCTGGAGGAGGTTTTTGAGTCGGTTGTTGCGGTTGATAACCCGACGATATAGGTCATTGAGATCTGAGGTGGCGAAGCGTCCACCCTCGAGCGGCACCAAAGGACGAAGATCCGGAGGGATCACCGGGAGCACGGTAAGGATCATCCACTCCGGCCGCGTCTTGGACTTTGAGAATCCTTGGAAGAGCTTGATTCGCTTCGCGATTTTCTTTCGGTTCTGCTTCGACTTCGTCTCCAACATTTGTTGCTGAAGGAGCTCGACGGTCGAATCCAGTTCAATCCGTGCGAGGGCATCGCGTACCGCCTCAGCTCCCATCTTGGCGACAAAGGCGTCGGATCCATAGGTCTGCCGAGCCTCTCGGTATTCGTGCTCGCTGAGAAGCTGGAGCTCCTTCAACGGGGTGTTGCGAGGATCGATGACCATGTGGTCCTCGTAGTAGATGACCCTCTCGAGGTTCCGCGCGGTCATGTCGAGCATCAGGCCGATACGGGAAGGCATGCACTTGAAGAACCAGATGTGCGAGACCGGCACGGCAAGCTCGATGTGACCCATCCGTTCGCGCCGCACGCGGGCTAGGGTGACCTCGACACCGCATCGATCGCAAACGACCCCACGGTGCTTGATACGTTTGTACTTGCCGCAGGAGCACTCCCAATCCTTGACCGGACCGAAGATTCGCTCACAGAAGAGCCCGCCCTTCTCGGGTTTGAACGTCCTGTAGTTGATGGTCTCAGGGTTCTTGACCTCACCCTTGGACCAGGAGCGGATATTTTCTGGCGAAGCCACCTGGATGGCGACGTGATCGACCTGATTGACCTTGTCGAGACCAAGCAACTCGCGAGCGGTTTCCCTTGAAGAAATCATAGCTGTAACATCCTGAGGATTTTGGGTTTCAGACTTCAAGCCAGTGCCGACAACGCGGCCGCAGGTGACATCGGGGCTTCAGCGGGGTTCGAGTATCCGACCCGCACATCGAGTCCAAGGGACTGCATCTCCTTGACGAGGACGTTGAACGATTCCGGAATGCCCGCCTCAAGGGTGTTGTCACCCTTGACGATACTCTCATAGATCCGGGTCCTCCCTTGGACATCGTCCGATTTGACCGTGAGAAGTTCCTGGAGGGTATATGCGGCGCCGTAGGCCTCCATAGCCCAGACTTCCATCTCGCCGAAGCGCTGTCCGCCATACTGGGCCTTGCCGCCCAACGGTTGTTGGGTGACCAGAGAGTAAGGCCCAACCGCGCGGGCGTGGATCTTGTCGGCGACGAGGTGGCCGAGCTTGAGCATGTAGATGTAGCCGACGACCACCTCCTGATCGAACGGTTCACCCGTACGGCCATCAAACAGCGTGGCCTTTCCGTTTTCGCCAACGAGCCGGGCCTGGGATTTCTTCTTCTGTCCGTCCACAGCCTGCTTCAGGTAGTCCCGGATTTCGCGCTCACGAATGCCATCAAACACCGGGGTCGCTATCTTGATGCCCAGCATGCGGCAAGCCCAGCCAAGGTGGGTCTCGAGCAGCTGGCCGACATTCATCCGCGATGGCACGCCCAGAGGGTTCAGGACAATGTCAACCGGGGTACCGTCGGCAAGGAACGGCATGTCCTCCTCCGGGACGATCGCGGCGACGACGCCCTTGTTGCCGTGACGACCGGCCATCTTGTCACCAACCGAAAGCTTCCGCTTCGATGCGATGTAGACCTTGACCTGCTTGACGACACCCCCGTCGAGATCCTCACCGGCCTCGACCCGCTCAACCTCTTCTGCATGCTGGGAATCTAGATCTTCAAACTTTCGCTTAAACGCACCGATGATCTCGTTGATCTTGTTCCGGATGGGAGACGGATCGATCTCGATCCGATCGTAAACAGTCGCAAGTTTCTTGAGGAGCGTCTTGGTGATCTTGCGGTTGGCAGGAATGATGATCTCACCAGTCTCGCTGTTGACCACGTCGAGCGGGATCTTCTCGCCCAAGAGGATGTTCGAGAGAGCCTCGGTCAGCTGCTCGAGAAGCTCCTCCTTCTTCGATCGGAAACCGTCATCGACCTCCTTGCTCACCTTCTTGGCCGCCTCCTTTTCCTCCTTGCGACCCGACTTGGAACCCTCCGCCTTCGCTGAGACTTTGATGTCCATCACGATGCCGTAGGTGCCCGAGGGAACCCTCAGAGAGGTGTCCTTCACGTCGGCCGCTTTTTCACCGAAGATGGCCCTCAGAAGACGCTCCTCCGGGGCGAGCTCAGTCTCGGATTTCGGAGTGATCTTGCCGACGAGGATATCGCCCGGCTTGACCTCGGCACCAACACGAACGACACCATCGAGACCGAGGTTTTTCAGGGCCTCTTCTCCCACGTTCGGTATGTCGCGGGTGATCTCTTCGGGCCCAAGTTTCGTGTCGCGCGCTACCACCTCGAATTCCTCGATATGGATCGAGGTGAACACATCATCCTTGACGATGCGCTCGGAGATCAGGATGGCGTCCTCGAAGTTGTAGCCGTTCCAGGGCATGAACGCGACAAGAGCATTCCGGCCGAGGGCTAGTTCTCCACCCGCCGTACACGGACCGTCGGCTAGAACCTGTCCCTTCTTTACCGAATCCCCCTTGGAGACCAGGATCTTCTGATTGATGCAGGTTGCCGCGTTGGATCGCATGAACTTGCGAACCGGATAAACCCAGACGCCCGCGTCAGAATCTGTCTTGACCTTTTTCTTACCCTCCGGAACCCGGCCATCCTTAGTGATGATGATTTGGCTACCGTTGACACTCGCCACTTTGCCGGATTCTTCGGCCACGATCACGGCCCTGGAATCCCGGGCAACACGATCTTCGAGGCCGGTGGCGACAAATGGAGCCTCAGTGATCAACAGAGGCACGCCCTGGCGCTGCATGTTGGACCCCATCAAGGCACGATTGGCATCGTCATGCTCAAGGAACGGAATCAGGCCCGCCGCCACCGAAACGAGCTGCTTCGGTGAGACGTCCATATAATGGATCTCCTTGGGCTCCACATCGATGAAGTCACCTTTGTTACGACAGGTAACCTTCTCGGTGAGGAATCGACCCTTGTCATCGATCGCAGCATTCGCCTGGGCAATCGTATATCCCTCCTCACGGTCACCCGTGAGATAGTCGAGTTTCTCGGTTACCCTGCCGTTCTCCACCTTGCGGTAGGGCGTCTCTATGAACCCGTAGTCATTGACTCGGGCGAAGGTCGCCAACGACGCGATCAGACCGATGTTTGGGCCTTCGGGCGTTTCAATTGGGCAAATGCGTCCGTAGTGGGACGGATGAACATCACGAACCTCGAATCCGGCGCGATCCCGGGACAAACCGCCTGGTCCGAGAGCGGACAGTCGGCGCTTGTGGGTCAGCTCCGCCAAAGGGTTGATCTGATCCATGAACTGGCTGAGCTGGCTGCGGCCGAAGAAATCCCGGACAACCGCCGAAAGAGCCTTCGGATTGATCAGCTTCTGCGGAGTCATGGTATCCATCGTCTGGTCGAAGAGCGTCATACGCTCCTTGACCAACCGTTCGGTCCTGGCGAGACCAACACGACACTGGTTGGCCAAAAGCTCTCCAACTGTCCGGATACGCCGGCTTCCGAGATGATCAATATCGTCAAGGCTTCCCTCGCCTTTTTTGAGTTTGAGGAGATAGCGGGTAGCCTCGAGGAGGTCCTTCCCAGTCAGTATCCGTGAATCACCCTCCGAGAAGTTCAGTTTTTGGTTGATCTTGTAGCGTCCTACCCGACCGAGATCATACCGCTTGGCGTCGAAGAACAGCCTCTTGATGAGAGCCTTCGCATTTGCGGCCGTCGGGGGATCGCCGGGACGGAGACGGCGATAGATGTCCTTCAGCGCCTCATCGCCATTCTTGGTAGGATCCTTCTTAAGGCACTTGATGACGATCCCGTCATCGAGAGAGGTGTCGACCACACGGATCTTCGAGACCTTCAGGTCAGCGATCTGTTTGACAGTCGCCTTCGAGAGCGGCTCGAAGGCACGGGCAACAACAATGCCTTTATCGTTGTCCACCGCATCCTCGATCAAGACCTTGTTTTGGATGTCCTCCAACTTGTCCGCGTCCTTTACGGATATCTCCTCGATCTTGTAGAACAAGTCGAGAATGTCGCCGTCCTTGCCGACGTCCTCTGGATTGATCTTGGACTCGGGACGCGGGTGGAGCCGTGCCTCGGCGATGGCAAACAACGCCCTGAAAAATGTGGTCGTCAGGAACTTGCGGCGACGCTTCTTCCGATCGAGGTAAACGTAAAGAAGATCGCTGGTGTCGAATTGCGCCTCATACCAAGAGCCGCGATCCGGAATGATCCGGAAACTGTGCAGGAGTTTCCCGTTGGGATGCTGGGTCGTCTCAAACGCCAAGCCTGGGGAGCGATGCAACTGGCTGACAATCACCCGCTCGGCACCATTGATCACAAAGGTGCCCTGGGGAGTCATAAGCGGAATCTCGCCCATGAACACCTTTTCTTCCTTGGTCCCCTTCTCGTCCTTGAGGAGAAAGGTGACATAGAGCGGAGCCCCGAAAGTCAGGCCTTCCCGCAGACATTCAAGCCAGTCGACTTTAGGCTCCTGGATGTCATAGCTGTGGAAATCAAGGACCGTCTTACCATCGTAGCTTTCGATCGGGAACACCTCGGTGAACACGGCTTGGAGTCCGGTGTTCTTGCGCTTGGACTGGGGAATCTCCGCCTGCAGAAACTCCTTGTAGGAGTCGAGTTGGATTTCGATGAGGTTGGGAGGCGTTAGGACCTCATTGATCTTTCCGAAGTTGATGCGCTCCGAGACTTTGTTTGGCATGGTGACCTTTATTCCTTTCAGCTCCGCCGGAAGTCCGGCGGGTCTAGTGCAACAAGCGACAACAAGACAAGGCCGGACGGTTTAGCTCCGAAAACCGACCGGTCTCGTCTTGTTACCCTCAAGTTTCAACAACCTTTCGACGGTATCGCTAAAGAACAAACCCGCAAACGACAAGCTCTCGGCGTGCGGGGACTAAGGGAGGGAGGCGGGAACCGCCTCCCTCCTTGAGATGGATGTTACTTGAGCTCGATCTTGGCCCCGGCCTCTTCGAGCTTCTTCTTGGCTGCCTCGGCGTCCGCCTTCGGGGCACCCTCGAGAACGGGCTTCGGAGCCCCGTCGACCAAAGCCTTGGCCTCTGCCAAACCGAGACCGGCCTTGACCTCGCGGACAACCTTGATGACGGCGATTTTCTTGTCGGCTGGAACCGATGCCAAGATCACATCGAACGTGTCCTTGACCTCTGCGGCAGGAGCCGCAGCGCCACCGCCGGCGGCCGGAGCCGCGGCAACTGCCACGGGGGCAGCAGCAGTAACGCCCCACTTGGTCTCAAGGGCCTTAACCAATTCGGCGGCCTCGAGAACGGTGAGCTTGCTGAGTTCTTCCACGATGTTGTTGATGTCTGCCATGATGTTTTCTTTCTGTCCTTGTTGTCGTCCGTTCAGTCTCGTCGAAGAAGGAGCCCCTTCAGATTAGTCCGCAGCCCGCGAACCGACGATTCACTCTTTTTTGAGTTCGGGATCCAGACGGGACGGCGCCTGTATTCCGAGAGGGATGGAGCGCTGCGATCAATCCGGCTTGTCGACCTTCGCCTTGATGACCCGCGCGAGCTGGGAGCCAGGGGTGTTGATGAGTGCCGCGAGCTTCTGAGCGGGGGCCTGAATCACACCAAGCAGCCTGCCCCGGAGAACACCGATCGGCGGAAGATCCGCAATAGCCTCGACAGCAGCCGCCTCGAGGCGCTGGCTGCCAAGGTAGCCGAACTGAAGCTTCGGTTTCTCAAACTCGGACTGAAAGGTCTTGATGACCTTTGCAGCCGCAGCGATGTCGTCTTTCCCAGTCACGACCGCCAGCTGACCCGCGAGTGCTCCGGACAAATCCGCGACACCGGCCTGCTTCGCGGCAACCCGGAATATGGTGTTCTTGACGACATGAACCTCGGCGCCCGCCTTGTTGAGGCGTTTCCGAAGCTCAGTAAACTTTGATACAGCCAGGCCGCGGTAATCGACAACCAGGAAGAACGGCGACGCCTGAATCCGGGCGACGTATTCTGCTGAGATGAATTGCTTCTCGGTACGCATGTGAAGGGTCCCTTGTTGGTTCAGTTGGCGCCGAACTCCTTGAGATCCAGCCGAACCGGTGGGCTCATGGTCAGCGAGAGGGAGCAGGATTTGATAAAGATGCCCTTGGCACCCGAAGGGCGGGCTCTCACCACGGCCTCGATGACCGACCGGGCATTCTCGGAAATCTGCTGGGCGCTGAAGCTCGCCTTGCCGACTGGAACATGGATGTTGCCGGCTTTGTCGATCTTGAATTCAACCCGGCCCGCCTTGACCTCCCTGATGGCCTTCGCCACGTCGTCCGACACAGTACCGGTCTTCGGGTTGGGCATCAGCCCACGTGGGCCGAGCACTTTGCCAAGCTTTCGGACCTCCGCCATCGCCTCGGTAGTCGAGATGGCAACGTCGAAGTCAGCCCATCCCTCCTGACATTTCTTGATCATGTCGTCAAAACCCACGAAGTCGGCCCCTGCAGCCTTGGCCGCCTCAGCCTGGGCACCAGCCTTGGTGAACACCAAGACGCGTACCGTTTTTCCCGAACCATGAGGAAGCGGACAGGTGCCGCGAACCATTTGGTCCGACTGTTTTGGGTCGACCCCGAGTCTGAAAGCGAGATCCACAGTCTCCACGAACTTTGCCCGTGGGAACTTGACGAGAACATCGACCGCTTGATTGAGGGGGTAGTTCTTTGAGACATCGACGAGGGTGGATGCCTTCTTGTATCGTTTGCTAGCCATGCTTGTGTGCGGTCCGGACGAGTCATTCAGACTCTCCCGCTCAATGGATTTGGAATGAGAATTCTTAACGAACGAGTCCCATGGAGTGACAAAGATCGAGCACGGTGTCAACCAAACTTTGAAAAAGATCCAAACATCTTCGCATCCCGAAGGGCTACAGACTCGACCGAAGACCTTTATGCTGATTGCCGGCGATCCTTCGGGTGATCTGGCCGCAGCCGAGCTGGTCGGGGCGCTCCGAAGGCGGTGCCATGCCTTCCAACCCCAGTTCATTGGTTCTGGTGGGCCTGCCATGAGGAAGGCCGGTGTGGCCCTGTTCCACGACCTGACGGTCCACTCGGTCATCGGGTTGGAGATCCTCAGGAAGGTCCTGTTCTTCCGCGAAGTCTTCTCAACACTAAAACGTGAGGCTCGAGTCAGGACAGTTGATGCAGTCATCGGCGTTGACTACTCGGGATTCAACCTTCGCTTCGCGGAGGCCATCGCCCGGGAAACCCGCGGCTCAAGGGGAGCATTCGAGAACTGGCGTCCCAGATTGGTCCAGTACATCTCACCACAGGTCTGGGCATCCCGACCCGGTCGCACAAAGCGGATGGAGGCCTGTTTGGACCTTCTGCTCACCATCCTGCCATTCGAGCCCGACTGGTTTGCCGGACACGCTCCAAGCCTATCGGTCGTCCATGTCGGCCACCCTTTGGCGGACCGCCATTCCGGGGAGAGCTCCGTGGCCAATCCCGTCCGGAAGGACCCTCCTCTGCTAGTCCTGCTCCCTGGGAGCCGTCCTGGCGAATTGGCAAGGCATCTTCCGGTCATGATACCCGCAGCCCAGCGGGTGCAACGGGAAACGGGAGCCCGAATTCGGTTCGTCCTACCCCGGGAATCCCTCGGGGCACTTGTCAGAAGACTGCTCCCTGATGCACTCGACGCCACGATCCAGATCGACCAACTCTCCGCCAGTCTTCGTGAGGCCTCGGTGGCCATGGCCTCCACCGGGACGGTCACCCTCGAATGTGCCTGGCACGGGGTTCCGACCGTCGCCCTCTATCGGACCTCCCCGCTCACCTACGCGGTGGGACGGCGCATCGTAACCGTGAAGCACCTTGCCATGCCGAACATACTCGCCGGTGGGCCGGTGATACCCGAATTTGTCCAGAACGAAGCCACACCAGACCGGCTCGCCGAGGCGGCGATTGGATATCTCCACGATCCCGAGAGGCGTGCCGAAACGCGACGGCGCCTCCTGGAACTGGCATCGACTCTGGGCGGCCCCGGCACCGCCGATCGCGCAGCGTCCGCGATTCACGGGCTTTTTGCGGAATCCACGGACGCCGACTGATTCACGGTCCACGCGGCTCGAACGCGAAGGGTCGGTACATAATTTCCGACGAATTCCCTCCTGTATTCGGCGAATGTGCCGGCGGCAAGATGGGTCCGGATCTCTTCCATCAACTGGAGGTAGAAATGGCTATTATGGATGCTGACGAGTCTGAGACCGAGAATCTCGTTCACGTTCAGAAGATGTCGGATGTAGGCCCGGGAATGGTTCCGACACGCAAAACAGGGGCAGCCTTCCTCGATGGGGCCGAAGTCCGCCTTCACCGCACCGCCCTTGATGGCGAAGGTGCCCTTCCGCGTGAATGCCGTGCCGTTCCTGGCGACCCGGGTTGGCAGCACACAGTCGAACATGTCGATTCCACGGGCAACGAGCTCGACCAGCTGGGCCGGCGTTCCAAGCCCCATGGCGTATCTGGCTTTGCCTTCTGGAAGATGCGGCACGGTCATCTCCACGGCCTTCAACATCTCTGGCTCCGGCTCGCCGACGCTCACACCACCCACCGCATAGCCATCGAACCCCATCGCAACGAGCTCCCGGGCACAGCGTTCGCGGAGCCGAGGATCGGACGCTCCCTGAACGATCCCAAAGACCTTCTGGCCGTCCGCCCTAGGCTGTTCCAGACACTCCGAAGCCCAGCGAATTGTACGCTTTACGGCCCTCGCAACCTCCTCACCCGATGCGGTGTGGGGAGGACATTCATCGAACACCATCGCGATATCGGAGCCAAGGGCCCGCTGTATCCCCATGCTTTCCTTCGGCCCCAGGAAGATTGGACTGCCATCGAGGTGGCTACGGAACTCGACACCGTGTTCCCGAATCTTGCGGATCTTTCCGAGGCTGAAGACTTGAAACCCCCCGGAATCGGTGAGAATCGGGCGGTTCCAGTTCATGAAACGGTGAAGTCCCCCTGCCTGGCCCAGGATCTCGAGGCCCGGACGAATGCTGAGATGGTAGGTGTTCCCCAGCAGGATCTGGGTCCCCATTTCCTCCAGTTCCCTGTTGTCGAGGGCCTTGACGCTCGCCTGCGTTCCGACAGGCATGAACACCGGTGTCTCTACATCGCCATGCGCGGTCCGCAACCGTCCCCTTCGGCCTTGGCAGTTGGGATCAGCCCGGATGATGTCGAACATGCGGAAAGGCTCACCCGGAGAACCCGATCGAGGCAACTGGTGTCTGGAGAGTGTCTGGAGAGCCTGTCGGGAGAGTCCGAGGAATGGCAGGCGGTTTGAATCCTTACATCTTGGGAGGACAGACAGCTCCATCCATTCTCCGGGGGTGTGCCGTACAAACAAGATCAGGGCTCGCGCGTACCACCCTGATGCGGTAATTGATCCAGTCATCATGGCCCGTCTCATTGCCCTCGTCGTCGTCGGCTGCGTTGTCGTGGCCATCGCCGGAATCCTGCTCGCGAGCCGTTTCAGGACCAACGACTACCGCCACGGCTCATTCACCACCTGGGTGAAGCGGACGGGCCCGGATGCGCGGGTCAACGAGGCCGTCGCCCTGATGGGAGCCACCGCAATCCCGGACCTTTTGGAGCTCCTGAACTGGACCCCGAACGGCACGGAACGGAACTCCAGAAAACTCCACGACAGCCTCCCAAACTCCTGGCGCAGACACTTCCGGATCCTCGAGGTTTCCGACCCGGATGTGGTTCATCTCCAGGCCCTTGGCGCCCTCGGTGGGCTCGGCCCAGAGGCGCTCCAGGCACTCCCGGCTGTTCTATCCTGGACGACGGTCGTCGGGCCCGTCGGAGAGGAAGCGCTCATCGCAGCGCTGAGGATCGCACCCGGTTCCCCACAGGTGTCAGAGAAAGTCGTTGCGATGCTGCTGGATCGACCGGCCTGGCGTGATCAGGCAGCAAGGGCAATGATGGCGGCCCAGGTTCCAATCGAGGGCGCCCTGACGGCCTTGGTCGAATCCCTCCGCGACGGCTCCCCCCCAAATCCCGAGATCCTCTCCGCCATCAGCCTCTACGGCCGCGAGGCTTCCAGCGCCGTCTCGAGGCTCGGACCCTCACTCAGGGATGTCTCCACAAAATCCGCCGCCATCGAGGTCCTCAGGGCCGCAGGACCCGCCGCATTGCCGATGCTTTCCGAGATTCGCCAGGATCTTAATCCGGACTCACCGGTGGTCGTCGGTGCGCTGGAGGTCGCTGGTCGTTGCGGCAGCCCAGCCTCACCCTGCCTGCCCGCCATCAAGGAACTCGAGCTGTCAAAGGATGGGAGCATCGGGATGCTGGCTTCCTTGGCGCGCGCGAGGATCGAGGGACGGCCCACCAACGCCATTCCGACGATCGTACGCGAACTCCGTCTTCCAGTGGCCGACGCAACCCATCCCTATCTCCCGATGCATCCCGGACTCCGGGGCATCCGCCTCTCCTCAAAGCAAGCCGCCGCATGGCTCCTGGGCGAGTTGGGGGGATCTGCAAAGGCTGCATCCTCTGATCTGAATGCCGCCATCCGGTCGGACGATCCAAGGCTCATGGTCCTCGCCGCATGGGCCCTTTGGAACATCAACCAGGAGGCCGAACCCTCGGTTGGCGCCATCCGACGAGGCCTGGCATCCACCCAGGATCCCGTCGCCCAACGGATCGCCATCGAGGCCGTGACTGAGCTGGGGTCCCTTGCGAACCTTGCCATCGAGGATCTCGAGCGGATCGAGCATCAAGGTCTCAGACTGAAAGGACCAGCACGGGCGGCTCTCGATCATCTGCAGGGCCTCGCACCGCTCCGTGTGCCACGATGATTTCTGGATCCGTGTCGGTCATCGATCCAAGGCCTGAATTTCGGGAAACGCACCGTGACACGTCAGTGATGCCCTGCGCCGGTTCTGGACTGCCATGAAGGAATTCGATCTGATCGCTAGGCTCATCCCATCGCTACCCACGAATGTCTCCGTCGTCCAGGGTGCCGGAGATGACTGCGCGATCGTGGAGCCGGGATCCCCGCTCACCCAGACGCTCCTCAAGGTGGACGCCGTGGTGGAGGGTATTCATTTCCTGCCAGAGACGGATCCCGTCAGGGTCGGACACAAGGCCCTCGGTCGATGCCTGAGCGACGTCGCCGCCATGGGAGGAATCCCCGTGGCCGGCCTCGTCACGCTGGGGCTTCCCAGCAACCACGATCCTGAACGGATCCGCCATCTCTACGAAGGGCTTGGCAGGCTCGCGACACGACACGGGGTCGCCATCGTCGGAGGCGAGACCACGACCAGCCCCGAGCGTCTCTGGATCAGTGTCAGCCTCATGGGGTTCGTCCCGAGGGGAAAGGCCGTCCTGAGGTCTGGAGGATGCGAAGGCGATGCTGTGTTCGTCACTGGCGAGCTGGGCGGATCCCTCGCCGGAAAGCACCTGGACTTCGAACCCCGACTTGAACAGGGACGCTGGCTGGCGGAGTCCGGCCGGGTCCACGCCATGCTCGACCTCAGCGACGGGCTGGCCGGAGATCTCGGGCATCTGCTGGCGGCGAACGGTGGGCTTGGTGCGGAGTTGATGGCCACGTCGCTACCGATCAGCAGGGCGGCCATCCAACGCGCGAGGGAAGTCCCCGGTGCGCGCCCACCACGGGCGGCGGCGCTGATGGACGGCGAGGATTTCGAGCTGCTGTTCACGACCAGCCCGAAGGATGCCGTACCGCTGCTGAATGCCTGGAAAGCCCGGTTCCCGGATCTTCGCCTCACCTGTATTGGACGACTTACCCGTGAACCCGGGATCCGGCTCAGGACCGAACAGGGTCTGCAGGTCATCCCGCCCCGCGCCTACGAGCATTTTGCATGAACGGCATGCCGATCAGAACCTGGATCTCCCGATCGGCCGGCGACACGGAAGCCCTCGGAGAGCGCATCGCAGGAGTCGCCTCACGGGGCCAGGTGATCGGACTGAGCGGCGACCTCGGTGCAGGCAAGACGGCACTCATCCGGGGACTCGCCCGTGGACTCGGCTTCACAGGGCGCATCCATTCTCCAACCTTCTCCCTCATCAATCTGTACGAGGGCGGTCGCCTCCCCCTGTTCCATCTAGACCTCTACCGACTCGATGGACCCGCCGCGATCCACGAGGCCGGACTCGAGGACTACCTCATTCACCCGGGGGGCATCAGCGCCGTGGAGTGGATCGGACGTTGGACTCCTCCACCCAGCCACCAAAGCCACTGGTCCATCCACCTGACCCCCTTGGACGACACCACCCGGGAGATCACCCATGACATCCCTGGCCTTTGAGTTCTCCACCGACCGCAGGACGATCGCAATCGCGAGGGATGGACTCCTCCTCGCGCAGAGCCTCCTCGAGCGGGTCCGCGAGACCCCCCTAGCCGCGCTGGTCGACCGGGTTCTGAGCGAGAGTGGACTCCAGCCGCGGGAGATCGACCGACTGGTGGTCGGCCTTGGACCCGGGAGCTACACCGGGGTTCGGCTGGCCATCTCCCTCGCCCAGGGGTGGCACCTCGGCCTGAGAACGGAGGTGGTCGGCCTCTCCAGCCTGGAGGCTCTGGCCGCGGCTTCAGAGCACCTCGAGGGGCGCACCCTGCTGGCGGTCGATGCCCAGAGGGGGGAATATGCGGTAGCCAGGGCCGAATCCGGACGACTGATGGAACCACCTCGTCTCTGCTGCCTGGACGACATCAAGGCCCAGATGGGGCTGGGACTCCGGGTGGCGGGTCCCGATCTGGGCCTCGCGCTGCCCGGTGTAGTCGCACTTCATCCCGAGGCCACATGGCTTGCGGTCATGGCGGATCAATGCGCGCCGACAGCCCCAGAGCGACTCGCGCCGGTCTATCTCCGTGAAGCCGCCTTTGTGAAGGCACCTGCACCGAGATCTCTCTGAGGATCCGTCGTATCGCGGAACTTACCTCGACCCTCCAAAAACTGTTCCCGCCAGCCTTTTCAGCAGGCCATCCTTGGGACGTGCTGCCAATCTACTTCGACTTCAATGCCACGACACCGCTCGACGCGGGGGTCCGGGCCGCCATGGAGCCGATGCAGGATCTGGCCTGGGGCAATCCCTCCAGCGTCCACCAGGTCGGCCGTATCGCCCGGGCGGCACTCGACGAGGCCCGATATCGGATGGGCTCCCTCTGGAAGTGCAAACCGAGCGAGGTGGTCTTCACGGGCGGCGGCACCGAGTCCAACAACCTCGCCCTCTTCGGCACCGCCCGCCTGCTCCGTTCCAAGGGAACCCACCTCATTACCTCACCCGTCGAGCACCACGCCGTCCTCCACGCGGTGGAACATCTGGAGCGGCACGAGGGCTTCGAGGTGACCCGCCTTCCTGTCGACCGACATGGACGCGTGGATCCGGAGGACGTTCGAAGGTCCCTCCGTTCGGATACAATCCTCGTCTCCGTGATGGCGGCGAACAACGAGCTTGGAACACTCCAACCCGTCGAACAGATCGGGTCCCTCTGCCAGGAGGCTGGGGTGGTCTTCCACACCGACGCAGTCCAGGCCTTCGGCAAGTGCGCCTTCATGGACATCCATCAGTTCCAGGCCGACCTCGTCTCGGTCTGCGCCCATAAATTCCACGGCCCAAAGGGTGCCGGGGCCCTCTTCATCCGATCCCCACTCCAGCCTCGACCCACCCAGGTGGGGGGGGGACACGAGAACGAGCGTCGTGCCGGGACCGAGAACCTGCCAGCAATCGTCGGCCTCGTGGAGGCCTTTGCCCGATTCGTGCCGGAGCCCGTGTTCGCCCGGGACCCCCTGCTTGCCAGCACAGAGAGACTTGCCACGGCCGCAGCCGCCCTCCCAGGAGTCACCCTACGGGGACATCCCACGGAGCGTCTGGCGAACACGATTGCGTTCTCCGTGACCGGAACCGACAGCATCGCGCTGATGGCGGCGCTGGATCTCAAGGGCATCTGCGCCTCGAGTGGGTCGGCCTGCTCCGCCGGATCCCTCGAACCCAGCCACGTGCTGCGGGCCCTTGGTGTCCCTCGGGAGGAGGCCACGGCGCTGGTTCGGTTCTCCCTGGGCCGAACGTCCACCGAGGAGGAAGTCGACCGGGTGATCGCGGTCCTTCCCGAGGTGATCCAACGCGTCCGAAGAGGATCCCGCAGCGGTGCATAGGCCCTGGAATCCGACCCGAGGCTTGACCCAATCGGTTCGAATGCCGGACCGTTTCCGTCGTCGATTCCCCGCATTTATGAACCCATCCCCTTCCCTGCCGTCGCACTCGCGCCGGCGTTTCCTCCGCAACTCTTCCGCAGCGACCGCGTTCGCCCTGGCCGCTCCCTCGGTGATCCTCCGGGAGAAGGCCTTCGCCGCGAACAGCGATACGCTCAAGATCGGCCTCATCGGATGCGGCGGTCGCGGCACCGGCGCCGCCGGCAACGCGCTCACCGCGGATGACAACTGCGTGCTGACCGCGGTCGCCGACGCCTTCCCCGAGCCGCCGAAGCTCGCCCTCGCGGGTCTCAAGGAGACCTACGGCCCCCGCGTCGCTGTCACCCCCGAATCCACCTTCATCGGACTCAACGCCTTCGAGAAGCTGATCGACTCCGGCATCGACGTCGTCCTGCTCGCCTCACCTCCGGGATTCCGTCCGATGCACCTCCGCTACGCGGTGGAGCGCAACAAGCACATCTTCGCCGAGAAGCCCGTGGCCACCGACGCCGTCGGCCTCCGTCACGTCCTGGAGTCGGTCCGTATGGCCAAGGAGAAGAAGCTCCACTTCGTCTCCGGCTTCTGCTGGCGGTCCGACCTCCCCCGCCGCGCCCTCTATGACCGCATCCTGTCGGGCGGCATCGGCGACGTGAAGGCCATCTACGGCACCTATCTCACCGGCCCCGTGAAGCCCATGCCTGCCGAGAACACGCGCAAGCCCGGGATGACGGACCTCGAGTGGCAGCTGCGCAACTGGATGAACTTCTCGTGGCTCTCGGGCGACGGCATCGTCGAGCAATGCATCCACACCGTCGACAAGATGGCGTGGTGCATGGGCGACAAGCCGCCCCTGAAGTGCACCGCCACCGGCGGCCGCATGATCCCGAACAACGAGGGCAACATCTATGACCACATGACGGTGGTCTACGAGTATGCCACCGGGGTCCGGGGCGTCATCGCCCAGCGCCAGATCGCGGGCTGCTACAACGACAACTCCGACTACATCCTCGGCACCAAGGGCAACGCCCAGAGCGGCTGGGGCGTGCCGGTGATCCGCGGCGAGAAGCCCTGGCGCTACGACGGCGAGAAGAACAAGGACATGTACGTCGTCGAGCACGAGGACCTCTTCGGCAGCATCCGGAATTCCCGGAACTACCGGTTCGACGGCGAATGGCTGGCCTCCAGCACCGCGCTCGGACTCATGGGCCGTCTGGCGGCCTACACCGGTGGCGAAGTCAGCTGGGAGGACTTCATGAAGTCCGATGAGAAGCTCAGCCCCGAGGGGCCGCTCGCGTGGGACATGAAGTGCCCCATCATGCCGCTACCGATGCCCGGCCGCTACAAGCCCGCCTGAGGCCAGCCAGAACGTCGACCGCGACCACCGCGGCCCACAACCCGGATCATGCCCCAGGGCGTGATCCGGGTTTTTCGTTTCGGGAAAACCAGCCCAGGACTCCCGGGCGGGTGACCGGACGCCGGATCGCCATTTCGCGGAACCGCTCCTCGAGTTGGCCGCGGCTCCATGCGCCCCAGACGACCGAATTGAGGGTCCCGACAACGGCCCAGAGGATAAATGCCCTCGCGCTCTCGCCACCACCGCCTCCTACCGCACTCATCGCCATCAACGGGATCCAGACCACCACCGGCAGCACCACGATCCGGATCATGACCGACGAAGCTGCAGTTCGTCCGCCGCCAGAGACCCCCACCCAGAGGCCCAGCCACCCAATGGCCCACAGGTCGAGGACGAGGAACACCATCGACAGGAGGGCAACGGCCAGCGAGTAGCCTGAGTCATCAGGCTCAATGGCCGCCACTCCCAGGAGGAGGATGGTGTCGAGGACCAGGACGGCCACCATCGGACCCAAAAACTGCCTCCGGAGCGCACGCCAACGTCCCTCCAGGATTTCTCGATCCGTCAGCGAGGTCGTGAGCAGGAGCTCCATCGCCCCGGTGGCCCGATCCTCGAGGAACTGTCGAGGGGCCTCGTTGGCCATCCACGACTTGAGCACGAGATGGATCACCAGCGCGGACCAGACCAGGAACGCCAGCATCGCGGCCCGGCTGTCGTCTCGACGGGAAACCTCCCAACCCAATCCCATGAAGGAGACGAGCACCCCGATCACCACCCCCCAGACGAGCCATCCCCGGATCCAGTGCCGGGCCGACAACCACAGCACGGGGTTCACATCGAGGAGTCGTCCCCGGAACCGCTCGGCCATTCCCGGTCGCGAGAACCGCAGCCGCTGCAGCCATGCCGACAGACCCCTCCGGGATGATCGCGTCTCCCGGTCCTGCCAGCTTCGGGGTAGCCACCAGGTGGCGAGCCCCAGCGCGACAACCCCACATCCTCCGGAAAATCCCAGCGACAGGAGGTATCCCGAGGTACGGGCCATGCCCGGCAGGACCGATCGCGAGGCCATGAAGGCGGTGACTGGATTGAGACTGAGCAGCCAGTCGTTCCACCCGTCTGGAACCTCCCCGCCGACCCGCCAATAGTGGAGCAGGAGCAGGACGCCATAGACCATGAATCCACCGCCCCAGACCCCCATCTCGAGCAGGGTGTTCAGACCCACCGCCCGCTGGACCTCCCGGGTGAGAATCGATGCCAGCAATCCGAGCGACAGCGAGGCGAAGGTCACCACCAGGAGCGCGGCCGCCATCCGGACACAGTCCATCATCGAGATCCCACCCATCAGAAGCGAGAGTCCCAGGATCGGCACCAGCGCCAGCTGGCAATAGAGAGCCGCCAAGGCATGGGCCACGAACTTGCCCAGGATGATCTCATGACTCCGGAGATCCGTGAGGAACAGGAGCCCCAGTGTCCCTTCCCGCTTCTCCACGCTCACGCTATCCGTCGTGAACAGGAATCCCGAGAGTCCGGCCAACAGGAGACCCAGGATCGACACCAGATAGTAGATGGGTTCCCCTGAGCCCGTTCCATTCGTGACGAGACCCTGCCTCTGGGTGATTGCCAACCCGAGGCAACCCGCCAGGAGCCCGGACGTCGCGACCACCACCCGGAGCCAGTAGGTCCACGGAAGCCGCGAGGCGACCCTCAGCTCCCGTTCCACGATGGGGGGCACCGTCATCGGCACGACTCCACGGACTTTTAGGTGGTCCGACAAGCCCACAGACCACGGACTCAACCCCGGCCCTCCGACAGGAATCGCCTCCGGTCGAGCTGTCGACAGGCGTACCACCACCCCCAGACGCTGCATCCCACCGCGAGCGCGACGCCCATCGCCATGACAAAGCCGTCGGAGGGCCATCCCGGCAGGGATTTCTGGTACTGGACCAGCCACTCATCGTTCAACCAGTCGCCGACCGCCGTGATGACAAACGGCACATGGTGCGCCACCCAGGCCAGTGCGAATGCGGTGAGAAAGTTGAACCGGGAGAGCGCCAGCCCGACGCCGAACATAAGCGTTGCCACTACCCACAGCCCGAACATCCAGTCGAACGCGGGAACGTACAGCAGGTTGGGCCGTGGCCCTTGCATTCCCCAGTACCAGCGCCAGATGAACCGGATCTGCGGCAGCAGCCAGAGGATGAGGGTCGGCCAGAGGAACCGGCTGGCGAGTCCAAGGATCCGACCCCGGACGATGTTGGCCGAGGTCAGCGGCGTCACGAGCCAGAGTTCGAGGGCTCCCGACTCCCGCTCGATCCGGAAGCTCGCCGTCGCGGCAAAAGCCACCCCGCCCAACAGCATCAGGTGGCCGAGGAAATAGTAGCCCTCGACCGTCCCGCGCTGGGCCTCCAGGGCCAGTCCGGCGACCGACAGCGCCATCCCGAGAAGAACCCAGCCACCGACCCGCGTGCTCCAAGTCCGCGACTGCAGCCACAGGATGGGATTGGATTCGAGAATCCTCGACTGGCGTCGGCGCCACCACGATTCCCCGATTCGGACCTCAGTGAACCATCGGGCGATGCGCACCTGTCGCGCGGAGGGCGGATTCGCCTGCCACGACCGTGCCAGCACCAGGCTGGCAATCCCCACCGCCGCGGCCACGAGGGTCCAGGAGGCCAGCCAGATCCCCAGCGCTGACCGCACCGCCGGCCATCCGGCCGGTCCGAGAAGCGTGTCCATCCAGAGGCCCCGGAACCCGAGGTTCAGGATGAGACCCTGGCGGATCATCAGACTCTCGGCGGCACCCAGCCATGCCTCCCACCCGCTCCTCTCGCCACTCCCCCAGATCACCGGCAGGGGAACGGTCCAGGTCACGTAGAGACCGAGGAACACCACCGCGCCACCCACCGCAAAGCAGAGGGCAAGGATCCGGGACCGCCACCATGACTCAGTCAGGCACGACGCCAGGAGTCCGGCGACAAGGGCGAGACCGAGGGCGGCCAGTTCCAGCAGGAACATGCGGACAGCGTCCCACCAGACCACCCCGCCCAGCACGACCGGGATGACCAGGACGGGGGACGCCGCGAGGAGGAAGATCAGACCGCGGAGGGTCTGCACGAAGGCCTTGCCGATGACGACCTGGTAGGGCCTCAGCGGGGTCAGGAAAAGCAGCCCCAGGGTTCCCTCCCGACGTTCCCGGCTGAGGCAATCCGCGGTGAGCACCGGACCGAGGATCCAGATTCCGACCAGAAGGATCCGGTGCAGTCCCATGAAATAACCACGACCACCGGAACGCCCGGCATTCACATCGGTGACCCACGCCAGGGCCAGCGGGACCATCAGCGCGACCGCTGCCAGAACCCGCAGCCAATAGGAGCCGGGCTGCCGCGCCAACTCCCTCAGTTCCCGCTGGAGCACGGGCCACATCGTGAAACCACCTTGGAGCGGATTCCCGAAGAGCACCAGCGTCTGTCACCAATCCCAACCCCGGACCTGGAATACCCGATCACGAATCCGGAAAGTCGAACTCCACCTTGCCCTTGTCGGACAGCTTCAACCGGGCCTGGAACGGCTTGCCGGCCTTGCTGATGAACTGGGTCAGCACATCGGTCTTCCCGGTGGCAAGGAGCTTCGACGCCTGGGGCCGTTCGACCGGCTGCTGGAGGATCGCGTGGCCGAACTGGAAGGTGCAGCGACGGGTCTCACGCTGGCTGTTCTCGCAGAGATACTGCTCCGGGGTCTCAAACACCCGCCCCTTGCACTTGGGACAGGACCCGATGGAGTCCACGCCGGTGAAGTCGACCTTAACCTGGGGTTCCGACGCGGCCGCCTTCTTCTTCCGCGCTTCGCGCGGAACGAACTCGAATCCGACCTTTCCGTCCTTCACCGCCAGGAACGCCTCGAACTTCCGTCCGGTGCGCTTGGAGATGAAGCCCTTGAGGAGGTCGGTCTTGCCCGCCGACAGGAGCTTGCCGACCTGCTCCCGGTCGATCGCCTGCTGCAGGATGATGGCACCCGTCTTGAACGTGCAGCTCTTCTTGGAGCCCACGGATTTCTCGCAGACGTAGTTCATCCCGTTCTCGAAGACCCGGGCCTGGCATAGAGGACAGGCACCCACTGGCTCCTTACCGGTGAAGTCCGGGGCCGAGGTCTCCCCTTCCCCATCGGCGCCCTCGTCACGACCGAAGTCGAACTCAGCCCGGAACTCCGGGTTCATCCGGATCACCGCAGCGAAGGGGAACCCCTTCTGGCTGCGGAACCCCTGGAGCGGACCGATCTGGCGGTCGCGGATCAGCTGTTCCACCTCCGAGGGCTCGAACATGCGGCCCGACAGAATCTTGCGGATCGAGAAGTCGCAGGACTGGCACTTGAAGTCGCGATACTTCTCGTCGACGCGGCCGCCGCACTTCGGACACGGCACCTCCAGGACACCGAAGTCGCCCGGGATGGTGTCCTTGTCGAATTGTTTGGCCTTCGCGACGATTTCCGAGGTGAACCGCCGGATCTCCGCCATGAAGGAATCCCGGTCCAACTGGCCACGCTCCATCTTCTTGAGCTGGAACTCCCAGTCTCCGGTCATCTCCGGTCGGGTCAGCTCGTTCACACCCAGCCCACTGAGGAGGTGCATCAACATGAACGCCTTGGCGGTCGCCATGAGCTCCCGTCCCTCGCGGAAGATGTAGCCCTCGGTGATCAGGCCTTCGATGATCGCGGCCCGCGTCGCCGGTGTTCCCAGTCCCCGCTCGCTCATCGCCTCGCGCAGTTCCTCATCGTCCACGAGCTTGCCCGCCCCTTCCATCGCGCTGAGCAGCGTGGCCTCGGTGAACCGCGCAGGCGGCTTCGTCTGGTTGCCCTTGGATTGTACGTCAACCGTGTCGACCCACTCGTTCTGGGTGACAGGGGCCAGCGTCGCGTCATCCCCCGCGGCGGCCTCCTTGCCGTAGACCTCGAGCCATCCGGGCTTCACGAGGACCTTACCCACGCTCTTGAAGGGCTCGCCCTCGACCCGCGTGATCCGGATCGTCTCGAGGAATTCCGCAGCGGGGAAGAACACCGCCAGGAAGCGGCGGGTCACCATGTCGAAGAGCTTCTGCTCGGGTTCCGACAATCCCTTCGGAAGCTGTCCGGTCGGAATGATCGCGAAGTGGTCACTGACCTTCGCGTTGTTGAAGATACGCTTGTTCGGCCGGACCCAGCCCTCCTGCAGGATCCTTCCCGCCTGGGGGCCGTAGACGGTGCTCCCAAAGGCCTCAAGGGTCTGGCGCACCGAACCCACGTAGTCCTCGGGCAGATGCCGGGAGTCGGTACGGGGATATGTCAGTACCTTGTGCTTCTCATAGAGGGACTGGGCGATCGCAAGGGTGTTCTTCGCGCTGAAACCGAACCGGGAGTTCGCTTCCCGTTGGAGGGTGGTGAGATCGTACAGGAGCGGGGAGAGCTGGGTGGAGGGTTTGCTCTCCTCGGTCACGATGCCGGGCTTGCCCTCGCACTTAGCCCGGATGGCCTCGGCCCTCGCGGCGTCCCAGATCCGTTCCGCGCGAAGCTCCCCGTTGGCATCCCGACCCTCGGCCTTCTGGAACGACTCGTCGAACCACCGTCCGGGATAGGTCCCGCGCGATGCCGCGAACGTGGCATGGACCTCCCAGTAGTCTCGGGCGACGAACCTCCGGATCCGGTCCTCGCGCTCGACGACGATCGCCAAGGTTGGGGTCTGAACCCGCCCCACCGTGGTGAGGTAGAATCCTCCGGCCCGGTTGTTGAAGGCGGTCATGGCCCGGGTGCCGTTGATGCCCACGAGCCAGTCCGCCTCGCTGCGGCACTTCGAGGCGTCGGCCAGCGGCCGCATTTGTTCGTCGGTTCGAAGCTGCCTGAACCCGTCACGGATCGCGGCCGGGGTCATGGACTGCAGCCAGAGCCTTTGGATTGGCTGCTTGGCACCCGTGTAGAGAATGATGTTCCGGAAGATGAGCTCCCCTTCCCGCCCGGAGTCGCAGGCGTTGATGAGGGAACCGACATCCTTCCGCTTCACCAGCCGGGCAAGCGTCTTAAGGCGCCCCTCATTCCGTTCGATGGGCTGGAGACCAAACCGGGGAGGCATGTGGGGCAGCTGCCCGAAGGTCCATCGGCCGCGCTTCACCTCGAATTCCTCGGGGACGCTGAGCTCCAGCAGATGACCCACCGCGGAGGAGATCACGTAGCTGTCGTTCTCGAAGAATTCCCCAGATTTGTCCTTTGTCGTCACTCCGAGCGCCTTCGCGATGTCGGAGGCGACCGAGGGCTTTTCGGCAATGATGAGTGACTTGGACATGGATCGGAAACCGCCGACGTGTAGCGACTGCCATCGAGTCCCCGCAAGTCTTTGTTCGGGAAACGACGGGCCGGTCACACGGATCGGACACGGGATTGCATCGGCGTGGAGACCCTCTGGGCAGCGGCGGATTCCGGTGGTCAGCCCCCTGCTTCCGGGTTTGCTTTCCGGGGCCGGGTCTGACACGATGCGGCGGTCCATGCCTCGCCTCCGCTTCGTGGATCTCGCCACCCTCGCCTACCTCAGCGGGGTCACCCTCTGGCTCCTGGTGTTCCGCCAGGCGTGTTCCCCCCACTGGCGCGGGTGGATGGCGCTGCACGGGATCCTTACCGGAGGGATCGTCCTCCTCGCCTCGGATCCAAGACCACGGATCCTCCGGATCCTCCGCGAACTCTACCCGCTTCCGCTGTTCATCCTCTTCTACCGCGAGAGCCAGATGCTGAACCGGGGCCTGTTCCACGAACCCCTCGACCCGGCTTTCTTCAGGATGGAGCAGGCCCTGTTCGGGATTCAGCCCAGCATCGCCTTTTCGAAGGCCGTGCCCCAGACGGCCTTCGCCGAGCTGGTCTATGCCGGGTACTTTTCATTCTACCTCATGAACATCGGGGCCGTGGTCGGCTGGGTGCTTCGCGACCCAGCCAAGGCCCGCCGGTTTCTCGGCACCCTCGCCAGCGTCTTCTACCTCTGTGATGTCACCTTCATGATCCTTCCAGTGGTCGGTCCCCGGATCCTTGATCTCGGCATGCTCGACCCGGCCGTGGTCGGCTCGCTGGGCCTGTCCGACGTGGGTCCCATGCCGGCCTCCACCCAGATGGGACCGTTTGCGATCCTCATGCGGTACATCTATGCGTGGTTCGAGGGGGCGGGTGGGGCCTTCCCCAGCAGCCATGTCATGGTGGCCAGCCTCGTCCTGAGGGAGGCGTTCCGACAGCGGCTTCGGCTCCGATGGGGACTGGCCGGACTGGTGTTCCTGCTGTGCCTCGGGACGGTCTATGGGCGCTACCACTACGTCCTAGACGTCCTCGGCGCCCTCTTGATCGGTCCTGCCCTGTTCGCGCTGGTGGAGGCCGTGCAGCGCCGGATGGAACCGGAGAGCGGTCCTCAGTATGATCAGAGGGCCTTGTCGTAAATCCGATAGATCTTCTCGATGCGTCCGCCGAACAGTGCCGCCAGACGGTGGACCGGTCGGTTGTCCTCGAGCACCCAGGACGCCTCGCAGCGGGAGAACCTCAGACGTCGCGCCGCTGCCAGGGTCTCGGCGAACATCATCCCCTCAAGACCCCGACGCCGATGCGCGGCGGTGACCCCGAGGGCGATCAGGCGGAAACACCGGGGCTGTCGTAACCCCAGCAGGACGGGAAGGGCCTTGAAGAGGCCCGGACGGAGGAGATGCCCACGGAAGGGTCCGAGGACCTCATTAACATCGGGCACGGCCAGGAGAAGCCCCGCGGGCTGTCCCCTCGATTCCGCTAGCCAGACCAGGCCCTTCACCAGCAGCGGCTTCAGCCGCTGTGCGAGGAAATCGATCTCCGGCCCGGTCATGGGCACCGCAGACCAGTTCCGTTCCCACGCCACGTTGTAGATCTCCTTCAGCGCGGGCAGAAGGGCGTCGAGGTTGGAGCGGGTGACCGGGATCAGCCGGACATCCGGAGCCCGGCGTGCCGCCGCCTCGCGGAACCCATCAAGCTTCTCCGCGGGGCTGTCCTCCAATGCGATGTCGAACGCGACCAGATCCTTCGCTTTTTGGAAGCCCTGGGCCTCGATGCACCGCGCGAGATGGGCCGGATTGTGGGGCATCATCACGGCATTCGGACGATCATGTCCTTGTACCAGCAGACCACACTCCTCGTTGATCGAAGGATTCATGGGCCCCCGGATGCGGTCGCATCCCTGGCTCCGGACCCAATCAGATGCAGCGCCCAACAGGAGTCCAGCCGCCTCGGCATCGTCGGCACACTCCCAGTACCCGAAGAATCCGGTGCGGTCGCCGTGCACTCGCTGGTGTTCGGCATCCACAATGCCGGCGATGCGCCCCACCGGAATCCCACCCCGCTCGGCGATCCACAGCTGTCGTCGGGCATGGGACCAGAAGGGGTTCCGATCGCCTAAGATCACCAAGACCTCGTCCTGGAGCGGGAGAACACAGGCGGGTTGGGCGCCGGAGAGAGGGACCATGACCTCCCAGAACCGACGAAGCTCCATGCGTGACTCTCCAAGCGGCACCAGACGCAGCGGGGCTAAGGGGGACGGTGTGATTCGAGGAGACTAGGCGGGACCTCCGGTTTCGATGACCAAAATCCTGTCCGGGTCGGGGATCGAGTCCGGCTCCTTGACGCCCCCCCCTCTCACCGTAGGGTCTCGCCAACGACATGGACTTTGCGGATCCCGTTCCGATGGAGGCCTCTGCTCCCACCCCCATCTTTATCGCCCTGAAACAATTTGTTCCGTCTGGACGAGGTCCCTGGAACGAGGTTGCGGACAGTGACTGGAACGATTGGCGCTGGCAGATGCGGAATCGGGTGATCTCCCTAGAACAGCTGGAGCGGTTCATTCCTCGACTCACCCGGGAGGAACGCGCCGGAGCCCTGCTCGCAGGACGCTCCAAGCTGGCCGTGGGCATCACGCCTCATTTCTTCAGTCTGATCGACCCCGAGGATCCCGACTGCCCGATCCGCCGACAGGTCATCCCCAGGATCGAGGAGACCCACACCGCGTCCTGGGAGGTCCCCGATCCCTGCGGGGAAGACTCCCACTCACCGGTGCCCGGGCTTGTCCATCGCTATCCCGACCGCGTCCTCTTCCTCGTGACCGATCGTTGTGCTGGCTATTGCCGATACTGCACGCGTTCCCGTCTGGTGAGCAATGCCAGTGGCTACGATTTCCAGCCCGACTTCGAACGGCAGATCGAGTACATCGCCGCCCATCCGGAGGTCCGGGACGTACTCCTGAGCGGTGGTGATCCTCTTCTGCTGTCGGACGACAAGCTCGACGAACTCCTGGGTCGCCTTCGGGCGATCCCCCACGTCGAGTTCCTCCGGATCGGATCGCGGATCCCCATCTTCATGCCCCAACGGGTGACGCCTGGGTTGGTGGAGCGACTGAAACGCCATCACCCGCTCTTCATGAGCGTCCACACCAACCACCCCCGAGAACTCACCACCGAAGTCCGCGCAGCACTGGGTCGCCTTGCCGATGCCGGCATCCCCCTGGGCAACCAGTCGGTGCTGCTGCGACAGGTCAACGACGACCCCGAGGTGATGAAGGCTCTCGTCCACAAGCTGCTCATGTGCCGGGTACGCCCCTACTACCTCTACCAGTGCGACCTGATCCAGGGCTCGGCCCACCTCCGATCCTCGGTCCGCAAAGGGCTGGAGGTCATGGAGTCCCTGAGGGGGCATACCACCGGGTATTCCGTTCCGCAGTACGTCATCGATGCCCCGGGAGGCGGCGGGAAGGTTCCCGTGAACCCCGACTACATCGTGAGCCGGAGCCGGGACCGCGTGCTGATCCGGAACTACGAGGGCGAGATCTTCGAATACCCGGAACCTCCAGAGCCTCGCGCCATTCCCCTGGGAGATCCGCGGAACCGTCCCACTCTCGGCTTCGATCCCGGCCGCGCCACCCCGGCCTCCCTTCGTTCGAGGTACTATCCGAAATTCGCCTGAACCCTGGCTCTCAGTAGTCGAGGGCCAGGTTATCGGCCGCAACGGCCGCCTCCAGACGTCGCACGGCCTCGGCATCCGGATCGATCGCCCAAGGATCCCCAAGGCTCCCGACGAGCCCCTGGAACAGTCGGACCAAGGCCGAACGCACCTGGGACCGCTCCCGCCGTCGGAACATCCTCAGGACCTGTGGACCAGGACAGCCCGGAGTCGCCAGGTAACGAAAATCCGCTTCGGACAGGCATCGCGACTCGATCTCGGAGGACTCGAACGCACCTCGTGCGTAGGCATAGACCAGCAGCGTGAGGATCATCGGGTACGGATAGCGTTCGCCGCCGGCGACATACTGCACCTCGATGCCCGGCATCACCCCGCCTTGGACCGCCTCGAGCACGTGGTGGATCAAGCGTTCGGTGCCGACCCAATCGACCAGATCCACGGGAACCTCCCGCAGATCCACACCCTCAGGAATCACCCCTGTTCCCATGGTGATATGGAGCACCCACCCTGTTACGATTCCATGGCAGACCGGTGACATCTATGGAGATCACCTAGGACCCTCCAAATTCTTCCTATCATCGAATCCGAATTTATTGATTTATTCCTTGCTGCACTGGCTGTCGGCTTCATATCCTGAAGGCATGAAACGACAGGGTTGGGTTGCGAAGCCGTATTCAAGGGGTGGAGGGTTGGTCGACCTGCTGCGTCGGCGCGTGGCGATCATCGATGGTGCCATGGGGACGACCATCCGCACCTACGACATGAAGGAGGCGGACATCCGGGGGAAACGCTTCGCCGACTCCAAGAAGGACCTGCTGAACAATGGGGATCTCTTCTCCCTGACGCAGTCTGGGATGATCTGCGACATCCACCGACGGTTTCTGGAGGCGGGTGCCGACATCATCGAGACCAACACCTTTTCCGCGACCAGCATCGGCCAGAGCGAGTTCTTCGTGGACGATCCCCGGGAACACGGGGGACGCAAGGATCCGGAGTTCTTCCAGAAGGTCGTCGACGACCGCTCCCTCGATGAACTCGCTTGGGAGATCAACGAGCAGTCGGCTCGTCAGTGCCGCGACTGGGCCGACCGCGTCGCCAACGCGACTGGCCGGCAGCGTTTCGTCGCCGGGGCCATCGGGCCCCTGACCGTGTCGCTATCGAACTCACCTGATGCCGACGACGCCGGATTTCGGGTCGTCACCTTCGACCAGGTGAAGCGGGCCTACCGAACCCAGATCCGGGCGCTCATCCAGGGCGGCTGTGACACCATCCTGGTCGAGACCATCTTCGATTCCCTCAACTCAAAGTCAGCACTTGTCGCGATCCAGGAGATTTTCGAGGAAGACGACATCCGGCTCCCCGTGATGATCTCAGCGGCCGTGGGTCGCGGTGGCGAGACCATGATATCGGCCCAGACCGTCGAGGCGTTCTGGAACGCGGTGGAGCACATCCAGCCGTTGTCGGTGGGCCTCAACTGTTCCCTTGGGCCCGACCTCATGCGGCCGTTCCTCGAGGAGCTGTCCCGCAGATCCTCGGCTGCGATCTCCTGCTACCCCAACGCGGGGCTGCCCAATCCGCTGTCGCCGACGGGCTTCGATCTGAAGCCGGAGGACATGGGACGCTTCCTCGGCGAGTTCGCCGCAAGCGGACTCATCAACATCGCCGGTGGCTGCTGCGGCAACACCCCCGATCACATCGCGGCCATCGCCAAGTCGCTCGAGGGTCGTCATCCCCGTGAGTTCGGCCCCCTCGAACCCGGTACCGAGCGTCTTGGGGGTCTCCCCGGGGGCATCCCCTCCGCTCCCGCGACCCCTACCCTGCCGCTCCGCCTCTCCGGCTCCCAGCCGTTCACCCAGCAGGTCGGTCAGTTCATCCTCATCGGAGAACGGACCAACGTCGCGGGATCCCCCAAGTTCGCGAAGCTCATCAAGGACGGAAAATATGACGAGGCCGTCGCCATCGCCCACCAACAGGTCGAGAACGGCGCCAACATCATCGACGTCTGCATGGACGAGGGCCTGATCGACGGCGTCGCGGCCATGACCCGCTTCCTCCAGTTGCTCGGGAGCGAGCCCGAGGTCGCCCGGGTGCCAATCATGGTCGATTCCTCCAAGTGGGAGGTCATCGAGGCCGGACTCAAGTGCCTCCAGGGCAAGGGCGTCGTGAACTCGATCTCTCTCAAGGAAGGCGAGGCCAAGTTCCGGGAACAGGCCACGAAGGTCCTGCGCTACGGCGCCGCCGTCGTCGTCATGGCCTTCGACGAACAGGGCCAGGCCGCCACCTATGCCGACAAGATCCGGATCTGCGAACGGGCCTATCGGATCCTCGTCGACGAGGTCGGATTCCCCCCCGAGGACATCATCTTCGATCCCAACATCCTCACCGTCGGCACCGGCATCGAGGAGCACAACAACTACGCGGTCGACTTCATCGAGGCCACCCGCTGGATCAAGGGCCACCTTCCCCACGCCAAGGTCAGCGGCGGCGTGTCCAATGTCTCGTTCGGGTTCCGCGGCAACAACCCGGTCCGCGAGGCGATGCACAGCGCCTTCCTCTTCCACGCCATCCGCGCCGGGATGGACATGGGCATCGTCAACGCGGGCATGCTCGAGGTCTACGAGGAGATCGAGCCGGAACTCAAGGATCTGGTCGAGGACGTGCTGTTGAACCGTCGATCCGACGCCACCGAACGCCTCGTCGCTCATGGCGAGCAGCTCAAGGCGTCCGGAGCCGACAAGACCGAGACCCACGACAGGAAGGAGGAGGAGTGGCGGAAGGGAACCGTCGAGGAACGCCTCACCCACGCCCTGGTCAAGGGTCTCGACACCCACATCGAGACCGATACCGAGGAGGCCCGCGCCAAGCTCGGCCGTCCCCTCGCCGTCATCGAGGGGCCCCTTATGGCCGGCATGGGCGTCGTGGGCGACCTCTTCGGCGCCGGGAAGATGTTCCTGCCCCAGGTCGTGAAATCGGCGCGGGTCATGAAGAAGGCCGTGGCCTATCTCACCCCATTCATGGAGGCCGAGAAGGCGGCAGCCGCAGCCGCAGGCCAGGAGATCAAGGCCCAGGGGAAGATCGTCCTCGCAACCGTGAAGGGCGACGTCCACGACATCGGCAAGAACATCGTCGGGGTGGTCCTCGCCTGTAACAACTACGAGGTCATCGACATGGGCGTCATGGTCCCCTGCGAGAAGATCCTGGAGCGGGCGCGTCAGGAGAAGGCCGACATCATCGGCCTTAGCGGACTGATCACACCGTCGCTCGACGAAATGGTCCACGTGGCCCGGGAGATGGAGCGGACCGGGATGAAGATCCCGCTGCTCATCGGCGGGGCCACCACCAGCCGGGCTCACACGGCCGTGAAGATGGCCCACCACTACTCGGAGCCGATCGTCCACGTGCTGGATGCCAGCCGGGCGGTGCCGGTCGCCAGCAGCCTGCTCAGTCCGGAGAACAAGCCGGGGTTCGTCCGACAGCTCCGCAACGACTACGAGCGTGCCCGGCAGCAGCATGCCAACCAGACGACCCCGCTGAAGGATCTCGGCACCGCGCGCGCGAACGCCGCTCGGCTGTGCTTCGACGCCCTGCCCCAGCCCGCATTCCGCGGGATCTGCGAGTTGGTCGCCCCCGGTGTCCAGCCCCGCACCCCGGGTGCCCGGACCCTCACGGTGTCCCTCGACGATCTCGTGCCGCTGATCGACTGGTCGCCGTTCTTCCACACCTGGGAACTGCGCGGACGCTTCCCCTCGATCCTCGAGCACGAGAGGCACGGCGAGGAGGCCCGGAAGCTCTTCGCCGATGCCCAGATCCTGCTGGGCCGGATCCGAAAGGAACGGCTGCTAGAGCCCCGTGGTGTCTATGGGTTCTTCCCCGCCGCGCGGGACGGTGACGACGTCCACCTGTTCGACGGACCCGAGTGCCGCCAGCGCATCGCAACCTTCCATTTCCTCCGGCAACAGACCGAGAAGGGCGACACCAGCCCGAACTGGTGCCTCGCCGACTTCATCGCCGGCACCGACAGCCCGGTCCCGGATCACCTCGGTGCCTTCAGCGTGAGTGTCGGGTTCGGACTCGAGACACTCGTGAAGGAGTTCAAGTCCCATCACGACGACTACAATGCAATCCTCGCCGAGGCGCTTGCGGATCGTCTGGCCGAGGCCTTCGCGGAGTTCCTGCACCGACAGGCCCGCATCGACTGGGGATTCGGACGGGACGAAAACCTCTCCAACGATGACCTGATCGAGGAGCGCTACCGCGGCATCCGTCCAGCCCCGGGCTACCCTGCCTGCCCCGACCATACCGAGAAGGCCACCCTGTGGGGTCTGCTCGGCGTCGAGGAACGCACCGGGATCCAGCTGACCGAGAACTTCGCCATGTGGCCCGGCAGCAGCGTAAGCGGACTCTACTTCGCCCATCCCGACTCCAAGTACTTCGCGGTCGGCAAGCTGGACAAGGACCAGGTTGCGGATCTTGCCCAGCGCAAGGGTCGTCCGGTGTCGGAGATGGAGCGATGGCTTGGTCCCTGGCTCAACTACGATCCGGGAAACCCCAGCCCCCGGGGCTGAATCCGGTCCGGCGCACTCACTTCAGCCGGCGCGACCACGCGGCCAGCTGGCGCCGGACTCCGGCTGTGCCAGGGGCCCCCGTGGACGTCCGCTTCGCCATCGCCCGACGGAGCTCGAACACGCGGCCAATGTCGTCGCCGAACGCGGTCGAGATCGATCGGAACTCCTCCGTCGTGATGGCGTCCAGAGGCTTCCCCGCCGTCTCGGCGAGCGCCACGACGGCACCCACGAGGTGATGGGCCTGGCGGAATGGGACGCCCTGCAGGACGAGATGGTCGGCCAGGTCGGTCGCCAGCAGCTGCGGGTCCGCCGAGGCCCGTGCGCAGACCTCGGGCTTTGCAGAGGTGTTCCGGATCATGCCCGCCATCAGGCGCAGACACGACCGGACCGTGTCCGCCGTGTCGAAGACCCGCTCCTTGTCCTCCTGAAGATCCCGGTTGTAGGTCATCGGAAGCCCCTTCAGAAGGGTGAGCAGGGACATGAGGTTGCCGACCACCCGACCGGTCTTCCCGCGCGTGAGCTCGGCGACGTCGGGATTCTTTTTCTGCGGCATCAGCGAGGAGCCGGTCGTGTAGGCGTCGGCGATCCGGATGAAGTTGAACTCGCTGGTCGCCCACAGGATCAGATCCTCCGCCAGGCGGCTCAGGTGGATTGCCGACAGCGCCGCGGCCGAGCAGAACTCCACCAGGAAATCGCGGTCGCTTACGGCATCCATCGAGTTCTGGGTGATGCGGGGACGTCCCTTCGCATCGACGAACCCCAGCTCCTGGGCGACGAACTCACGGTCCAGCGGCAGCGTGCTCCCGGCGAGGGCCCCGGAACCCAGCGGACACACGTTGGCCCTCGCCGAGGCCTCCGAAAAGCGTTCCCGGTCGCGGGATAACATCTCCACATAGGCCAGGGCATGGTGGGCCAGATAGACCGGCTGGCCGCGCTGGAGGTGGGTATAGCCGGGTAGGATGACCTCGGGATGGCGTTGACCGAATTCCACGAGTGACTTCTGGAGATCGGCAAGGTCCCGATCGACCGCCGCACACTCGTCGCGCAACCACAGTCGGATATCGAGGGCGACCTGGTCGTTCCGCGAGCGTCCCGTGTGGAGCTTCGCGCCGGCCGGGGTCCGACGCGTTAGCTCGGACTCGAGGTTCATGTGGACGTCCTCCAGGGCCGGGTTCCACTGGAATCGTCCCGCCTCGATGTCGGCCTCGATCGACTGGAACCCCTTCCGGATCGCCTCGAGTTCCTTGCGGGTCAGAACACCGATCCGCTGGAGCATCGCCGCGTGGGCGAGGGAACCGCGGATGTCCTGCCTCCAGAGCCGCCAGTCAAAGCAGATGGACTCGGAGAAGGCGGCGACATCGGCCGCTGGGCCCGACGCAAAGCGTCCGGAGCGCGAGACGACGGAGGAGGCAGGAGACGAATGCTTCACGCCGCGAAGCGTGCCCCATCCGGCCGGGGCGTCGCAACCGGAACGGTCCCCGGGACAACCACCCGAGGGACTCCGCGGTTCAATTGAGCCCGATGTCCCGTCGGACAAAGGTCGGGACGTCCAGATTCTCGCCCCGGAACAATGTTCCTTCCGCTGGATCGAATCGACCGGTCCACGCGGGGACGAATTCGAACTGCGTCTGGGCCTCGCTGGGCTTGGTCGCTGGTGTCCGGACTCGCGTACCCGTCCGGGTGCCGACCACCGGCGTGACGGAACGCCCGGGGGATTCCGTCGAGGACGGGACATCCTCGAACTGGAGCCGTCCGGCGGAGGAGACCTTCGTGGCGGCGTAGGTGATGGAGGGCGTCGCTGCGGGGGTCGCTTGGAGACCCGCCGAATGGTGCACCGACAGCAGGAACGCCCGCATGCTCCCGGAACCCCGGGCCTCCGAACCGGCGCCCACCACGAGCTGGGCCCTGGGGCAATGGCGGTGGATCTGGTGGTGGAGCCACTCCAGCTCCTCCAGACGAAGGTCCTGACCTCCGGTCAGATGGAGGAGGACGCCGCTGGACTCGGCAAACCGGGCCGAGGCGTCGAGAAAAGGATGATCCACCAGACCCGACCACAGCCGGCCGATCCGATCCTCGCCGGAGGCCTCGGAGAACGCGGCGACGGCGTGGGCGAGACGCCCCCGGGTCCAGCGCTCGAGATCCGCGATGCCCACCGGGACCAGCGACGGTCCCTGGATCATCCGGACCAGCGCCTCCAACACGCCGACCAGATGCTCATCGGCATGCCGCATGAGGTCATGGACGAGGGTGGACTCCGGATGCAGCCGCACCATCGACTGGTTCGAGACACGGATGACGAGGTCGGCCGATCCCTGCAACGCCGCAAGGCACTGCTCCGAGTTGCGGCGTCGGAGCGGCCCTTCGAAATCGAAGGGCTCCACGACCACCGCCACGACAAAGGCGCCCGCTTCGCGCGCGAGTCGGACCACAACAGGCCCCATCCCAGAGCCGCAACCCCCTCCACCGCCGAGCAGGACCACCAGAAGCCCGGACGACAGCTGGGCACGGATGGATTCGGCGTCCTCCTCGGCGATGCGCTGCGCGTGGGCCGGATCTCCTCCACAGCCCAGCCCCCGGGTGACGGCCCGACCCACCACCACCGGGGATGGCCCCTGCCCGTAACCGCCCTCCGCAGGCACCTCGGTGTCGAGGGTCCAGAGCCGGGATCCCGGACTGGAATCGAGCCGACGTAGCAGATGTGCGCCCATTCCACCGACACCACAAAGGGTGACGGACGGAGCGACCAAGGAGCCTGTGGAATTCATGGGAGATCGGGCTTCAGAAGAGGAACGAGCGGAAGCTGCTGAGCGAGGCGAGGGATCGGAGCTTTCCAAGGAGGTTGGGCTGCACGCGCTGGCGGGACCGCATCGCACCGTAGCGCAGCAGGCCGATGGCCGTGACGAATTCGGGGTTCTCGAGAACGTTCGCCGGACCCGAGACACCCTGGACGAGCCCTTGGTGGACGGGGCACTGGAAGATGCGCCTGGCGACCTCCAGGATGCCCGGGGTACGCGCCGCACCACCGCAGAGAAAGACTCCCGCCGTGGCCATCCTCAGGGCATCCGCCTCGCGGAGCCTGAGGGCCACCAGCTCGAGGGTCTCCTCGATCCGATGGCTCATGATCCGTTCGAGATGCTCGAGCGAGACGCCCCGCCCCCCATGAAGACTGGTGCTGTCGCCCCGGACCTGGACACCTGCGCTCTCCGGCCGGGCCACCGCTGTTCCGTGCTCGAGCTTCAGCTCCTCCGCCCGGGGAATCAGGATGCGAAGCCCGTATGCGAGGTCGTTGGAGACATGATCGCCCCCAACGGCGAGCACCCCGGAATGGCGCAGCAGCCCCTGGTGGAAGAACGCGAACTCCGTCGTCCCCGCCCCAAGGTCCACCACCACGGCTCCCGCCTGCTTCTGCTCGGTCGTCAGCACCGCCAACGCGGAAGCCAGACCGCCGAAGACCGGCTTCTCCACACGCACCGGGACAGCGTTCTCCACCGCCTGCCGGGAGGTCGCCAGCCGGTTGGCATGACCCCGGATCACATGCACCCGGGCCTCGAGGCGTCCACCGACCACCCCCACCGGGTTGTCATAGACGGTGTGATCGTCGACGATGAAGTCCTGCCGGACGCTGTCGATGATCTCGGATCCTGCCGGGCAGCTCTGGGACTTGGCATTGCGCAGGGCCAGCTGGACATCCTCGTCGCCGATGGCCCGATCCACGCTCGGGATGGTGTGGACCCCACGGTAGTTGGCGCACTCGATGTGCCGTCCCGTCACCGCGAGCAGCACCGATTCGATGTCCACATCGGCCATCTCCTCGGCCTCGGCAAGGGCCTGGCGAACATCGTCCCCGGCCTTCTCGGCATCCAGGATCTCCCCCTTCCGCACGCCACGCGACTTGGCCTGTCCAAGGCCGAGCACGTTGAGCTCGCCGGTTTCCGTGAGCTCGCCCACGGCGGCGCAGACCTTGGAGGTCCCGATTTCTAATCCAACGATGATGTGTCCGTTATCAGACATGGCGGCGGGTGTTCTTGCGTTTGGGGGCGCGCGCGCGCGGCTGCGGCTCCGGAGACACGGTCCCGGGCTCCGCCCACCGCAACGGGGGGTGATTGGTCACGCTGAGATCGAGCTCGGAGATGGCCAGGCCCTGCCTGCGGCCGAACTCGCAGACCGAGAACCATTCCTCCAGCTGTCGGACATGGTCCCGCTGGGTCGCCATCACGACTCGGCTACCCCCACGGGTCAGGAGCTTCAGCACGTCGGTCTCCGAGATGTCGATCTCCACGAGATCCGCCAGAGCCAGCATCGGCGAGCGCTCAAACTCCGACAGCAGCCGCAGTGCGGAGAGCGCCCGCTCGTCCTTGATCCGGCTGCCGCTCACGAGTCCTGCCAGCGACAGGCCCACGAGATTCGGGAGACCCGCCTCGGCTTCCATCACCTCCGATGGAGCATTACCACGCCGGAACGGGAGGAAGACCGCACCCTGTTCATCGATCAGATAGTAGGCCTGGGCGGATCCCAGCGGCGGCAGGACGAGACGGGCAACCGGCACGCGCTCACGGACAGAGACGCGGAGCACGTCGGGAAACTCGATCTCGACCCGGGCCTCCTCGATTCGGGGATGCCTCAGAAGGCTTTGTCGGACCTGGTAGAGGTCCACGGTCAATGCATTGCGTCCGGGATCCACACCGGTCAGTCGGCGAACCTCGTCCTCGCCCAGCAACCCCTCGCGGGAGACGGCGACATGCCGGATGGCAAGACCTCCGATCCGATGGAGCCAGTGGTCCTGCACCACCTGCATACCCAGTCGTCCCCCGACCCCGACGGCCACGAGAGCCACCAGGCCCACCATGGGTTTGACCCACCAGCGCGCCCGGGGAGCCTTCCCACCGGACCCGTTGGCTCCGGACTTCACCGCAAAAACGAAATCAGCGTCCCGTCGCCGGTTCTTTCGAGTGATGGAGAACAATCTCATCTGGACAGGGAGTCAGGATCGCTTTCGGCGGAGGGCGAGCTCGACCATCCGACCGCAGAGTTCTGGAAAGGAGATCCCCGCGGCGGCGGCGGCCTTGGGCAGCAGGCTCGTCTCGGTCATGCCCGGCAGTGTGTTCACCTCCAGCACCATCGGCATGCCTTCCGGGATGACCATGACGTCCACACGGGCGTAGTCCCTGGCTCCCACCGCCCTGAACGCGCCCAGAGCCGCCTCCTGGATCCGGAGGGTCGTCTCCCCGGGAAACCCGGCCGGACACTGATAGTCGGTACAGCCTGGCGTGTACTTGTTCCGGTAGTCATAGGCTCCGGACTTTGGACGCACCTCGACAACCGGGAGCGCGACTCCATCCAGGATGCCCACCGTGGTCTCGCGGCCCACGATCCGGGGTTCCATCAGGATCTCGGTTCCATGACGCAGGGAAGCCTCGAGAGCCTCGGAAAATGTCCCCGGGGTCTCCACGAACTGGAGCCCGACACTCGATCCCTCACGGGCCGGCTTCAGGACGACAGGACAGGTCCAGCCCTCCCCTGGCCAAGACTCGCTGCCCGAGCGCAGGACACGGTACCGCGGCGTCGGAACGCCCGCCCCGATCATGCGCTCCTTGGCGAGGACCTTGTCAAAGGCGATCCGGGAGGAATCGATCCCACACCCGGTATAGGGAATGCCCAGAGCCTCAAGCTCGGCCTGGACGGTGCCATCCTCGCCATAGGTTCCATGCAGTGCGAGGAACGCGACGTCCGCCTCCGTCGGAAGGCGGAGGCTGCCCGGCGTCGGATCCACCTCATGGACACGATGTCCCATCCCACGCAACGCGGCGGCCACGGCGGCGCCCGAGCGGAGGGAGACCTCCCGTTCCGCCGAGGGTCCGCCCAGCAGCACGACAACGTTCAACGATGTGGAAGGTGTCGCCATCCGCTCAGTCCTCGCCGACGATCTCGACCTCCGTCTCGAGCTCAAGACCGCGGGCCTCCCGGGCGCGGGTCCGGACGAGGTCGATCAGCGTCAGGACATCCCGCGCCGTCGCCCCGCCGAGGTTGACAAAGAAATTCGCATGGATGTCGCTCACCATGGCCGCCCCAACCCGCGCGCCCTTGAGCCCCAGCTCGTCGATCAGCCGTCCGGCAGGCAGCGAGGCGGAGGGATTCTTGAAGGTGCAGCCGGCGCTGGGCTGGTTGGGTTGGCTGTCCCAGCGCTTGCGGCTGAACCCGTCCATCTTCTCCCGCACCTCCTCGGCCGTGCAGACCGTGCCCCGAAGCGTCGCCCCGAGAGCCAGATGGGTCTGGAGGATCGGACAGCTCCGGTACACCACCTCGACCTCCGACACCGGGAGATCCAGGATATCGCCCATCGGAGACATGCAGCGGAGTCTCTCGACCACATCGAAGGTCCACGACCCCATGGCACCCGCGTTCATCCGGAGCGCCCCGCCCAGCGACCCCGGGATCCCCTCTAGGAATTCCAGGCCCGAAAGACCCTGACGCCTCGACTCGACAGCGAGGTGCTTCAACCGGACACCGGCCCCGGCCTCGATACGGTCCCCAGTGAACTCAAGTCGGCTGAACTGGGGCGAGGTGAGCGAGATCACGGCGCCCCGGAATCCCCCATCCCGCACCAGAAGGTTGGAACCCCGGCCGAGCACCATCCACGGGACGCGCCTCAACGCGCAGAGCTCCAGGATGCTCGACAGCGCATTCTCGGAGGACGGCTCGACCCAGAGGTCCGCCGGTCCGCCCACCCGGAGCGTGGTCCGATTTGACAGCGGTTCGTCCCGCCGGACCACGGTGTCCCTGGGCAGGGCCACGGAGAAATCGCGGAAGAGGTTCGTGATCACCTCGGCATGGTCGACGGCGCGACAGACCTCCTCCGCAAGGGGCTCAGGGGCCAGTTGGAGGGACTGTTTCATGACGTGAACGCGCCGAGGGGGTTGGACTGCGAGGACGGGGCACGATCGGGTTGCCCGGTCCGTGTGGCCTCCGGGATGAGGTCCCACATCAGTCGCGCAATCTCCGAGGCCGCCGCAGGGCGGTCGAGTCGGGCCAACGCCTCAACCATCGAGATCCGCGTCCCCTCCGATTCCAGAAGCTCGCACACCAGTCCGGTGAGATCTGCCCCGGCGGCCGCGACCTGGTCGAGGGACCGGGCCGCACCGGCCTGCACGAAGACGGAGGCGTTGGCGCGCTGATGGTCGTCGGCCGCGGTCGGATAGGGGATCAGGACCGAGGGCAGCCGCCGCGCCGAGAGCTCCGACAGCGAGGAGGCGCCGCTCCGGGACACGACAACGGTGCTCGCGGCAAGGAGCTGGTCCATGCGGGGTGAGAACGGCCAGATCCGGGCCGGGATGCCGTGCCGCCGGAAGGTGTCGGAGGCCTCCGTGAAGCCATGCTCGCCGGTCAGGTGGATGAACTGGAGCTCCGGATGGCGACGGGCTAGATCCGGAAGCGAGGCGAGGAAGAGGCGGTTGACGCCGCTCGCTCCCTGGCTTCCCCCGGTGACGAGCAGGACCGGACGATGTCCGGCGAGCCCGAGCGTCCGACGGGCCGCGACACACTCCGCCGAGCGCACCTCGGATCGGACCGGGGTTCCCGTGACGCACACCCGACGCGCCCTCCAGCGGAGCGCCGTTTCGGTCATGCCCGCGCAGGCGAGATCCGCCAGCGGGGCGAGCCAGCGGTTGGCCCGTCCAGGTATTGCGTTCGACTCGTGCAACACCACCCGGGCCCCGAGGCGTTTGGCCGCCAGTACCGGCGGCAGCGCCGTGAACCCCCCCATTGCCAACACCACGGCGGGGCGGGCGGAGTGGAACGCCCCCAGAACGCGTCGGTATCCCCCAAGGACCCCCATTAGGAACGAGGGAAGCCGTCGGACGCTGAAGGCCACCGAGGGGAGCACCTCCACGGCATACCGGTCCCGAACACCGGCCACCCCTTGCTGATCCACCTCCTTCGGCGAGACGAAGAGAACCACCCGGCCTCCTCGGGCAGCGACCTCGCTGGCCACCGCCAGTCCCGGGAACAGATGCCCGCCCGTGCCGCCACAGGCGATGCCGACCGTCACCCCTGATTCCTTGGAACTCATTCCGCAAAATCCGTGTCGGACGATCCGAAGGGGTTGGAGGACCAGACACCCGCCCCCTCCACAGCACGATCCGAAGCCTGTCGGGCAACACTGATCAGCAGGCCCACCATGGTCAGTAGCACGATGGTCCCCGACCCGCCACGGCTCACGAAAGGCAGTGCCATGCCCTTGTTGGGCAGCAGGTAAGTCACCACGCCAAGGTTGACCAGCGACTGGAGTGCAATGGTGAACGTGATGCCCGATGCCAGCATCATCCCGAAGAGATCACCTGCCCGATGGGCGATCGCCGCCCCACAGAGCAGGATCACGCCGAAGGCCGCGACCACGCCCAATGTGGCGGTCAGGCCCAGCTCCTCCCCGACCGCGGGCAGGATGAAGTCCGTATGAACCTCCGGGACCTTGAACTTGTGCGTGCCACGGCCAAATCCGACGCCATGCCATCCCCCGGCCCCGAACGCCTCCATGCCCCGGTCGACCTGGTAGCTGAGGGCCTTGTTGTCGCCCGGATTCAGGAAGGCTTGGACCCGATCGCGGGCGTATCCAGGGACCGACAGCAGCACGAGAAAGGCCGTGAGGCCGGCCAGGGCGGGGATCATGACCTGACGCCAGCGTGCTCCACCCACGAGAAGGAGTCCGACCGTGACCACCCCCAGGAGGAGCGTGGTCCCCTTGTCGGGTTCCACTACGATAAGAGCCAGGAGCGGCAGGGCCACAAACCCGGGACCCAGGATCCCTCCCGCGAAACTGCTCATCCGATGCTGGAACCGCACCGCATACCAGGCCAGCGCCAGGACCAGCGTGACCTTCGCGAACTCCGAGGGCTGCAGACCCCAGAGCCAACGCTGCGCCCCCTTGGTTGCGGTCCCAAGGGGTGTCAGGACCAGAAACAATAGGATCAACGTCACCCCGTAGACCGGCCACACGGCCGCGTGGAGCCGCCGGTAATCCGTCAACGCCGCGACACCCAGCCCGATGAAGCCGATCCCGCAGGCCATCGCCTGCTTGAGCAGCCAGGGATGGACCAGGTCGGCACCGGCCGTCGCCCGCGACATGGTGATGCTCGCCAGCGTGGCCACTCCCAAGGCCACCAGCGAGGCCACCGCCAACAGAAGCAGGGTGATCGTCCGGTTCATGGCAGACGGATTGTCCTGGGGTTGTCGTCCGATCACCTCGGGGCGGGCGGCGTGACCGGCGCGGGGACCGCAGGAGTCACAACCGGCAGCGCTGCCGGAACCGGAGCAGGAGCCGGAATCGGAGCGGCCTCCGGAGTCAGGGTCGGCGCGGATCCCGACGACGCTGCGGCAGAGGCGCCTGACTTCGATGGGATCTTCAGCTTCTGCCCCACACGGATGTCGCTACTCTGAAGGCCATTCGCGTCGCGGATCGCCTTGACGCTGACGCCAAACTTCTTGGCGAGCCGGCCGAGGTTGTCACCCCCCTTGACCGTGTAGGCCTCGCCCCCCTTCGAAGGAGCCGCCTTGGTGGATTCGCGCCCCGACGGTGCCGCCTTCGTTTCGACCGGAGTCGCTTCGCCGGCCCCAGCCGGAAGGACGAGTTTCGCACCGATGGCGAGCTTGGCGAGGTTCTTGCCCGGGTTGGCGTCCTGAAGCTGCTTGAGGGTCACCCCGTTCTTCTTCGCGATGATGAATCCAGAGTCGCCCTTCTGGACGACATACTCGGCACCCGAGGCGGTCGGAGGCGTCACCGGGGCGATGGGTGGCGGGGTCGTGGAGGTGGTCGTCATCGGATCGACCGGCGGCGGGACGGTGCCCGGAACGTTCGTGTTCGTCACAGGCTCGACCGGCGGCGGCACGACCTGGCCATTCGTCAGGCCGGCGTCCGCCATGGCCGGAGCATTCGTGTCCGTCACCACCGGTGGCGGGGTCGCAAGGGTGTCGGTCGGCGCAGGCGTCTGGGCCTGGTTCTCCTCCTTCTTGCAGCCGAGGAACAGGAAGCCACCCAGCACCACGACGTGGAGGGCGACAATGAAGGCCGCCATCTGGAACGTGGATTTGCTTCGGGCCTGCTGCTCCAGGAGGGAGCCCTGAGGAATCAATGGATTGGGAGTACTCATGGAATGGAAACGTCTGCTAGGGACACGCGTTGGTTTGAATCGAGATGACTCCGGAACGAACGGAAGGCCTCGGGCCTCCCCTCCACCCCGGGAAATTGAAATGGGACGCCGGAAACGAGGCGGACCGGTTCCCAATGGAACCGATCCCCATGTCCCGAGCCCGGACGGCCGGAACGTGCCACCGACAGGATCCTCCTTGGATTCCATTCGCGAAGGGCATGCTCGCCACCCCCCTTGCGGAGCTCATTAAACGGAACCCCTGCACCACCGCAAGGGGGGAGTGGACCGAACCCCACAACCGGTCGCGGTATCGCCGACCCGGACGGCCAGCGGGCCCCTTGGTGAGCTCTGGGACAATGCGCGGCATATTGACGTTAACGGATCTTGAGGGTGCCCAACGCCGCGACGGCGCAGAACACGGCCACGATGTAGAACCGCATGACGATCTTGGACTCGGGCCACCCCATCTTGCGGAAGTGGTGGTGAAGCGGGGACATCAAGAACAGACGCTCCCCCTGACCCCGGGTGCGGCGGGTGTATTTGAACCAGCCGACCTGGAGCATGACGCTGACCGCTTCCGCGACGAACACCCCACCTGCGATCAGCAGGATGAACGGCTGGTGGATGAGCACCGCCATGATCCCGAGCGCCCCGCCGATCGCGAGCGATCCGGTGTCCCCCATGAACACCTCCGCCGGATGGCAGTTGAACCAGAGAAAACCCAGACTCGCCCCGATCAGCGCCGCGCACACCACCGTCAGTTCACCGGCTCCTGTGACATGCGGGATCAGAAGGTAGGCGGCAAAGATCTTGTTGCCCGCCACATAGGTCATGATCAGGAAGACGAGGCTTGTGATCAGCGTGCATCCGATCGCCAATCCATCCATCCCGTCCGTAAGGTTCACGGCATTTGAACTGCCCACGATCGCCAAGACCGAGAGGATCAGGCCAACCAATGGCACGCCTGTGAGGATGGGGTTCTTGAGGAACGGCACCTGAATCTCCATGACCAGAGGCTGGGTGGACGGGAGGCGCCACAGGTAGACGCTGATCGCCGCACCGAGGGCGACCTGCACGACCATCTTCATCCGGGACGAGGTCCCCTCGCTGTTCTGCCGCGTGACCTTGAGCCAGTCATCGTAGAACCCGAGGCCCGCCAGGACGATCAGGGACAGCACCGTGACCAGGACCAGTGGGTTCCACCGGGCCCAGAGGAGCACCGTGAGGTCCAGGACCAGCACGATCAGGATTCCTCCCATCGTCGGAGTCCCCCGCTTGGCGAGGTCCGCCGCCGCGGCCGTCGCATCCTTCGCGCCGACATCCTTTGGACGATACTCCTGACGGAATCGGAGCCCGCGCAGCCAGTCGATGACATGCGGCCCGAGGACCATGCTGAGGATGAGGGCCGTGAGGGCCGCCCCGGCGCTGCGGAAGGTGATGTACTGGAACACCGTCCACGGCGCCTGCGGCAACATCTCGGGGAGGTGGTACAGCATGTCAGTTCAGCCCTCCCTGCCCCGTTGCCCCGCTGGGTCGAAGTTCCTGGACCAGACGATCGACCACCCGGTCGAGAGCGCTGGAGCGAGAGGCCTTCACCAGGAGGGCGTCGCCCGACTGGAGTTCACCGAGAAGAAGCCGCGTGGCGGAGTCGATGTCGCCGAAGGCACGATCGGACTCCCGGCCCGAGCCCGCCACGGTGATGCCGGAGCGGCGTCCGACCGCCACGATCGGCCCTATGCCCAGCCGTGCCGCCGCGAGACCCACCTCGCGATGGGCCTCCTCGGTCGCCTCCCCCAGCTCCGCCATGTCTCCCAGCACCGCCCACCGGCGTCCCGCGCACGGGAGCTGCGCAAAGGTGTTCAGCGCCGCCAGCATCGAGTCCGCATTGGCGTTGTAGGAATCGTCCAGGATCCGGACGCCCGCCACCTCGCGACATGCGAGACGGCGGGACGCCGGACGAAAGGCAGCCAGGCCGTCGCGGGCGGCAGCGGGTTCCACCCCCAACTCGCACGACACCGCCAGTGCATAAAGCGCGTTGGGCACCGAATGACGGCCTGGCAAATTCATCGAGAACAACCCGGACCAATCCGGGTGTGGGCACCGGACCCGGAAGGAGGTCGATGTCCAGTCCATGGAGACGATCTCGGCGGACCAGTCATTGGCCTCTCCGAATCCGACCCGGACGACACGTGCCTGCGTGCGCGCGGCGAGGGTCGACGCGAACGGCGAGTCCCCGTCGAGGAACAGCACCCCGCCCTCCGCCGCACCAGGCAGCGCCTCGCCCACGGCCCCCTCCTCCCGGACCACCCCATCGAGATCCCCAAAGAACTCCAGATGCTCGCGACCGATGCTGGTGATCACTCCCAGACGCGGGGCGATCATCCGCACCAGCGGCGCCAGCTCACCCGGATGATTGGTGCCAGCCTCGAGGACCGCCGCTTCGTGCGACGAGTCCAGCGACAGCAGGGTCAACGGCACCCCGATGTCGTTGTTGAAGCTCGCCTCGCTCTTCAGGATGCGGAGACGGGATCCGGCCGCCGAGGCGATCAGCTCCTTCGTGGTCGTCTTGCCGTTGCTTCCGCCGACACAGAGGACCGGGAGTCCGAACCCCTGACGATAGGCCGCGGCCAGACGTCCCAAGGCCTGTCGCGTGTCATCCACCAGAACCCGGGGAAGCCCGGCAAGGGCCATGGACTCACGGCTCCGACCGACGAGGGCCGAGACCCCAGCCCGACCGACAATCCCCGGCAGAAAATCGTGCGCATCAAAGCGGTCCCCCTTCAGCGCGACGAACAGATCGCCTTCCGCCACGTTTCGGGAGTCAGTCACCACGCGCCGGACCTCGATGGAGGGCGCCCCGTCCACCAGGGTGCCGCCAGAGGCGTCGACGACGAATTGCAGGGACCTCGGATCCATCAGGCCAGGGGAGAAATCGATTTCAGAACATGGCCGCCAGACAGAGCAGGCAGAGCAGCAGCTTCAGGTAGAAGGACCAGGGAATCGACAGGGTGAGTGTCATGGCTTCAGGGGTTGGCGACGACGGCGGGAAGAGGTTTGAGGCCCGAGACCCGGACGGCAGCCGAGTTGGTGGTCTGGATCGTGGGCATGAGCTTCAGGACATTGGCGACCTCCAGGGCGATCTGGCGGAACACCGGCGCCGCAGCCTTGCCGCCGTAGTACGATTTCCCCTCAGACTTGGGTTCGTCGACGGTGACGATGATGGCGGCCTCGGGATGGTCCATGGGGAAGAAACCGACGAAGGAGCCGAAGTAGTGCGAGGCGTCGTAGCCCCCGTTGACGAACTTCTTGGCTGTGCCGGTCTTGCCGGCGACCTCGAACTCCGCCAGCGCCGCCTGTCCCCCGGTCCCCTTCTCGACCGCGGCCCGCATCACGCCGACCATCTTCCTCGCGGTCTCAGAGCTCACCACTCTCCGCCCCTGGGGCGCGGGGAATTCGCGGACGAGCTGCCCGTCGGCCGTGCGCAGTTCACGGACCAGCCGGGGTGGGAGCAGGATGCCGTCGTTGGCAATGGCGGCAGCCGCCATCACCGACTGGAGCGGGGTCACCCGGAGCCCGTAGCCGAACGGAAGCGAGCTGGGAGTCCATCCATCCCATGACGGGATCGTACCGCCCTTCTCGCCATGGGCGATGAACTGGTGGGTCACATAGTTGGTCACCCCGGGGGCCACCCTCACCGGAACCCGTCGGTAGCCCACCGACTGCTCGCCACACTCGATGCCGGTCCGCGACAGGAACCCGAAGTCGCGGATGTACTGGACGAACCGATTGGTCGGCACGCGGAGCCCCAGCATCACCGCGCCGACGTTGCTGGACTGGGCAAACGCCTTCTCGACGGTCGCCTCGCCGATGTGATGCCCCTGGTCGTCCCGGATCACGCGCCGCGTCCCGGGCACGGTCCAGTGCCCGCCGTGGCAGTTGATGACCTCCCCGACCGAGGCCAATCCCTCGTTGAGCACCGCGGCATAGGTCAGGATCTTGAAGGTGGAACCGGGTTCGAAGGGCTCGTTGATCGCCCTGTTCTTGAACGCGGAGAGCGGATCCATCCCGGACCGGATCAGACGGGTGCTCCGGTCGTTCGGGTTGAAGGTGGGACGGTTCGCCAGGGCGAGGATGTCACCCGTGCGCGGACGGACGACGACCGCCGAGATCGCCAGCGGGTTGAGCCGCGCCACGGCCTCGTCCAGGGCCCGCTCGACCGCCTCCTGGATCTGGGCATCGAGCGTGAGGTGGACGTTCAGCCCATCCACGGCGGCGATGTCGCGCTCCCGAAGCGGGACATATTCTCGCCCACCCACGGTCTGGCCCAGCACCACGCCATGCTTGCCCACGAGGGCCTCGTCGAAGCGCTGTTCGATCCCCTGCGCCCCACCGAGCTCGACCGGCACGTGGCGCTGCGACCTCGAGGCGACCGATTTGTTCGTCGTGAACCCCAGGACGTGGGCGGCCATGTGCTCGAACGGATAGCGGCGCTTCTCGAAATACTCCGGGTAGAGCCCGTTGGCCTTGCACTCGGTGACGTTGGTATCGACCAGTTTCGACGTCTTCTTGAGGGCCTTGAGGGCACCGGCCTTCCCGCGGCTGATGGACCATCGGGCCGGCAGGTTCCAGACTGGCGTGGACGCAACCTGCTCCCGGGCCCGGTCCAGCACGGCCCGACGCCGCGCGGCCAGCTCGTTCTCCGCATGGAACTTGTTGGTGCGCAGGGCGGCGAACAGGCGATCCCACACCTCGGGGGGAACATTCGTCGCCACCAGATTGTTCCGGTACGTACGCGGAACGACCTGCAGGTTGGTGGTGACGATCCCTCGATTGGTCAGGACCACCTGCTGGGTGGACTGGAAGTAGACCGGCTTGAAACGGGCGACGAGCTCCTCCTCGGGAAGCTGCAGATGTGCCGCGGCGATCCGGGCGACATCGGTCGCGAAGGCACCCAACCGGACGGGATCGGCCCGGATCTCAACCGTGGTCTGGGACTGCACGAGGACCGTGCCGTTGGCATCCCGGATCTCGCCCCGGCGCGCAGGGCGGATCCGCTTCACGTCCGGATCGTTGGCGCTGAAGGGCGTGGGCTCCTGCGGACGCATCACCTGGACGTCAAACAGCCTCACCCCCACGACCATCAGCCCGGCCACGAGGAACCAGGTCAGCAGCCAGAGGTTGCGATGGGAGGCGGGGCGGATCATCGGATCAATGCCTGGACGTGGCGACCGGGAGATCGGACGGGCGAAGGTCTGACGCGGCGACCATCGTGGTCGAAGGAACCACTCCGGGACCGGCCGGATGATTCGTGCGGAAGGGCGTCACAGGTTCCTTGATGAGCGGGATGACCAGACGCTGGCTCGCGGTCACATCCTGCAGCCCGAGGGCCATCGATTGGACGCGGCCGACCAGCACCTCCTTGCGCCGGGACCGCTCCATCTGGTCGCGCGCTTCACGGACCCGCTCCGACACCCAGCCGATCTCGCGCTCGATGGACTCGATCTGCTGCCCGAGGGCGTCGTGGGCGCGGCGCTGGGCGACATACCCAACCGTGAGCATGCCGATGAGGCCCACGAGGCCCACGACCACCGCCAGCCGATGCCATCGCAGCTCCACCGCCGCCCGTTTCTGGTTCTTTGCCATGTCTGATATCTCCCTAGAGCGTCTCAAGGACACGGAGCTGCGCGCTCCGGGCCCGGGGGTTTGTCCGAATTTCCGCATCCGACGGCAGGATGGCCTTCCGGGTGACGAGAGACGCCCGAGCGGGCCGCGGGATCCGATAGTGCGGCAGGTCGGCATCCGCCCCCTCCACAAGATCGTAGTCCCGGCACTCCGCCCTCATGAACTCCCGGACCATCCGGTCCTCCAGCGAGTGGAAGGTGATGATGGCGAGCCGACCTCCCGGGGCCAGAATGTCGGTGGCGGAGCGGAGCCCGCGCTGCAGAGCCCCCAGCTCGTCGTTGGTCCGCATCCGGAGCGCCTGGAACACCCGGCTGGCCGGATGAATCCGCCGCCCGTTCCGGGGACAGACCCTTTCGACGGCATCGGCCAGCTGGCGGGTGGATTCGATGGGCCTCATGTCGCGTTCCCGAACCACGGCGCGGGCGATCCGCCTGGATTCACGCTCCTCACCCAGCTCCCAGAAAAGCGTGGCGAGCTCCCGTTCCGGGAGTCCGTTGACAAGATCGGCCGCCGTGAGCCCCTGCCGTCGGTCCATCCGCATGTCGAGGGGGCCGTCGACCTGGAAGCTGAACCCACGCGGACCCACTTCGAGCTGGTGGGAGCTGACCCCAAGGTCGAGGAGCGCGCCATCGCAGCTGCCCGAAGGGATCCAGTCCGCCAGCTCGGAGAAGTTTCTCCGCTGGATCTCGAACCGACCTGCAAAGGGTGCCAGACGTTCATTGGCTGTGGCCACGGCGTCCCCATCCTGGTCGCACGCATACAGGAAACCCGTCGGTGCACTCGCCTCCAATATCGCCGCGCTGTGCCCAGCCCCACCGCAGCATCCGTCGAAACAGCGTCCCCCGGCCCGGGGCCGGAGCGCCTCGATGACCTCCGGGAGGAGGACCGATTGGTGGACGAATTCCGTCACGTTGCATACCTCAGTCACCGGAGACCACGAGTGTCGATTGGCGACGATTCCGAAGCCGGTTCCAGGCGTGGTCCTGGTCGTCGGCCTGGACCGGAACCCGGGCGGACTCATGCAGGAGCCGGGTGGACCGCGTCCCCCTTGCCACCGCCCCCTCCTCCAGATCGTTGCGGATCGGACGGACCTGCCGCAGCAGCACATCACGGGGCACAAGACTCCGGGTGGACTCCCGCTTCCGGTTCCGTCCGCCCAGCCAGCCGATCAACGCCGACACCGTTCGTCGCAGCACACCCGATCGGACCGCTGTCGCGGGGACCGGCCCGGAGGAGGCGAGAAAGATGGCCCCCGGACGGATCATCGCCGCCTGAATCGGGGATTCCGACCTACGGGACGATCGCCCCAGGAATGAGAATATGCGTTTCATCTTCAATTCAGGTCCGGACAGGGTTCAGAGGGTGGGTTGGGGACGGTTCAGACCAGCTGGGTGTAGGCATCGGCTGCCAGATCGGACTCGGCACGGGTGCAGATCTCGTGGAGCGACGGATCCCAGACCTCGAAATCGGCACCCGTGCCGACGAACAGGACCTCCTTCTGAAGCCCGATGGCGTCGGCCATCCGGACCGGAAGGACCAGTCGCCCCGAGGCGTCGAGCGCCATCGTGGTCGAGTTTCCGAAAATGGCCCTCCGCAGGGCTCCCGCCCGGGCATCCCCCATGCCGGCCTTCTCCAGCTTCGAGAGGAGATCTTGGAACCGCCTCTGGGAGAGACCGTAGACGTACGCATGATTGCGCCCCGCCGCCCGGTGCGGCCAGAGTACCAGCGTGAACAGTGTTCGAGGATCCGCAGGACGCCATTCGTTCGGGAATGCCACCCGCTTCTGGGCATCCAGCTTGTACGTGTACTGCCAGGTGAACGCCGGGAGCACGCCGTCGCTGCCTCGATCCAGGCTCCCCGCCCCGATCGATCCGGCATTGCTGTTGGACGCGTCTTCCGACATGAGAAACCCAAATCCTCCCTAAATTTAACTAGACCCCCCTAGAAAACCCTAGATGCCACTGAATCGTCAATGGTTTTCAGTGTTCTACAACCTATTGCTTTGCAATGAGTTAGAATCGACGATAGAAAAATCCCTCGAACCAGACGGATTCGTTAACGTTATTTTTTACTGCTGCGTTCGTGGTTTTTCCCCTGTTGAGCCTTGGGATCGGTCGACAAACCCTGGAAGCAAGCTTCACCGCCAAGGGGCACCGAGAGCGAATCACCGCTCGTGGCCACCCGACTCTTTCTTCCGATGCGACCTTTGAGCATCATTGAATCTTATGCTGACCCGGGAATTCGACTATGACCTGCCGGAGGACCGGATCGCCCAGTCTCCCGTGGAGCCTCGGGACGGATCCCGCCTCATGGTCATTCACCGGCAGACTGGCACCCGGGAACATCGGGTCTTCCGGGAGCTGCCGGACATGCTCCGACCGGGTGACCTGCTGGTCCTGAACGATTCGCGGGTCATCCCCGCCCGCCTCCACGGGGCCAAGGAGGATACCGGAGGCGGGATCGAGGTCCTGTTGCTCGAGGAATCCCAACCCCTCCACTGGTGGACCCTCCTGCGCCCCGGGAAGCGGATCCGGCCCGGGACCGTGATCCGATTCCGATCCGTCGACGACCAGCCCAGCTCCCTGAAAGGCACCGTCCTGGAGAAGAACAACGAGGGGTGGTGCCACCTCCGCTTCTCCGGTGTGTCCGACCTCCTCCAGTCCCTCGACCAGCTCGGTGAGCTCCCGTTGCCCCCCTATATCCAGCCACCGAGCCCGTCCGACCGTGGACTCACCGAGCAGCGCTACCAGACCGTCTATGCCCGTCAGGCCGGATCGATCGCTGCACCCACCGCCGGACTCCACTTCTCGACCCGCGTGCTCGAGGACCTGCGCCGTCGGGGCGTTGAGACCGCCTCGGTCACCCTGCACGTCGGCCACGGCACCTTCGCACCGGTCAAGGCCGAACAGGTCCAGGACCACGTCATGCACGAGGAGGTGTTCCAGGTTCCCGAATCCACCGCCACCGCCGTCCAGAAGGCCCGAGCCGAGGGCCGCCGGGTCCTCGCTGTCGGCACCACGACGGTCCGGGTCCTGGAGAGCGTCGCCCGGGACCACGACGGCGTCGTGGTCCCCGGCCCCGGACGCACGGCGATCTTCATCCAACCGCCGGCAACCTTCCGGGCGGTGGATGGACTTCTCACCAACTTTCACCTCCCGCAAAGCACGCTCCTCATGCTCGTCAGTGCGTTCGCTGCTCCAAGACGCCATCCCGAGGGACGCGATCTCATGCTCGCCGCCTACCGCGAGGCGATCGCGGAACGCTACCGATTCTTCAGCTACGGCGACGCCATGCTGCTGCTCTGAACCGTCCACCGACCCGATGTCCTCCCACCCGCCCCGTCCCTTCGTCCTCCTGAACGTGGCCGTCACCGCCGACGGGAAGATCGCGTCGGAGGACCACGATGTGACGACGTTCGGGAGCCCGTCGGACAGCCACCACCTCTACGAGCTGCGGGCCACCGCCGACGCGATCCTATGCGGGGCCCGCACCCTCGAGGCAACCCGGGCGACGCTCGGGAACGGCGCCGAGGCCTTCCGCCGGCGTCGGTTGCGAAAGGGGCTCCGGGAACACCCGCTGCGCCTCGTCGTCAGCGGCAGCGGCTCGATCTCCTCCTCGGCCGCCATCTGGTCCCAGCGTTTCTCCCCCATCCTGGTTCTGACCACCGAGCGGAGCCGCAGTCAGTGGAAGCGTCTCCGGGGCCTGGCCGACGACATCTGGTGCCTCGGACGCTCCACGATCGATTTTCGGAAGGCCCTCGAACGTCTCCATCGGAAACACGGTGTCCGACGCCTCCTCTGCGAGGGCGGCGGGGAACTGAATGAGGCGCTGATTCGGGAAGGACTCGTCGACGAACTGCACATCACCTTCTGTCCTTTCCTTCTCGGTGGCCGACGTGCCCCCACCCTCGCCGACGGACCCGGCATTCCGGTGCTCGCCGATGCCGCCCGATTCCGTCTCCGCAGTCGACGCAGGGTCGGACCCGAGCTGTTCACGGTGTACACCGTCGTCCGACCCGGACGATGACCCGCGTCACGGGGTGCAGATGACCGGCGGGGACGAGTCCGTGCCGATCTGGAGCCATTCCGAAACGATCTGCTCCCCCTCGGGAGAACCCAGCGAGACCCACGCGGCATCCCCCGGCCGCCTTACCAGCCGAAGCCCCTGCGCAGCGGCCCTTCCGATCTCCGGCGGCCGGCCCGCAGCCTTTGCCGCCTCGAGCTGTTCCTTGAGTTCGGGCGCATTCGTCTCGAGGTAGGCCACCACCCAGGTCGACCGCACCTCGGGATGCCCGTTCGTCGACACCACCACCGCTCGGACCCCGTCGCTCACGGCATCGTTCACCCCGGTGATGGGTGGGATCAGGCCCCGATCCGCGACAAACAGGCGCTTCTCGCTCAGGTCATAGAAGAACGCCTTTTCCGACACGCCGGTGCCGGAACCCATCCAGGTCCAGATGCGCCACCCGGCCATGGAGAACAATACGACGACGCCGACCCACTTGAACGCGATGAGACGGGACTCGGGCATGGGTACAGACTCCGGAATCAGTGGGGATCGACCTTCGCCGACCAGGCGCACTCGTTCGTGTTGCACGGGATGCGTCCGGCGTTGAGCAGCTGACCCGATCCGTCGGCGAACGCGTAGTTCGACTTCCGGTCGTGTCGGACCGCCCCCTTGTCTCCCTGGGCCAGGCGATTGAATCCCGGGGCCTTCGCATCCCCGATCTCCTTCCAGATCCACCAGCGGTCCCTCGACCAGGTTCCGTTCACGTCGCTGTGCCCGTCGCCGAACAGGATCAATCGGGAGGGCGATTCGATCTGGTTCCATCGGCAGACATTGTCCTCGTACCCCCTGGGACGTCCGAACGGCGGCTGCGCACCGCCCTGGGTCCAGTGCACATTCACGGCGCCCAGACCGCTTGGAACATCGATCTCCGTCGGCACGAACGCCCCGAGCACCGCCAGGTTGCCCGTGCCCTTCTTCATGGCCGCGGTGCGGGCCGAGGCATAGACCTCGACTCGCTCCGAGGGGCAGTCGTAGAGACGCGGGTTCTTGCCGGCCGCCACGAACAGATAGGGGCGCCAAGTGACCTCGCCTCCGGGGATCTGGGCCTGGATCGGCGGCAGCCAGTCGTTGCTGTCACCCGAATACAGGTGCGTGGCCAGCGCCAGCTGTCGGGCGTTGTTGAGGCAGGCGATTCCCAGGGCTCGGCTCTTCGCCTTGCTCAGCGACGGCAGGAGCATCGAGGCAAGGATCGCGATGATGGCGATCACCACCAGGAGCTCGATGAGGGTGAAGGCCGGCGGGATCCGTCGGAGATGCCCAGGCTGGACCCCGGGCTCAATTTGGGGGGATCGACTTTTCATGACCCGCTCGGAAGCGTGCTCAGGACTATCCGGAAAAGAGACCAAACGCTCAACCTCCAACCCCCGACGTCTTCAAGGTGTCACATTGCCCTATGGAGTTTCCCATCGCGAGTCGGACCGGACTTCCGCCCCCGGCAGCCCTTCGAAAAGCCCGGGACAGACCGGGCGCGATGCCGCAGCACACTCCACGTCGAAATCCCCCGAAGTGCTCTCCACCCCGGCACGCCTCCCGCACGGAGTCGTGGATTGAGCCCAGGGAACCCCTGGGTATGATCCGGACATGTCCGCACCCGCTGCACCAACCCACCCAACCGTTGCCCTGCCGGAGCGACAGGACGGCTGGACTCTCCCGCAGGCCTACTTCAGCTCGCCAGAAATCTACCGACTGGACCTCGACCGGATCTGGCGACGGGGCTGGCTGTTCGTCGGACACAGCTGCGAGCTGCGTCGGGCAGGCGACTACCTCCGGGTCGATGTCGACGTGGATTCGATCCTGGTGATCCGGGGTGACGGGGGACGCATCCATGCAGTGCACAATGTCTGCCGGCATCGCGGTTCCCTGCTCTGCGATGATCCCTGCGGCCACGTTTCGAAACTCGTCTGCCCCTACCATCAGTGGGCCTACGGACTCGACGGCCGGCTCCTCGCTTGGCGTGGCATGCAGGCCGACCTGCGTCGGGAGGACTTCGGCCTGCTCACCGTGCCGGTCGAGGAGGTGGGCGGACTCCTCTTCATCCACATCGGCGGCGAGCCCCGTCCATTCGACGCCGCCCGCACCTGCCTTGAGCCCCTCCTTGCGCCCCAGGGTTTCCAACGGGCCAAGGTCGCAAAACGGGTCGACTACACCGTGAACGCCAACTGGAAGGTCGTCTGGGAGAACAACCGCGAGTGCTACCACTGCAACATCAACCACCCCCAGTACATCCGGGCCAACTTCGACCACTACAATGCGGACGACACCTCGCCCGAGATCCGGGACCAGATCGCCGGGGTGGTGCAGCGCAGCGAGGCGAAATGGTCCGCCGACGGACTGGCCGCGACCCACACCCAGACGGGCATGACCCTCTTCCCCGACGCTGCACGGGGCGTCTGGTTCAGTGCGAACCGGACGCCACTCATCGACGGGTGGGTGAGCGAGTCGATGGACGGCAGGCAAGTCGCCCCCCTCATGGGTGACTACCGCGGCACGGATGTCGGCACGCTCCGGATGCGGACACTGCCCAATTTCTGGAACCACTCGAGCTGCGATCACGGTGTCAGCACCCGGCTTCTCCCAGCGGGGCCCACGACCACCCACATCCGGGTCTGGTGGCTTGTCGACGAGAAGGCCGAGGAGGGACGCGACTATGACCTCGCGAAGCTGATGCCCTTCTGGCAGCTGACCAGCGAACAGGACTGGGAGATCTGCGAGCGCCAGCAGAAAGGCATCGGGACCACCGCCTACCGCCCCGGGCCCTACTCCACGTTCAAGGAATACAACGTGGAGGGCTTTGTCCGCTGGTACCTGCAGTCGCTGCGGAATCCCTGAGCGGAATCACGGGGCGCCAATGACCTGGCGCACCGGTGCCCGACGCCACTCGTCACGTACCGCCCACAGGTTCTCCGGCGTGGTCGACCGGCCGAACTTGAGGAACCGCGCACTGCCATCGGCGAAGGCGAAGTTGGAGCCGCCCGCCTTGTTGGCACCACTGGCGTGACGGGCCTGGTCGATCTCCTCGACGTCGTTCCCCGCCTGGCCCTGCGAGAAGTCCATGTGGACGTGATAGGACCCCTTCCGCTTCTCGCCGAAGACGATGGTCTCGGTGGGGTTCGGAATCGCAGCCGCCTTCATCCCCTGGGGCCACTGCCACGCCAGGAAGGCCTGATAGTTCGAGGCCGTCAGATCCGACTGGAACCAGTCGTTGAAGCCGTTGATCACGAAGCTCCTCCTCAGCATCAGCTTCATGTCGGGGGCGATCATCGGCAGGAGCCAGGAAAAGCTGTCCGAGGTACATTCCAGCATCTTCGCGTCCCGATAGTAGGGCTGGAGACGGTAGGGCCAGGTGTTCGTCGACTGGCGACGAGGAGGATACTGTCCCTCGAAGTCATCGGAATACAGGATGAGGGACAGGCCCAGCTGTCGGACGCGGTTGAGGCAGCTGATGCTGCTGGCCTTGGCCTTCGCACTCGAGAGCGCGGGCATCATGAGCGCCGCGAGGATTCCCAGGATGGCCACCACGACGAGGAGTTCGACGAGGGTGAATGCCCGCCAACGGCAGATCCCCAGCGTCTTCGACCCAGTCCCGGTCCCTCGGCACGTCTTAACCACGCTCATCGGCGGCACTCTCAACCCTCAATCCTCAACTCTCAACTTTTCCACCCTGCGCCATTCGACCACCGTCTACAGGACATGGCCGCCCAGCGCCTCCTTTCGCTCCTGCCCGCCGGCACCGAGATGGTCTTCCTCCTCGGGGCCGGAGACCGGCTGGTCGGTCGCAGCCACGAGTGCGACTTCCCGGATGCCGCCCGGACGATTCCGGTCGTCAGCCGGACGCGCATCGACCCCTCCGCCGACTGCGCCTGCATCGACGCGGAGGTGAAGGCGTCCCTCTCCGAGGGAAAGGCCCTGTTCACCCTCGACTCCGCCCGGATCCGGGAGCTGAACCCGGACCTCATCCTGACCCAGGGCCAGTGCGCCGTGTGCGCGATCGACACCTCCGAGCTGGACCGTCTTCTTGCGACCTGGCCAGGTCCGCAACCCGAGGTCGTCTCGCTGTCGCCCGCCCACATCCGGGACCTCTGGACAGACCTGCGCCGCGTGGCACGGGCCCTCGGGGTGCCGGATGAGGGACGTTCCGTGATCGGCGCGCTGAAGGGACGGATGGTCGACGTCATCCAGGGGGTGGGCTCCTTCGAGCACCGTCCGACCGTGGCGTGTCTCGAATGGTTGGATCCGCTCATGGGCGCGGGGAACTGGATCCCGGAACTGGTGGAGCTTGCGGGCGGCACCCCGGTGCTGGGCCGGGCCGGGGTACACTCGGACTGGATCTCGTGGGACGATCTGGTCGCCGCCGATCCGGAGATCGTGGTGGCGCTGCCGTGCGGATTCGACCTTCCGCGGACCCTGCAGGAGATGGCACCGCTGCGGGCCCGTCCGGAGTGGTCCCGACTCCGCGCGGTCCGCGAGGGCCGCGTGTTCGCCGCCGATGGCAACGCCTACTTCAATCGTCCGGGACCGCGGCTCATCGATTCGCTGGAACTCTTGGCCGAAATCTTTCATCCGCCCCCCGAACCCGGGCTCCGGTTCCGCGGCAGCGGATGGAACCCGGCGGCATGACCGCGTTCAGCGCGGCATCCAGGGGGGCTGTGATCCCGGGGGAACCGGCAGTCCCGACGCCCCACCCGAGGCACAGCCCCCGCCGCAAAAATGCTCCGGGGCATTGACTCCGTCGCGCTGCGATCGAATCCTGCACCCGTGCTTCCCCTGCCACATCCTGTCCCGGCCAACCGTTTTTTGGCCTTCTTGCAGCT
>Ga0194133_10000089_pt1 | contig 182638 bp, 189 predicted proteins | sample TA2KigOf40mmetaG_FD_155448 | JGI IMG/M metagenome (GOLD analysis project Ga0194133, IMG submission 155448) | Freshwater microbial communities from Lake Tanganyika, Tanzania - TA2015055 Kigoma Offshore 40m | ecosystem: Environmental > Aquatic > Freshwater > Lake | place: Tanzania: Lake... | reverse complement strand
TCTTAGGATAAGTTCGATTACCGTGTACTCCAAAAAGGTAAAGCCCAACATGAAGAACTCCCTGATCTAGGTTTTCCGCCTTCGAGTAATCGTATTAAATAAAAGCACCAATCAGAAGCACCCAATAGAATACTTCTGGCACAACGAAAGCTAATGTAGACGACCACCGTTACCGGCGGATTGCCTGCGCATTGGTCCAGTAGGCGGATAATTTGTACAATCAGGTTCTGCTGAGTAAGCTACCCAAGCGTGTAGAGTGGCAACACATCGCAAGATCTGATTTAGAATTGTTCAACTTAGAGCGGTCGTATCGGACCATGTGCCTCGCGCCAAGCCTTGAGTTCCGCCTCGTCTTGCAGCAGATGCGTGACCTGAGACTGGCGGCCTGACAGCTTTTGATTATTGTTTAGCGGACGCTTGACGTTTGGCGCGAATCGGCTGTAAAGTGAGACCTAAACACACGACGGGAGAGGCGGAAGATGAACGGTGTGAGGGAAAAGTTCGGGGCGTTCATTCGCCGCGAACGCGAGAGCAAGGAGATCGGATTGCGCGAGATGGCCAAGATTATCGGTGTGAGCCCGACCTATCTGTCGAAGGTCGAGCGGGACGAGTTCCCGCCGCCCGCCGAGGACAAGGTCCGGTCTATCGCCGGGATCATCGGCTGCGACGCCGATGACCTTCTGGCACGTGCCGGGCGCGTCTCGACCGACATCACCGACATCATCAAGCGCCAGCCGGTCGAGTTGGCGTCGCTCCTGCGCACCGCCAACGGCCTGACCACTGACGATATCGCCCGCCTGACGCGGCAGGCGCAAAAGGCAAAGGACGAGTGACGGCCCACCGACCCGGGCTTTAACGATGCAGATGAAAGGCTGACGATCCGATGGCTAAGCGAGTTCCTTACCTTCACGAGGAGCAAATCGAACGCGACGCTGCGGCGCTGCTGGCCGACTACGAGCGGGCGCGCGGCGTGACGATCCTTCGCGCTGTCCCGATCGAAGACATCGTCGAGAAGTATCTGAAAATTGGCATTGAGTTCGACGACATGCACCGTCTCTCTGGTGTGCCGCGCTCTGGCCTCGGTTTCGAGCCGGATATTCTTGGCGCGATATACTTCAACGAGCGCCGTATCGTGATCGACGAGAGTCTTGATCCGGTAGAAAACCCCAACAAGGAGGGACGCTATCGGTTCACGCTCGCGCATGAGGTCGGGCATTGGTGGCTACATCGTCCTTTTTTCGCTAAAGACCCCGCGCAGGCATCGTTCTTCAATGAACCTGCACCGGCTTCAGTGGTGTGCCGGTCGAGCCAAGCTAAGGAACCGGTTGAATGGCAGGCGGATTTCTACGCCTCCTCCCTGCTCATGCCCCGCAAAGTTGTCATGGCCTCATGGGACGAGATGTTCCCGGACCGGAGGCCGCGCGTCATCGCGCCTGCCGTTCCAGTTGACCATCCCTTCGTCGAGTTGCCGCGCATCGAATGCCGCATCGGCAATTTCGATTGTTCGGAAACCGACGACAACGTGCTCGATAGGGTCGCCCGACCGCTCGCCGAGCAATTCCTCGTATCGCCGATCGCAATGCGCATCCGTCTAGAAAAGCTCGGCTTGCTCCATCGCACGGTCCCACACCAGCGCATCATTACCGGCGGCGCTTGATCCCTTTTTTTGAGGAGAACGTAAAGTGTTAACTGGACAGGCGAATAACAACATTGCGGGCGAGGAGCGCGCGTTCGAAACCCGCGATTTCTATCTCGCCTGCTTCCTGCGCTGCACGGGGTACGACCTCGTTAATCTGCGCGCCGAAGGCCGGCACAAGGTCTTCGTCTTCCGCGATCGTCCGACCCGCCGCGATGACGTGCTGGCATTCTATAGCCAGGGCGCAATGGTCCCACCGCTGGCCTTCTCCGCCACCATCAAGGACATGAAGGCGCTGTTGCACAATGCGTGATGCCCCGACACCCGCGCCCGTCACCGGGCACCGCAGCCAGTTCAACGACGCGCTGCGCCACATCGAGAAGATCGTGACAGACGGGCTGCGCCACGGCTTTTTTGACTGTTCGATGACCTGCGAGATGACCAACGGCGGCAAGCGCCAGCTCATCGTACGCGCGGGCAAGTCTCACAAGTTCAACATCCCAGAGGACGAGCTGCCACGCTGACGCGGCGCCGATAGCGGCGATCCCTGCGACGGGGACGCCTGAAATGCAAATCACGTAGGTCCAGCGTCATCGGTGGGATTCCGAGACCGGAGGCCAGGAGCACGGAGCGGGGCAACCGCCCGTGAGCTCTTCGATGAAGAGTCCGGACATCGCAAACGACAATCATAAGGACGACCTGATCTGGCGCACCCGGGAGGTCTGGCAGCCACGCCTCGGCCGCGCTCTCATCCGTGAGGATGCGCGGCAGATCGCGGAGAACATGGCCGGCTTTTTCTCGGTACTGGCCGAATGGTCGCGGGCAGAAGTGCGGCCTCCAGCGAACGATACCGCCACGCCGGATGCCTCCATGAATGGGGAGGCGCGCCATGACCGTTGAGAAGATTGAGGCGGTAATACCGCACCACGCGCGGACTGTTTTTCCAACTGAAACTATGGAAGCCGGTAAAGGCGGCGAAGGCGGTGCTTTTGAGATCACAAACACAGAATTCATCACTGCGGTTTTTCGCCGCTTGCCCGAAGGAGCCTTTGTCGCCGTCTCCTCAAAAAGCGGCGATCCCAGCCTGGGCGGTTGGCCAGCCAATCGCGCCGATCTGGTTGCTCATAGTCTTTCCACTGAAACCAATAACTACCTCGGCTGTTCGAGCTTCTATCCCGGAGATGATGGATCGTTTAAGGCGCGCAAAGCCCAATTTGCTGCCTGCCATTTCCTGATGCTGGATGATCTGGGGACTAAGGTTCCATTAGATCGCCTGAACAAATTTGAATTGTCATGGTTGATCGAGACAAGCCCCGGAAATTATCAAGGTGGGATCATCTTTGCTGAGCCGATCACAGACGGCGCTGTAGCCGTGCGCTTGCTCAATGCTTTGATTGATGCGGGCCTATGCGATGCGGGCGCGACAGGACCATTGAGCCGCTGGGCGCGGTTGCCGGTAGCCATCAACGGAAAGCCGAAGTATGCCGGCGAACATGGCGCGCCTTTTCAGTGCCGTCTGCGCGAATGGAGACCCGACAACCGTCTCACGCCACAGGAGATCGTAGATCGCCTCCAGTTGGAACTGGCTCCGGCAGGCAGGCCAAAGAAAACCCTGAAACCATCGACTTCAGATGGCAGCGTATCGCACGTCGTTGAAAACTATGACGACGATGTTCTGACGCCTAAGGCGGCGCAGAACCCGGTCGTTGCCGCTCTCAAAGCGCGGGGTCTGTACAAGACGCCGCTAGGGTCTGGGAAGCACGACATGACCTGTCCCTGGGTGCATGAGCACACCGACGAACTGGATACAGGAGCGGCGTATTTTGAGCCCGACGAGCTGTATCCTGTGGGCGGCTTTTGCTGCCAGCACTCTCATCGCGACAAATACCACATTCGGGCACTGCTTGAATTCCTCGGCATTCGAAATGCAGAAGCGCGGCACAAACCGCTCATCCGGGTGATAGCCGGTGACCTTCACCGCGTCGTGGATGCGGCGGAAAAGGAATTGGCAAACCGAGGGCGGCATTATCAGGCAGGCGGTTTGATTGTTTCCGTTTCGACCGACCCAGCCAGCGGTGATCCGTCAATTGTGCCGACCAGCGCCCCAGCGCTGACGCGCGAGCTATCAGTCGCGGCAACATGGGAGAAATACGACGCGCGTGCGGAAGACTGGGTGCGCTGTGATCCGCCGGCGCGACATGCCGGAATCTTGTTTGACGCACAAAACTTTCGCTACTTACCGCCATTAGCTGGCGTCGCTCGTCAACCATACTTCCGGGAGTCGGATGGCGAACTCATCACGAGCCCGGGCTACGACAAGACGGCACAGCGCTTCGGGGTTTTTGATGCGCGGCAGTTTGTATTCCCTGAACCGTCGCTCGAAGCGGCTCAGTCGGCATTGGCTTTGCTTGAAGAGCTACTCACGGAATTCCACTTCGTGGCCGCAACCGATAAGGCAGCTGCTCTTGCTGCAATCTTTACCGCGGTCGTGCGCCCTACGCTGGCTTATGCGCCAGCATTTCACGTCCGAGCGCCAGTATTTGGAAGCGGCAAGACTTATCTATGCGAACTGATTGGCGCCTTTGCGGGTCCGGGCGGGAATGCCAAGGTAAGCTATCCAACAACTTCGGAGGAAGCCACAAAGGTCATTCTGTCCCTGCTGCTCACCAGTCCTGCGGTCATCGAATTTGATGATATGGACACCGACTGGATACCGCACGGCACCATCAAGCGGATGTTGACGGCAGAGCACATCACGGACCGTATTTTAGGTGTAAGCAAGACCGCGACAGTCAGCACCCGCACTCTATTTTTAGGCTCTGGCAACAACGTCGGCCCAATCCGCGATCTGCTGCGCCGCGTGCTGACGATCCATGTCGACCCACGCTGCGCGACACCGGCAACGATCGCTTACAAAAGTTTTCCGGTCGATAAAGTGCGTCAGAGGCGCGGCGCTTACGTGGCCGCTGTACTGACGATCATTCAAGCATGGCGGAGGGCTGGTTCGCCTCGTGCTGCTGTGGACAGTATCGTCACGTTCGGTGGCGCATGGTCAGACTATTGCCGGTATCCACTAATTTGGCTTGGTCACCCCGACCCAGCGTCAGCACTGCTGGAACAGGTTCGCCAAGATCCCGACGGCGATGCGCTCGGTGGGTTGATGACCGAATGGAATATCATATTCGGGAGCGCCCCAACCACGGTGCGCAAGGCGGTGGAGGCCGCCCTTTCAGGGTGTAGCAATCTGCTCGATGCGATCCGCGAATTCCCGGTTGAGGAACGCGGCGAGATCAATCGCTCAAAACTTGGCTGGATCCTGAAGAAAAATGCCAATCGGATCATCGGTGGCTTTGAATTCCAGCAGGCAGAGGCGGACGGACGGACGGCTTGGAGGGTGGTAGCGGTCAAGACACCGCCTTTAACGCCTTCGCCCCCTTCGAACCCCTCAACTGGGGAAACTGTCACGGGTTGGAGTGGTCGGATATGAGCGCCGCCGAAATCCTTCGCGAGGCACGATCAGCTGGCATCGACCTGCGCGTAGAGGGCGACGACCTTGCCCTGCATGCCCAGGCGCCGCCACCGGCCGACCTGCTGCAGCGGTTGGTCCGTTACAAGCCGGAAATCGTCGCCCTGCTACGGCCAGGACGAGACGGATGGTCGGCCGAGGACTGGCAGGTCTATTTCGATGAGCGCGCTGGTATCGCGGAGTTTGATGGCGGCCTGCCGCGCCGGGAAGCCGAGGCGCGCGCCTTCGAATGCTGCCTCGTCGAATGGCTTAACCGCACCTTCGAGCGCTCGCCGCCGGGGCAATGCCTCGCCTGCGGTGGCGGCGATCACGCCCATGACGTGCTGGTGCCCCATGGTATCGAGCCGACCGGCCATGTGTGGCTGCATTCGCGCTGCTGGCCCGATTGGTACGCGGGCCAAAAGGCCGACGCGGCCGAGGCGCTCAAGGACATGGGCATCGTGCCGCCGGCCAAGTTCCCAGACGATTTCGGAAAAAACGGAAGCGCATAATGGGCAGCTTCGGATCGGGACGGCCGAGCGGATCGGGACGCGGCACGGTGGAAGCCTGCCGGTTGATCGACGTGAACCGGCTGCACAAGACGGGCTGCCTGCGTGCCGGCTTGGTGGGCGGCTGGCAATGGACGCGCGACGGCGAGAAGGTCGCCTCGATCAATCTACGCGCCGAGGAAGATCGGCTGCATCTCACCTACCGCGTGCGCGTCGTCGGCGGCGAATGGGAGGACGTGGCCGAGACCGTACGTATCGTCCGCGTGCCTTGCCGCTTCGGCGGGGCGCGGCCTTATTTCATCTGTCCGGGGATGGTGAACGGCGTCGCCTGCGGACGGCGGGTGGCCAAGCTGCACGGGCCGGGGCGCTACTTCCTGTGCCGCCATTGCTATCGCCTCGCGCACGCGAGCCAGGGCGAAGGTGCTTGGGATCGCATGCTGCGCCGCGCCAACAAGATCAAGGAACGCCTGGGCGGCGATTCCGGGATGGCCTCGCCTTTTCCGCCCAAGCCCAAGGGCATGTGGCGGCAGACCTATGACCGCCTGCGCAAACGCGCCTTCGAAGACGAGATGCGCGCCGACGAGGCTTTCGCCCTTCGAGCCGAGCGCCTGCTGGCGCGGATCGACAACCCGAAACGAAGAAGGAGATTCTGGCGATGACCGAGACCAAGCCCGACCTGCCGGCCGAGACCGGCGGCACCGAGATCACCCGCTTCAACGCGCTGCGCCACGGCGTATTGTCGCGCTACACCGTCCTGCCCTGGGAGAATGCCGTCGACTACCACGCGCTGGTCGCAGCACTCGCGGCCGAGCATGCGCCGCACGGACCGACCGAGGAACATCTGGTCGAGGAACTGGCCGGCATCCTGTGGCGCAAGCGCCGCCTGCGCCTGGCCGAGGCCGCCGCGCACCGGCGCGGGCTGGACGGCACGCTCGCCTCCTATCGCGAGACCGTGAAGGTAGCGCTGGTCCATCTTGACGCCACCGACCAGTCCGAGCGGGTGATGGACGCGATCCGCTCCACGGCGTCCGACACCGACGACGATATCCGCGAAATGGACGAGGACGAGGCCATGACCCGCCGCGCGCTCGACCTGCTTGGCTCGCATCGCAACGACCGCTACGGGGCCGCACTGGCCGCACTGCGCTGTGATACGCGAGACTGGTGGGCAGACTTGCTGGCCCGCGATCACGACGAACTGGAGGAGGGTGAGCAGCCGGCCACGCCAGATGAGGACGGCCTGCGCCGCTTCCTCGAAGGCACGGTGATGCCTTGGTTCGGCACCCGCAAGAAGGAACTCGCCAACCGCCCGCTGATCCGCGACCAGGCCTTTGGCGAAGCGCTCGACCCCAACAAGCTGGAACGGTTGGCCCGCTACGAGGTGCATCTCGATCGCAAGTTGGAACGCATGCTGGCCATGCTGTTGCGCCTCAAGGACCTGCGGGCGGGCGCCGTTCCAGGCTGATCCGTTTGGGAAAATCGCCCTGAAAAGCCTGGGTCCTTCCGGGCGATGATCCGATGCGGGAGGGCAAGGCGCGGCATTTCACTAGCGTCAGGGCGATTTTTTAGGTTACCGGCCAGGAAACTATCAGTGCCGGGCCTCCAAAACGCCCACACAGAGATTGATTGCGATGCAATCACCGCTTAACATCCCACGCCTCAATGAGGACATCATGGCCAGCATCACGATCCGCAACCTTGAAGACGACCTGAAGCGCCGCCTGCGTATCCGCGCGGCCGAGCATGGACGCTCGATGGAGGAGGAGGCCCGCGAAATCCTCCGCCATGTGGTGACCGAGCCGGCAACGCCGCGCAATCTCGCGGCGTCCATCCGCGCGCGCATGGCGCGGATGGGTGGTGTGGAGCTTGATCTGCCCGCGCGGGAGGCGATGCGCGAGCCGCCGCGCTTTGGCGGGAAGCGCGCATGATCATCCTCGACACTAACGTGCTTTCCGAATTGCTGCGGCCGACACCCGCGCCGCAGGTCGAGGCATGGCTGGCCGCGCAGGATGGAGCGGGAATCTATTTCACGGCGGTCGGCGAAGCCGAATTGCGCCACGGCGTGGCGATCCTGCCGGCCGGTCGCCGCCGCACCGCACTCGGCGCCGCCATCGACGGCATGCTGGACGAGGATTTCCGCGACCGCATACTGCCCTTCGATCGCGATGCCGCCGGCGCCTATGCCGTCATCGCCGCCGCGCGCCGCGCCGCCGGCCGCCCCATCGGCCAGCTCGACTGCCAGATCGCCGCCATCGCGCGCGCCCATGCCGCCAGTGTGGCCACCCGCAACACAAGCGACTACGAGGGCTGCGGCGTGGAGCTTATTTACCCCTGGGCCGAGAAAAGGGCGCAATAGCCTGCATGGACAAGCGAGCACTTCAATATATTCCAAGGCCGGGCCGTCTCTGAGAGACGAGGGAGCGATTATGGATGAAGCAACGACAGAAGACGCTTTTGGCGGATATGGATTTGCAATCCGAACTTTTTGGTTCGACGTAACCAATCTTCATCTTCATCGAACGTGGTCCCAAAATTCGGTGATTACAGACAGGCCAGAGTTTGTCTCTGGCATTAAAGGCAAGGCGGTGTCTGAGGATCGGGTGGGAGTTATTGGCCGTGACGGCTCCATCAAAGAGTTTGACTTTACTCTAAGAGTGGATTCCGATGCTAAAAAGTCATGGGAATGGCACAAAGCGCACGACGTACTCGCATACACAGACCATTCTAAATACAAGCCTGAGCACATTCGCATCAAGAAGTTGATCAGCGAGCGCCTTGATGCAAATCCGCCAACGGCTGTGCTATTGACCTACGAAGCCGACTGGGAGATCGGGAACAAAGCAGGCTGGTCTATTGAGTGCCAAGTACCGCCAGATATTTTTGCTAAACTTGAAAACGAGATTGCAGCTGAGACAGCAACCTCAATTTCGATTGGGGTGAGGTGGGAGGGCGGCCTCGTTTTTGACAAATATGCGCCGCCGAGTGTGCCTAACATATGGGGCTTGTTCTGTCTTGAAAAGAACCGCTCACCAGAATCGCTGTGGGGGCATGTGACTTTGATACAATGGTCGCCCATAAACCACGGGAAGACTAGCCACAAAGAGGCTCGCGTTGATATGCCCGCCCCGACGCCGGCACCTGTTACGGCTGTAGCACCGGTAATATTCAACGTTCCGAAATATGCGAGCGCCGCGCTCTGGGTACTTGCACTCGCCACAGCACTCCACTTGTTCAAATGACATCGCTTCCAGCTCCCCTTGGCATGAAAATAGTCAACACCCACGTTCGGTCATGGCAGCGATGATACCAATGGGAGGTCTTTAGCTTTGCATCTCTCCAGTAAAGTAGCCGCCAGTACGTGACGCTGCTATCTTTTGCGTTTCGTTTTCTGGCAGCCTCAGACAGGCAAAATGAACGCAAAAGAAAACGGAGATAATTGTTTGGCAGAGCACGTATCTGAAGCGACAGAAGCAAACGGAAAGCGCAAGAAGAGGATCACATGGGCGCTTGAGCAGGCGCGTCGGGACCTCGTGGATGCTACCCGCCGAAATCGCCTGCTACATGCCCCCCTGATCGGCAAGCGGCCTTGGTGCCTTGCTGTGACCGGACACACCGCGGACGATCTTTTGCATCGGCTCTATTGGGATGAAGGCGCAAACGCTTACGCGTTCCAAGGCGTTGACGAGCAGCCCGAGCTGAAAACTACTTTGTTCGACAAGACCAACCTTCCAGTCGCTTTGACACCCGACAGCAGCCCAAAATCCACCGGCAAGGCTCTCGCGACAAGGTCGCGTCTTGCCAGTAGTCGCTACGCTCTGCTCCAAACCCGGCTTGCGCAGACGAAGCTCGAGAAGCGGCTCACGAAAATTTTCCGGGAAGAACGAACGCTTGAGGAAGAACAGGGCCTGAGCACCTTGTATCTAGCGGCGGGTTTCCTAAAGTGGTTCGATAGCGATAGCAGCGACGAAGCGTCCTACGCCCCGCTTATCCTGATCCCCGTGTCTCTAACGCGGGTGGCTGGACGCGAAGGCTACGTGCTGCATGGCCGCGATGACGACATAATGGTCAACGTGGCGCTGCGGGAGAAGCTGCGTGGCGACTTCGGCCTGACGGTGCCGGACATCCCGGAAACCGAAGGTTGGAAGCCTTCAGACTACTTCGCAATGATCGAAGCGGAAGTCAGCAGGCAGCGCCGCTGGCAGGTCGAGCGGGACAGCATCGGCTTGGGTTTCTTCACGTTCTCGAAGTTCATGATGTGGCGCGATTTGGATGCGAACAGTTGGCCGAACGGCTCGCTGCTGGATCATGGGCTGCTGAATGTTCTACTGGGCGAAAGCACCTCGTTCGCAAATGAGCCACCGATTGTCGAAGATGATGAACCGATCGATCAGCGTATAGATATCTCGAAATGCGTCCATGTGGTTGATGCCGATAGCTCGCAAACAGTCGTCATCGAAGAGGCGCGAGGCGGGCGCAATCTTGTTGTTCAAGGACCGCCTGGAACCGGCAAGTCTCAAACGATTACCAACGTAATCGCAGCAGCGGTGCATGCCGGAAAGAGCGTACTCTTTGTCGCAGAGAAGACAGCTGCACTGGAGGTGGTGCATGATCGACTTCGCCGCGCCGGGCTTGGGGCGCTATGCCTTGAGACGCACAGCCGCAAGGCGAACAAGCGAGAAGTCCTTAAATCACTGGAGGATGCACTAAGACTGTCAGGCGCATCCCGGTTTGATGGTGGAGTGGTCCCAAAACTTGCCGGGCTTCGCGACAAGCTAAATAGCTATACGGCGAAGCTGCACCGGCCCATCGGCAGTTCTGAGCGCTCAGCCTATGAGGTGATGGGCCGTCAACTAGTGTTGCGCGGCAAGCGGACAACCCTTCTGGACGAGCGGCTGGATTTCACCGCCGAATGGCCAGCTGCCAAGCTGGAGAATGCCGAGCTGGCGATTGACCGAGCTGCCACCGCCGTCCAGCGGATTGGCCAAACGCCTTCCGATCACGCTTGGTTCGGAACGGGCATCGCCGCGCTCAGCCCGTTCGATCATGACCGGCTTCGTTCATCACTCTCTTCGACGCTAGAGAAGGTCAACGCGTTGGCAGGACGCCTGACAGGCTCATTGCTCCAGTTAGTTGAAACCGAGGCGCCTACCCTTGCTGATGCCCGCCGGGTTGAACAGGCGCTTCGTTTGGTTGCTCAGGCTCCCGCTGATCGGGCGCTGCTGGATAACCCAGCGTGGCAGGCCAACCTTGAACAGATCGAAGCCCGGATGTCGCGTGCCGAGAATTTCTGCTGCTTAGCTGCAGACATGGAGAAGCGGTTCGCCCCTGAGGCCTGGAGATATGACACCACGAACGGACTTCTGGCGCTCAAGGCGGATGGCGGATCATTCTTCCGGCGCTTGTCGGCTCGCCACAGAACTGTGGTGGCCGATCTTCGCGCCTTAAGCAAAGACACACCTCCGAAGAAGCAGGCGGACAGGATTGCCGCTCTTGAAAGCTTGCAGGACGCCCAAACCGCGAAGAAAGAGTTCGAAGGCATCGCTGGTGAAATGCGCCTGCTCCTTGGGGATCTGTGGGCTGAGTGCGGCACGCCTTGGGAGCGCGTTCATCGCCTGAGGGATTGGGTGCGGCAAGCCAGGGCGATGACGCCCAACGCTCCGCTGCTTAGGTTGGCAGCGCGAAGCGCAAATCTCGATACACTGTTGCAATATGCTGACCAACTGACCGCAATTGGGAATGACGCCGCGTCGGCCTTGGCGAGCACTGTGGCGGACACCAAGGCGAACCTCCTGGTGGTCTTCCGCCAGCAACAGCTTGAAGACATCCCGTTGGCCGCGCTTCTCGCCAAGCTCCAGCAGTGGCAGGCGAACCTTGATAGGGCGAACGACTGGGTAATGGTGCGGGATGCCCTCAACGCCGTTCAACAGGAAGGCTTGCCGACCATCGCCGCGCGGCTTGAGGCAGGCCGTCTGCAACCATCTGAGGTCCGACCTTCAGTTGACCTGCTGATCGCGGAAGCCCTCTGGCGCAAAGCGTCGGCAAGCGACCCTGTGCTGTCACAAATCGACGGGCAAACCCGCAGCGAGGAAGTGGACCAGTTTCGCGAGTTCGACCGCCGCCGCATCCAGATCGCACGGCAAGAGGTCTTGGCCCGGTACCTCGACCAAAAGCCGTCCGGTTACGGTGGTGAAATGGGCATCATCCGAGGTGAGATTGACAAGAAGCGCAGTCATCGTGCTGTGCGCAAACTGATGATGGACGCTGGCAATGCCGTGCAGAAGCTCAAGCCGATCTTCCTTATGTCGCCGCTCTCTGTCGCCCAATTCCTGCCGCCCGGGAAGCTGACTTTCGACGTGCTGGTGATGGACGAGGCCAGCCAGATCGCACCAGAGGAAGCACTCGGAGCTGTCGCGCGCGCGAAGCAGATCGTCGTCGTGGGGGACCACAAGCAGCTGCCGCCGACCAACTTCTTCAAGGCTGCAAACGCAGGCGCGGACGAAAACGAGGAAGACGATACAGATGTGGCGGATGTCACGCGGCCAAGCGACTATGAGAGCATTCTGACACTGGCGCGGACGCGGGGAATGGCTGAGCGCATGCTAGCTTGGCACTACCGCAGCAAACACCCGTCGCTGATCGCGCTTTCGAACGCCGAGTGTTACGCAGATAAGCTGCTGTTGCCTCCCAGCCCCTTCGTGAAGACCGAACAGTTCGGGCTGACGCTGGAGACGACCCCGCGTGGCTTCTATGATCGTGGCGGCACAAGCCGGGACTTGGTGCAGGCCGAAATCCTCGCCAAGGCTGTAGCGCAGCACATGCGAAAGACGCCTAACAAGTCGCTGGGTATCGCCTGCCTCTCCAGCCAGCAGCGCGATGCGGTCGATGACATGATCGACAAGCTTGGCATCCGTTCGGACGTTGAAGCCTTCCTGCCGAAGGGCGAACGCCTGTTTGTGAAGAACCTCGAAGCCATCCAAGGCGACGAACGCGACGTGGTATTCATTTCTATTGGTTACGGCGTTGCGCCAAATCAATCTAAGCCTTTCCTGAACTTCGGGCCGGTCTCCAAAGAAGGAGGCGAACGGCGCCTGAACGTGCTGGCTTCCCGCGCCCGCGAACGATGCGTTGTGTTCTCTTCGATCACGGCAGCTGACATCCCGGCTGATCACGAGTTGCGCGGTACCCGTATGCTTCGCGCCTTGCTGCACTATGCCGAGACGGGGAACCTTTCAGCGGGCAGCCTCACAGGAGAAGGCTTCGACAGTCCTTTCGAAGAGGCCGTGGCGCAAGTCATTCGGGAGGCCGGATACCATGTGCATTCGCAGGTCGGCGTTTCCAGCTTCAAAGTTGATCTGGGTGTCATCGATCCTGCGCGCCCGGGCGTCTACGTTTTGGGCGTCGAATGCGATGGCGCGACCTATCACAGTTCTCGCTCTGCCCGTGACCGCGACCGTCTGAGGCAAGAGGTGCTGGAGGGCTTGGGTTGGAGGCTGCACCGCATCTGGAGCACGGATTGGTTCCGCAATCCGGAGCGCGAGACTGGCAAGCTGATTGCGGCCATCCAAGAAGCAGTGTCGCGGCACGCCAGCCCCCAGTTGAACTTGCCCGAACCGGAAGACGATGCGGCAGAGGATCAGGGCGGAGACGCACCGGAGCTGATCCTTGATCCGCCATTATCGCACACGCGGCTTCCGAACGTGAAAACCTATATCGAGACTTCATTGTCCGTCCCGGTTGGCCGCGACTTGCTAGAACTGCGACAGCATGAGATGGGCCGTCTGATTCAGCAGGTGATCGAAAGCGAAGGCCCAGTCCACACTGAGGAAGTGGCCCGCCGTATACGAGAGGCGTTCGGCTTGCAGAAGACCGGCCGCCGCATCCTTGAGCATGTCCGCAACGCCCTGTTAGCCCAATCCCGCTCAGGCGGCATCGAGCGGTACGAAGAGTTCTGGCAGGTGGCCGGGCGCGAAGTGACGGCTATCCGAGATAGGCGCACCTCAGCCTTACCGCTCAGGAAGGCGTCGATGATCTCGCCTCAGGAATACCAACTGGCGTTGAAGACCGCGCTGAAAGAAGCTGTGGCTATGCCTCGAGAAGAGCTCATTATTCAAGCGGCCCGGCTCTTCGGATTTGACCGAACAGGACCCGAACTAAAGACCGCTGTCGACACATATCTCGATGCTCTCGTGCGGAAGGGAGAAATTGCAGAGGACGGCGATAAGCTTGTCCTGGTTGGCTCGTCGGTTTGAACACATGCCCGCCTTCTCCCGCTTCATCGGCATAGACTATTCGGGCGCTGAAACCCCGAACTCCAGCCTCAAGGGCTTGCGTGTCTATCTGGCCGAGGGCGGCGCATTGCCAGTGGAAGTTCCGCCTCCGCCGAGCCCGCGCAAATACTGGACGCGGCGCGGCATTGCCGAATGGCTGATGGAGCGGCTGGCCGAGGATAAGCCGACGCTGGTCGGCATCGATCACAGCTTCTCCTTCCCGTTCCGCTATTTTGAGGTGCATCGGCTGCTGCCCGATTGGCCTGCGTTCCTCGACGATTTCCAGCGCCATTGGCCCACCGACGAGGATCACACCTACGTCGATTTCGTGCGCTATGGTTCAATTGGCAACGGCGCGGCGCGCACGGGCAATGCCCGCTGGCGGCGCCTGACCGAGGAGCGCGCGGGCGGCGCGAAATCCGTCTTTCATTTCGACGTCCAGGGATCGGTGGCGAAATCCACCCACGCCGGCATTCCCTGGCTGCGCTTCATCCGCCAGCGCCTCGGGCCGCGCGTTCACTTCTGGCCCTTCGATGGCTGGGACATTCCCGCCGGCCGATCCGCCATCGCCGAGGTCTATCCGGCGCTGTGCTCTCGCGGCTTCGCCCGCCTGGGACGCACCGGCGATCAGCACGATGCATTCAGCATCGCCGCCTGGCTGTCGCGCGCGGCTTGTGACGGTGCCCTGGCCTCGTTCCTCAATCCGGACCTAACACCACCCGAACGCGCGGTGGCGCAGGTCGAGGGCTGGATCCTCGGCGTGCCGGGTTTGATTCGGGCAGGTGAGAGGCCTGACAGTCTCGACCCCACCGCTTGCAATCACAATATGTACAGTTTACACTAAACATCATGACCAGGACATCGAAACCCGCACCCGCCGCCGATCCCGCCCGCAAGCAGGCGGTGATCTATGCCCGCGTGTCCTCCAAGGAGCAGGAGAAGGAAGGCTTCTCGATCCCGGCACAGTTGAAGCTGCTGAAGGAATACGCGGCGGCTCAGGGGTTCGTGGTGGCCCAGGAATACGTGGACGTGGAGACCGCCAAGCAGGCCGGCCGCGCCGCCTTTGGCGAGATGGTCGCCTACCTTAAGACCCATCCGGCTGTCCGCGTGATGCTGGTCGAGAAGACTGACCGGCTCTACCGCAACCTAAAGGACTGGGTGACGGTGGACGATCTCGAGGTCGAGGTCCACTTCCCGAAAGAGGGCGTGGTGCTGTCGCGGGGGTCCCGCTCGTCAGAAAAGTTCATGCACGGCATCAAGGTGCTGATGGCGAAAAACTACATCGACAACCTGTCCGAGGAAGCCCGCAAGGGCATGCAGGAGAAGGCCGAGCAGGGCATCTGGCCGACCAAGTGCCCGCTCGGCTATCGCAACGTCACCGGCCCTGACGGCAAGAAGATCATTGCCGTCGACCCCGAGGTGGCGCCGATCATCGCCAAGCTGTTCGAGTGGTACTCGACCGGGCAGTACTCGATGCAGGAGGTGTCACGCATGGCGCGCGACGCCGGTCTCGTCTACCGCAAGAGCGGGGCGAAGGTGCCTGTCAGCACCATCCATACGATCCTCCACGCCCGGCTCTACACCGGCTGGTACGAGTGGAACGGCAAGCTGATCCAGGGGCGGCACCAACCGGTGGTCCCCGTCGATCTCTGGGAGCGGGTGCAGGGCGTTCTGAACGGCCGCTTTGCCAAGAAGCACCGCCGCGCGAAGCACGACTTCGCCTTCTCCGGCCTGATCTCCTGCGGAACCTGCGGCTGTTCGGTCGTCGGCGAGATCAAGAAGCAGCGCTACGTCTACTACCACTGCACCGGCTACGCGGCCAAAACCGAGGGCCGGAAGCCCACCTGCACCCAATGCGTGCGCGAGGAGGCGCTGGAGGCGCGGTTCACGGAACTGCTCGGCAGGCTGCGCTTCGACAACGAGGTGCTTGGCTGGGTGCGCGAGGCGCTTCAGGCAAGCCATGCCGATCAGCGGCGGGAGCATCAAGACGCGATCACGCGCCTCCAAGCTGAATACCGGCGGCTCGATGAACGCATCAATGCCATGTATGTCGACAAGCTCGACGGCAAGATTGGCGGCGACTTCTACGACAAGTTCGCTGGCGAGTGGCGTGAGGAGCAGCGCCGCTTGCAGCGGGAGATCGATCGACATCAACACGCCGAGGAATCCTACATGGACGAAGGCGTGCAACTTCTCGAACTGGCGCAAAACGCGCAGCGGCTGTTTGAGCGCCAAGAGCCGCGACAGAAACGTCGCCTGCTCAACTTCGTACTATCGAACTGCTCCTGGGCCGATGGCGAGATGACCGCCACCTTCCGCCAACCCTTTGATCTGTTGGCGGAAACCACCGCCATTGCAGCCCGCCAACAGGCGGTGACAATAGCCAATTCGAGCAAAACTGAGATTTGGCTGGGGGACCTGGATTCGAACCAAGGCTGCCCGGGTCAGAGCCGGAAGTTCTACCGCTAAACTATCCCCCATAATGCTGGTCTTTTAGCACCGGCTTACCCACGCTTCAACTCGCCCCCTCAAAACCGCTTGCCCTTGGGGCCAGATATCCCGATCATAGCCTCACCGTCCCAAATGGGGCGGCAGAAAAGGGATCATGACCGAAGCCGCCCTGCCTCTTGCCCGAGTTGCCGAAACCGCCCCCGCCTATGCGCGGGCGGAAGCCCTTGGTGCGGCCTATGCGGCGCTTGATCTCGGCACGAATAATTGCCGCCTGTTGATCGCCTCCCCCAATGCAGCGGGGTTTCGCGTGCTGGATTCCTTCAGCCGCGTTGTGCGGTTGGGTGAGGGCCTCGGCAGCAGCGGGCAGCTTTCCACGGCCTCCATGGACCGTGCCTTGGCAGCACTTGGCGCCTGCGCCGATAAACTCGGCCGCCGGCCCTTGCGCGGGTTTGAGGCGGTGGCGACCGAAGCCTGCCGCCAGGCCAGCAATGGCGCTGCCTTCATCGCGCGGGTCGAAGCCGAAACTGGCATCAGGCTCCGGATCATCACGGGGCGGGAAGAAGCGGAACTCGCCATGGAATCCTGCGCGGCCTTGCTTGAACCCGGTGATCGGCGCGCATTGTTGTTTGATATCGGTGGCGGCAGCACGGAAGTCGCCTGGATCCGCGCCGCCGCCCGCCCCGGCGATGTGCCGGAGCTTATTGGCTATATTTCGCTCCCCATCGGTGTGGTGACTCTCGCCGAGCGCTGTGGTGCTGCTTGTTTCACCGAAGCCGGCTTCTTCGTCGTCGTGGATGAGGTCGCGGCGAGGCTCAAAGCCTTTGATCGGCTGCATTGCATCGGCCAGGAAATCCATGCGGGCGGGGTGCGCCTGATGGGCACCTCCGGCACGGTCACGACCCTTGCCGGCGTGGTCATGGCGCTGCCGCGCTATCGCCGCCCGCTGGTGGATGGCTCGACCCTTGATTGTGATGCCGCCGATGCCGCGCTCGGTGATCTTTTCGCCATGGGCCGGGCAGAATTGGCCGCCCATCCCTGTGTCGGGCCGGAACGCGTGGATTACGTGCTGCCGGGCTGCGCGATTTACGCCGGCATTCGGCGCATTTGGCCGACACGGAGCCTACGCGTCGCGGATCGCGGCCTCCGGGAGGGCATGTTGCTCAGGATGATGCGCGCGGATCGTGACGCGGCACGCCCCAGCTTGCCTCGGCGCCGGTAGAACCCAAAGCGTGGCCAAACCCAGCTCGCCCGGTTGCAGCCGAGGCCTGACCCAGCGGCTGCGCAGCGCCGAAAGCCGCAGCACCGCCAGCCAGAAATGGCTCAATCGCCAATTGAATGATCCCTATGTGCGCGCTGCCAAGGAACGCGGCCTGCGTTCCCGCGCGGCCTTCAAACTGTTGGAGATGCAGGAGAAGGTGAAGCTCTTGAAGCCTGGCGCGCGCGTCGTGGATTTGGGCGCGGCACCGGGCGGCTGGACCCAGGTGGCGGTGGAAGCGGTCGGGCCACGGGGCCAGGTGGTCGCTTTGGATATCCTGCCCATGGACCCGGTGCCGGGTGCCACCATTTTGCAAGGCGATTTCCAGGAGGAAGAGGCCGAGGCGCGCATCATAGCCTGCATGGGCGTCAAGGCCGATCTGGTGATGTCAGACATGGCCCCCAATACCACGGGCCATGCGGCGACCGATCATTTGCGCATCATGGCGCTGGCTGAATTGGCGCTTGATTTCGCGCTGAAGGTGCTGGCGCCAAATGGCGGTTTTGTTGCGAAAGTATTTCAAGGCGGGTCCGAGAAGGACATGCTGGCGACCTTGAAGCGCCATTTTGCCACCGTGCGCCATGTGAAGCCGCCGGCCAGCCGGAAGGAATCCGCCGAATTATATGTGGTGGCGAGCGGCTTTCGTGGCTGAGCAGGCGCCCGCGTGATTGCGCCGCATGAATTGAAGGACTAAGGAAAGTAGCCAAGGTAGCGCAACGCGAAAGCCCAACCATGGCCAATGATTCCCCCTCCCCTGCTTCCACGTCTTTTGGCGCGATGCCGATCATGGAGGCATACGCGTTTGACGATGTGCTGTTGGTGCCGGCCTATTCCACCGTGCTGCCGGCGCAGACGGGCACGCATACACGCCTCACCAAGGAAATCCGGCTGAACATTCCGCTGATGTCGGCGGCGATGGATACGGTGACAGAAGCGCTGATGGCGATTGCCATGGCGCAGGCCGGCGGCATTGGCGTGATCCACAAGAATTTCTCGCCGGAAGATCAGGCCGCGCAGGTGCGGCAGGTGAAGAAATTCGAATCCGGCATGGTGGTGAACCCACTCACGGTGCACCCGGACCAGACGCTCGCTGAAGTGCGCGCGCTGCAGGACCGGCATCGCATCAGCGGCATTCCGGTGGTGGAACGCGGCTCGGGCCGCCTGGTCGGCATTATCACCAATCGCGATGTGCGCTTCGCAACCGATCCCAATTTGCGCGTTTATGAGCTGATGACGCGTGAGAATTTGGTGACAGCCTCCCCCGATGTCACGCCGGATGAGGCGCGCACCCTCTTGCACAAGCATCGCATCGAAAAATTGCTGGTGGTGGATGAGGCGCAGCGTTGCGTGGGCCTGGTGACGGTGAAGGACATGGACAAGGCGCAGGCCAATCCCCATGCGTCCAAGGATGGCATGGGCCGGCTGCGCGCCGCGGCGGCGACGGGCGTTGGGGATGATGGCCTGCACCGCGCGGAATTGCTGGTGGCGGCGGGCGTTGATGTGGTTCTCGTCGATACCGCGCACGGCCATTCCGGTGGCGTGATGCAGGCGGTGGAACGGATCAAGTGCCTTTCCAATTCCGTGCAGGTGATCGCCGGCAATGTGGCAACTCCCGAGGGTGCTTTGGCCTTGATTGAAGCGGGCGCGGATGCGGTGAAGATCGGCATTGGTCCCGGTTCCATTTGCACCACGCGCATTGTGGCCGGTGTTGGCGTGCCGCAGCTAACCGCCATTCTGGAAAGCGCGGCGGCGGCGCGCGAAAAGGGCGTGCCGGTGATTGCCGATGGTGGCATTCGGTCTTCTGGCGATTTGGCCAAGGCGCTGGCGGCGGGGGCGGATTGCGCCATGATGGGCAGCATCTTCGCCGGCACGGATGAAGCACCTGGTGAGGTGTTTTTGTATCAGGGCCGATCCTACAAATCCTATCGTGGCATGGGATCGCTTGGCGCCATGGCGCGCGGTTCGGCGGATCGTTATTTCCAGGCGGAGGTGCAGGATTCACTCAAGCTGGTGCCGGAAGGAGTCGAAGGGCGCGTGGGCTATAAGGGCCCGGTCGGCGCGGTAATCCATCAAATGGTCGGCGGCTTGCGCTCTGCCATGGGCTATACGGGCTGCGCCACGATCGCCGAATTGCAGACCAAGGCGCGCTTTCGGCGCATCACAGGTGCTGGCTTGCGCGAAAGCCATGTGCATGATGTTGCGGTGACGCGTGAGGCGCCGAATTACCGCGTGGAAGGCTGATTCGGTTTTTTAATGTCGTAAGGCGCGACCAGCGCCCAGACGTGATCCGGGATCATATTGCGCAACTTGGCAGGTTCGGCCCGTTCAAGGTGCAAAACGCTTTCCACGGCCTTCATTTCAACCCGCGCGCGGGCGAATTCCAAGCCGCGCGGACCAATGTGCGGCATCAGCCAGCCGATGATCGGCCGCAGCCAATTCGGCATGCGGCGGAGTGGCAAGCCACCTGCGGCGCGGCGGGTGTTTTCCAGAAACCCCTTGACTGCGCTGGCGCGTTTGCCGGCGCTGCCGGGCGCGCTGGTGATGATTTCATCGCCGAGCAGGCGTAGCAATTCCTCGCCGCGCGCATTGCGCACCAAAAGCCATTGCTCCCCCTGCCCGCCCATATAACCCACCGTGATATCGGCCAGCACATTGGTGTAATCCACGCAGCTTCGGCAGGTGAGTGGGAAGAAATCCGAAGGGAGCTGGCTGATCGGCAATTGCAGAAACGGAATCTCGCGTGTGCTGCCATCGGCGAAGCGCAGCTCCACATGGTAATCGGCGCGGAATTCCAGATAGGTGATGGTCTCCGGCACATCGGACAAAAGTCCAAGGAAATGATGGAATTTTTCTGTGGTGGTATTGTCCGAGCACGGCGTGCCGATGACGTAAAGCGCCTCCAGTCCAAGCTGCGCTTCCAGCGCGCGCAAGGCATAGACCTGGCAGGGAATGCCAATGACGGCGATGCGCTTATGGCCAACGGCAGCAGCAGGTTCCAGCAAAGCGAGCAGCGGCGCATAGCCCATGCGCATGCCACGACAAGCCGCCATGGCTTGGGGCTTGGTCACCAGCACCGGCACGGGTTTCCATTTGTCGTCCGGGTCAGGCGCCATGGTCAGCACGGCGGTCACCGCACCCGCTTCCAACAGTTTTTCAGCAAGGCGCGTGGTGATGCCGGTCCATTGTGCGCCGGGCTGAGGCGGCTTCAGCGAGGCGCGGAGCATTTGGCGAAAGGGGCCGAAATGCAGCTCATCCGGGCGCTCCGGGTCACGCGCGCGGCCATGTACGGCGGCTTCCAGGCGCGGGTAATCCGGCTTGATGAATTGGCAGGCGGCGCCACAGGCTTTCGGGTCTTGCAAGCGTGAAACGCCGCAATCCGTGCACAAGCCGCGCGGGGCGGCATCGCGGAAGCCGGGGGCTGCGATGCCATCCCTCATCACAGCACCAAGGCCCCGATGATCGCACCCGCTCCCAGCACCCAAAGCGGGCTGAAATCCGTGCGCCAGACGAAGATGGAGGAAGCGACCGTCAGCGCAATCGTCACCCAGCTCTCGGCAGACCCCTGCGCCAGGATCAGGCCCGATGCAGCAATCAGCCCAACCGCGATCGGCACCAGCCCGCATTCTACAATACGCAGCCACGGGCGCCCCAGAAGCCTTGCGCGCAGACGCGAAAAACCAAAGGCCATCAGGCTGGTCGGCACCGTCATAGCGGCTGACGCCGTCAGCATCCCAAGAATGCCGCCGACATGCCAACCAAACAGCCCCACCACCAGCACATTCGGCCCCGGTGCTGCCTGGGCCAGCGCGAAGCGGCGCGCGAAATCTGCGTCGCTCATCCAGCCATGCACATCCACCACCAGGCGATGCATCTCCGGCAGCACAGCGATGCCACCGCCGACCGAGACCAGCGAAATGGCACCAAAGCCCAGCAGCAATTGCCAGAAGATGGTTGCTGTCATTTGCGACGCGCTCCGTACCAGGACGCCAGAATACCAAAGGGCGCGAGGCCCAGCACCACCATGGGCAAGGGCACGCGGAAGAAACCCGCCGCCGCCAGCGCGCAAAGCCCAACCGCGAGAAGTGCGAGGGTTGGCTTCAACTTCTGCGTCATCTTGACCGCCGTGCCGAGCACCATGCCCGCCGCTGCCGCCGCCACACCGGCCAGCACCGCCTTAACCAACGGCACTTCACCGTAGGAATCATATAGCACCGCAAGCCCCATCAGGATAATCAAAGGCCCGCCAAACATGGAACAGGAAGCAAGCAGGGCGCCGACCGCGCCATGAAACCGATCCCCCACCATGATCGCAGCATTGAGCGCATTGGGCCCCGGCAGCACCTGCCCCAGGCCAAGCGTTTCGGCATATTCCTGTTCCGTCAGCCAGCACTTTTCTTCGACCAGCACGCGCCGCGCCCAAGCATTGATGCCGCCAAAGCCGATCAGGCCAATCTTGCCATAGGTGAGGAAAAGATCAGTGCGGGTCGGCAGCCGGGGGGACGAATCATCCATGAGCGCAGAGGAACCCGCCGCGCCGCCGGGATCAATCCCCCAGGCGCGGAATCAGGCCGGCGCAGCGGTGGGCGGTACCCCAGCCTCGGCGATCGCTGCCTGCTGGCGTTCGGCAATTTTCGCCACATCGAAATCGGCGACCAACTCCTGGAATAATTCATGCCAATTAAGCTTGGCATTCAGGCGCAGAAACACCGCCCCAAGCCCGATTGCCGCACGGTCCATCAGCGGGAATTCGCGCGGAATGCGCACGCCGCCGGTGCGCTTCAGCCCGGCATGCACTTCCTCGGCAATGCGCCGGCCATATTGCGGGTCATCGCTTTCCTGAATTGGTCGCACCCGGTCATCCAAAAGCGGTTCATAGAGGAAGCGCGCCCAAAGGTTCAGTACCTCCATCGTCTCGCGTTTCAGCTCCTTGAAGCCCCAGATGCGATAAGCTTCCGCTGCCTTGTCGAAATCCCTATCGCGCATCGCTTCATAAAGCATTATCACGCCGCCGACGAAGCGCGGTTCAAAAATCCGCACCACGCCGAAATCGAGCAGATTGATCCCAAAGCCATCATTATCCGGCGCATCAGCGCGCACCTGATAATTGCCGAGATGCGGGTCGCCATGAATCACCCCATAGCGATAAAACGGCACATACCAGGCACGGAACAGGGCACGCGCATAGGCCGCGCGTTCTTCTTCCGGCGGGCCTTCATCAATCCGGCCTTGAATGGCTCGGCCATCCAGCCAGGACATGGTCAGCAGGCGCTTAGTGCAAAAGGCTTCCACCGGCACAGGCACGCGCACGCCAGGCACATCGCGCAGCATTATGCCGTATAGCCACTGCTGCGATGCTTCGCGCAGGTAATCCAGTTCCTCGCGCAAGCGTTCGGAAAGCTCGACATAGGCTTCCTCATTCTCAAGCGCGCTATCCATGCGCCGATAGAGGCTCATGGCAATCTTAAGTTGCCGAAGGTCAGCCTCCACTACGCTTGCCATATCGGGATATTGCAGCTTGCAGGCCACGCGCCGACCATCGGGCAGTACGGCGCGATGCACTTGGCCAAGCGACGCCGCCGCGGCGGCTTCACGCTCAAAAGATTTGAATTTGCTTTCCCAGGCCGGACCCAATTCGCTCATCATGCGCCGGCGCACAAAGGGCCAGCCCATCGGCGGCGCATTCGCTTGAAGGGTCGCCAATTCCTTGGCGATTTCGGGCGGCAGCGCATCCGGCACGGTGGAGAGGAATTGCGCGATCTTCATCATGGGCCCCTTAAGGGAACCCAGCACGGCCTTCAGATCTTCGGCATGTTTTTCGTCGGATTTCAGGCCGAATAACTTATGCCCAGCAACACGCGCTGCCATGCCTGTGACAGCACCGGAAGTGCGCACCATGCGGCGCACCTCGCCAAAAATTGAGTGGGCTTCGCGATCTTCAGCCATCCGCGCGCTCAATCTCATCAATGAAGCCGGCAATCACATCAAGCCCGCGCATCCAAAACGCCGGGTCTGAGGCATTAAGGCCAAAGGGCGCCAGCAATTCCTTATGCCGCAACGTGCCGCCGGCGCGCAGCATGTTGATATACTTCGCCTCAAAATCTGCGACACCACCATCGCGATAAACGGCATACAGCGCATTCACCAGGCAATCGCCAAAGGCATAAGCATAGACATAAAACGGCGTGTGGATGAAATGCGGGATATAGGACCAATAGACATGGTAATCCGGCGAAAATTCAAAGGCCGGCCCCAGGCTTTCGGTCTGCACCTGTATCCAAAGCGCGCCTATCTCTTCCGATGACAGCTCGCCCTTGGCGCGCGCGTCATGCAGCAGGGTTTCAAACCGGTAGAAGGCGATCTGGCGCACCACCGTATTCAGCATATCCTCAACCTTGGCGGAGAGCAGTCCGCGGCGCCTGCGCGGATCGGCTTCCGCATCCAAGACCGCGCGGAAGGTCATCATCTCACCGAAAACCGAGGCGGTTTCAGCCAAGGTCAGCGGTGTTGAGGACATCAGATAGCCCTGCTGACCCGCCAGCACTTGATGCACGCCATGGCCCAATTCATGCGCGAGCGTCATCACATCCCGCGCCTTGCCGTGATAATTCACGAGCAGATACGGATGCGCTGAAGGCACGGTCGGATGCGCGAAGGCGCCCGATGCCTTGCCGGGGCGGAGTGCAGCGTCAATCCAGGGTTTGTCAAAGAATTGCCGGCCAATCTCGGCCAGGCGTGGGCTGAAGGCGCCATAGGCATCCAGCACCTGCGACACAGCCTTGGGCCAGGGGATCAGGCTGTCATCCTGATCGGGCAGCGGCGCGTTGCGATCCCAGTGCTGCAATTTGGGCCGGCCCAGCCATTTCGCCTTCATGGCGTAGTAGCGATGCGAAAGCCGGGGGAAGCTGGCGTTGACAGCGGAAACCAAGGCCTCCACCACCTCATCTTCCACCATATTCGCGCGGTTGCGCGCGGAGGCAGGCCGGGGGTAGCGCCGCCACTTGTCAATGATTTCCTTGTCTTTCGCGAGCGTATTCGTGATCAGTGTGAATAGCCGCCCCTTTTTCGCGAAGGCGGCCGAGACCCCCTTGGCGGCGGCTTCGCGCACCGCGCGATCACCATCGGAAAGCTTGTTTAGCGCGTCTGAGACGGTCAGGCTTTGCGTGCCGGATGGCAGCGGGACAGCAACCTTCATGGTGGCGATGGTCTCGTCAAACAGCCGGTTCCAGGCGGCCCGGCCCGTCACTTCCTTCTCGTGCAGCAGTTTTTCCACCTCATCGGAAAGCTGATGCGGGCGGAAGACGCGCAAATCGCGCAGCCAGGGGCGGAAGCGCGCCAGCGCGGCAGAATCGGCGCATTTGCGATCCAGAACCGTGTCTTCAAGCCGGTTCAATTCCAGCGTGAAAAAGATCAGGTGGCTGCTGATCGTGGTCGCGCGTTCCTGCATGGTTTGATAAAAGCGCCCATTGGCCGGGTCTTCCGCATCGCCGCTGAAGACCAGCTGCGCATAGGACATGACGCGGCCCAGCACCTCTTCAATCGCTTCATACTCGGCAATCGCCGCCGCGAGATCATTGCCGGAAATCGCGCCAAGCCTGCAGGCCAATTTGGCGGAAAAGGCCCGCGCATCGGCCTCGGCACGGTCAAGATCACGTGCGAGGGCTGGGTCATCCGGCGCCTTATACAGGTCCGAAAGGTCCCAAACGGGCAGGTTGGCAGCGGCGGCTCCGCCATCAAGCGGGGCGCGGAGCGGGTCAGGGGAGGTGTTTCTGGTCACCTTTCTCATATAGACCGAAGCGGCGCGCGGCCAAGCGCCAAAACATAACCGGGAGGAAGGGAATGCCTTATACGGACCACGGATGGACCAATTTACCAGCCATAATGCTGGCGCGGGCGCGGGAATGGCCAGCGAAGCCGCTGTTTCGCTTCTGGCGTGGCAAGGCGTGGCAGAACCTCACTTGGGCGGAATTCGCGGACCAGGTTGCAGCGCTGGCGGCGTTTTTGCGCAGCCATGGCATCGCGCCGGGGGATCGGGTGCTGCTGGTATCCGAAAACCGCCCTGAATTTCCCATTGCCGATACCGCGATCATGGCCATCGGCGCCATTACCGTGCCGACCTATGTCACCAACCTGCCGAGCGACCACGCCCATATCCTGCGCGATTCGGGGGCGCGGTTTGCGATAGTCTCCACCACAGCCCTGGCGGAGCGCGTGCTGGAAGGTGCGGCCCTGGCGCATGGCCTGGATGGCTTGCTTTGCTGTGAGGCCCCGCCCGAAGCGCCGGGGCTCGTGCGCCATCTCTGGGCTGATGCGCTCGCCACCCCCGCTGATCCCTTGGCGCTGGAAGCGGAGACGCATCACATTGCGTCCGAAGCGCTGGCCTGCCTGATCTATACCTCCGGCACTGGCGGTGCGCCGAAGGGGGTGATGCTGCCGCATCGCGCCTTGCTCGCCAATCGGCGGGGTGTTTTGCCGCTGGCGGAAAAGCTGGAGTTGGATGGCAAGCCCTATCTCTCCTTCCTGCCGCTGTCGCATAGCTATGAACATACGGTGGGCGGTTTTCTGCTGCCATCCTATGGCATGGAGGTGGTTTATTCGCGCGGCGCAGATCGCCTGGTGCAGGAAATGGCGGAAATACGCCCTGCGATTATGACCGCGGTGCCGCGGCTATTCGAAGTGCTGCGTTCGCGCCTGTTGGCGGCGCTGGAGAAAGAAAAACCCATCAAGCGCAAGCTGTTCGACCGGGCCTTGCTGCGCGGTCAGCAGCGCCTGGCGGGCGCCTCTCTAGGTGTGATTGGCAGCATTGAAGACGCGCTTTTGGAGAAACTGGTGCGGAAGAAAGTGCGCGCACGTTTCGGTGGCGCCTTGCGCGCGCTGGTTTCCGGCGGCGCGCGGCTTGACCCTGACCTGGCGGCGTTTTTCATCGCGCTTGGATTGCCCGTGCTGCAAGGCTATGGCCAGTCCGAAGCTGGCCCGGTGGTGAGTGTGAACCTGCCCTGGGCCAATCGGCATGACAGTGTCGGCATGCCTTTGGGAGGCGTTGAATGCCGCATCGCTGCCGATGGTGAAATCCTGATCCAGGGTGATCTGGTGATGACCGGCTATTGGGGCAAAGCGGAAGCAACCGCATCCACCTTGAAGACCGAAGGCGATGACCCGCGCCCTTGGCTGCATACCGGTGACATCGGTGACATGTGCGATGGATTTTTGTATATCACCGATCGCAAGCGCGATTTCATCAAGCTTTTGGGCGGCGACATGATCAGCCCGGCCAAGATCGAAAGCCTGTTGATGGCCGAACCCGAAATCCAGCAGGCGCTTGTCGCCGGTGAGGGCAAGCCCGGCCTGGTCGCGCTGATTGTCCCGGCTGAGGGTCAGGAAGCAGGCATCGCCACCGCCGTGGCGCGGGTGAATGGAAGGCTCGCTGTGATTGAACGCATGCGCCGCCATGCAGTGACGACACCCTTCACCATTGAAAATGGCTTGCTGACGCCGACCATGAAGCTGAAGCGCCGCGCCGCGATTGAACAGCGCGCGGCGGAGATTGAACGGCTTTGGGAATAGCAAAGGCAAGGTTCCAGTTGCGCGGAAAAGTGATTAGCGTTTCCTGAAACACAAGGAGGAGCGACCCATGATCAGCTCACGGCGTTACGCATTCACCGTGGGCGGAGCACTTGCGGCCCTGCCTTTCACCGCATCGGCGCAAACCTTGTCCGGCGTCAGCGCCTATGGGACCAGATTGGCGATTTGAGTAACGGAGGATTTCTGGCTCATCGTAACCCCAAGGAGAGTGAAGATGAGCCAGAAATTCGCTGGCCGGCCCACGCGGGTACCAGCCAAAAAGCTAGTCCGCGATATTCGCCGAGCCACGCGCAAGCACCATTCCGCCGAGGACAAGATCCGCATCGTCCTGGAAGGGCTTCGCGGCGAGGAAAGCATCGCCGCCCTATGCCGCCGCGAAGCCCTTCCAGGACGATGCGAGCGGACTGGCCCCAGCACGGCTTCAAAGGCGTCAACCATCACCTCGGGGCTCCGCTCAGCGGCGGCTGGCAGTGGCGCGGCAAGCACCGCGGCAAGCGCAAGGCCCACGACAAACTGGCGCCAGGCAGGCAAAGTGGGTAGCGGCATGGTTCTCTCCCCGGATTAAAGTGTTGGCTTTCGCCCTGTTCTCAGTGTTTCTGGGGGTCCATCCGAAATTCCGGCAACAGCGAAGAAGAAACTTCCGAACAGTTTTAACTACACGGAGCATCTGCGCGCCGATACCCTGCGGCAGTGTCTTGGTGCGCGATGCTTTCGGAATGCCGCGCCCGCTGTCCCGGACGAGGTTCATGATCAGAAATGGCTGCCGCCCGCGACTGCGCTGAAACTTTCCAGGAGCTTGGCATTTCAACTTTCGCGGCGCCGCCCGTCACACACCGCTTGCCCCAGCGATGGGCCGAGCGCTAGCGTTCCAGTATGCGCCAAACCTTGGCGTAGGCAGAAATCATTCAGGAATCAGCTCATGCGTCACATCGCTGCCCGAAGGCTCGGCACCACAGCGCTCGAGGTCTCAGTGCTCGGCTTTGGTGCCGCGCCCATTGGTGGCTTTCGCGCCACCATCGCCGAAGCCGAAGCGCAAGCGCTGCTTGAAGCTGCCTGGCAGGGTGGCGTGCGCTTCTTCGATACCTCGCCCTTTTACGGCTATGGCAGGAGCGAATTGCGGCTTGGGCATTTCCTTAGGCAAAGCGCACGAGAGGAATTTGTCATCTCCACCAAGATCGGCCGTGTTATGCATGCGCGGCAGCCGCAGGAACAGGTGCCCGCCAATTTGCGCAGTAATGGTCTGCCGGGATTCATTCCAGTATTCGACTATAGCTATGATGGCGTCATGCGTTCGCTTGAACAATCATGCTTGCGCCTTGGGATTTCGCGCCTGGATATCCTGCTTGTCCATGACATAGATTTCTGGACCATCCAGGATCGGGCACTGCTTGATCAGCGTTTTCGCATTCTGATGGATAGCGGCTATCGCGCGCTTGATGAATTGCGCTCGGCCGGGGTGATCGGCGCCATTGGCTGTGGCCTCAATGAAGCGGATATGTGTTTGCGTTTCGCGAGAGCGGGGGATTTCGATTGCATGCTGCTTGCCGGGCGCTATACCTTGCTTGAACAGGGCGCGCTGGATGAATTCATGCCCTATGCAGAGGTGCATGACATCAGCGTTATCATCGGCGGTCCGTATAACTCGGGTATTCTGGCAGGAAATGTGCCTGATCGTGCGACGCATGACTATAAGGCAGCGCCGCGGCACCTGATTGAAAAGGCGCGCCGCATTGCGGCGGTGTGCCAGCGCAACAAAGTGCCATTGGCTGCGGCGGCGCTGCAGTTCCCCCTCGCGCATCCTGCGGTGGCATCGGTTATTCCTGGCGCCCTATCGGCTGAGGAGGTGCGTCAGAATATTGGCTATCTGCATCATGAAATTCCAGCGAAACTTTGGCAGGAATTGAAAGCCGATGGCTTGCTGGCTGAAGCGGTGCCGGTTCCGTCTTAGGTCCTAATTTCGTTCTGTTGGATCAATATCACGACTCGCCAGCACCGGCGCGGCCAAAACCCCATCCCGCACCGCGCGCAGCGCCGGCCTGTCGCCCGCGCCAAAGCCACGCCGCGCCGCATCGGCAAGCGCCAAGCGCCGCAGCGCAGCATCGCTCAGCGCTGGGCAATCAACCAGCAGCGCCGCCGCGTCCTCAAGCTTCGCCGAGCAATGCATCACCAGATCGCAGCCCGCAGAAAGCGCCGCACCGGCCAGGTCATTCGCCATGCCGGCAAGTGCGCCCATCGCCAGATCATCCGTGATCAGCAGGCCATCAAAGCCAATCTCGCCCCGGATCACGCGTTCAACTACGGTCGGGGAAAGCGTCGCTGGCAGGCGCGCGTCCCAGGCCTCATACAGCACATGCGCTGTCATGGCCCAGGCGCCGCTGCCGGCCAATGCGCGAAACGGCGCGATATCCTGGGCCAATTCGGCAATGCCCGCGCCAACGTGCGGTAATTCATGATGACTATCCGCCATCGCGCGCCCATGCCCTGGGATATGCTTGATCACGGGAATGCAGCCAGCCGCTTGCAGCCCGGCGATGCAGGCCACGCCAAGCCGCGCAATCTCCTCAGGTTCCGCACTGAAGGCGCGATCACCAATCACCTGATGCGCGCCCGGCAGGCGCAAATCCAGAACGGGCGCGCAGACAACATCCAAGCCAACCGCGCGGCACATCGCCCCCATCAAATAGGCATTGGCGCGCTCCGCGAGTTCTGGCTCACCTTCAAACCGTGCGGCGGCGGGAAATGCCTCCCATTGCGGCGGCTTCAACCGCGCCACGCGCCCGCCTTCCTGGTCGATCAGGATTGGCGCGGCAGCGCCCAGGACATCGCGAATATCATTGGTGAGTGCCCGTAATTGCACTGGGTTATGGATATTGCGCGCGAACAAAATGGCGCCAAGCGGGGGAAAGCGTCGCCATAGCGCCGCTTCCGCCGAAGTCAGCCGAGGCCCCGCAAGGCCAAGTATCGCGGCCCGTGAAGGCGCCATCTACGCCTATCCGCCGATCACCATGCAGGGGATGCTGCGCGTCTTCATTTCCTCGCAAAAGGCGCGCGCGGTTGCGGCATCGGCAAAGCCACCGGTGCGGATGCGATACATCGTCGTCTGGCCTTCGCGATCAAGCGGTGTCAGGCTCGCCCGCCGATTGCCGAGGAACTCGGGCGCGCGCCGTTTCAAGCGTTCCCATTCGCCGCGTGCGGCGGCTTCACTCGGCAGCGCCCCCAATTGCACCCGCGCGCGACCATCGGCCACCGGGGCAAATCGCTCTGCATTTGCAGGCAAAGGCGCAGGCAGGCTTGGCGCGGTCAGTGCCGAAGTTGTGGCCGGCGGCGCGGGTGTGGTTAGCGTTGCAGGCGCGGCAGCCTGCGGGGCGTGGCGCGCAGCCGCTGGGGGTGCGGCCGGCTGCGCTGGCGCAGGGGCTGCCGCCGGCGGCGCGCTACGTGCCGCTTCCTGCGCCGCACGTTCGGCCAATTGTGCGCGTAGCTGATCCACACGTGGCTTCTCGGCTTCCGGCGCCAACCCGCCTTGCGTGGCCGGACGCGCGCCGCGATTGCGGTCAAAAATCAGCTCATCCTGATTGGGCACACGCAAGCCCCCGGGATTGTCGGGCCGCACTTTTATCGGGCGCGCATCTGCCTCGATCAACGGCGCATTGCGCGATGACCCGCGCGAAAAGCCCCAGACCAGCGATGCAACAACTGCCCCCACCGCCAGCACAAAGCCCGCGATGATGATAATCCGCCAAGGAGGCCCCCCAGCCCCCTTGCGACCCAGCCTGTAGGCTGGAACTGGAACTTCCCTCACGCCTATCCCCCGATCGGCACTGGAATAGTGTCAGCGCATTTCCTCGACCGGCGTCACCCCCATGACGCCAAGGCCGGAACGAATAACGCTTGCCGTCGCTGCCACCAGCGCCAGCCTGGCGGCTGTGGCGGCGGGCTCATCCTCACGGATGAAGCGAAGCGTCGAATCGTTACGACCGCTATTCCACAATACATGAAAATCGGCGGCCAAGTCATGGAGAAAATACGCTACCCGGTGCGGCTCCCGCGCTAAAGCGGCGGATTCAACGACCCGCGGCCAGGAAATCACGCGCCGGATCAGGTCCAATTCTGCCTTGTCGCGCAAATGTTCAAGCGGTGCGGCGGCGAGTTTCGGGACATCAGGGTCACCCGCCTGGCGAAGTACGGACCGGCAGCGCGCATGGGCGTATTGCACGTAAAACACTGGGTTTTCGCGAGTTTGTTCGACAACCTTGTCCAGGTCGAATTCCATCTGCGCGTCGGATTTGCGCGTCAGCATGGTAAAGCGCACCGCATCGCGGCCCACTTCCTCAATCAGATCGCGGAGCGTCACATAGGTCCCAGCGCGCTTGGACATGCGCACGAGCTCACCCGCCTTGATCACATGCACAATCTGGCAAAGCACCACTTCCAAAGGCACGCGGCCATCGGACAGCGCCTTCACGGCAGCACCCATGCGGGAGACATAGCCGCCATGATCCGCGCCCCAGACATCAATCAGCAAATCATAGCCACGCGTGAGCTTATCCGTATGGCACGCGATATCATTGGCAAAATAGGTGTAGGAGCCATCGGATTTCTTGAGTGGCCGATCAACATCATCGCCAAATTGCGTCGAACGGAACAACAATTGCGGGCGCGGCTCCCAATCATCCGGCGTCTTGCCCTTGGGCGGTTCAAGCACGCCTTCATAGAGCAAACCCTTGCCTTCAAGGGCGGCAATCGCGGCGTCGGTCGCATTCGCTTCCACCAGCGCGCGTTCGGACAAGAACACTTCCTGATTGACGCCGAGTAGCGCCAAATCCTCACGGATCGCGATCATCATCATCGCCACCGCCCGCTCCCGCGCGAGATCAAGCCAGGCGAGATCCACGAACCAGCCATGTGCCAGCGCGCTCGCCACACCGGCAGCGGCCTGGTCCGCACTTGGTGCGCCTTCAATCCGCTGCGGCGCCATGGAAGCGCCATGATGCTCGGCCAAGGCCTCACCCACCGCGCCCAGGTAATCGCCGCGATATTGCAGCGTCACGCCAAAGCGGTGTTCGACCTGTTCTGCAGTCCACCCCTCAAGATTTGGCTCGATCACGCGCAAATAGCGCCAATAGGCAGCCCAGCCGAGTGCGGCGACCTGCGCCCCCGCATCATTGACGTAGTATTCCTTGGTGACGGAAAACCCCGCCTTGGCGAGAAGATTGGCGAGCGCGTCGCCCACCACCGCACCACGGCAATGCCCGACATGCATCGGCCCCGTTGGATTGGCCGAGACATATTCGACATTGACGCGCCGCCCTGCGCCAATCGTGCTATCACCATAGCCAAGCCCGGCGGCCAGCACGGTCTTGATTTGCCCGGCCATATAGCTTTCGCGCAAACGCAAATTGACAAAGCCAGGCCCCGCCGCTTCGGCTTTTTCCACCATGGGCAAGGCGCCAAGCTTTTCCACGAGCGCGACAGCAATCTTGGCCGGCGGCAGGCGCGCGGGCTTGGCGATCACCAAGGCGGCATTGGTCGCCATATCGCCATGCGCCGCATCGCGCGGCGGTTCCACCTGCACGCGCGCCAGAATATCTGCCGGCAGATCGGGATAGAGTTCCACCAGCGCCGCACGCAGCTGTTCCGCCATGGCGGTGAAAACATTTTCGGTCATGCAATTCTCAGCCTGAAATATCGGGGTCGGTCATGCGCCGGTGTTCCTCCAGCGCAAATCGGTCTGTCATGCCGGCGATATAATCGCAAACCGCCAGCGCGGCCTCAGCGGACCCAGCCTCCCCGGCGCGGGCGCGCCAGAGCGGCGGCAGCATGGCCGGCCCGCCATGCAGCAGGCTGAAAAGCACCTGCACCACGCGCTTGGATTTCGCCATGGTGCGATTGACACGCCAATGCCGATACATGCGCTGGAACAGGAATTCCCGGATGGAGAGGTTGGCGCGCGCCATCTCTTCAGAAAACACCACCATAGGCCGATCCGCCGCGCGAATATCGGCAACCATTGCTGGTTTCAGCACGGAAAGGCGCCGCGTCGCCTCTACGGCTACATCGCCCACCATGCTGCTAATTACGCGCCGGATCATCTCGGGTGCGAGGCGCTCCAATGGCGCATCGGGCGCTGCTGCGCGCGCCGCCGCCAGCGCTTCACCAATCACCGGCAAGGCGCCGACTTCTTCCAGGGTGAACAGGCCAGCGCGCAACCCATCATCCAGATCGTGGTTGTTATAGGCGATATCATCGGCGATGGCGGCGATTTGCGCCTCGGCCGAGGAATAGCTGGTAAGATCAAGCGCATGGCGCGCATCATATTCTGCGATGTAGGGCGATGGCCTCCGCAAGGGGCCATTATGCTTGGCAATTCCTTCCAGCGTTTCCCAGGTCAGGTTTAGCCCATCAAAGCCGGCGTAACGCGCTTCCAGGTGCGTGACAACGCGCAAGGACTGCCCATTATGGTCAAACCCGCCATAGGGTTTCATCGCCGCATTCAGCGCATCTTCCCCGGCATGGCCAAAGGGCGGGTGCCCCAGGTCATGCGCCAGCGCCAAGGCCTCGGCCAAATCCTCGTCCAGTCGCAAGAGCCGAGCGATGGACCGCGCAATTTGCGCGACCTCGACGGAATGGGTCAGGCGTGTGCGGAAATGATCACCCTCATGGTAGACAAACACCTGTGTCTTGTATTGCAGTCGCCTGAAGGCCGTCGCGTGGATGATCCGGTCCCGGTCCCGCTGAAAGGGCGACCGCGCATCACCGCCCGCCTCAGGGTAAAGCCGCCCCCGAGAGCTCTCCGGCAGCACCGCGTAGGGGGCAAGGTTCATGCTGCCCGCTGCCCTTTGGGCTTAATGATCGCGGCTTTGGCCTGGGCTTGCATCGAAATCGTGGTTTTCCGTGAAAAATGCCTCTCTGATCGCTGTAACACCCGCCATGCACCCCCCGCAATCTTTGGTGATTGGAAGCGGCGCGCAAAATGCCTATGTTACGCTTCAAGGAGCCCAAACCATGCCGGATGGCATTACGAACCCCGCACCGTTTCGCGTCACCTCCCGAGCCGCCGCTCAGGTGGCCGATATCGCCGCGCGTGAAGGCCGCCCGGATGCGGGGCTTAGGCTCGCCGTGGAAGCGGGCGGCTGTTCCGGATTTCAGTACAAATTCGGACTGGAAGACGCCCCCGCCCCTGATGATCTGGTGATTGGCGAAGGCCAGGGCCGGGTTTTCATTGACCCTGTTTCGCTCGACCTGCTGGCCGGGGCCGAGCTCGATTGGGCGGAAGCGCTGATCGGCGCGCATTTCGCCATCAATAACCCGCAGGCGAGTTCCGGCTGCGGCTGCGGTTCTTCCTTCGCAATCGGCTGATCCCCCTGCTCAGCCTCTGCACCTTCAACGTCAATTCCATTCGCGCGCGCGCGGGCCATCTCGCGCGCTTTCTGGAACGGCAAAAGCCCGATCTGGTGTTCCTGCAGGAAACCCGCTGCACGGCGGAACAGGTGCCGGCGATGGAATTCGCGGGGCTTGGCTATAAGACCCATGCGGTGGGCCAGGCGGGCGGGCGGAATGGCGTTGCCGTTCTTTCCCGCATTCCGTTTGAGGTTCTGGCCGAAGCCCTGCCCGGCAATGCCGAAGATACCCAGGCGCGCTATATTGAAGTGGCGGCGGCGGGGCTGCGCGCGGCGGGGATTTACCTGCCCAATGGAAATTCCGGCGGCGATGCCGGCTTTGCCTATAAGCTCGCCTGGATGGATCGGCTGCGGAGCCTGGTGCAGGACCGGCTTGATGCCTTCCAGCCCTTTGCGGTGCTGGGCGATTATAATGTCTGCCCGACCGAGGCCGACCTTGCCCATGGCGCACTGCCGGCGACCGATGCGCTGGTCCATCCCGAAAGCCGCGCCAGGTTCCGCGCGCTACTGCATCTGGGCATGACGGATGCGCTGCGCGCGCTGCATCCCAGCGAAACGCTCTACACCTATTGGGATTACGGCCCTGCCTTTGAGGCCAATCGCGGGCTGCGAATTGACCATGCGCTGCTCAGCCCCGAATTGGCCGAACATCTCGAAGCCTGCGAGGTTGATACCGCCCCGCGTGCCGAGGCGCAGCCTTCAGACCATACGCCATTGACCCTGACCTTGCGGGACATTCACGACTAAGGTTGCTTGAGATACCCCAAGACTGCAAACATCACGCGGCGTTCCAGCGCAGCCGCATTGGTTTCGCCCGCAAAACTGGCGCCATCCACGATACCCTTGACGATGGACAAAACATCCAACGCCGTGGCCGGCGTGACGGGGCGCGCGATACCTTCCTCGTGCTCATTTAACAATTGCATGATCAAGCGCAATATCCGTTCCTCCGCTGCCTTCAGGTAAGCATCTGCGGGGAAGGTAGCTTCAAGATTATCCAGAATGCGCCCAAGTTGCGGCCGCGCCATCTGCTGCGCGACACCGGCCTTTACCAGAGGTTTCAGACAATCTTCTAAGGACTGTCCCGCGGTCTCTGCCAGCAGCTTTCCCAGCATGTCGCCAAGCCCAGTCTCTGCTTGCCTAATCAGCTCGGCGAAGATCGCTGCCTTGTCCGGGAAGTATTGGTAAAGCGACCCGACACTCACACCGGCGCGCGCGGCGATGGCATTGATATTCGCTGCCTCCAGCCCCTCTGCCTTCCAAAATGCGAGCAGTCGCCCTCAGAATGGCGCCGAAGGTTCCCTTGGAACGGCTCTGCAGCGGCTGTTTTCTTGGCTTTGCGGTTTATGATCTCATCATACGTGGATGCGAGTTGTGAAAAATTTTTAATACCCTAACTATGACGATAACCGAGAATTGGCACAAAAAATCAATGAACAGCCTTGAGGATCCACGCATCGCCAATACCATTAAAACATTGCACCACCGTGCCGGCCAGGACCGGGTTGTGTTTGCCCGCGCACTGCCTGGCGTGATCGGGGGCGTGTGGCGCGGCAAGGGCTTCATGGAAGCGGTCAAACCCTATCTGAAGAACGCCTATATTCTGATTGATAAGGCACAGGGCCGCGTATTGTATCAAACCGCGCGCACGCGCGGTGCTCAGCGCATCGTGGAATTCGGCGCATCTTTCGGTATTTCGGCCATGTATCTGGCGGCTGCAATCCGCGACAATGGTGGTGGGAAGGTCCTCACCACCGAAATGGAACCAAACAAGATCGCCAGCGCCAGGGCCAATTGGGCGGAAGCCGGCTTCGACCGAGAGAGCGAATTGCGCGAGGGCGATGCGCTGCACACATTACGCGATATCAAGGAACCGATAGACCTGGTTTTTCTTGATGGCTGGAAAGAAGCCAACCTGCTGATATTGCGCTTGCGTGAACCAGCACTGACGCCAGGCGCAAGCATTTTATGCGATGATATCAAGCCCTTTTGCAAAACGCTCAAAACCTACCTTGATCATGTAAGGGGAACTCCGCGGCGCTTCGTATCCGAGGAATTGCCTTTGGGCGATGGGCTCGAATTCTCGGTGTTCGTATGAGCATTGAGGTGGAATCATCATCGACGCGCCAACCGGGCCAGAATGGCGCCGCTATCAGGGTCACGCGCATCCGGCGTTGGGCGGGCGTCTTCCTCGCCATCGGGCTCGTGGTCATGGTGGTTTCAGGGCTCGGCCTTTTCGCTTGGCACGACGTACCGCAGGAGGAGGCCACGACCGGCGGCTTCCTTGGCATTGATTATAAGGTCTGGAGCCACCTGCACCTTGTCTCCTCAATCCTTTTCACGGCTGCTGCCGCGTCCCATCTCCGCATGAATTGGAGCCCTCTGCTGCGCCATTTCGGCGCGCTTCCTCGAGGCATCAGGGCCAGATGAACGGGTCGCGCGGCCCGTCTGCCAAGGCGTGGTCACCAGATCATACACCGCTGATCGTAACCTTGCGGGACACCTGAAACCTAGCGCAGCATCCTCCCCGGCCCGGCCTGCGCCACCACCATCGGCCGGCTCACGGCATGGATCGGCGCAGAACGATAAGCATTCAGCCCACGCCTTGGTGAGCCCCCCACTGCCAAGCCGCCACCCCGCCACCGGCAAGCGGGATGATTTGCGCGCGTTCCGCCCGGTTGCTGAGCGAAATCCCGGCGGCACTCGCCAGTGCCACATCGCCCAAGCCGGCACGCAATCGCGCCAGCACCAGCGCCTCGGCCGAGCTATCGCCGGCATTGCGTGCTTCCTGTTCCCAGGCAGCCAGCACCTTTTCCCCGTAAGGCCCCGCCCTTTCGGGCGTTTGCGAATGGTGATGCCCCGCCGCCTGGCGCCAATCCGCCCGCCCGCCATTCAAGTCGGTCAGGAAGCGCGCCGCATAGCGCGCATCGGTCGAAGGGTCGAAAGCCTGTTCAAGCGAGGCAAAGGCATTGGGGTGATGGTGCAAATTCACCTGCATGCAGCCGACATCAATGATGCGCACACCGCGCGCCTGCCATTGCCGCACATGGGCAATGGCTGCCTTTCGCGTTGGGAAATATTAGCCCTCCCCCCTCCGCATTGATGGGCCAGGGCCAGGGGGCCAAATGGCCGGTATCGGGGTTGTGCCGGCCGGATTCAACCCGGCCAATGGCCTGGAGCAAGGCGCGCGGCAGATTGGCGCTGCGATTGGCCTCAGAAATCGCGGTGCGGCACAAATGCCCTTCGCTGAAGCCCCTGGCGGGCATCAATTGCGCCGTGGCCGTCAGCGGCCAAAGCGCCAAAGGGAGCAGCACAGCGCCAAGCAGCGCCAGATCGCGCGAAAGGTTCGGCAGGAAGGCGCGGACCAGCAGCACGGGTCGTCCTGGGCAAGCCGCGTGCCAGATTTACCATCGGCAGCCAGCGACCAGACAAGAAACCTTTGGTTGATATTGCAAAAACCCACTTTGCTGCACTGCAAAAAATATCTTGCAATGCGGGAGGGTGGTTCCCATATTTGCCTCGTACAGAGGTTTCTACTGTACATTCTTGGACGTTTCCTCCCTAAACTTGGCGGCGCTCTCGGGCGTCGCCCTTTTTTTCTCTGCTTATTGGCCTGGGGAGAGGAAGTCCCAATCCACCCGCGTCAGACTTTCAATCAGGCTGGTCATATCGCGCCGGAGCGGTCCAAAGCCTGGCAGGCGTTCAATCCGGGTTTCATCCATATACAATGTCCGCGCCACCTCAATTTGCAGCGCATGAGTCGCCTCGCGGGGGCGTCCATAGTAGCGGGTGACGAAGCCCCCGGCATAGGGGTCATTACGCCGGACCTTATACCCAAGACCCATCAGGGTTTCTTCCACCAGCCTTGCTGCACGCGGCGTACATGCTGTGCCATGGGCGTCGCCCAACACAAAATGTGGGGGGTTCGCGAGATGCGCCGGATGACCCGGCATAGAATGGCAATCAATCAGCAGACAAAAGCCGAACCGCGCGCGGGTTTCGGCCAGCAGCGCTGCCAGGGCCGCGTGATAGGGTTCCCAACAAGCGCGAATGCGCGCCTCGGCCTCGGCAAAGCTTAGTTTGCGGCGGTAGATTTGCTCACCCCCGGTGACGATCCGCGCGAGCGTGCCAAGCCCGGCGCCCACCCTGGGGCTCGCGCTATTGACCCAGGGCGGCAGGGGTTCGGTGAACATGGCCGGGTCCAATTCCCAGGCCTCCCGGTTCACATCGCACCAAACGCGCGCGAAGGAAGCCGCGATCAGCGGCGCGCCATGGGCAGGGGCGGCGGCAAAGAGTTCATCAACGAAGGAATCCTCACTCCGGCGGAGCGCGAGCGAATCCATCCGTGTATCCAAAAGCAGTTGGTCCGGATATCGCTGGCCCGAATGCGGGGATGCGAAGACCAGGGGGATGGTCTGCCGTTCCGGCCGCTTGATGAGGAAAGGTTCCACCGGGACCGACTCTTGGGCGGCGCAAATGGGGGAATTCATGAAACAAGTCTCAAAACCACGCCGCGTCCCTTCCGTCGCTCTGGCCTTTCGGCAATAAGGCCATACTATGTTAGCGGGAATTAGGCTTTAGGGGCTATACGATCTGTCATGGCGCGCGAGGGAAGAGGCTCGCAGAGTGGCGGTGAACCGATCATCGTCAAAAGGAAAGACGGGGGCGGGCACGCGCATCACGGCGGCGCCTGAAAGGCGGCCTATGCCGATTTTGTGACGGCGATGATGGCCTTCTTCCTGCTGATGTGGCTGATCCATGCAACAACGGAAGAACAGCGCCGCGGCATCGCCGATGACTTTAACCCGACCAATGTAATGTCCCGCGCCGAATCTGGCACCGGACGGCCTTTTGGCGGCCAGACTCTCAATGACCAGGTGCCGCTCGTGTCCACCACCGGCACCATCGAAGTGCAACCAGGCAAGCGGCCCGTTGTGATGGATATTGAAGAAGATGATAGCCGCACGCCAGCCGAACCTGTGCCGCGGCGCGAAGACCCTATTGGTCAGGAAGATGCAAAACTGCGCGCCTTACAATCCGCTCGCCCCCCGGTGCGCTGGCGGGGCCCGCACAACCGCGCGGCGGACCCGCCGCAGAACCTTCCCCTGAACAGCGGCCGGAAAATGCCGGCGAAGTTGAGCTGTGCCAGGAATTGGCGCGGCGCGAACGCGAGGCTTTTGAAGCCGCAGCCCAACAAATCCGCGAAGCGATCCAATCTGACCCAGCGCTTGCTGAACTAAACCGCCAATTGCTAATTGAACAAACGCCGGAGGGCATGCGCATTCAATTGGTGGACGCGGATCGTCAGCCGATGTTCGCACTCGGCGGCGCAGCACCGAATGATCGCGCACGCGCCCTTTTACTCCGCGTGGCGCAGGTGATCCAACGTCTGCCCAACGCCATCAGCATTGCGGGCCATACCGAATCGACTCCCTTCCGCGGTGGTGGTGAGCGCAGCAATTGGGATCTTTCAACCGAACGCGCCAATGTCTCACGCAGCCTGCTGATTGATGCAGGTGTTGCGGATAATCGCATCAGAAACCTGGCAGGTCATACGGAGCGTGACCTGTTGATCCCCGAACGACCGACCGCCGCCGCCAATCAGCGTGTGTCCATCACGCTGATCAGGCAGACGCCGGAGACGCCACGCTCATGATCTCGATCACGGGTTTCATTTTCGTTCTGGTCTGCGTCTTCCGCGGCTATATGCTCGCTGGCGGCAAGATGACATCATCCTGTTGGCCCAACCCTTCGAATTCGCCATCGTTGGTGGTGCCGCCTTTGGTGCGCTGCTCATGGCCAACAGCCTTTCGGAGGTGAAGCACCTCTTCGGCGGTGTGGGCAAATTCCTGAATTGCGGTAAATATAAACGCAAGAATTATATGGAATAGCTGAGCCTATTGTTCTGGCCGGTGCGTCTGGCGCGGACCAAGGGACCGATGGCGATTGAACTGCATATCGAAAAGCCCGAGGAAAGCGCGGCGTTCCAAAAATTCCTGAATATCCTAAAGGATCGCCACACGGTTGCGATTATTTGCGATTACCTTCGCATGGTTGGGATGAATACCGATGACCCGCATTTTATTGACGATGTGATGGAACGCGAATTGAAAAAATGAAGGAAGAGGAATTACATAGCGCCCATGCGCGGCAAAGCATGGCTGATGCGCTACCGGCACTTGGGATCGTCGCCGCCGTCAGGGGCGTGATCAAGACCATGGCATCCATTGATCCGCCGCCAGCCATCCTCGGCAGGATGATCGGCAGCGCCTTGGTCGGCACCTTTCTTGGTGTCTTCCTATCCTATGGTCTGGTCGGACCTTTTCGCCGCGCACCTCAAGGCCGTGATTGAGGAAGAGGCGAAATATTATGAGGTGACCCGCGCCGTGCTGGTCGCGCATCTGCACGGCAATGCGCCGCAGGTGGCGGTGGAGACCGGGCGCAAGATGGTACCGACCGATCTGATGCCAAGCTTCTTGGAAGTGGAAGCATCGCTGCAGGATCTGAAGATCTGAAGCAGCTTGGGTTTAGAGCATGTTGCGTTCACATGGGTTCACGCAACGCGCTCTACTTCTCCATTTTTCTGGCATCTTCACGTGTTCAGAATTTCCATCTGAACGTGATCTGCTCTAGGCGCGCCCTGCAATGGTATGGCCCTTTCCACGCGGCACCGCACATCATCGCCTGGCACGAATTCTGCCGTCCCCGCTGGTGCAACCACGAACATCTGCCCGGCTGATGTCGCAACTTCATATTCATGCGTCTGGCCCAAGAATGCCGCCCGCTTAATCTGCCCAGGGAGCCCCTCCCCTTCCGTATGCAGGGTGACCGCTTCGGGCCGGATCGCGATTAAGGCTGCGCCGGGCGGATAAGGGCGGAGCCTCGTTTCAAGCGCGACACCCGCCAGCGCGATACGCCCAGGGCCAAGCACCTCGCCTTGCAGCACATTCGCCTCCCCCATGAAATCGGCGATGAAGGCATCGGCTGGTTCGTCATAAAGCTCCCGCGGCGTGCCCATTTGCGCAATCCTGCCCGCGCGCATGACGCAAACAAGATCGGAAACCGCAAGCGCTTCCTGCTGGTCATGCGTGACATAAACCACCGTCAGGCCAAGGCGCTTCTGCAAATCGCGGATATCTTCGCGCACTTGCCGGCGCAACCGCGCGTCCAGGTTGGATAAGGGTTCATCAAACAGCAGCACTTGCGGGCGCAATACCAAGGCGCGCGCCACCGCGACCCTTTGCTGCTGCCCGCCGGAAAGTTCCGCCGGCAGGCGCTGCCCCAAGCCTTCCAGCCCCAGGATTTTCAGCATGGCAAGCGCATCCGCTTCAGCCGAGGCCTTGCGCGCACCCTGCACCACCAGACCGTACGCCACGTTTTCCAGCACATTCATATGCGGAAACAGCGCATAGGATTGGAACACCATGGCGATGCGCCGCTCAGCGGCCGCCAAGCGCGTCACATCACGCTCTTCAATCATGATGCTGCCGGCATTGGGCAATTCCAGGCCAGCAATCAAGCGTAACGTTGTGGTCTTGCCGCAACCCGATGGCCCAAGCAGCGTCACCAGGGCACCACGCGGGATGCTGAGGCTTACCTCATCCACCGCGCGGACGGTGCCAAAGCTTTTTGTCACCTTATCGAAAAAAATGGCATTCGCGCTCATGTTAGGCTCCTGCCCTGGTCTGCGTGGGTGCTGGCGCGCCACCGGCGCGGCGCGCAATCTCGGTGCGTCCCACGAGTTTTTCGATACCGATCACTACGGCCAGCATGATCAGGATCAGCGCGGTGGAATAGGCGATGGCGAGTGCCATTTCACCCGCCTCCACACGGCCCACAATATAGACAGTGGCAAGGTTATGCCGCGCGGAGACCAGGAAGATCACGGCCGAAACCGCTGTCATGGCATGGACAAAACTGAAGGCGAGTGCGGTGATGATCGCCGGGCGCATCAGGGGGAGAATAACGCGGCGGAGCGTTTGCAGCGCACTTGCGCCCATGGTGGCGCTGGCTTCATCAAGGGATCGGTCAATTTGCGCCAGGGCAGCAATGCCGCCGCGCACACCGACCGGCAGATTGCGGAACACAAAACAGAGAATGAGGATCAGCGCCGTGCCGGTCAGTTCCACCGGCGGCACGTTGAAGGCCATGATGTAGGAAACGCCCACCACCGTGCCCGGGATGGCAAAGGACAGCATGGTCATAAATTCCAGCAGGCGCCGGCCACGAAATTCCTGCCGCGCAATCAGCCACGCGAGCAAGATGCCAAGCCCAGCCGTCAGTGGCGCCGAAATGGCCGCGACTTCCAGCGTGGTGAGCAGGCTATCCCAGGCAGAACCGCGCAGCGCCATGCCATCCCGCCATTCCACTTCAAAGGCGGTGATCAAATGCCGCCAGGTAAAGCTCATGTCACCGCGGCCAATATCATGCACAAAGCCGCCCACCAGAATAATGCCATAGACAACGGCGGTGAAGATCATCCAGGGCCAGACAATCGCGGCGGCGGTGATGTTCAGCCCCTTGGGCAAGGGCGCCGGCAGGCCGGAATCGCCCTTGCCGGTGACGGTGGTATAGCGCCGCTTACCAAGCCAAAGCGCCTGCAGTGCAAAAGCGCCAAAAGTGAGGAACAACAAAAGCAGGGCAAGCGCTGCCGCGCGCCCCGGATCATGCCGCGCGCCGGCAATGGCGAAAAAGATGCGCGTGGACAGCACATCAAAATCGCCCCCCAGCACAAGCGGATTGCCGAAATCCGCAAGGGATTCAACAAAACCGAGCAGGAATGCCGCCGCCAAGGCTGGGCGCAGCAAAGGCCAGGTTACGGTGAGAAATACAGTGAGGCGTCTTGCCCCCATAGTGGAAGAAGCTTCTTCCAGGCTCGGCGAAATCGCGCGCAACGCGCCATCCAACAGCAGGAAGGCAATCGGCGCCTGCGCCAGCACCTGCGCCAAAAGTACGCCGGGCAGGCCATAAATCCAGCGGCTGCGCGGAATGGCGAACCATTCCCACAGCAGCGTTGTCACAATGCCCGTTCTGCCAAACAGTACAATCAGCGCCATGGCGACAACGAAGGGCGGCGTGATCAGCGGCAGCAAGGTCATAGCGCGAAACAGCGGCGTGGCACGCATGCCGCCACGCACCGCAAGCAGCGCGAAGAACAGGCCAATGGCGGTTGAGATCGCCGCCGTCAGCGTTGCCAGCAGCAGCGTATTCCACACCACACCGCAGCCCTGATGGGTGGAAAGGCAGGCAAGGCTCCAGGCTTCCTGCGCGGAGAGCCGCGCAACCAAGGCATGGGGCGCAAATGCCTTGCCCTCATAAACCGCGGCGAGAAGAATGGTGGTGAGTGGCGCAAAGACAAAAACCAACAGCAGAAAGCCGCTGCCGCTGACAAGGAAGGCGATGAAGGCATCACCGCGAAAACCGCCAAGTGCCGCAAAACCCGAAGCAAGAAACCCTGTCGCGCCAACGAGTAAAAACAAGGCGCCCCAACCAAGGGAGGGCTGTGGCGGTGTCTCCTTTAGCCAGGGGCTGAGCCATTGCCATTCCAGCCCGCGCAAGCCGATGGCTTCCCCCATCAGGAAAATCCAGAAGGTGATGCCACCGCCAGCCAGTAGCAACAGCGCGGCATGGGCGCGCTTGCCGAGTGCAGCGGCAGCACCCAAAAACACAAGGCAAGGCAGCGGCCAAAGCCACCAGCGCGCACCGGTGCCGAGCAGCATCGGCAAAGGCGCGGCATCCCCTTGCGGCCAGGCGCGGAATTGCTTGAAGCCGTCTTCCAGCCCATGCCAGGGCAACAGCAAGCTGAGCGCCGCACAAAGCAGCGCCAGGCGAGCCAGTTTCAACGAGCCCAAGGCAAGCCCTGTGCAGCGCGTGCTGCCTCAGCGCGCCCCGGCACGCACTTCGCGCTGCCAACGGTCAATCAAGCGCGTGCGTTCCTCAGCACTTCCCCAGCGCGCGAAATCATAATCAATCAGCGGCACGTTTTCGAAGCGCGGTGCCTGCGGCGGGATTGGCGCATTGCGGTTGGAGGGCAATTGATAGGCCTTGGCATCCGCCCCAAGCGCCTGGGCCTCCACTGTCAACGCCCAATCGAAAAACCGCCGTGCATTGGCGATATTGCGTGCGCCGCGAATGATGGACATTGACCCGATTTCATAGCCCGTGCCCTCACAGGGGCCGACCAGTTCCACGGGCGCGCCGGTCACTTTTTGCGCGACTGCATCATGCAGAAAGGTGATGCCGACCAGCGTCTCGCCCGTCGCTGCTGCACGTGCCGGCGCCGCGCCAGAACGCGTATATTGATTGACATTACGATGCAGCGCGCGAAGGAATTGGAAAGCCGATTCGTCACCCATGATCTGCACGAGTGTCGCCAACATGGTATAGGCAGTGCCGGAGGTATTCGGGTCCGCCACCTGCACCTCGCCACGGAATTCTGGCTTCGCCAAATCCGCCCAGCAACGCGGTGTTGCAATGCGGCGGCGCTGCAATTCTGGCGCATTGAAGGAATACCCCAAAGCGCCCGCATAAATGCCAACGGTTCGGAAGTTGGTCTGTTCCGCCTGCCGCACCGCCCAAGGCTGCAATTGCGCGAGCATCGGTGAACGATACTCGACCGTTAGATTCTCCTGTCCGGCCTGCATATGCGGATCGCCCGTGCCGCCCCACCAGACATCGCCGCGCGGGTTTTGCGCTTCGGCACGAATTTGCGTGAGAGTCTCGCCAGAGCTTTTGCGCGTCATGGCAACGCTGATGCCGGTGGCGCGTTCAAAGGCGGCCATCATTGGGCGGCACCATTCTTCCTGCACAGAACAATACACCGAAAGATTGCCCTGCGCCTTCGCCGCCATCGGCAGCAAAGCCGTCATGGCAAAGCCAAGCGCCGCGCCGATCATTTCCTTTTTCATTTTTTTCCTCTCCCTGTTCCCGGTCATGGTGACATCAAACGCATCAAGCCGGCCCCCAAAGCGGGCGCGGCAAAGCAGATAGGATTACCGCTGGCCAGCCAATCGCCGCTGTCAAAGGCATTTGTCCAGCAGCCGGCTTCGCGGGCGATGGCGAGCGCGCCGCAGGCATCCCAGGCATTGATGTGCAATTCCATATAGCCATCAAGCCGCCCGATCGCTGTTTCCACCAGCCCGAGCGTACCGGAACCGCCGCAACGCATGCCAGCACCGCTTGCCATGACACGCCCGGCAAGCGCGATATAGTCGGCCACAGGCCGACGGAGCGACCAGCCTATTTCAATCGTTGCAGCGCCAAAATCCTGCGTGGTCACTGCCCGTATCGGCACGCCATTCAGCGTAGCGCCACAGCCGTGCGCGCCGAGGATTAATTCCTGCGGCGCGTGGCGCGCGATGGCGCCGAGTATAGCGCGGCCATCCAACGTAAGACCGATGGAGACACACCAGCGATCCCCACCACGCGTGAAATTGGATGTGCCGTCAATCGGATCAATGATCCAAAGCGGGCCGGAAGCCGGAACATCGCCGCCGCCCTCCTCACCCAATATCGCCTCACCCGGAAAAAGCCGCGCGAGTTCACCGCGAATGAAATCCTCGGTCGCGCCATCGGCTTCGGTCAGGAAATCCTGCGCACCTTTCAAGCGCGCAGCGCCCTTGCCTTCATCGCGGAGCCGCGCAGCAAGGGCGGCGGCATCCCGCGCCATGGGCGCCAAAAGCGCCAAGCGGCGCTGCAATTCGGCGGGGTTCATGTATAGGCCCCCATGATATTCTGATCGAAATCCACCAGGGCACCGGTCATCATCTCGGCTGCGTCGGATAAAAGGTAAATCGCAAGCCCCGCCACATCGGCGGGCCTGATCAACCGCCCGAAAGGTTGCGCGGCTTCGGCCTTGGGCAGCCAACCGAGCGGATTGCCATCACGCTGCTGGATCACATGTTCGCCGGGCGTATCCGCCCATCCGAGATTGATGCCATTTACCCGAATGCGCATGGGCCTGAGGCCAAGGGCGGTATTCTTGGTGAGTGTCGCAAGCGCGCCCTTGGAAGCTGCATAAGCTGTCAGGAAGGGCTGGCCGCCATGGCTTGACATGGTGATGATATTCACAATGGCGCCGGGGCGTTTTGCCTCCCCCAGGCGTTGCGCCATTGCCTGCGTCAATTGAAACGGTGCCCGTGTATTTACAGCAAAAAGCCGATTCCAAAGCGCCACGGATGTATCCAGAATGCCGCCACGATCCGTGAGGCCCGCCGCATTGATCAGCCCATCCACCAGGCCAAGCTTTGCTACCGCATCAGGGATAAGGCGCGCGACGCTTTCAGGATCTGCCAGATCAGCCCCACAAAACTGCGCAGGCACGCCAAGAGCGCAGAGCTTTGCCACCACGGCGTTGCCGCGCGCCTCATGTCGACCCGTGATGGTAATGGCGCCAGCACCCGCTTCTGCGGCGGCCATGGCGCATCCTTCCCCAATGCCCTGGGTGCCGCCAGTGATCAGGATATGTCGCCCTGCGAGGGAGATTTTCGGCAAAGCGCCCATCACAGCCTCACTGGCTTGCCGCTGCTGAGCGACGCATTGGCGGCTTCTGCCAAAACCAAGGCACGGCGGCCATCTTCCGCGCCAACGGGCATCGGCGTCTTATTCAAGACGGCATCAATGAAGGCCGCTAATTCGATGCGATAAGCATCGGCGTAGCGTTCCAGAAAGAAATGCAGCGGCTTGTCGGCCGCGACCGCCTGACCATCGGCCAATTCCACCGTGGTTGGCGTGCGATTGCCCGCCAGCAAGCGCCCGCCACTGCCAAATACCTCCACGCGCTGGTCATAGCCGTAGCTGGCACGGCGGCTATTGTTGATATGCGCCATGCGCCCGCTTGGCGTGCGCAGCAATACCATCGCGCCATCAATATCGCCGGCAGCGCCAATCGCCTGATCCACCAGATTAGCGCCATAGGCGAAGACCTCATGCGGTTCTTCGCCCAACATCCAGCGCGCCATGTCGAAATCATGAATGGTCATGTCCCGGAACAATCCGCCCGAGACCTTAATATAGGAAATTGGCGGCGGCGCAGGATCGCGACTGGTAATGAACACCTGTTCCACCGCGCCAATTGCACCGGCAGCGACGCGACGATGCAATTCCGCGAAGGATGGATCAAAGCGCCGATTGAAACCAACCAGCATGGGCGCGCTGGCCTTGGCGACTTCATCAAGACAGGCATCCACGCGCGGCAGCGCCAGATCAATCGGCTTTTCGCAAAATATCGCCTTGCCATGCTGTGCGGCGGCGATCACCAGCTCAGCATGGGTATCGGTGGAAGATGCGATGATCACCGCGCCGACTTCCGGATCAGTCAAGGCGCCGGCAGTATCACTGACACGCGCGCCATGGCGCCCGGCAAGCGCGGCCGCCGCTGCGGCATTGACATCCACCACATGCTTCAGTTTGGCGCGACCGGATGCGGCAAGATTGCCGGCATGAATGGCGCCGATACGTCCGGCGCCGAATTGGGCGAAGGTCAGCATGCTTGGCCTGGCGTTTCCTGGGTGGTTCTTGCGCAGTGGTTTCAATGATCGTAACACGCAAGAAAGGCAGGGCAATACCCCCAGGCGAGGAGATTCCATGGCGAGCCTCACTCTGACCGCGGCCGAGGCCGTTGTCCGCTTCCTAGCAGCGCAGGAAACCGAGATTGATGGCCGGACGCTGCCGCTGTTCGGCGGCGTTTGGGCGATTTTCGGCCATGGCAATGTCGCTGGGCTGGGGCCGGCTTTGGAAGCGCATCGCCGCCACCTGCCGGTTTTTCGTGCGCATAGTGAACAGGCCATGGCGCTGGCCGCGATTGCCTATGCCAAGACCCATGCGCGGCGGCGCATCATGGCTTGCACCAGCTCCATCGGGCCGGGGGCAACAAACATGGTGACGGCAGCCGCGGTTGCGCATGCGAATCGCCTGCCGCTTTTGCTCTTGCCCGGCGATGTCTTTGCCAGCCGACGCCCCGACCCTGTTTTGCAACAGATTGAAAATTTCAGCGATGCGACGCTTTCCGCCAATGATTGCTTCCGTCCCGTATCGCGCTATTTCGATCGCATCACGCGGGCTGAGCAATTGCTGGCGACACTGCCCGCTGCCATGCGGGTGCTGACCGATCCCGCCGAATGCGGCCCCGTCACGCTGGCCTTCCCGCAGGATGTGCAGACGGAAGCCATGGCATGGCCAGCTGCTTTTTTCTGCAAGCGCCTCTGGCGCCCACGTGTTTCGGAACCCAATACGCGGGAACTCGCCGCTGCCGCCGTGCTGCTTGGGCAGGCGAAACGCCCGATCATCATCATCGGTGGCGGCGTGAAATATGCGCGCGCAGAAGCAGCACTTTCGGATTTTGTCGCGCGCCACGGCATTCCCTATGCCGAAACCCAGGCTGGCAAGGGCAGCCGCGCTTGGGATGCGCCAGGAAATCTAGGCGCTATTGGCGTGACTGGCACAGCGGCGGCCAATGCGCTCGCCGCGAGAGCGGATGTTGTCCTTGCGATTGGTACCAGGTTGCAGGATTTCACGACAGGCTCTCGTGCGCTGTTTTCGAAGGCGCGCGTGATTGGCCTGAATGTCGCGGGCTTTGATGCGCATAAGCACGGCGGAATGCCGCTGGTGGCCGATGTGACGCGAGGGCTTGCGGCGCTTTCAACCGCGCTTGGTGCCTGGGCAGCGCCGCAAGATTGGCAAGCCAAGGCACGCAACGCCATCCGGCAATGGCAACGCGTGGTAGATCGCGTCACCGCCGCGCCTAAAGGCAAAAATACTGCCCTGCCGTCCGATGCGCAGGTTGTCGGCGCGGTCAATCGCGCCATGCCGCGCCAGGGCATGGTGGTTTGCGCTGCCGGCGGCCTGCCCGGCGAATTGCACAAGCTATGGCGCGCAACAGATGGCACTGGCTACCATCTAGAATATGGCTATTCCTGCATGGGCTATGAAATCGCCGGCGGGCTTGGGGCGAAACTTGCAGCGCCCGAACGCGAAATCGTGGTCATGGTCGGTGATGGCAGCTATCTGATGATGAATAGCGAAATCGCGACTTCCATCACGCTTGGCGCGAAGCTTACGATCATCGTGCTCGATAATCGCGGCTTTGGGTGCATCCATCGCCTGCAACGTTGCACAGGCGGCGCGCCCTTCAATAACCTGCTGGCCAATACCGCACCGCGCATTAATTTCGCAGCGCATGCGGCGGCCTTGGGCGCCGAGGCGCGTAAGGTCAGTGATATCGATGCGCTGGAAGCCGCTCTGCCCACTGCCTTCGCCGCCAAGCGCACGCAAGTCATCGTGATTGAAACAGACCCGGAAAGCGGCACCGCCGATGGTGGCGCATGGTGGGAAGTGCCGGTCAGTGCCGCGCCGCATTCCCCCGCGCAAAAAGCCGCGCGCCGCGATTATGAAACTAGGCGCCGCCATCAGGCAGAAGGGAGCTGATGATGCGTATTCGCCTCGGAATCAATCCACTCACCTGGACCAATGACGACATGCCGGAATTGGGCGCGGCCACGCCGCTTGAGAACTGCCTCGCCGAGGGCAAGCAGGCCGGCTTCGCGGGGTTTGAGCTTGGCAACAAGTTTCCGCGCGATGCTGCGCTGCTCCGCCCCATCCTCGCACGGCATGGGCTTGATCTGGTGTCCGGCTGGTATGGTTCGCGCCTGTTGGAACGCGATGTGGATGCCGAAATGGCCGCGGCGGAAGCGCATATCAGCCTTTTGCTGGCAATGGGCTGCAAGGTGATGGTGCATGCCGAAGTGTCGCGCGCCATTCATGGCGAAAGGACTGTACCCTTGTCACAACGTCCTGTCATGTCCCGAGCGGATTGGGCGGGCTTCGCGCCGCGCATCACGGAATTTGCGCAGCGCCTCAAGGCGCGCGGGCTATGGCTTGCCTATCACCATCATATGGGCACGGTGATCGAAACCCAGGCCGAGATTGATCGGCTAATGGCACTGAGCGGGCCTGAGGTTGGGCTGTTGCTCGATACCGGACATCTCACTTTTGCTAGCGGCGATCCCGCGCTGGCAGCGCGCCAGCATGCGGCGCGGATTGTGCACGTGCATTGCAAGGATATTCGCAGGGCAGTGCTGCAAGACGTGAGCGCGCGTGATCTTTCCTTTATGGCGGCAGTGCTTGAAGGCGTCTTTACCGTCCCCGGCGACGGCTGCGTGGATTACGCTGCGGTGCTGGAGCCCTTGGCGGCGGCCGGCTACAAAGGTTGGCTGGTGGTGGAGGCCGAACAGGACCCCGCCAAGGCGCATCCCCTCAGCTATGCGCGCATGGGCCATGACAATCTGGCGCTTCTTGTGCGTGATATTTTTGTCTGACTATCTGGCAACGATTTCTTTCCGTGTGCGGCAGGGCAAATCAAGGCTGCGCGACCAGCTGCAACCACGGCGTGTGACATACTGCGGTGCGCTGCATAGCGCTTGTCAAATGCGCCGTTGCACCGCAGGTCGGGTCGGTGCTGTGGGCGCGGGCCGGACAGCCGGCGAAGGGCGCTGCGCCGCAACCACTTGGCCAGCACGCGATACAAGCTGTTCCGGTGGGCGTTTTTGTAGGCGCAGCCATAGCGCCTCGTCCCGATCATAGAAATCGGGGCGCATTTCCACATCGCGCCCGGGGGCGGCTAGCGCCGTGTGATACAGCAGAAAAACCGGCACAGGTTCGGGCAGCGATTTGCGCACCGTATCGCCTGTCGCGACCTTCTTCTGGATCAGTTCCATCGGCTCATTCATCAGCAATGACGCCAATTCCAAAGGGTTCTGCACACGAATGCAGCCATTGCTAAGACGCCGATTTTCGCGGCTGAAGGCATCCTTGTCCGGCGTATCATGCAGGTAGACATCAAAGCGGTTCGGCATTTCGAACATCACGGCACCAAGCCCGGCTTGCGGTCCTGGGGCCTGCTTCGCGTCGCCATTCGGCAGCAGCGTGATCTTGTTCTTCACCAAATAGAGCGGATCCTGCTTCAGCATCGGGCGGATATCCGCCTCCACAATGTCACGCGGAATAATCCAAGGCGGGTTGAACAACGCGGACTCGATCACGGTGCTAAATTCCGGGCTTTGCTTGCGATCTGTTGTATTTCCAACAACAACGCGCGTCACAAAAACGGGACGATCGTCGCGATACAGCACAAGTTGCTGATCCGGTACATTCACCCAGACGCGATCCGCCGGCAATTCGCGCGGCAGCCAGCGTTGGCGTTCCAGATTGGCCTCAATCACGCGCAACCGGTTCACGCGGTTGCGGTCAGGCCGCAAGGACGTGCGATGGCGCTGCAGCGCCTCACGCAGCGCCTGATAGGCCAGGGTTTGCGGCGCCAGCGCTTCAATGGCAGCAACGGGATCGGCGCCATCCAGCGCTTCATACAGCACTTCCGTCACGTCCAACGGCTCGGCCTTGATTGCTTCCCGATCGTTGCGCCGGCTGGGCGACAAAGCACCAAAAGCAAGCGCCTCGGCATAGGTCAGCACGGCGTGCGTCAGCAGCAAATCCCGCCGGTCGGGCGGAAACGCTTCCATCCGGTGCAGCAGATCGGCCTGAAACAATTCCGGGTCCAGCCCGTGATCTCGTGCGCGCAGCACCAAGGCCTTGAAGGCCCTGGCCTCGGCCTCGCGCGTGGTCCAGACCGGTTCAAAATCACGACGCGCGTAAAAGCGCCGCAATAGCGGACCATCCAGGGCTTCGCCCGCAACCAGAGGTGGCGGTTCCTCCATCATGTGGCCCGAGGCTTCTTCGGGCTGATTCGCCGCCATTGGCGCCAGCGAATCGTTTTCAGACGCGGAACAGCCCACCAGCGCGAGCACGCCAGCTAAGCCCGCTGCCCCCCGCAAAAGGGAGGCGCGTCGCGAAAACGGGGCGCCTGATGGCTCAACCAGCCCTTTGGCATCCGGTTCTGGCCTGTCCCAAGACCGTTTCACGCGTCCAACTCCTGAAACTTCACATTCCACACAAGAATAGGGGTTGACAACTCGCGAATGACCGACGCCTATATGGCGTGTTTCCTGATCTCTAGCAACCTGGATGTGCAAAATGAACACGAATTCCGAAGAAATGACCCGCAAGGCGCTGCTCCGCAAGGCCGCTGCCGTCGCTATCCTGGCCCCGGCTGCCCTGCTCGCTGCCTGCGCCTCTGAGCCCGCTCCGCCTCCGGCCCCTGCGCCGGCCCCGACCCCGCGCGCTCGCGGATGATTTGACTGACCCTTTGGCGGTGCTGCGGCGCCGCCTTCGGGGTTTGTCATTTCCGCCTTTTCGGGCGGCCTACCTATGTAACCCCGTTGCGCGTGCGGCGCCTCGGGGTTTCTTATTGTTGGCGCATACCCTCTCACCCGCTGGGATGTGGTACACAGCCTCGGGGAGAAATTGACTAAACCATGTTGCGTTCACATGGGTTCACGCAACATGCTAATTTCTGTTTTTTCGAGCATCTTCACACGTTCAGATTTTCCATCTGAACCTGCTCTGATCTAGCGCGCCGACGACTTTCAGTCGCCTGTTGCGTGAAAGGTGCAACGCGGGTTGTGGTTGCTGCAACGCCTGGGCAGAAGGTGAAGACGTCCGCATGGGGTTCGCATGAAGGGGTACGATTTTCACGCTGTTTCGGACTAGGCTCTTAACCATTGATTTCATTGGTGGGCGCACAAGGATTCGAGCCTTGGACCCGCTGATTAAGAGTCCTCAGGTCTTCCGTCTCCCAGCATCTCACGGCGTGTCATGGCGTCCACCTCGATCGTATATACTACTGTTTTGATTGTATTTTGAGTCTTGTCACGAGTCATCTCGATTCCGTGAAGCGCAAGCAGTTTGGCACCATAGTGGCACCACAGAGGAGCCCGGAGCCGCCCATGCCCCTAACCGACATCGCACTGCGGAAAGCCACCAGCGGCCAAGTCCTGCGTGAGAACGGTCTGGAATTTAGCTTCTATGAGGATGGCAAGGCGGGCGTCAGGTTTGTTGGGCGTGTGCGCGGCACCAATAGCCGGATCGGCGTCAGCCTCGGCAGATACCCTGCCCTGTCGCTACAGGCCGCCAGAAAGCTGGGCGAGGCAAAACGGCGCCTATGCGAGGAGGGCACCGATCCGCGCCACACAAGGCAGGAAAAGGCTGTCGCTGACCAGCAATTGGTGGGGGCGCTGTTAGCGGAATACCTGGCCACCCTCAGCGACAACCGGCGGAGCACCGTCGATGATAAGCGGTCCACCCTGGAGACGGCGCTCAGGGCCATGGCCAAGCGGCCCATCAAGAAGGTGACCAAGGTCGATGTCGCTCGCTTGCTGGATGCCTATGCGCAAAAGCCTGCCGCACGCCGGAAGCTGCTCTCTTATTTGTCGCACTTCTTTGGGTGGTGCATGGACCGCGACCTGGTGGAGGCCAATCCGTGTCGGCAGATCAGGGCACCCAAGGCAGCCCTCCCCCGTGACAGAGCTCTGAGTGAAGCTGAGATCGGGGCGTTGATGAACCTAAAGGGCAGTGCCTGGGGGACCATGCTTCAGGTGGCTCTGCTGACGGGTCAGCGTGGGGGCGAAGTCTGCAAGATGCGCGTCGATGAACTGGACTTGAAGGCGAAGACCTGGACCATACCCAGCGGCACCATGAAGCAGGGGCGCAGCCATGCGGTGCCATTGTCAGAGGTGGCGGTGGCCATCCTTCAGCGTCAGCTTTCGGCCAACGGCGACGCCTGGGGACCTTACGTCTTTGGGGTGGGGAGCAAGGGTGCCAAACCGTACAATGGGCGCAGTAACGGCATCGGCGAGGTTCATCGGCTTACTGGGACAGCTGACTGGTCGGGTCATGATTGTCGGCGCACCGCTGTGACGCTGATGCAGAAGCTGGGGATCGTGCAGGAAGTACGGATGCGAGTGACCGGCCATGCCCCTCCCCGTGATGGCGCTGCGAGCTATGAGCATCATGGCTTTGAGCGGGAAGCCTATGCGGCGGTCGAAAAGCTGGCGGCTGAATTGGAGCGGGTCAGGCAGGCAGTGCCGTTTTCTGGAGGGGGGTAGTCCCCCAGGGGGCTGGAAAAACCACCCCGGCATGCATTGGGGTCAGAAAGGGCCTGCCAATTTTGCGCAGTTTTTTGGAGTTGATACCCGGTCGTCTTCACTTTCCTTGGGGTTACGATGAGCCAGAAATCCTCCGTTACTCAAATCGCCAATTTGGCCCCCTGGGTGCTGACGGCGGACAAAGTCAAGGCAGAGAGGTTGCCATCAGGCCCAACGGCGAAAGGCATATGATTTTTTGGCGATCCCCAGCTGTCCCAGCCGCTCCTTGGGCGGGCCAGGCCGACTGAATTGCCGATGATTGCCTCTGCCCCGACCTGGGTTTCGGCCGTTATGGGTTGATGGAGCAATTTCCCCATTTTCGGCGCCGTCAGCCGCGCGGCGATATCGGGCGTGTCGCCGATTAATCTAAAGCGACACGCGCCAAGCCCGGATGGGGCAAAGGGCATACGCAGGGGCTTGCGGGCCACGTCCGGGCGCCGCCAGCTTGCCTCCATTATCGGGAAACGGAAAGAAAACATGTATCGGGAAACGGAAAGAAAACATGGCCTTCACTCCAACGCGCCGCGCGATGCTGACTGGCCTTGCCGCTACAACAATCCTGTCTTCAGCCCCATGCGCGCAGGACGCTTTCCCCGATAAGCCCATCCGCCTGATCGTGCCTTTCGCGCCAGGCGGAAATGCGGACCTGACCGCGCGTGCCTCCGCGCCGGCGATGTGAGCGAAGCTTGGCCAGCCTGTGGTGGTGGAAAATCGCGCGGGCGCGGGTGGCAGTGTTGCCGCTCAGCAGGTCGCGCGGATGCGGGCGAATGGGCATACTATTCTGCTCGGGTCGAATGGGCCGCTCACGATCAATCCAACCTTGCAGGGCAATCTTGGCTATGACCCGCTGCGCGATTTCATGCCGATTGGGCTTTTTGTGCGCACGCCGATGGTGATTGCCGTGCATCGCAGCCTGCCGGTGCAAACGGTGGCCGAGCTTTTCGCGCATTCCAAGGCCAATCCGGGCAGGCTCGGCTTCGGGTCTTCGGGCATCGCGAGTGCAGCGCATCTTTCGCTTGAAATGTTCAGTGCCGCGACCGGCGCCGGCATCACCCATATCCCCTATGGCAGCGAGGGCGCGCTCGCGCCTGATCTTGTTTCTGGCACGCTGTCCGGCACGATTACGGAAATCTCCACGGCGCTGCCTTTGCACAAGGAAGGCGCGGTGCGGATTTTGGCGGTGGCGGCCGCAAATCGGTTGCCGCAAGCGCCCGAATTGCCAACAGCGACCGAGGCCGGGATTGCCGGTTATCAGGCCGCGGCCTTTGTCGGCATGGTGGCACCAACGGGCCTGCCCGACCCAGTCGCGAAGGCGCTGGGCGAAGCCGTCGCCGCCGCCGTTACGGACCCTGCGGTACGCACGCGGCTGGAAGGCATGGGCAGCCTGATGGCGAGCGCGACCGAGGCAACGCCGCCAGGCTTCGCTGCCTTTCTGCAACGGGAGACAGCCTGGACCCGCGCCGCGGCGGAGCGTGCTGGGCTGCGGCAGGGGTGAGCCTGCCCCCTCACAAATCCACCTTGATATTCGCCCGCTTGATGACATCGCGCCATTTGTCGCGTTCCACCTCCAGCCGCTTATCGCCATCAGACGGTGAGGATCCGACATAATCAAAACCCATTTCCTCAAAACGCTTCACGATATCGGGCCGCTGCGCGGCGGCGATGGCGACCTCATGCAGGCGATTGACGGCGCGATCAGGTGTCGCCTTCGGTGCCACCAGCATGGCCCAGGTATAGACATGGTAGTCGCGCAGGCGCGGATCACTTTCCGCCATGGTTGGCACATCCGGCAATTGTTTGATGCGTTCGCGGACCATGGTCGCCAGCGGGCGCACCGTGCCCGCCCTGATCTGGCCTGAAGCGCCGGGCACATCGGCAAAAACCATATCAACCTCGCCCGCAATCAGCGCAGTAATCGCTGGGCCGCTGCCGCGATAAGCGACATGCGTCAGATCTACGCCCATCATCAGCTTATAGAGCTCTCCGCCCAGATGGAGCGGCGTGCCACTGCCCGCAGAACCGTAATTCAACTTATTCCCACGCTCCCGCGTCCAGGCATGGAAGCCCGCGATATCGCGGGCCGGGCTATCGGCGCGCACAATCAGCACATAGGGCGAGGTGGAAATCAGGCTGATGACGCGCAGCTGCGCCACCGGATCATAGGGCATGGGATCAGCCGTGAGCGGCGCCGTCAGGAAGGAGATTGAACCCATCAAAATCGTATGCCCATCGGGCCGCGCCTGCACCACCGCGCGGGTGCCGATGGTGGCCCCGGCGCCAGCGCGGTTCTCAATGGTCACGGGCTGACCGAGCAATTCCGCCATTTTCGGCGCCATCAGCCGGGCCGCGATATCGGGCGTACCGCCGGGGGCGAAGGGCACAATCACATTCACCGCGCGATCAGGAAAGGCCCCTTGGGCAAAAGCGGCGGGCGCGAGCGCGCTGCTGGCGGCAAGCGCAAATACATGACGGCGGGAGGATATGGGGGTCATCGGCATTTCCTTTCTGATTTCCCGTATGTTGCCAAAGTGTCGCCGGCGCGCAACCAAGGGCCGCGATTTCATCCGGGCGTCGCAGGTGCTACCCTAAGTTCAAAACAACCCTGTTTTGGAGAAAACCCCATGCGCCTCAATCGCCGCAGCCTTTTGGCCGCCAGCAGCCTGCTCGCCGCGCCCGCCAGCCTGAAGGCACAGCCTGCCTTTCCGAACCGGCCGATCACGGTGGTGGTACCCAATCCGCCGGGTGGTGGGACGGATTTCGCCGCGCGCCTGTTTCAGGAAGCGATGAGCCAAGGGCTCGGCCAGCCGGTGGTGGTCGAAAACCGTCCTGGGGCTAATGGTAACCTGGCCATCAATGCCGTGGCGCGGTCAACGCCGGATGGGCATTCGATCCTGCTGCAGTATAATGGCTATCACGCTGGCAATCCGGCGATGATGAAGAACCTGACCTGGGATCCCATCAAGGACCTCGCTTTGGTGGGCATGGCGACCATGGCGCCGCATGCGATCATTGTGGCACCCACGGTGCTTGCGAATAATCTCCAGGAATTCATCGCCCATGCGCGGGCCAATCCGGGCAAGCTGAATTACGCATCGTCCGGCAATGGTTCGATCCAGCATGTGGGCGGCGTGCTGTTCAGCCGCGCCATCGGCGCCGAGATGGTGCATGTGTCCTATCGCGGCGCCGCACCCGCCTTGCAGGATGTCGCGGGCGGTCGCGTTGAATTGTTCATCACCACGCCATCTTCCGCGATTGCACTGGTGCAGGGCGGGCGGGTCAAGGCGCTAGCGATTGCGAGCGCTGAGCGCGCGGCCGGCCTGCCCGATGTGCCGACCACGGCAGAAGCGGGGCTGCCGGGCCTCACGCTCGATGCCTGGTTCGGCTTTGCCGTGCCGGCGGCGACACCGAAGCCCATTCAGGAAAGGCTGAATGCGGTGATAAATGCCGCTGCCGAACAGGCTGCCGTGCGCGAAAGGGCGCAGGCAGGCGGGGCCACCACCAAAGCCATGACCCTGGCTGAATTGGATAGGCTGGCGCGGCGAGAGGTGGAAGAATTGGGCGCGGTGATCCGCGCCGCCGGTATCACGATAGATTAGCCGAACCGGGCCTTGGTTCGGCGAGGAACAAGGTTTAATTTGACCTTATGGCTTCCAAACCCCCGCCCCGCCGCCTTTGGCTGCTTGCCGCCACGCTGCTTTCCGCCTGCGCGGCAGGGGATAATGTGGACCGCCCCGCATTGCTTGGCGCGGCACCGGAAGTTACTGGCGCCTTCGGGTCCTATTTGGCCGGGCGCTTCGCCACCAATGAAGCTGATACGAAATTCGCCGCCGATAGCCTGATCCAGGCGCTACGGCGCGACCCGAATGAGCCCGAGGTCGTTCAACGCGCCTTCATTGCCAGCCTGATGGATGGCCGTTCTGAAGCTGCAAGGCTTGCACGCGTCATCCCTAATGAACCGCTCGCCGCCATGTATCTTGCCGGGCAGGAGGCGCAAGCGGGGCGCTATGATCGGGCGGAACAGCGCTTTCTCGCCTTGCCCAACCAGGGAATATTCACCCTATTGAAACCGTTGTTGGTGGCCTGGGCGCAGCGGGGCAGTGGGCAGACGGATGCGGCGCTCGCCACGCTCCGCCCGCTGACGGAAGCAGGCCGCCAACGCGGCATTTATGGGCTGCATGCCGCGATGATTGCCGATATCGCGGAGCGCCCGCGAGAAGCGGAGCGCCTTGTACGCCTCGCACTGGCAGACGGCCCGGCGCCAAGCCTGCCGCTGGCGCGCACCATGGCCGGCATATTGATGCGCGCCGGCCAGCAGGCGGAGGCTGAGCGGCTTTTGGATCGGCTGGGCCGTGGCCAGAATGATGCCGGGCTATTTTCCGATACCGGCGGGCGAGAGGCTTTGGCGACACGGCGCGTGGTGGCCTCCGCGACCGAGGGCATGGCTGAAGCCTATCTTAGCCTGGCCTCTGCGCTTCGCGGGCCGCAATCGGGCGAATTTTCGCTTGCGCTGGTGCGGCTTGCGTTGCAGCTCCGCCCGCGCTTTGGGCCAGCGCTGCTCGCGGGGGCCGAGGCGCTGGGGGATGAGGGCCAATACCAAGCCGCGCTGGCCATGCTGGAACACGCCGATCGCGCCGATCCCTTTGCGCCGCTTCTGGCGCTGCGGCGTGCCGGCTTGCTTGATCGGCTGGATAAGCTGCCGGAGGCCGAGTCAGAGTTGCGTCGGCTATCGGCGCAATTCCCGCGCGCCTCTCAGCCCGTGGCGCGCCTTGGGGATATGTATCGCGGGCGGCAGAATTGGCCACTAGCGATTGCCGCCTATGACGCGGCCATCGCGCGCATCGGCGTGCCGGCGGTTGCGCATTGGCCGCTTTTCTATGCCCGCGGCATTGCCTTTGAACGTGCCAAGCGCTGGCCAGAGGCCGAGGCGGATTTCCAACGCGCGCTCAGCCTCAGCCCCGAACAGCCTTTGGTGTTGAATTACCTGGCCTATAGCTGGGTGGAGCTTGGGCAGAATCTGGTCGAAGCGCGGCGCATGCTGGAACGTGCGGTGGAGCTGCGCCCAAATGATGGCAATATCGCCGATAGCCTCGGTTGGGCACTGTTCAAGCTTGGCGATATGCCGGGCGCGGTGCGCTGGCTGGAAAAGGCGGTCGAGCTTGAATCGCAAAGCAGCGTCATCAATGACCATCTGGGCGATGTCTATTGGGCGCAGGGCCGTCGACGGGAAGCGCTGTTTCAGTGGCGCCGCGCACTGGTGCTGGGGCCTGAAGGTGACGAAGGTCCAAAAATCGAAGCCAAAATCACGGGCGGGCTAGCGCCTCAGCCGGCGGCGGAGACGCGGCGCTGAAAATCTCCGAAGCGGCCCCGGCCAAGGTCAATCTGTTCCTGCATGTCACGGGGCGCCGGGCGGATGGATATCATCTGCTGGATAGCCTGGTGGTGTTCGCCGGCATGGGCGATACGGTCAGCGCCTGTTCGGGGGAGTCCCTCTCGCTTGCCATTGAAGGCGCAGAAGGTGCGGCGCTGGACGCCGAGCACGATAATCTGGTGCTGCGCGCGGCGCGGGCCTTGGCAGAGGCCGCCGGGCTTAAAGGCCATGGGCTGCTGCATTTGCTGAAGCGCCTGCCGGTCGCGAGTGGCATTGGCGGCGGCAGCGCTGATGCAGCAGCAAGCCTGCGTGTGCTCAACCGGGCTTGGGGCCTGGGCTTGCCGGAGGCCGCGCTAGCCGCGCTTGGCGCGAAGCTCGGCGCCGATGTGCCGGTGTGTGTGGGCTCCCGCCCCGCCCGCATGGAAGGGGTGGGGGAAGTGCTGAGTGCCGCACCACGCCTGCCGCGCTTCGGGCTTTTGCTGGCCAATCCGCGCGAGGCTTTGGCGACCCCGGCCGTGTTTCGCGCCCGTCAGGCTGGGTTTTCGGCGCGCGCTGACTTGCCGGAAGCCTGGGGAAGTGCGGCTGAAATGGCCGTGGATTTGGCGCGTTTGGGGAATGATTTACAGGCGCCCGCGATCAGCCTTTGCCCCGCGATTGCTAAGGTTCTGGCGGCGATTTCTGCAAGCCCCGGTTGCCTTTTGGCGCGCATGAGTGGGTCAGGCGCCACCTGCTTTGGGGTGTTTCCGAATGCGGCTGCAGCGGCTGCGGCAGCAGCGGCCTTACCCCCCGCCTGGTGGTGTTGGGGAGGGGGCCTTCACGGCGCGGCCCTTTGAGGGTTATTACGCGCGGGAGTATTGGGGCGTCGCCAAGCGGTAAGGCAGCGGTTTTTGGTACCGCCATTCCCAGGTTCGAATCCTGGCGCCCCAACCACTGGCCTTCAGCGCATCCCCCCTGCCCTATTCCGGCTGAGCGCCGGAAATCCGCACCATTTCTGCCCAGATCGGCTGTTCGTGCTTCAGCCGCGCGGCCAATTCTTCCGGTGTTGAACCTGTCAGCCGCGCCCCCACGCCGATGGCGCGTTGCTTCAATTCAGGATCGGCAAAGGCGCTGCGGATTTCGGCGGAAATCCTATCCACAATCTCACGCGGCATGGCGCGCGGGCCACCCCACATATGCCAGGGGTTGATATTGAAGTTATCCATCCCCGCTTCCGCCATGGTCGGCACATTGGGTAAAGAGGGCCAACGTTCCAGCATGGTTACAGCCAAGGGCCGGATGCGCCCTTCCTGAATATCGCCCGTATAACTGGCAAGGTTATCAACCGCCACCTGAATATCGCCCGAAAGCATGGCAGGGATGGTCTGCGCGGCGCCACGAAAAGTCACATGAGTGGCCTCAATCCCCGCGCGCCCCATCAGGAAGGCACCGGAGAGATGAATGGTGGTGCCAACGCCGGATGACCCGTAGCTGATGCCGCCGCGCCGCGCCTTCGCCCAGGTGATGAGTTCGGCCAGCGTCTGCGCCGGCACATGCTGTGCCGGCACGGCAACGATATTGGGCAAATCCCACATGGCGCTGATCCAGGCAAAGTCTTTCTCCCGATCATAGGGTAGGATTTAAAACAGCATGGGGTTGATCACCACATTATGCATGCTGATTGTGCCGATGGTGTAGCCATCCGGCGTGGCGCCAGCGATGGCTTCTGTGCCGATATTGCCCGAAGCGCCTGAACGCGTCTCAACAATGAAATTCTGCCCGAAGCGGCGCGACAAGACCTTACAGGCCAGGCGCGTCATCACATCAAGCGACCCGCCCGGCGGGAAGCCCACAACCACGCGGACCGGCCGATTGGGCCAGGGTGCTTGCGCAATGGCGGGGCTCGCCAGGCCCAGGGCTAAAGGAGTGGCAAGAACGCTGCGCGTTGGATCATGGTTACCTCCCGTGCTTCTTCTTTTTTTTAGCGCGCGTAATCAGGTTCTTCCCGGTCCAAGACGCGGCGCCAGGCATTCAGATGAAGCCGCGCATCCAGCCTTTCACCCCATGGCCCCGTATGGTTGCGCCGAAGGTTATCCGGCAACCTGTGCAAGGGCCGCCCGGTTTGCATCGCGGTCAATTGATACGTGCAGGTGCGTTCCGCCATGTAACATTCATCGAAAGCGTCATGCACGGTTGGGCCCACCACGGTCACGCCATGGCCGCGCATCAGCATGATGGTCTTATCGCCCATCAGCCGCGCGATCCGATCGCCTTCCTCATTGCTATGCACCGGCTGATCGCCTTCATCATCATAAACGGTGCGGTCGTTCAGTAGCAGGTTGTTGTGATGGGATAGCGCGAATTCCGCCCCCTCCACCATCGAAAGCGCGGTCAAATGCCGGGGATGGACATGAATGACGCAGGTCGCCGCCGGATTGGCCAAATGGATGCGCGTATGAATATGAAAGGCAACCTTGCGAAGTTCGCCACTACCACGCAGCACGCGCCCTTCCAGATCACAGACAATCAGATCGGATGCTTTCAATTCCTGGAACAAATAGCCGCGTGGGTTGATCAGAAAGCGCGGCTCTGCCTCATCGGGCAACATCAGGCTGTTATGGTTGCCGATATGCTCATTCCAGCCGAGCCTCGCGCCAATGCGAAACACCGCCGCCATATCGCAGCGGAGTTCCCATTCGCGCGCCTCGGCCCGGCTATCGCCCAGTTTTTCGATAATCGCGGCCATCTTCACCCTCTTGAACGTATCCCTTCAGTAAGTCTTGCACAGATCGGCCGCGCCTGACCACCGGGGCGGGTGTTGACGGCGGCAGGCGGGGCGCCGAGCATCGCGCGAAAGGGGAAGCAAACCATCATGGCCGAAGCCAAGCCCGCCGAATTGCCCATCACCGGCTATCTGGACCGTTTTTCCGCGCGCCCTGGTGAGAGCATGGCCGTCAAGATCAGCGTGCCAAGTGGTGCGCGCTACCGGGCGCGGCTGCGCCGCGTGATTTCGGGCGACCCCAACCCAGCCGGGCCGGGGCTGCGGTTTGAAGACCTTTCCGCGCGTTTCGATGCGGAATTTCAGGGCCGACATCAGCCGATCCAGCTTGGGTCCTATGCGCTGATCCCAAAGGCGCCCAAGCGCGTGGCGGGACCCACCACCTGGACCGCGCTGGTTTGGTTCCAAGCGCAGCCCAACGCCGAAGCTGCCGTTATCAGCGAAGAACAGGCGGGACGCCGCGTCACACTAGCGGTGGGACCGCATGGGCCGATGGCGCGCCTGATTTGGCCGGGCGGAGAGCGGCAGCTTGGCCTTGGCGCGCCCCTGGCGCTCCGCCGCTGGCATCGGCTGTGGCTGAGTGCCGATCCCGCCACGGGGCGCATCCTGCTCGGCGCGCAATGCATTGAAGATGCGAGCCCCGCCAGCGCGCGGGAAATCTCGGCGGCTGGCCTCGCGCTGCCCGATGGCGCGGGCGTGGTGATGATTGCCGCCGAAGGCGCCGCCGCACCATGCGCGCATCTGACAGGCAAGATCGAAGACCCCGCGATCCGGGCAGAGTTCTTCGCCAAATGGCCGCGCCCGGATCAGCCATTTGCCGCTGCTGAGGCAGGGCTTCTCGCCGGTTGGGATTTCGCGCGTGGCATTGCAACCGAGCGCGTTGAGGATATCGGCCCGCGAGCCTGCCATGGCGATCTGGTGAATGTGCCGACCCGCGCCGTGGTGGGGGCACGTTGGTCAGGGGTGGAAATGTGCTGGCGCCACGCGCCCACGGATTACGCCGCCATTCATTTCCACGCCGATGATTTGAGCGATTGCGGCTGGGCAGATGATTTCAGCTTTACGGTGCCTGCGGATTTGCGTTCCGGCGCCTATGCCTTTCATATCTCCTGCGCCGAAGGTGAGGATCACATTCCCTTCTACGTGCTGCCCCCGCAAGGCACGGCGACAGCGCCTATTGCGTTTCTGGCCTCCACCTTCACCTATCAGGCCTATGCCAATCATGCGCGCGGCAATGCGGATGCCGCCTATCGTGCGCGCGTCGCGGCTTGGGGTGCTTATCCGCATAATCCGGATGATTTTCCGATCTATGGGCGCTCCACCTATAATCGCCATCAGGATAATAGCGGCATCGCCTTTTCATCGCGGCTGCGCCCGATACTCACGATGCGGCCGGGCTTCCTGACTTTCAATGACGCGAAGGGATCGGGGCTGCGGCACTACCCCGCCGATACGCATATCCTGGCCTGGCTGGAGGCGCGTAGCCTGCCATTTGATGTGATCACGGATCATGATCTGCATGCGGAAGGCGCCGCGCTACTTTCCAATTACAAGGTGGTGATGACGGGATCGCACCCGGAATATCACACGCCGCAAACGCTTGATGCGCTCTTCACTTATACACGGAGCGGCGGGCGCATGATGTATCTGGGCGGCAACGGGTTTTATTGGCGCATCGCGCAGCCTGCCGATATGCCGGGCGTCTTCGAATTGCGCCGCGCCGAGGGCGGCATTCGCGCCTGGGCCGCCGAACCTGGCGAATATTATCACCAAACAGATGGCGCCTATGGCGGGTTATGGCGACGCAATCGCCGGCCGCCGCAGCAATTGGCGGGGGTTGGCTTTTCTGGCCAGGGCTTGTTTGAGGGCACCTATTACCGGTTGCTGCCGCCGGCACGCGACCCGCGCCACGCCTGGGTCTTTGCCGGTGTGGAAGGCGAGACCATCGGTGATTACGGGCTTTCCGGCGGCGGCGCGGCGGGTTTTGAATTGGACCGCGCCGACCCTGCCCTTGGCACGCCGGATGGCACGGCGATTCTGGCGGTATCCGAAGATCCGCCCGCTTCCTTTGTCGCGGTGCCTGAGGAATTGCTCTCACATGTGAACACCGTAAATGGTGAAAAGGCGCAGGCGCTCAAGCGTGGCGAGATCATTTATTTCGAAACCCCCGGCGGCGGTGCGGTGTTCGCGGTTGGTTCCATCACCTATTGCGGCAGCCTCTGGCGCCAGGGCTTTGAGGGGCCGATCAGTCGCCTCACGGAAAATATTGTGCGCCGCTTCGCTGTGCTTGCCGATAATGGTTGACGCCGCGGGGCGCGCGCATGAAGCTATAGCACCACCAATAACGGGAGAGCATGGATGAAACGCCTGATTTTGAGTATGGGTCTTGTGGCCGTGGCCATGGCCTTGTCGGCAACGCCACTGATGGCAACCCCTTTCACCTGCCCCACACGCGGCGGCGATCTGGTCTTTGGCCAGGAAGCCAATGTGAATTCGCTGGATCAGATGACCTCCAGCACCATTTCAACGCGCAATATCGCGATGAATATCTATGAGACACTGATCACGCGTGATGAAAATAACAAGCCCATCCCGGAATTAGCGGAATCCATGCAGGAAGCCCCGGATGGCATGAGCTATACTTTCAAGCTCCGCCAGGGCATTACCTTCCATAATGGCAAGGCACTGACCTCGGCCGATGTTGCGGCTTCCTTTGATCGCTATAACCGGATTGGCTTGCAACGCAGCACGCTGGATAATGTCGCGGGCTGGGAAACGCCGGATGCGCAAACCTTCATCATTCGTATGAAGCAGGTGCAGCCTACGTTCATTGAAGCCTTGTCTTCCTTTTCGGTCCCCATTGTGATCATTCCCGCCGAACATAAGGATGATCAGCGGCAGCAGCTTCGCCCTGTTGGTACTGGGCCATTCCGCCTATTGGAATTTGTGCCGGGCAGCCATGCTAGGCTCGGCCGCTTTGATGCCTATAAGCCCAACCCGGCCTTTGAACAGCGCACGGGCTTTGGTGGCTATCGTGTTGCCTGCCTTGATACCGTGACCTTCCGCATCGTGACCGAAGCCAGTGCCCGCGTGGCCGGCCTGGAAACCGGTGCGCTTCATGTGGTGGAAGATGTGCCGACACGGTCCCTGGAAGGGCTGCGGCGGAATAGCGCCATCACCATCCTGCCCTTGCAGAATTGGTGGATTCAGATTGCGCTACCAAATACCGCGCTTGCACCGACCGATAATCTCGCCTTCCGCCGTGCAGTGCAGGCTGCGCTGAATGTTGAAGACATCATGGATGCAGCGACGGACAATAATTATCGCCTGAATGTCGGTTTTCAATATCCGAACCAGCCGAGCTACACGGATGCCGGCAAGGAAACCTATAATATCAACAATCAGCAACGCGCCCGCGCCTTGCTGCGCGAATCCGGCTATCGAAACGAACCGATCATCATCCTGACCAATCGTGACTATCCACCCATGTATAATGCAGCCTTGGTCATGGAACAGCAATTGAAGGCCATTGGGATTAATTCATCGCTACGCGTCGTAGATTGGCCGACTTCGGTACAAATGTCGCAAAGGGTCAATTCGACTGAATGGCATTTTTTTCATTCCGGCTGGGGCACACAGCCTGCCCTTGGCGCGCTTGCGACTATGCAGTTTCTGGTCTCGCCTGGCGCCAATTATCGGCCGAAGGACGACAAGGATGATCCCGATGTGAAGGCTGCCTGGGATGACATGAATAATCTGCGCGACCCGACAGCGCGGCAGGAGGCCTTCGCCCGCATGCAGCGCCTGGTGCTGGAACGCGCCTATGCCTTCCCATTTGGATCCTTGACGAAGGTTCAAGCCGCACGCGCCAATGTGAAGGGCTTTGTGCCCTTCCGTATTCCACGCTTTTCCAATGTGTGGATTGAACGTTGAGGATGATCGGTCGGGAGCGTGAATAGTCTTGTTGCTCCTCACGCTCCGCCGGCTACTTAGCGCCATTCCGGTATTATTCATCGTGAGCCTCATCAGCTTTGGGCTGATGCGGCTCATTCCGGGCGATCCTGCGGCGGCAATCGCGGGTATTGCAGCAACCCCGGCGCAGATCGAGCAATTGCGCCGCGATCTTGGCCTGGATGAGCCTTTGTTGCTGCAATTGCTGCATTATTATCAGGGTCTGCTGCAAGGCGATTTCGGCAAGTCACTCCTGCTCGGCAAAGGAGTGCTCGCCGCCACCATGGAACGCCTACCGGTCACCATTGGTCTTTCACTTTATGCCTTGGTGCTGACGCTGTTGGTTGGTGTCGCAAGTGGCATCATCGCTGCCTTGCGCCAGAATACCTGGGTGGATCAGGTCGCGATGATGGTCGCGATGCTTGGCATTTCCATCCCAAATTTCTTTCTTGGCCTTTTGATGATCATCTTCTTCGCCGTGCAGCTCGGGTGGTTGCCAAGCGGCGGTTATGTGCCTTTCTTACAAGACCCTCTTGGCTGGCTGCGCAGCACCACCATGCCGGCAATATCATTGGCCCTGCTGCAAGCGGGTTTGCTCGCGCGTATCACGCGGTCTGGCATGCTGGAGGTGCTGCGTCAGGACTATGTACGCACCGCCCGCGCGAAAGGATTGCCGGAACGCCAGGTGATCCTGAAGCACGCCTTGGCCAACGCACTGATCCCGATCGTGACGGTGGTTGGCATCATCATCTCGCTTTTACTGTCAGGCGCGGTGGTGACGGAGGCGCTGTTTTCGCTCCCCGGCATGGGGCAATTGCTGACGCAAGCGGTGCTGAGCCGCGATTACCCCATGGTGCAGGGTGGGCTTTTGCTGGTGACGACGTTTCTGGTCTTGGTGAATATCCTGGTCGATGTCCTCTATGCCCTGATTGATCCCAGGGTGCGCTATGAGTGACGCGGCTGCCATAGACGCCGAAGGCATTGCTCTGAAGCGCGAACACCCTGCGCGCGCAACGATGAAGCGCCTGCTGCGGCATCGGCTGTTCATGACGGGGCTCGTGCTGTTCCTGATTATTGCCATTGCCGCCATTCTAGCGCCTTGGATCACCGATGTTGATCCAAACCGCCTTTCCATGCGCAACAAATTCAAGCCCCCTGGTGAGGGTTGGATTTTCGGCACGGATAGTTTCGGGCGCAGCTTGTGGTCTCGTGTGGTCTGGGGTGCGCAGCTTTCCATGATGATTGGCGCTTCCGTGGTGGCGCTGAATGCCGTTCTCGGGCTTCTGATCGGCGCCGCCGCGGGTTACTTCCGGCGCATTGATAATCTGCTGATGCGGATCAATGACGCGCTGATGGCTTTCCCTGCTATTCTGCTTGCCATCGCGGTCACGTCGGTGCTCGGGCCATCCACCTTCAATGTCATTCTGGCGTTGGGGATTGTCTATATCCCGCGCACGGCGCGCATCGTGCGATCATCTGTGATTGTACTGCGAGAGATGGAATTCGTCCAAGCCGCGGTTGCCGCCGGTGCGGGCCATTGGCGTATCCTCACGCGGCATATCCTGCCCAATGCCATGGCGCCGGTGATTGTGCAGCTTTCCTTCCTGTTTGCATTCGCGGTTCTATCGGAAGCGACCCTTTCCTTCCTTGGCGTTGGTGCCGTACCGCCCACGCCAACATGGGGCAATATCATGGCCGAAGGCCGCGATTTCCTGCGTGAGGCACCCTGGATCATTACCATCCCCGGCATTGCGCTGATGATCACGGTCATGGGCCTTAATTTTCTGGGCGATGGCCTGCGTGATGTTCTTGACCCACGGCTCAGGATTCAACAGTGAATTTACTTGATGTGCAGGGGCTGACCACGGCCTTCATGACCGGGCGCGGCGAGATCACCGCGATTGAGGATGTTTCCCTCTCGCTCAAGGAAGGCGAGATCCTTGGCATTGTCGGCGAGAGCGGCAGCGGCAAAAGTGTCACCGCACTAACCATCATGGGGTTGCTGCCGACCCCGCCGGCACGCATCGCTGCCGGCAGTGTGAAATTCCAAGGGCAGAACCTGACGACGCTTTCGGCGCGAGAAATGCAGCGCATCCGCGGCCCCGGCATTTCGATGATTTTCCAGGAACCCATGACATCGCTGAACCCAGTCTTTTCTATCGGCGATCAGATCATGGAAACCATCCGCGCGCATGAAACCCTGCCCGCCGCCGCTTTGCGCAAACGCGCGATTGATATGTTGGACAAGGTGGGCATCCCCTCAGCCGCGCGGCGCCTGGATGATTATCCGCACCAGATGTCAGGTGGGCAACGCCAGCGCGTGATGATCGCAATTGCACTTGCCTGCAACCCGAAGCTGCTCATCGCCGATGAACCCACCACGGCGCTAGATGTGACCATTCAGGCGCAAATTCTCGATCTGCTGATGGATTTGCGCGATGAGTTTCGCATGGCGATCATGATCATTACGCATAATATGGGTGTCATTGCTGAGACCGCCGATCGCGTCCTGGTGATGTATGCCGGTCGCGTGATTGAAGAAGCGCCTGTGGCGCGCATTTTTGACCACCCGGTTCATCCCTATACGCGCGGCTTACTGGAATGCGTTCCTTCCATCACCGAAGATCGTGCGCGACTGATTGCCATTCCCGGCACCCTGCCCGATCCTGCGCGCCGCCCGCCTGGCTGTCGGTATAGTGTGCGCTGCCGGTATGCGCAGCCCGCTTGCAGTGAAAGTCTGCCGCCACTTATCCTTGAAGAAACAGATCATTGGGCGGCCTGTCTCCGCGCCAAGGAACTGGCCGCGCCATGACCGAAGCCCTGATCAGCGCCGAGAATCTCGCCAAGCATTATGATGCCGGGGGCGGTGGCCGGTTTCTGCGTGGCAGAGGCAGCAAATTGCGCGCGGTGGATGATGTCGGGCTCAGCATCATGCCTGGCGAAACCCTGGGCCTGGTTGGTGAATCCGGCTGCGGCAAATCAACACTTGGGCGGCTTTTGATACGCCTGCTGGACCCAACCGCGGGCAGTATTCGCTTTGAAGGCCAGGAGATCACCGGCCTTGGTCGCGCGGCGATGCGTGAGCTTCGCAAGTCCATGCAGATCATTTTTCAGGACCCTTACGGCGCGCTCAATCCACGCATGGCGGTTGAGGAAATCATCGCCGAACCGCTGGTGATTCATGGTGCTAAGCATGGCACCGAAACACGCCAGCAGGTCACTGAAATGCTTGATCGCGTTGGCCTGCCGCGCCGTGCGCTGGATCGCTTTCCGCATGAATTTTCCGGTGGCCAGCGCCAGCGCATCGGCATTGCGCGCGCACTCATCCTGAAGCCGCGCTTTGTCGTGTGTGATGAGGCGGTGTCCGCGCTCGATGTCTCCGTCCAGGCGCAAATCGTCAATCTGCTACAGGATTTGCAGCGCGATATGGGGCTGACCTATCTGTTTATCGCGCATGATCTCTCCGTAGTGCGGCATATCTCGGATCGGGTCGCGGTGATGTATCTCGGCAAGGTCGTAGAAATTGCTGAAAAGCGCGTGATCTATAATAATCCGCAGCACCCCTACACGCGCGCGCTGATTGCGGCCGTGCCGGCGCCGCATCCATCGCGCCGGTTACTCGGCAAGCGAGAGAATATCGCCGGTGATATTCCAAGCGCGCTCAACCCGCCTTCTGGCTGCCGCTTCCATACGCGCTGCCCGCATCTAATGCCCATCTGCAAGGAAGTGGCGCCGCCGCTCACGGAGACTCAGGCTGGCCATCAGGTCGCCTGCCATTTGATAACAGAAGCCTGAATAGGGAAGACGCCATGGCTGACGCGCCGCGCAAATCGCGCCTTGTCTCTGAAGTTGACTTCAACAAGGACGGCAAGCAGACAGGTTTTATTCGTCTGTTCCATTCAACGCATGACAGCGCCTATGGCTTTCTGCCCATCCCGATTGTGGTGGTGAAGAATGGTGAGGGTCCGACCGCGCTTTTCACCTCGGGCAATCATGGCGATGAATATGAAGGCCAGGTGGTGCTGACCAATCTGGCCAAGTCGCTTGATCCTGCGCGCATCAAGGGGCGGATTATCCTGCTCACCATGGCGAATTATCCGGCGGCACTCGCCGGGCGGCGCGTTTCGCCGATTGATGATCTGAATCTGAACCGCATTTTTCCAGGCGATCCCGATGGTACGGTCACGCGCCAAATCGCGCATTACATTGACAGCGAATTGATCCCGCTTGCGGATTTTGTGATGGATTTACATTCGGGTGGATCATCACTAAATTACGTTCCCTGCGTCTTGGCGACACAATCCAATGATCCTGCGCTGTTTCATAAACAATTGGCCGCACTCCGGGCCTTTGGTGCGCCCTTCACCTATATCCAGGGCGGCGCGCAAGGCCAGGGCGGCAATCAAACGCTGGGCAGTGGCGCTGAACGGCGCGGCAAGATCGCGCTTGGCAGCGAATTGGGCGGCTCAGGCACGGTCAATCCCGCCGGCCTTGCAATTGCTGAGCGCGGCGTGCGCAATGTGCTGGTGCATCTTGGCATTCTGCCGCAATCCGATTGGGCCGAACCACCCGCCCCTACCCGGTTTTTGGATGTGCGCGGGCAGGATTATTACGTCTATGCGCCTGAAAATGGCGTGTTTGAGCCCTTGGTGACGCTTGGAGACACGGTCGCCATCGGCACGCCCGCTGCGCGCATCCATATCACCGAAACGCCCTGGCTGCCGCCGGTTGAAATCACCTTCAAGGCTGCTGGCATTGTCATGTGCCAGCGCATCCCGGCGCGCACCAAGCGGGGCGATTGCCTGTTCCATTTGGCGAGCGATCTGAAAATCGCGTAACGCAGGCCCACCATAAAAAAGCCACACATGCCGGGTTTCTACTATGCGGATCTTGGAATCCCCGCTGAGCGGACTTTGACCCATGCTCTTGCGCCTTTCTGCAATCCTCCTCGCCCTCGGCTTTGCCGCCTGCGCGCCTGAGACCAATACCTCAGTCGAGCGTCAGGCCCTTGGCATCCAGGGCACTGTCTATCGCGGCACCATCATTGCCATGCGCCCCGTGACGGTCAGCGCTTCGCGCAGCGGTGTTGGCGCCACGGCGGGTGCGGTTGGCGGTGGTTTCCTGGGGAGCACCATCGGCGACGATTGGCGCACACGCACCGTGGGTGGTGTGGTCGGCGCGCTTGCGGGCGGTGTTGCCGGCGGAGCCATTGAACAAGGCGTCACCCGTGGTGAGACAATCGAATTCATCATTCGCCCGGATTCCGGTCGCGAGCGTGTCATTACCCAAACCAATGAGCTTGGCTTGCAAATTAGTGACCGCGTGATGGTAACGGAAACCGATCGCGCGCGTATCTCCCGCGACATTCCGGGCACCGCACGGCGCTAAAATCAGCATTGGCCTTAACCCCTATTTTGGGTTTAGGCTTCGTCTCTGAAGGCGCTTCGATGCGCCAAACGGGGATATACCCATGGATCTGATCATTAAGGGCAATTGCGTCGTTACTCCCTACACCATTGGCCCGGCGGAAATCGGCATTGCGGGTGAAAAAATCGTTGCCATCGCAGCGCCGGGCTGTCTGACCATACCGGGCCGGGCGCGTGTAGTGGATGCGGGCGACAGCATCGTGATGCCGGGCGGTATTGATCCGCATACGCATTGCCTCTGGCCCATTCCCGGCCCCGATGGAAAGCTCGATCAGACTCAGGGCGCTTCCGTGGTTGGCAAAGCCGCACTTTATGGCGGCACCACCAGCATTCTGGATTTCGTACGCTGGACGCGTGGCAAAACCATCGAAGGCGCCATCAACGAACGCCACGCCGCCTGGAAGGCCGATGGCTGCCCCTGCGATTATGCTTTCCACATCATGGTGGAAGGCGATTTGCCGCCTGATCTGCCCGCGCAGCTTGGCGAGGCTATTGAAGCCGGCCACGCCACCACGAAAATCTTCACGACCGATATCACCCCTTCCCGTAAGGGCCGCATGGTTGATTTCGGCGATATCTGGGAAGTGTTTCAGGTACTCGCCGCCAAAGGCGGGCTTGGCGTGATCCACGCCGAAGACAATGACATTATCATGCATATGTATGCCAAACTCTTTCGCGAAAACCGCGCAGGGTTCGAGAATATGGCAGAGGTTCACAATACGCTATCCGAAGACCTGTCCTTTCGTCGTGTGATGCGATTGGCAGAACATGTGCCGGGCACGGCGCTTTACATGATGCATGTCTCCGCCGGGAATGGCGTGCGCGCCATTCGCGATGCGCGTGCCAAGGGCCTGCCGGTCTATGGCGAATCGCTCCATCAATACATGCTCTACACCAGTGAGGATTATAAGCGCCCGAATGGGCAGATCTATCACACCTATCCATCGCTGAAGTCTCAGGCGGATCAGGATGAGCTTTGGGCCGGTGCGCGCGATGGCTCCATTTCCTGCGTTGCCACCGATGAACTTTGCTGTTCCTTGGCAGTGAAGACGCAAGGCAAGCGGGTGGATGACACCACCGGCGGCAATTCCGGCGTGGAACCGCGCGTGGCGGTCATGTACACTGAAATGGTCGGCAAGCGCGGCTTCACATTGCGCCAATTCGTGGATGCGGTTTCGACCAATGCGGCGAAGATCATGGGCATGTATCCGCGCAAGGGCGCGATTGCGGCGGGAACGGATGCGGATATCTGCATTCTTGATCCCAAGCTGAAGCGTATGGTGCGCGCCGAAGCCCTGCATGAAAGCGACTATACGCCCTGGGAAGGCCGTCAGGTAGATGCCTGGCCTGCCATGACAATTTTGCGCGGCAAGATCATGGTGGAAAATGATCGCTGGGTCGGTGATGCGGCTAGGGGGCAATGGCTGCCGCGACGCATTTTGCAGGAAATCCGCACCGCACCCGCCGTATGAACCCACCTGCGCTTCGCGCCTTGCTGGCTGATAGCCTGACCCTTTGGGGCGTGGCCGGGCGCGTGGAAATCGCCGATGGCGGCATGAGAATCATCGCCGGTGAGCAGGTGTTGCATGTCACGAGAGCCGCACAGGGGGAAGCGCCCATGCGCTGGTGGCTGATCAGCGAAACCCGGCGGCGACCGGCGGCTTCCATGCTCGGGCTATTGCGCAGCCTGCGCTACGCGCTGAACGTAACCAGCGCTGTACCGGCCCGCGCGCGGGTTGCGGCGCCATCGTGATTCCTGTTTCGGTCATCACCGGATTTCTGGGCAGCGGCAAGACCACGCTGCTGCGTTCTGTGCTGCGTGATCCCGCCTATGCCGGAAGTGCGGTGATCGTCAATGAATGGGGCGATATTGGGCTTGACCATGAATTGCTGGAAACATCAGAAGAAAATCTACTCGGCCTTACCAATGGGTGCCTTTGCTGTGCCACGCGCGGCGATCTGGCGCACACGCTGATCGATTTGGCGGCACGCCGCCGATCAGGCGCTGTCACCTATCACCGTGTGCTGATAGAAACCTCTGGCCTGGCTGACCCCGCGCCTATTCTGCACACGCTGCTAATGGACCCAAGCATTGCGGAGGATCATCGCGTGGAAGCGGTGGTGACGGTGGTGGATGCGCTGTTGGGTGCCGAGACCATTACACGCCATCCGGAAGCCACGCAGCAGGCCATGCTTGCAGATCGGCTGCTGCTCAGCAAAACTGATCTCGCACCCGATACATCGGCGCTTGAGGGGCGGCTTGCGGCGCTCAATCCTGGCGCGCCGATCTTGCGCGCGGTGCAAGGCGCCATTCCACCCGATGCGCTATTTGCTTCTGCGGCGCGGCCTGCTGCCTTGCAGCATTGGCTGGAAGCCATTGCGACACCAAGCGCGCGTCATAGCACGGGGGTGGAGACCATTTCCATCCTGCGCGAAGACCCCCTGCCTGCGGTGGTGCTGCCATTATTCCTGGAAGCCTTGGCCGAACATGCCGGCGAGAAATTACTGCGCGTGAAGGGCATTATCCGTGTTGCGGAAGAGCCGGAAAAACCCGCCGTGCTGCATGGCGTGCGCCATGTGCTGCATCCCATTCAATGGCTAGAAGATTGGCCATCAGCGGATCGGCATTCCTGCCTGGTGCTGATCGGCCAAGGTATTCCGCAATGGTGGCCAGCGCGGCTTTTGGAAGCCTTGGAGGAAGAAGCGCGGACCTAACCGGCCTTGCAAATGGCAGCCCAGATACGCTCCGGCGTTGCCGGCATTTCAATATGGTGGATGCCAAGCGGACGCAGCGCATCTACAATCGCATTGATCAGCACCGGCAAGGCGCCGACCGTGCCGGCCTCTCCAGCGCCTTTCACGCCAAGCGGATTAGTCTTGGTTGGCACTGGGTTGCTTTTCACCACCATCTCCGGAAAATCCGCGGCGCGCGGCATCAGATAATCCATGAAGCTTGCGGTCAAAAGCTGACCATTCGCATCATAGCGAATATCCTCACCAAACACCTGCCCCAGCCCTTGTGCAATGCCTCCATGGATTTGGCCCTTCAGCAGCAGCGGATTGATCACGGTGCCGACATCGTCCACCACAACGTAAGCAACGGTCTCAGCTTTGCCAGTTTCAGGGTCTATTTCCACCTCGGCGATATGGCAGCCATTGGGGAAGGTCGCGTCGCTTGGCCGCGTAATGAGCAGGGCGGAAAGCCCAAGTTCTTCGCCCATCAGCAATTGGCCAGGAATATAGCTGCGGCGCGCGAGGGCTTCGATACCGATGCCGCGATCCGTTCCCGCAATGCAGAATCGCCCCTCACTGAATTCAATATCGTCTTCCGCCGCTTCCAGGAAATGCGCCGCGATCTTCTTGCCGCGCGTGATGATGCGCTCCGCCGCGCCCACCAGCGCGCCACCTGCCGCCATCATGGATCGTGATCCAATCGTACCACGCCCATGGGTCACAATGTCAGTGTCACCATTGATGAAGCGGATGCGCTCGGCCGGAATCCCCAAGCGTTCTGACGCAATCTGACGAAATACCGTTTCATGCCCCTGGCCGTGATTATGGCTGCCCATCAGTAAGGTCACGCTGCCGCCGGAGTCGAAGCGGATTTCAGCAGCTTCCTCCAAAGGCCCACGATGCGGCCCGCCCGCGCTTTCAATCGCATTGGCTATGCCAATACCGCGAAGCTTACCGCGCGCTTTGGCCTCCGCGCGGCGTGCCTCAAACCCTGCCCAATCCGCAGCTTGTAGCGCGAGTGCCATATTCTTCGGGAAATCGCCGCTGTCATAGGTGTAATCAAGCCCGGTACGAAACGGCATAGCGTCAGGCGGGATCAAGTTTTTCTCACGCAACGCAATCCGGTCCAGGCCCATTTCATCGGCGGCCAGATCAATGATGCGCTCAATGGCGTAAATCGCCTCTGGCCGCCCGGCACCGCGATAGGGCGCAGTTGGTTGCGTATGCGTGAAAATGCAGCGTACTTCGGTGAAGATATGCGGCGTGCGATAAACCCCTGCGAGCCCGCCGACATTATTTGTGGCAGAAACCGGCCCCTGCCAGGCGAGATAGGCGCCAACATTACAAAGCGTATGCACCCGAAAGCCGAGGAAAGTGCCATCAGCCGCCAACGCCAATTCCGCCTTTGAGACATTATCGCGCGCATGCGTATCAGCCAAGAAACTTTCCGTGCGCGTCGCAGTCCAGCGCACCGGCCGGTCAAGGCGCTTGGCGCCGTGCAAGGCCAGCACATATTCCTGAAATGGGCTTTCCTTCATGCCAAAGCCGCCCCCCACATCGGGCGAGATGATGCGCAGCCTATTCGATGGTATCTTCAGCGCGAATTCCGCGATTTCATTGCGCATCACATGCGGCAATTGCGTGCCGGTGGTCAGCGTAAAGCGATTCTCCACCGGATCATAACTCGCCAGCGCATTGCGCGGTTCCATGGGATTGGCAGAAACCCGCGTGATACGGAAATCAAGCCGTGTGACATGCGCCGCGCGCGCGAAGGCAGCGTCAACCGCCGCCGCATCACCTAGGCTAAATAGGACGCTTTCATTTTCTTTCGCTAAATCGGGCCAAAGCTGCGGCGCCTCGGGCTTGATCGCCTCTGCGACATTCGTCACCGCTGACATGGGTTCATATTCAACAATAATGGCTTCCGCCGCATCCTGCGCGGCAGCGCGTGATGTCGCGATCACCGCCGCCACCGCTTCGCCCACATAGCGCACCTGCTCCAAGGCCAGCATGCGCCAGGGGGTTTGCGCCAAAGGTGTTCCATTTCGTTGCAGCCGCGGCGTGATGCAGCGAAGCACGCCAAGTTCCTTGATATCCTCAGGCGTCAGCACCAGCAGCACGCCGGGCATGCCGCGCGCCTTGCTGGCATCAAGCCGCGTGACGCGCGCCGAGGCATAAGGCGAACGCAGCATGACAAGCTGCGCGACATCCGCGCCGCCCAGATCATCTACATAGCGCCCCTGCCCGCGCAGAAACCGCATATCCTCAATGCGGCGTACGGGGGCGCCGATGCCGGTTCCTCTCATCGTGGCGGGGATATGGTTCATGGCCTGGCTTCTCCTTGTATGGTAAGCTCATAGGCGAAGGAGCGTTTCGTCAATCCCAGGATTTTCTTGGCGGGCGGTGCAACACGCCGCCTAATGAGGCGCACAAAAATTGACGGGGGCTTATCATGCAAAGGCGCCATATCCTGATTGGCCTGACTGGCACTGCCTTAACAAGCCCTGCCATCGCACAGGGCGCCTGGCCCAATCGCCCCTTGCGCATGATTGTGCCCTTCACGCCCGGCGCGGCGACGGATGCCATGGCACGGCTTGCCGCGACCAAGATTGCCGATGCGCTTGGCGTGACCGTGGTGGTGGAAAACCGTGCCGGCGCGAATGGCGCAGTTGGCAGCCAGGCCGTGCTGCAATCAGCTGCTGATGGCTATACGCTGCTTGGGTCCGCTTCCATTCACCCCATGGCGCGGTATGTGATGAAGAATGCGCCCTATGATCCCGTACAGGATTTTGTAGCGGTGGCGCGCACCGCGCGCGGTCCCTTGGTGCTGGTGATGAACCCGCGGCTGCCGCAAACCACCATCCCAGCTGTTGTAGAAGCCGCGAAGCGTGAGCCCACCAAATGGTCCTTCGCCACATCCTCCCTTGGGGCGGCGGGACATTTGGGCAGTATTGAATTCAACCGCCTGACCGGTGCGAATATCGAAATTGTCGGCTATCGTGGTTCTGCCCCGGCGCTGACCGATGTCGCTGCCGGTAATGCGCAGCTGATGTTCGATCCGGTGCTGGCAACCCTACCCATGGTGCGCGCGGGGCAATTGCGCGGGCTTGGCGTGGCCACCGCAGCGCGCACACCCATGGCGCCGGATTTGCCCACACTCACGGAAGCTGGGCTGCGCGGTTTTGAATTCTATTCCTGGTATGGCATTTGGGCACCGCGTGGTGTGCCAGTTGAAATCTTGCGGCGGCTCAATCGCATTCTGGTTGATGGCATGCGTGAGGCTGCAACGGTGCAACGCCTGAGCGGCCTTGGGTTTGAGCCTGTTGCCGAGACAGTGGACGAAGCCGAGGCCTTCATCCGCACCGATGTGGCGCGAAATGCGGAATTACTGCGGCTGGCAAATTTTCAGCCGGAATAGGGCGCACGCAACAGCCCTACCATTTCTTCCAGATTGGCCGGTGTGGAAATAGCGGTCGATTCTGATGATACTGATGGCGATGCTGCCGGTAATGCCAATGCGGTTCGAAGGCGCCATAGTTTTGCCGATAGGGCCGATAGGCATGACCACCATAGGGCGCATAACCATAGCCGCCGTAACCATAGGACGGCGTGTGATGGCCGTCGCTGGCAAGGCAGCCACCCAGCGTCAACAACAACAGCAACATGGAAAGCGGCAAGGTGATTAGGCGCATTAAACACCCCCTTTGATCCATCTGGGATCATGGGAATGTCGCCTTGCCTCCATGGCTGCCGCCGGGCAGGATCAGGGCATTTTCATGATATCGGCGTGATCAGCGCCGCACTTCAATCGAGCAAACCCGCGTGAAATCGCGATCATCCAGCATCCATTCCTGCGCGCCGGTAAATTGCGAAACGCCATCCGCGCCAAGTCGGCCCTCATAGCGCGCACGATAATGAAAGCCGCGCCCGGAAGACCCGCCCACCAACACCAAAGCTCCCTCCGCGCCCACGCGCCCTTCGCCCCTTTCCCAGGCGCCCGTCCGCGCCCCGGAAGCCGAAAGCACTGGGCGTTCATATTTCGCGACCGTCCCATCCACCCGTATTGTCAAAGGCGCTGCCAAAGGCGCCTCGGTAAGACCCGGCACGGCATCACAGGTCAGCCTGCCTTGCCACACGCCGCCAAAGCCCTGCGCTGTCAGAGGGCCAGCAGCGCAAAGCATGACGGAAAGAAATGCGGCGCGGATCACTGTTCCGCGTAGCAATGGGTCTCAGCCCCACCACCCGGATGCGTCACGGCACCAAGATAGGCCGGGCCCACCAACTGCGCATATTTCCAGAGCACGCCGGAATTATAATCGGTCCTGCGCGGCTTCCATTCGGCGCGGCGCTTGGCCAATTCCTGGTCCGAAAGTGCCACATCAATCGTGCCTTTGTCAGCATCAATGATGATCTTGTCGCCATCACGCAGCAGCGCAATTGGCCCACCCACCGCGGCTTCTGGCCCAACATGGCCGATACAAAAGCCGCGCGTCGCACCCGAAAAACGCCCATCGGTGATCAGCGCCACCTTATCCCCCATGCCCTGACCATAAATGGCTGAGGTGGTGGAGAGCATCTCACGCATGCCAGGCCCACCCTTCGGGCCCTCATAGCGCACAATGATGATATCGCCCGGCTTATATGCACGCATTTCCACGGCCTTGAATGCATCTTCCTCGCAGTCAAAGCAAAGCGCAGCGCCTTCAAAGCGGAGCTTTTCCATGCCAGCGATTTTCACAATGGCGCCCTCTGGCGCCAGATTGCCATGCAGGGAGACAACGCCACCAATTGGGCTGATCGGATCGGAACAAGGACGCACCACATCCTGATCCTTCGGCACAATCACCTCACGGTGATTTTCGGCAATGGTCTTGCCGGTGACGGTCATGCAATTGCCCTTCACATAGCCACCATCAATCAAAGCCTTGATGATGATGGGCACGCCACCAATGCGATGTACATCGGCGGCGACGTAACGTCCACCTGGCTTGAGGTCGGCGATATGCGGCGTCTTGCGCATGATCTCGGCCACATCCTGCAAGGTGAAGCGGATGCTTGCCTCATGCGCCATGGCGGGCAGATGGAGCGCGGCATTGGTCGAACCACCTGTGGCACCCACAATCGCTGCGGCGTTATGCAAGGAATCGAGCGTCACAATATCGCGCGGGCGGATATTGCGGCGGATCAGTTCCACTACGGCGCGGCCTGATTCCACGGCCCAACGGTCGCGGTCTTCATCCGGCGCTGGCGCGCCGGCAGAAAAGGGCAAAGCGAGGCCAATCATTTCAGAAACGCAGGCCATGGTATTGGCGGTGAATTGCCCGCCACAAGCGCCGGCACCTGGGCAGGCATGGCGTTCCAGCTCATCCAATTCCTCATCAGACATGCCGCCGGCGGCGTGCTTGCCCACCGCCTCGAACACATCCAGCACCGTGACATTGCGGCCATGATGCTTGCCCGGCATGATGGACCCGCCATACATGAAGACCGATGGCACATTCAGCCGGATCATGGACATCATGACGCCAGGGAGTGACTTGTCACAGCCCGCAATGCCAACCAGCGCATCATAGCAATGCCCGCGCATGGTGAGTTCAATGGAATCCGCGATGGTATCGCGTGACGCCAAGGATGATTTCATGGACTGATGGCCCATCGCAATACCATCGGTCACCGTGATGGTGGTGAATTCGCGCGGCGTGGCACCCGCTTCCTTCACGCCGATCTTGGCTGCCTGCGCCTGGCGCGACAGCGCAATATTGCATGGTGCCGCTTCATTCCAGCAGGAAGCGACACCGACCAGCGGCTGCAGGATTTCTTCCTGCGTCAGCCCCATGGCGTAGTAATAGGAACGATGCGGCGCGCGTTCCGGCCCCATGGTGGTGTGCCGGCTCGGCAGTTTTGACTTATCCCATTTCGTCATCGTCATTTCCCTCCTGCAAAATTTTCAGAGTGCGATCCGCCGACCGGCCTTATATGAACCAAAGCACTGTTTGGGGTGTCGCCTGAAGTCAAGCGCGCATGATGGCCCAGCAACATGCGCTAATCCGCAATCCGTGCCAAAGCAGTATCAAGCCTGGTTATTTCCGCTTGCCAGGCCGCAAGCCTTTCGCGGTTTTCCTCGACAATCTCCGCAGGTGCACGAGAGACAAAGGCTTCACTGCCAAGCTTGGCTTCAACCTTCTGCACTTCGCCTTCAATGCGCGTACGTTCCCTACGAAGACGAGCGCGCTCGGCGGAGAAGTCAATCACATCGGCCAGGGGTAGCATCAGCGTGGTTTCATCCAGCACGGCCTGCACCACGCCCTTCGGCGGGTCACCACTCAAAGCGCGGATCTCGCTCGCGCGGCCCATGCGATGGATGGCATCCGCCCAGCGCTCGGCGCGCGCCAGGCTTTCGGGCCGGGCGCCCGCCATCAGCAGCGGCACGGTGACGGATGGGGCGACATTCATCTCAGACCGCACGGTGCGCATTTCCGAAATCAACCGCACCACCCAATTCAATTCCGCGCGCGCTGCCGCAGCATCGGCAACCGGCGTGGCTTCCGGCCAGGCAGTGCGGATCAGGCTGCCCTCAGCGCCGTAGCCCATGCGGTGCCACAATTCTTCCGTGATGAAGGGCATGACGGGATGAAGCATGCGGAGAATCACGCCAAGCACATGCGTTGCGGTCGCCTTCACCTCATTTTTGTCGGCGCCATCCGGGCCGTTCAGCACCGGTTTGGCAAACTCTAGAAACCAATCGCAGAAATCATTCCAGGCGAAGCGATAGCAGGCCTTGGCGTAATCATCGAAGCGGAAGCCTTCAAGCGCGGCATTCACTTCCGTCAGCGCTGCATTGGTCGCATCCAAAATCCAGTGCGAAAGCGGCAGTTTGGCCGAGGCCGGATCAAACCCTGCCCCCGGCGCAATGCCGTTCATTTCGCAAAATCGCGCCGCATTCCAGATTTTCGTCGCAAAGGACCGATAGCTCTCCACCAGCTGTCGGCCAAGCTTGATATCACGCCCGGGTGCGGCCAGCGCACACAAAGTAAAGCGCATCGCATCCGCGCCATAGGCATCCAGCAGTTCCAGCGGATCAATGCCGTTACCGCGCGATTTAGACATTTTCCGCCCTTTTTCATCGCGCACCAGCCCATGAATGCAAACGGTCTTGAAGGGTACCCGCCCATCCATGAAATGAATGCCCATCATCATCATCCGGGCGACCCAGAAGAAGATGATGTCCGATCCCGTCACCAGCACATCGCCAGGATAGTATTTCGCAATCTCTGGCGTTTTTTCTGGCCAGCCAATCGTAGAAAAGGGCCACAGCGCGCTGGAAAACCAGGTATCCAGCACATCCTCATCACGCGTCAGCACGACTTCATGCCCGAATTTCGCGCGCGCTGCCGCTTGGGCTTCTTCTTCGGTATGGGCAACGAACACCTCGCCATCCGGCGCATACCAGGCGGGGATTTGGTGGCCCCACCACAGCTGGCGGGAGATGCACCAGGGCTGGATGTCGCGCATCCAGGCGAAAAAGATGTTTTCGAATTGCTTGGGCGAAAACACGGTCTGGCCGGATTCCACCGCGCGAATGGCCGGCTCCGCCAGGGTTTTTGCATCCACGTACCATTGCATGGTCAGGCGTGGTTCAATCGGCACGCCAGAACGTTCACTATGCGGCACCATATGCGTATGGGGTTCGATCTTCTCGACCAGTTCCAATTTCTCAAGCCGCGCGACAATCGCCTTGCGCGCCGCAAAGCGATCCTGCCCGGCCAGCCCGCGCACAAAGGCGTGATCCGCAATGCCATCAGCAGCAGCAGCGAAATGTGTGCTGATTTCATCCAGCATCACGCGCCCTTCGGCATCCAAAACGGATGGCATGGGCAGGTCATGGCGCCGCCCGACCTCAAAATCATTGAAGTCGTGGGCAGGCGTGATCTTTACTGCACCCGAGCCCTTTTCGGGATCGGAATATTTATCCGCAACTACGGGAATGGCGTGGCCCAGCAGCGGCAGGATGACGCGCTTGCCGATCAAATGCTTGAAGCGCGCATCATCGGGATGCACGGCAATGGCAGTATCGCCCAGCATGGTTTCCGGGCGCGTGGTGGCCACCACCAAAAACTGTCCCGGCCCGCTTTCCACCGGGTAGCGCAAATGCCAAAGGCTGCCCTTCACTTCCTTGCTTTCGACCTCCAGATCGGAAATCGCGGTCAGGAATTTTGGGTCCCAATTCACGAGGCGCCGGTCGCGATAGATCAGGCCCTGGCGGTGCAGCGTGACAAATACTTCGCACACTGCGGCTGAAAGCCCCTCATCCATCGTGAAGCGCTCACGCGGCCAATCGAGTGATGCACCAAGCCGGCGCAATTGCCGGGTAATGGTGCCGCCCGATTCTGCCTTCCATGCCCAAACACGCTTCAGAAAGGCCTCACGGCCCATGGCGCGACGGTCCGGCTGCTTCTGTTCGGCCAGCAGGCGCTCTACGACGATCTGTGTGGCAATGCCGGCATGGTCGGTGCCGGGCTGCCACAGTGCGTCGTGCCCCTGCATGCGCCGCCAGCGGATCAGCACATCCTGCAAGGTATTATCCAGCGCATGGCCGATATGCAGGCTGCCGGTCACATTCGGCGGCGGGATCATGATGGTGAAGGGGCGGTTTGGGCTTTCCGGATGGGCGGAAAAAGCGCCTGAAGCCTCCCAGCCTGCATAAAGGCGGGCCTCCATCGCAGTGGGGTCGAAAACCTTGTCGAGCATGGCGCTTTCCTTCCCCGCCCCGGGGCATTACGTCAAGGGCAGGGCGCGGGATGTGGGTCATAACGCGCTCCAAAACATCAAAGCTTCGGGGAGCCGCCATGTTCCATCGCCGCGCCATGATTGCCAGCCTAGCCGGGCTTTCCCTTGCCGCCCCTTCCCTTGCGCAGGCGCCTGCCTGGCCGAATGGACCGATCCGGATCATCGCCCCCTTCCCGCCCGGCGGCAGCGTGGACACCATCACCCGCCTGCTGCAGCCGCGGCTGGCAGCCGAGCTCGGCGTCCCGGTGGTCGTGGAAAATCGCCCCGGCGCTTCGGGCGCCTTGGGCACGCAGGCGGCATCGCGTGCGCCGGCGGATGGCAATAGTTGGGTCACCGTATTCGATACCCATGCGGTGAATCCTTGTCCTGATCCTCAATCTGGGCTTCGATACGGAGAGGGATTTCGCGCCGATCATGCTGATTGGCACCGCGCCCATGATCATCACCACACACAATTCCCGCCCCTGGCAGAATTTGCGTGAAGTGATCGCGGCGGCCAAGGAAAAGCCCGAGACGCTGACCTATGGGTCCATCGGCAATGGCAGTCTTTCGCATCTGACGATGACGCTCATGCAAAAGGCCGGTGATTTCCGCGTGGTGCATGTGCCCTATCGCGGCGGCGGTCCTATGAGTGCTGCTGCGGCGGCTGGCGAATTGGATATGCCCATGGCGACCAATGCAGGGCTTGGTGGCCAGGTGGGTCGCACGCTTCGCCCGCTTGCACAGACCGGCGCCGTGCGTTCCGCGCTATTTCCTGATCTGCCGACGGTCGCAGAACAGGGCCTACCGAGCATTGATGCACTGGCCTGGTGGGGCCTTCTGGCGCCGACGCGTGTACCAGTGGCGATCCAGCGACGCTTTCACGCGGCCCTGGTGAAGGCGCTGGCGGAACCCGAATTACGCACCCGCATGACCGGGCCTTTGGGCATTGATGTGGTCGCCTCAATGCCTGAGGAATTCAGCGCCTTCCTGCGGAACCAAATGACGCTTTGGGGGCGCGTGGTGCGGGAGAATAATATTCGCTCGGAATAGTCCCGCTTTATGGCAAGGCGCGATTGACGACTCGTTCGATCTCAGCACGCACCAGCCGTTCCACCAGGGGCGGCAAATGGCTATCCAGCCAATCCCTCAGGATGGGGCGGATTTCTTCGCGCACCACATCTTCAATACTCGGCCCGCTGCGATAGACTTGCGAACCGCGCTCAGAACTCACGGCGCGCAGCAGGGAACCGACGGAGGCGGCAGCAGCTGGGCAGCGGCAGGAGCAATCAGACCAGACGCGTCATCCATACCCATCCGCGGCGCCGAAGCGGCCCGCGTGGGTGGCGTGACCAGCATGTCTGAGGTCAATTCTACAGGCTCTGGCCCCGAACGTACCACGGGCGGCGGCGCCATTGGCGGGGGGGGTGAATTCGGGGGTTGACGCATTTGGGGATGGCGGCGCTTCTGGTTTTTCAGCAGCCGGCGCTTTGGGAGATGAGGGTTTCTCCACTTCCGCAGACTGGGCCGCCGCCTCATCCTCATTCAGGATGCGGCGAATCGACGCCAGGATATCATCCATGGATTGATCCTACCTCCCGGCAGGGTGCGGGGCGGTAGCGCTCATCGTGTTCCTCTTGCGGCCGTCTGGGGCAGTGTTGACGCAGAAGCAGCCACAGGTCGGGCCGCGACATCGCTGTAATCGCCAGTTCCAACCCAAAGGTTACGAACGGCCTGATGATAGGCTTTCGGGTCATATAGCTGCACGGGCAGGCCAAGATCCTGGGCCGTCAGGCGGCCTATCGTGGCGGTCAGTGAATAGGAAGCATTCACCAAGGTCGCCAGGGCCTGCACCAGGCTGACGCGAGCATTCAGCAATTCCTGCTCGGCGTTCAACACATCAAGCGTTGTGCGGCTGCCGACCACTGCTTCCCGCTGCACGCCATCCAGCGCGATTTCCTGGGCACGGATCTGGGCGCGCACACTTTCCACCTGGGCGCGGGCGGTGCGTAAGGTTTCCCAGGCTTGTGCCGCCTGCTGGCCGGCAAGCCGGCGCGCATCTTCCACCAATTGCCGCTGCTGCTGCGCCTGCTGGCGCGCCTGGCGGACGGCAGCGTGCTCGGCGCCGCCCTGGTATAGCGGCACGGAAAGATTGGCCGTGACCTGCGAACCGGTCTGACGCGTGCCGCGCGCGTTGGTATTATCCAGCCGGAAGGTCTGGCCCTGAACGCCAACAGAGGGCAGCAATGCGCCGAATTGCAGATCAATGTTTTCAATGGCCGCCGCTTCATCGAACATGGTGGCGATGACGGTCGGGTTGTTCGTGCTGGCTTTTTGTACCGCTTCCTGCGCGGAACGTACCGGCGGTATCAAAGGCTGTGGTGGCGAAACCCGGTTGGGCGCCATGCCGATCAGGCGCTGAAACACCGCGCGCGAGGATTCCCGATTGCCATCCGCCTGTTCCAACGCAGCCCTGGCCCCGGCCAGGCGAGATTCAGCCTGCGCGACATCGGTGCGGGTGATTTCACCAACACGAAAACGCTCATTGGTGGCTTGCAACTGCCGTGCAAGGACCTGAACATTGTTAGTATTGAGGCGCACGACTTCGGTATCGCGGATCACGGCAACATAGGATGCTACAGAGTCCAACAGAACCTGCTGCTCGGTCGCGATCAGGCGTGAACGCTGGGCGTAGATCTGGTTTTCAGCCCGCCTTGTGCCGGCCACGGTGCGGCCACCGCGATAGATCGGCTGGGTAACGGCTCCGGTTAGGTTGCCGGTGCTGCGATCAATATCCCTGAAGTTTGAATAAGGTCCGTTGACGCTATCTACCCGCGACCGCGCCGTGGCATCCGTATAGCCGCCAGCGCCCGAGAAGGTCACACTGGGCCGCCAACCGGCCAGGGCCTGGGGCAAGTTTTCATCAACGGCGCGAAGCTGCGCACGGGCTGCGAGCAGCGTTGGGTTATTGGCATAAGCCGCAGCCAAGGCTTCCTGAAGGCTTTGCGCGCTGGCTTTGTCCATGGGCGCCATGGCCAAAGCCGCAGACAGGAACAGCGAAGCACGAAAACTTTTCATCAAGTGCAGCCCCTAAACCCCAGACTTGTCCCCAAGGCAAGCCCCCATCCCGTAATCATCGAGAACCGACCTGCATCATGTTACAGCATGCGCGGGCGATTGCGCCAGCCTAGAGAGAGCACAACCGAAAATCACCTAAAAAGCGAAGTTCGGCTTGGGCTGAAAGGCAGGCAGTGGGGCGGCATGCGCCTCAAAAGCCACGCGCGGCGTGAAGCTGCCGCCAATGTGGCGCACCAGGGTGGCCCGCGCTGGCGGCCCGCCCGTGGTGACCAACGTCACGAGGCGCCCACCTTCCGCGAGCAGGGTCTCAATCGGGCGGGGAATGGCCGGCACACCGCCTTCAATCACAATCACATCAAAGGGGCCGAGCCCTGCCGGCGGATGGGCAGGGTCTTCGCGCATCAGCCGGATCACGGCTTCCGGCAGGCAGCGCGCCAAGCCGAACTGCGCTAGGGCAAGCAAGGCCGGATCATCTTCAAGCGCAGTCACATTGGCGCCTATCGCGGCCAGCACCGCGGCGCCATAGCCACAGCCCGCCCCCAGCAGCAGGGTGCGGTCTCCGCGGCGCAGCTCCGCGAGCTGGAAAAGCCGCGCCATGACCATGGGCTGGATCAGCGCCCGCTCGCCCGGCAGCGGCACATCCGCATCCGCATAAGCGCGCGGTGCGAGATCGGCCGGCAGAAAGGCTTCCCTCGGCAGATCACCGAAGGCCGAAAGGATGCGCGGATCCTGCACCTGATTCGGCCGCAACTGCCCATCCACCATGAAAACTCTGGCGCGCGCGGAATCCATTTTGCCCTTCCTTCAAGCTTTGTTGGAAGCATTATAGGTCCTGAGCCCTTGCCCCGCCAAGCTAGCGCTTGACCAGGAGCGGGCGCGGCCCGATAGAGATGCCGTGGGGTCCGGTGGCCGAGTGGTCAGGCAAGGGTCTGCAAAACCCTCTACAGCGGTTCGATTCCGCTCCGGACCTCCATAACGCGCTTTGGTGAAGCCGCAGGGCTTTGACATAGTGCATAGCGCTGCTTATAGGCGCATCGGCTCCTGTTCCCCGATAGCTCAGCTGGTAGAGCGCGGGACTGTTAATCCCTAGGTCGTTGGTTCGAGTCCAACTCGGGGAGCCAGAATTTTAGGTGGTTTAGACACCAGCTTTGACGCTCATAGCAGAATGAGCGTTTGGACTCGCGGCGAATTCGTGAAACTAAGCCGCGTGCGCCACCCAGCAGCCAGATACCCAACACCTTGGGTCGAAGTCGCAACTCCGGCGGCATCGTCGCTTTTTGCAGCCCTGCATGCCTAGGCCGATGCCACAGCACGCGCGTTTTGTGTAAACTCCGAATGGTAAGGGAGCGTTGGCGCATTTACTATCGCAAGCTGAATGGATTTTGCCACCTCTTCACCAAAGGCTTCGGCCGCAACGGCCAAGGCGTAATCAATGCCAGCCGTGACGCCTCCGCCTGTAATCAAATTGCCATCCCTCACGACGCGATCGGCAACCGGGATGGCGCCGGAAAGCGACAGCATTTCCAGGCTCATCCAATGCGCCGCGGAACGTCTGCCTTACAAGAGCTTAGCCGCGTCGAGCACCAAGGCGCCCGAGCATACGCTGGTGATGTAGCGCGCCGACAAGGCCCGCCGCCTCAGGAAAGCGAGGGTCTCCGCATCATACAGTGGGGATTCATGCCTAACCTCCCCTACAGAGACGCAGATCAAAACAAGGTCAGGGCAGTCTTCCATGGTGGTATCGGGCAGAACGCGCATACCCCCGCTGGATTTCACGGGCGCCAGCGTCTTGGCCACCAGAAACACCTTTCCATCAGGAAACTTCGTAAAAACCTCATACGGCCCAATCAGACCGAGTTGGGTAAATTCAGCAAAAGAACAGCATCCCGATCTTAAATGGCATAGTAGCGCTACTCCAAACCTAGCGTATCCTAGCCGGCGCTTAATGTTCTATCAACCTTTAATCAGTCTGCGCTCCGATGCTGCGAAAAGCAGTGCGATTTTGGCTGAACTTCCACCATGAAACATCTTGCTTACCTTGCCTTGCTAAAACTTCCGGATGGTGGGTAGCGTGCGGCATGGCGGGCGGTTCGGGAATGATAACGCTCATATGATGTGGCTTGCTTCCTTTACCTCAACCCATGGTAGAAACAAGGACAATTGAGCGCAGCGCTTGGCTCTTCCAGGGTGTTCGCCAAGGGCATGGAACTTAGCAGAGGAGACAAACCCAGATGAACGCCATCAAACAAACTATCACCTCGGGCAAAACCGCCATTGGCACGACAGCAGGGCCGAACATTGATGTCTCGGTGCTGGCAGATGCCAATTTTGATTTCATCCTGTTCGACACGCAGCACTCCCCCTATGAAATCAAGCAGCTTGCCTCTTCCATCCAGGCAATGCGCGGCAAGAAGGCCGCCCCCTTGGTGCGCGTTGCTGCCAATCAGGCGGATCAGATCTGCTTCGCACTCGATGCCGGAGCGCGCGGCATCATCGCCCCCATGATCAATACGCGCGCCGAGGCCGAGGCGATGGTGCGGTCCTGCCGCTATTATCCGCTTGGCAATCGTAGCAATGCCGGCGCGCGCGGCGAATGGGGCGAGTTCCCAAAATATCGCGACTATCTGGATACGGTGAATAAGGAACTTGTCATCGTACCCATGATTGAAACGAGGCAGGCCCTGGAAAACCTGGACGCCATCGCATCCGTTCCCGGTGTGGATGTGCTGTTGATTGGGCCTTCCGATCTTTCCATCGAATTGGATGTGCCGCTGGATTATGCCTGCGACACATATCAGCACGCGCTGGATAGGATTGCGGCGACCGCGGCCAAGCATGGCATTGCTGCCGGCATGTATTTCATCCCGCCTGGAATGGAGCCGAATTTCTTCGTGGATAAGGGCTTCAAGTTTTTCACCATGCCCTGGGGGCCCTGGGCCAGCATGGGCATTCAGAACGCGATCGCAGGCATCAAGCGCTAAAGGAGACATTGTCTGGCGCCGGCCAAACGGCGCCAGACATGGCCGGGTATTGGAAAAGCACTCAACGCTACGCGGTGTGGCGCTGATGGTGGTGGCCATGGGGGTGCTGCCACTTTTGGATGTATGCGCCAAATTCTTGGGTCAGGGCGGCATCCCCATTCTACAAATCGTCTGGGCGCGCATGTTCTTCGGCGCCGTGTTCATCCTGCCTTTCGCCTGGCTGGCGGTGCGGCCGCGCGGGCTACTGCCGGAAAGGCTTGGCTTCCATACAGCACGCGCTGCGTTTCTGGTCGGATCAACGGGCTTTTTCTTTGGCGCAATCACCTTCATGCCGATTGCTGATAGCCTTGCTATCTTTTTTGTGCAGCCCTTGCTCATCACCGTACTTTCGCCGCTGTTGCTGAAGGAACATGTCGGCCCATGCCGGTGGGTAGCAGTCGCGATTGGCTTTTGCGGCACGTTGATCATCATCCGGCCGGGCTTGCAAGACTTCAACCCAGGCATGGCGCTGGCCTTCGCCTCTGGCACCTGCATGGCGCTTTACATGCTGATTACGCGGCGGCTTGCGCGGGATGAAGACCCGCTGATGACAACCTTCCACACCAGCCTGATGGGCGCTGCAATGATGAGCTTGATGCTACCCTTTTTCTGGGAACCGCCCGATGCATGGGAATGGCACTTGTTGCTGCTCCTGGCCGCAATTGCGGTAGCCGGGCATTTCCTCATTGCGCGCGCCCATACCATGGCCGAGGCATCCCTGCTGGCCCCACTCACCTACACGGAAATGATCATGGCAACACTGGCGGGCTGGTGGTTCTTTGGCGAAATGCCCGGTCGCTGGACGTTTGTTGGTGTCGCGATCCTGATTGCTTGCGCGATCTATATTTCGGTGCGTGAAAGGGTGAAGCGCGTCGCCCCAAGGCGGGAGTTTGAGTAGCCTTAAGACGCGGCTTCTTTGATGAGCAGGATGATGTTGGAGGTCATATGCAACAGCAAAAGGAAACGCGCCGAAAGCCGCGATCATGCTGCACCGCTGCATCACGGGAGCACAGGTAGCACATCCAACGCAGTTGTATAATCCGATAATAGTCCGCAATCAAACAATAAAAGCCTTAATCCCCCTCAACTCTATCAGTTTTCTGAGAAAGCCCGAGGCTTAGCGACCTAGAGCGTGTTGCGTTCACATGTATTCAGGCCACCCGCTCTACCTGGTTGTTTTTCGAGCATCCTCACACGTTTAGATGCTTCCATCGGAACGTGATCTGCCCTAGCCCAGGCAACGCCGATAAAGCGCGATCAGCCTTTCCCAATGGCGCTCAGCGCCCGCCTTGTCGAAGCACCAGCGGCCAGGAAAGGCAAAGCCATGATGCACGGCAGGGTAGATTTCCAATTCTCCCTTGGCGCCCGAAGCTTCGAACAATCCGCGCAATTCATCAACCATCGGCAGTGGTGCCAATTCATCATGCTCGGCGCAGCCAATATAAAGTTCCGCGCTGCCCTGCCCCAGCGTCAGATGCGGGCTTTCCGCCGCATCACTGACCAGCCACGTGCCATAGAAGGAAGCGGCAGCGGCGATGCGCCCCGGATAGCGCGCAGCGGCGGCCAGCGCATAGGGTCCGCTCATGCAATAGCCATGCACGCCAACCGGGCCTGGGCGCAGGTGTTTTTGCTGATCGAGGAAACTAAGCAGATCGGCGATGTCTTCCATCACGGGCGGAATGGTCATTTTGGTGCGAATGGCGCGCATGCGGTCGCGTTCTGTGTCGCCCACCGTCAACACGCCGGGGCCGAATTTGGAATCGCGGCCCGCGCGGTAATAGAGATTGGGCAGCACCACATAATAGCCCGTGGCGGCGAGCCGCCGCGCCATGTCATAAAGTTCTTCGCGAATGCCGGGTGCGTCCATCAGCATCAGCACGGCAGGAAAGGGGCCATTGCGTTCGGGATGGCAGATGAAACTTTCCATCACGCCGGCGCGGGTTTGGGTATCAGTGATGTGCTCGATCACGGTGCGCGCTCTTCAATCCGCCTTGATGCCGGCAGCGCGGATCACCTCGCCCCAGGATTTCAGATCATTCGCGATGCGGCGATTGAAGGCGGCCATATCCTCGAAATTCGGCGTCAGGCCGGAATTAAGCAACCTTTGCCGGAAGGTCGGGTTTTCGAGCGCCTTATTCATGGCCTCCACCCAGGCGCGCGCTGCATCGGCATTGATGGCGCGCGGGCCGCAAAGGCCAAACCAGCCGGCCATTTCAAGCCCCGGCACCCAATCGGAAATCGGGCGCGCCTGTGGAAACAAGGGCGATCCCGCATTGTCGCCAAGCGCCAGCAGGCGCAATTCGCCGCCCTGGATCTGGCGCATCACATCACCAAGGTTCGTGATCATGAAATCCGCGCGCCCGCCCAGAATATCAACAATCGCCGGCGTGGCACCGCGATACGGGATATGCACAATATCAAGCCCGGTCTTGGATTTGAGCAATTCCACCGACAGATGCTGCGCCGATCCAACGCCCGCCGAAGCATAGGACAAGCCGCCCAGCTTGGCGCGCGCGGCAGCGAGCAACCCCGCCACATCCTTATGCGGCCCATTCGCTGCCACCACCAAACCATAGGTGGATAAGGCAACATTTGCGATGCCAGTCATTTCCGTGCGCGGATCAACCGGCAAGCTTGCACCTGGCAGATTGGGCGTGATGGTCATGGTGCCCATCGGGCATTGCAGCACCGTCGCGCCATCTGGCGCGCTGCGCGCGACCACTTCCGCGGCGATCAGCCCATTGGCGCCAGTGCGGTTTTCCACCACGCCGCGCGCGGGCAAATGCGGCGCGGCGTATTCGGCAATCAGCCGTGCCATCAAATCCCCAGTGCCACCGGCGGCGAAACCGCTGATGACACGCACGGTGCGATCCTGCGCCAAGGCAGGGCCAGAAAGGGCAAGGGCAGCAAGCCCGGCAAGCAACAGATGACGCATGATGAACCTCCCTTATTTCGGGAGATCCTATCAGGAAGCGGGCACGCCGCAATCTGGCAAGGCGCGCAGCGCGGAAAGCCGCGCGGCGCCGTGGTCTCGGGTGGAAATCACTTCAAAGCCGGGCAGCGTGACGGCTTCCTCATCGCGTCCCGTCTCGGCGATGATGAACGCGCCGGGCGCGATCCAGCCCTTGGCCTGCAAGGCCGCCAAGGAGCGCGGCACCAGCGCCTTACCATAGGGAGGGTCAAGAAACACCAGGCTGCATGGCGCCGCCGCAATGGGGGGCGCGGTCACATCCCCCGCAATCACGCGGCAGGCATCACTGGCTTTGCAGGCCACGATATTCGCCCGCAGCGCTGCCAGGGCAGCGCGATCCTGTTCCATGAAAAAGCCGCGCGCCGCACCGCGTGACAGTGCCTCGAGCCCCATGGCGCCGGTACCGGCAAAACCATCCAAAACCACGGTATTTTCAAAAACGGCCCGCCCCGCCCAGGGCGCGTGCCACAGCTGGTCAAATATCGCCTGCCGGGCGCGATCACTGGTCGGGCGCGTCATGAGGCCCGGTGGCGCCACCAGGGCGCGCCCCTTCCAGCGCCCGGCGATGATGCGCATCAGCGCTTGCCGCGGCGCGGCGTTTGCGGCCCGGCATGGCGGGCGCGGGGTGGGCGTTGCGGCCTCGCCTCGACTGCTTCCAGCGCTTCGGGTTCGGCTGCCGCTTCGCGCCCGCGCTTTGGGGCATCCAAGCCCAATTGCTCTCGCAGTACCTTGGCGTTCACTTCTTCCGCCGCGCCGCGCGGCAGGGAGCCCAATTGGAAGGGGCCATAGGCGGTGCGGATCAGGCGCGTCACCACCAGGCCAAGATGCGCCATGACTTTGCGCACTTCGCGGTTCTTGCCTTCGCGTAGCGCCACCGTCAGCCAGGCATTGGTGCCCATGCGCGCATCAAGCCCGGCTTCGATGCGGCCATAGGCGACACCTTCCACGCTCACACCCCGTGCCAGCGCGGCCAAGGCGCGTTCATCCACCTTGCCATGCACGCGCACGCGATAACGCCTGAGCCACCCATTCGCCGGCAATTCCAGCTTGCGCGCCAAAGCGCCATCATTGGTCAGCAGCAAAAGCCCTTCACTGGTCAGATCAAGCCGCCCGACCGAAACCAGCCGCGGCAAGCCCTGCGGCAGATTGGCAAAAACCGTGGGCCGGCCTTCAGGATCACGATGCGTCGTCACAAAACCGGTTGGCTTGTGGTAGCGAAACAGCCGCGTGCGTTCGAGATTGGCGACCGGCTTGCCATTCACCGTCATCGCGTCACCTGCTACAACAAACGTCGCGGGGCTCGTCACCAATTTGCCTCCCAGCCGCACCAGCCCTTCTGCGATCAGCTTTTCCGCATCACGGCGGGAAGCCACACCGGCACGCGCGAGAAACTTGGCAATGCGTTCGCCGCGCGGCCCTTCGGCTTCCGCATCTTCTTCGCCGCTCATGCGCGGCAGGCCGCGATAAAGGCACGGAAAATCGCCGGATCATCGGGATCAACGGCATATTCGGGATGCCATTGCACGCCGAGTGCAAAGCGATAACCGGGGTGTTCAATGCCCTCAATCACGCCATCGGGCGCCAGCGCATTCACCAAAGCGCCATCGCCAAGGCTCGCCACCGCCTGATGATGCGCGGAATTCACTGCCATGCGCGGCTTGCCGATGATGCGCGCCAGCATGCTGCCTGCGGTCAGCGTCACTTCATGCCCCGGTTCCGTGCGCGGATTGGGTTGTTCATGGGCCAAAGCGCCCGGCACCTCATCCGGGATGTGCTGGATCAGGCGCCCGCCAAGCGCCACCGCCAGCAATTGCTGCCCGCCGCAAATCCCGAGCACGGGCTTATCGCGCGCCAGCGCCGCGCGCGCAGCGGCCATTTCAAAATCCGTCCGGCCTGGCTTCAGCGTGACCTTGGGATGCGGCGCGCCGCCGCCCCAAAGCGCAGGGTCCACATCAAAGGCGCCGCCGGTGACCATCAGCCCATCCACCTCAGCGATATAGGCTTCCGCCATTTCGGGGTGATGGGGCAAAGCCACGGGCAAGCCGCCCGCCGCCACAATTGCCGAGAAGTAATTCTGGCGTAGCGCATACCAGGGCAGCTTGGACCAGCCGCCGGCCTCTTCGGAATCGAGGGTGACACCAATTAGGGGAAGGGATCGCATGGCGCAGCTTTAGGGTATTTCGGGGGTAAAGGAAAACGCGCGCAGCGAGGCCGTTTGCGGCAAGCAGAGCTAGTCAAACTACCTTTACGCGAAGCGCGAGACACAAGTTGGTCATGGCGTGAGCCAACCCAGAGGACGCTCAAGACCCCCGATAGGTCGCATGACTCCAAGGCGAACAAAGCAGCGGCACATGGTAATGCCCTTGATCCGCCATCAGCCCCACCGCCAGCGTCACCACATCCAAATAGGGGAACTCCGCCCCCTGGCCGCGGGCGCGGAAATACGCAGCGACCGCGAAGCGCAATTCATAACGCCCAGGGATGAAATCCGCCTGCGCCATCAGGGGGCCATCTGTGCGACCATCAGCATCGGTGCGCCGCGTGGTTACCAAAACTGGCGCGGGGTCCATGCGCCAAAGCTCCACCACCATGCCCTCGGCCGGGATGCCCTCGGCGGTGTTTAAGACATGCGTTGAAAGGGAACCGGGTCCGCTGCGGGCCATGGGGCTTCTCCGTCAATCCAAGGGTGCGCCGGCGGCGACCCAGGCGATCAGTTTGGCGCGTTCCTCGGCGGTGATTTCGGTGATATTGCCGGGGGGCATGGCCTCGGTCTGCACCTGCTGGCGCATGGAAGCAGCCCAGCGGCGGATTTGCGCCGGGCTTTCCATGATCACGCCCTTGGGCGCCACGGCGATCCCCTCAAAACTCGGCTTGGCGGCGTGGCAGCTCACGCAATGGGCGGCGACGATGGACTGCACTTCCGTGAAGGGCGGCACCTCGGCGGTAGCGTAATCTTTCTTGCCCGATTGCACGATGAAAAACGCCGCGATCATAGCCGCCACTGCGCCGGCGGGCAGCCAGAGCGCGTTTTGCCCCCTCTGGCGCAGCACAAAAAATTGCCGCACCAAGGCGCCGGCTAGCCCAATCGCCAGTAGGATCAGCCAATTCAAGGGGTGCTGCCAGGTCATCGGGTAATGGGGCGAGATCATGATGAAAATCACGGGCAGCGTCAGGTAGGTGTTATGCACGCTGCGCTGCTTGCCCCAGCGGCCATATTTCGGATCGGGTGTGGCGCCGGCACTCATGGCCGCGACCATTTTGCGCTGGCCGGGGATGATAACCACGGCGACATTGGCGACCATGATGGTGCCTGTCATGGCCCCCACCTGCAAAAACGCCCCACGGCCCGAGAATATCTGGCAGGAGACATAAGCGACCACCGCCAGCGCCACGGCGCCGATCACGCCCAATACCGCCTCATTTTCCCCAAGCTTGGATCGGCAGACCAGATCATAGGCGATCCAGCCACCCACCAGCATCGCCGCGCTGATGCCAATGCCCTGCCAGGGGGAGAGCGACATCACCGCAGGGTCAATCATATAGATGGAAGCCTGGCCCCAATAGATCAGCACGAAAAGCGCAAAGCCGCTGATCCAGGTCCAATAGGCTTCCCATTTGAACCAATGGAGCTTCTCCGCGAGCTTCTCCGGCGCCAGCAAATATTTGCGCTTGTAATAAAAGCCCCCGCCATGGACGGCCCATTGCTCACCGTGGACGAGCGGATTCTTGTCCGCCGGCGGGTCAAGCTGATTGTCCAAGGATATGAAATAGAAGGACACTCCGATCCAAGCGATGCCCGTGATCAGGTGCAGCCAGCGTATGGCCAGGTTGACCCATTCAGAAAGGGCGGCGAAATCCATTGGCTATTCCGGGTAAGAGGCTTCTGTTGCAATGCCACAATGCGTCGCAACATGCGATCACGGCAAGGGCCAAGGGGCGCCGGGGTGGTTTGCCCCCTTGAAACCGGGGCGAATGAGGCGCAGGAGCGCCCTCATGAGCCCTACCCGCCTTTCCCTCCCCAAGGACCGGATCAAGATCCTGTTGCTTGAGGGCATTTCCGATAGCGCTGTCGAGCTGCTGGCCGATGCTGGTTATCGTTCCGTCAAATGCGAAAGCAAGGCGCTGGTTGGCCCGGTGCTGGCGCGCGCGCTGAAGGGCGTACATGTGCTGGGCATCAGGTCTCGCACCCAGGTGACCGAGGAAGTGCTGGCGGCGGCGGATCGGCTGATCACCATTGGCTGTTTTTGCATCGGGACCAATCAGGTGGTGCTCGAAGCGGCGGCTCAGCGCGGCATTCCCGTCTTCAACGCGCCGTTTTCCAATACGCGGTCGGTGGCGGAACTGACGCTTGGCGAAATCATTATGATGATGCGCGGCGTGTTTCCGAAATCCAATGCCGCGCATCGCGGGGAATGGGACAAATCGGCGGCGAATAGCTGCGAAGTACGCGGCAAGACGCTAGGCATTGTGGGCTATGGCAATATCGGCGCGCAGCTTTCGGTGCTAGCGGAAGCCTTTGGCATGCGCGTGATCTATTATGATCACACGACCAAGCTCCCGCATGGCAATGCGCAGCCCATGCCAAGCCTGAACGCGCTGCTCGCTGAAGCCGATGCAATCACGGTGCATGTGCCCGAAACCGCCGAGACCATGGGCATGATCGGTGCGGCCGAGATCCGCGCCATGAAGCCAGGTGCGGTTTTTGTGAACAATGCGCGCGGTACGGTGGTGGATCTTGAAGCACTCGCGGCGGCCTTGAAGGATGGGCATGTGCTGGGTGCGGCGGTGGATGTGTTCCCGGTGGAGCCATCGCGTAATGAAGAGGCATTTATCTCCCCCTTGCAGGGCCTGCCGAATGCGATTTTGACACCGCATATCGGCGGCAGCACAGGGGAAGCGCAATCACGCATCGGCCAGGAAGTGGCGCGGAAGTTGATTGATTTTTCCGACACGGCAGCGACTTTTGGCGCCGTGAATTTCCCGCAGGTGCAATTGCCGGCGCGGCCATCGGGGGCGCGTTGGACCCATGCGCATCGGGACACGCCGGGGATGCTGTCGCGCATCAATGAAATCTTTGGCCGGCGCGGGTTGAATATCTCGGCGCAGTATCTGCAGACCGCGGGCAATATCGGCTATCTGGTGATTGATAGTGCCGAGGCGCGGAAGGAGGCAGAGGAGATTCTGGGCGAGCTTCGCGAATTGCCCGGCACGATCCGCGCGCGGTTGATTTACGAACGCCGTTGAATGGGAGCCTCCGGCGGATTGGTTTTTCGCTCTCGCCCAGTTTCTTTTTTGAGCAATCTCCGCTAAGGAGTGTCAACTAGCTCTGACACAGGTGTTTCATGGATCGCACGCTTGCGGGGCGCTCGGCGCTCGTTACCGGTTCAACCTCGGGCATTGGGCTTGGCATTGCGCTTCTGCTGGCGGAAGCGGGCGCCAAGGTGATGCTGAATGGGTTGGGCAAGGCAGAAGATATCACGGCAGCGCGCGCCAAAGTGGGCGCGGCGATGGGCGGCGGTGAGGCGCCCTATTCGGCGGCGGATCTTTCCAAGCCTGCGAGTGTGCGCGCCATGGTGGCGGAAGCGGAAGCGGTTTTCGGCGGCGTGGATATCCTGGTAAATAATGCCGGCATCCAATTCGTGAGCCCGGTCGAGGATTTCCCGGAAGAGAAATGGGATGCGATCATCGCGATCAATATGTCGTCCAATTTCCACGCGATACGCGCGGCGCTGCCGGGGATGAGGGCGCACGGCTGGGGACGGATTATCAATATCGCTTCGGCGCATGGCCTGGTCGCGAGCCCCTATAAGGTCGCTTATGTTGCGACGAAGCATGGCGTGGTTGGCATGACCAAGGTGGTGGCTTTGGAAATCGCCAACACGCCAATTACCTGCAATGCCATTTGCCCTGGCTTTGTGCGCACGCCGCTAGCGGAAGCGCAGGTGAAGCCCTTGGCGGAAAAGTTTGGCATTTCGGAAGAAGCGGCACTGCGCGATCATTTGCTGTTCAAGCAGCCATCGCGCCGTTGGATTGAAGTTGAGGATATTGCGCGCATGGCGCTTTATTTGTGCGGCCCAGGCTCTGGTGCGGTGAATGGCGCGGCACTTTCCATTGATGGCGGCTGGTTGGCTGCGTGATGGACGCGAATACCCCGGCAGGGAAGGAGGCCGGGACGCCGGCGGAAGATTTGGCATCGCCTGCCGTCGCCAAGCCGGTGGTGAAGAAACGGCTGAGCCTTGCCCTGCAAGGCGGCGGCACGCATGGTGCCTTTACCTGGGGTGCCATGGAACGGCTTTTGGAACATGAACGCATCGAGTTTGATGGGTTTTCCGGCACCTCGGCCGGCGCGATCAATGGTGCGATGGTTGTGCAGGGGCTGATCGAAAACGGGCCTGCGGGTGCCATTACGGCACTGGATCGTTTCTGGCGCAGCATGGCCGCCAATCTGGCGGTTAGCCCCATGCAGGCGCTGCCTTGGGAAAAGGCGATGTGGGGGCATGACCTGACCTGGTCCATCGCCTATCGCACTTTCGATACGCTGTCGCGCGTGTTGTCCCCCTATCAGATCAATCCATTCCCGATCAATTACAATCCGCTGCGTGATGCATTGAACCAGAGCATTGATTTCGAGCGCTTGCGCGAAGAGACCAAGGCGCCGCGCCTTTTTGTTTCGGCCACCAATGTGCGTACCGGCAAGCCGCGCGTCTTCACGCGGCGGGAATTGGATGCGGAAGTGCTGCTGGCTTCCGCCTGCCTGCCGCAGGTCTTCAAGGCGGTAGAGATTGATGGCGAACCCTATTGGGATGGTGGCTACCTCGGCAATCCAGCGCTATGGCCGCTGTATGAACAGGGCGGGCCGCCCGATATCATGCTGATCCAATTGAACCCGCAAGTGCGCGAAGAAATGCCGACCAGCGCATCCGATATCGTCAATCGGCTGAATGAAATCACCTTTAATGGCAGCCTTATGGCGGAAATGCGTGCGATTGATTTCGTGCAGCGGCTATTGGATGCGGGCCGCTTGGAACAGCCGCGCTACCGGCGCCTCTTCATTCATTTGATCGAGGATGAGGATCGGCTCCGTTCCTTCAAGCTTTCGACGAAATTCAATGGCGATTGGGAGTTTTTGTGTATGCTGCGCCAATTCGGGCGCGATGCGGCGGATAAATGGCTAACCGATCATTTTGATAAGCTTGGCCGCGAAAGCAGCGTGGATATCCGGGACCGCTTTCTGTGACGGCCAAGGATATCTGGGACGCCAAGACTTATTTGCAGTTTGAGGGTGAAAGGCTGCGCCCGGCGCTCGATCTGATCGCGCGTATTCCGCATGAGGCGCCAAAGCTTATGGTGGATTTGGGTTGCGGTGCGGGGGATGATGTGATCCTTGCCGGTACTGTGACGCTTGCCGATGTCTACGCGCTTTTTGACACGTAACCGCGCTACCCCCGCACCAGATCCCGCCTGAACCACACATAAAGCGCGAGCGCCGCACCAAGCGCTGCTACCGCAAAAAACACCGGCGCCGTCGCGCTGCCAGTGATATCGCGCAGCCACCCGGCAAAGGCCGGGCAGCACGTGCAGCCGGCATAGAACCACACGAAGTAAACGCCCAAGCCCCGCGCGCGGCGTTCCGGCGCCACGGCCTCAGCGGCCAAAGCGGAGAACACCGTGATCGGCAGCGCGTAGCAGAAGCCATGCAGCAGGCCGAAAAGCGGCGCCCAGCCCACATCCGCCATTGGCAAGGCCAGCGCAGCCAGCATGGCAAGCAGGCTCGCGCTGATGGTCATGGGTCCTGCAACACCTGCGCGACGCGCGAACCAGGCACCCGCCGGCACCGCCAGCAGATTGGACCAGGAAATCAACGAAACCGCGGAGCTCGCCTCCGCAAGGCCAAGCCCGCGAGCCATCAGCATCGGCGGTACGAAGCTCACCAGCACCATATAGGCGCCATTCACCAAGGCCCAGCAGGCGCCAGCCAGGCACATGCGCCGAAACTCGTCGCGCGTCAGTGCGCTGCTGGCGCTGGTGCTTGCCGGCAGTGCGCGCGGTTCCGGCCCGCGCGTAAACGCGACGGCAACGAAGGCGATGCCCGCCGCAAGAGAGGCGACTTGATAGGGAAATTGCCAGCCATGATCAAGAACAAAGCCGGGCAGGGCGGCTTGCGTTGCGGCAATGCCAAGCGGCCAGCCGAGCACATAAACCGCCATGGCGGGGAAAAGGTCTCGGCCCAGGAAGCGGTCCTGCACCATTTTGGTGAGCAACAAAATCACCAGCAACGTGCCGAGCCCCATGAGCAAGCGCCCTGCAATCAGCCGCGCAACCTCATAAGCACTGGCGGAGACCACTGCGCCCAGGATGAGCAGCAAAAGCCCGAGCAGTACGCCGCGCCTGTCGCCCAAGCGTCGCGCCACCAGGCCCAAGGGATAGGCGAGGAAAAGCCCGGGCAACCAGAACAAACCAACCAGCGTGCCAAAGCCTGCCCAATCCAAGGCGAAGGCATCCACCAAAGCGGGACCAGCCGCGCCTGGTGCCTGAAACATTGCGCCCAAGGCCGCACGCAGGATGAAGACTGCCAGCAAAAACGCAGTGGCTGACGTCAAAAAACCCATATCAGCCGCGCCTTCGCCCCGCGCCGCAGCGCGACCACCGCGTATTGTCGGAACAACCGCGCAAGGCGCTTGCCGCGCGCCGCGCTGATGCCGATGAAGCAATGAGCTTCCCACCAAGGCTTGGCGCCGCCCTTGCCCTCAACATGGGGCAAGGCGCGAAGGCGTTCGCGCAACGCTGTATAGCGCCGCGCATTCCAGCCTGCCGCCATGCGTCGGCTGAAAGGATTGCCGGCGGCGATGAACACGCCTTCCCGTACGCGCCAGCGTTGCAGCAGCGCCTCCAAAGCCGATGCGCGTTGCCCGATGCGCGCGGCATGCGCACCCGCGTAATAGAAGGAAGCGCGATAGTCGTGTTGAAGCCTTGCTCTGCGCATCATCTGAACTGCATCAATATGCCCTTAAGGTAGGCGCTTCCAGGGAGCATCGAATGCAGCGGATGATCCGGCCCTGCGCCGCCCATATGCAGAATGCGCGCTTCCTGCCCCGCACGCTGCACGCCCCAGGCGACGGCATCGGCGAATTCTCCCGCTGCGACATGATGGCTGCAGGAGGCAATGAAGAAAAACCCTGCCTTTTCGACAAGACTCGCGCCAAGCCGCGCCAATTTGCCAAAAGCGCGCAGTGCCGCCGGTTGGTCCTTGCGCACCTTGGCGAAGGCGGGTGGGTCCGTGATCACCACGCCAAAGCGCTTGCGAGCACCCACCATGCGTTCCAACGCTTCCAGCGCCTCGGCCTTTTGTGTTTCGACCCGATCTGTAACCCCATTGCGCTGCGCCGCGTCCATCACCAAAGCCAGCGCGGCCTCACTCCGGTCCAGCAGTGTGACATGCGCTGCACCCGCCACGGCAGCCGAAATACCAAAGCCGCCCGTATGGCAGAAGGCATCCAGAACGGTGCCGCCCTTGGCAAGCCGAGCGACACGGGCGCGATGTTCGTGCTGGTCAAAGAACCAGCCAGTTTTCTGCCCGCCGAGCGGATCAACGGCGAAACTAAGGCCGCTTTCTTCCACCGTGATCATGCCTGCTTTGCCTTGCAGCAGCTTGGTTTCTTCCGGCAGGCCTTCCAGATCGCGCGCGGCGCTGTCATTCCGTGCAATCACCATGCTGGGCGCGATCAGCATTTTAAGCGCTTCCAGGATCAGCGGTGTCGCGGCTTCCATGCAGGCGCTATTAGCCTGGATCGTCACCGCATCGCCGTAGCGGTCAATCACCAAACCGGGAAGGCCATCGGCTTCGGCATGGATCCGGCAGTAATGCGGGCGATCAAACAGCTTGTCGCGCAGCGTCAGCGCTTCCTGCAGGCGCTTCTTGAACCAAGCGGCATCGCAAGTAGCGTCGGGGTTGCGATCCAGCTTGCGCGCGGCAATCAGCGAATGCGGGTTGAAATGCCAGACGCCATGCTTGACGCCATCATCGCCTTCCAGCCGCACCAAACTGCCCGGCGGCAACGCCTTGGCCACGGGGTTCATCGCGATTTCATTGGAAAAGGCCCAAGGATGGCCGGTCTTGACGCGGAGTCTTGGCCAGGGAGCAAGCGGATGACGGATAACGGGTTAGGGTTCATGGGCAGACCATGGCGCGCGCCGGGTGTTCCCGCAATGCGCCATTATTCGCGCACCGCCAGCACCACGCCCGACAACACCAAAGTCAGCGCCACAACTTCGCGCAAGCCAAAGGGCTCGCCCAGGAACAGCGCGGCCCCCACGACGCCGACCACAGGCGTGATAACCGTGCCAAGTGATGCAAGCGACGCTGGCAGCATTTTCAGCGCAGCGAACCAGGAAAGATAGCAAAGCCCAAGCGCGAAAACGCCGCCATAAATCAGCAGCCCGATACCCAAAGCCGAAACATGGCTGAAATCGAGCGGATCGAAAATCATCGCTGCGATGAAGAGCGGTGCCACGCCAATCCCCACCTGCCAGGCAACGGAACTTGATGGCGGCAGGCCAAGTGGCATGCGCTTGGTCAGCATGGTGCCGAGCGCGAACAGTACCGCCGAGCCTAAGCCCAAGGCCACGCCGGGCAGCTTGGCGATGCCAAGATCAAGCCCCTTGCCCAGCACCAGATAAACCAAGCCCGACAGCGCCAGCACCAGCGCCAATACGCGCGCAAGGCTCGGCTTTTCCCCGAGAATAATCCAGGCAAAAACCGCGGCCCAAACCGGCATGGTGTAGCAAATGATCGTCGCTTCCGATGCCGCCAACCACAGTAGCGAAAAACTCGCCATCCCCATCCAGGCTGTGACATTCAGCAGCGAAATCAGCGTAAGCCTGCCCCAAATGGCGCGCGGTACCATCAGGCGTTGTTTTTGCGCCAGCACCACCACCAAAAGCACGATGAAGCCAAGCCCGCCGCCAATCGCGCGTGTCGTCAGCGGCGGCAATTCCACCAGCAGCACCTTCATCGCCGGCCAATTCATCCCCCAGCCGACGGTCGTGATCACCAGCAGCAATAATCCGCGCTGGGTGGCGGCAGAATTCAATGCATGAAATCCGGCTCTTCACGCATCAGGATACGCTTTATGCTTTCCAGATGCAACCGAGCACTTTCGCGATCCCCTTCGCGCATTTGCGCATAGGTGCGCGCGGCGATCTCGGCCGGTACGGGCTGCAGCTTGCGCCCCGTGCCCATCGCCAGGCGTTGCGCTTCCGCCGCACGTTCCAGATAGTAAAGATCATCCCAGGCTTCGGCGATGTTCGCCCCCAACACCATCACACCATGATTCTTCATGAAGACAATATCGGCATCACCGATGGAGGCGGCGATGCGGTCACCCTCGCTCTCATCCAAGGCGAGGCCATTGTAATCCTCATCTACCAAGGTGCGGGCATAGAATTTCAGCGCGCTTTGCCCGGCCCAAACCAAAGGCGGGCCTTCCAGCATGGCAAGGGCGGTGGCGTTCGGCATATGCGTGTGAAAGGCTGCCTTGGCGCGCGGCTTATTCATGTGCATGCGCGCATGGATGTAGAAGGCGGTCGCTTCCGGCACGCCGTCGCCGGCCACCACATTGCCCTTGAAATCGCAGACCAGCAGACGCGATGCGGTGATTTCCGAAAACGCCCAGCCATAGGGGTTCACCAGAAACAGATCATCGCGCCCCGGCACCACGGAGGAGAAGTGGTTGCAAATCCCCTCATGCAGGCCGAGCCGCGCGGCCATACGAAAACAGGCGGCTAGATCAACCCGCGCGGCGCGCACGGCTTCTGCATCCAATTCGGAATTGTGCAAAATGGCAGGGCTGGAGCTTTCAAGCGCGTGAGCCATGGAGTTTCTCCCCGGGACAGGCATGGGTTAGAACAGGCGCGCAAGATGCACATGAGGGGCCTGAAGATGCAACGCCGCACGTTATTGGCAGCCCTTGCCCTGCCGATGCCCGCACTGGCTGAGCCCGCGCCCTTGCAGGTGCTGGGGACCGGTGCGGTTGCGGCTTCTGCCGAGGATATTGCGGTGGCCTTCACGGCGCGTACCGGGCGGGGAGTGGCGCTGCAGACCGCCAATGCCGGCGTGGTCGCGCGTCGGCTGCGGGAAGGGGAAGCCGCCGATCGGGTGCTGAATAGCGCGGCGCAAATCTTGGCCCTTGCGGACGCCGGCCTGGTTGAAGCCGCCAGCGCGCGCGAATTGGGCCGCATGCTGAACGGCGTCGCGGTACCCCGGGGCGTGGCGCGGCCCGATATCAGCACGGAAGCGGCGCTGCTGGCGGCCATCGTCGCGGCGCCGGTCATTGCCTATTCGGAACTCGCCACGGGCGCCACCGCCGGCACCCATGCGGCGCGGCTGATCGAAAAGCTGGGGTTGGCTGAGGCGATGCGTGGCCGCGTGCTGGTCTTCCCTGGCGGGGGTGCGGCGGTGGGCGCGGTCGCAGAAGGCCGCGCGGCCATGGCGCTATCCCAAATCAGCAAAATCATCGCCGTGCCGGGTGCCGCGCTGGTCGGGCCGCTGCCGGATACGGCGCAGCTTATCACGCCTTATGTCGGCGCTGTTGCGACCCGCGCGGCGGATGCCGAAGGCGCGCGCGCCTTGCTGGCAGCGCTCACCGGCCCCGAAGGCCAGGCACGCTTTCGCGCCGCCGGTTTCGCGTTGGGCTGACGTCCTCTGGACAGGGGGCGTTTCGCGCGCCAAAGGCAGGGTGATATCAAGCCAAGGATGAGCGGAACATGAGCGGCACGAATCAGCGCATTGATGGCAAGCGCCTATGGGATTCTCTGATGGCGATGGCGGAGATCGGCGCCACCCCCAAGGGCGGCGTAAAGCGCCTGACGCTGACCGATGTGGACAAGGCCGGGCGGGATCGCTTCCGCGGCTGGTGCGAGGCTTTGGGCCTGACCATGCGCGTTGATTCCATCGGCAATATGTTCGCCCGCCGCGAAGGCCGTGACCCCAAGCGCCTGCCCGTGCTGCTCGGCAGCCACCTTGATAGCCAGCCCACCGGCGGCAAGTTTGACGGGGCGCTTGGCGTTATTGCGGGGCTTGAGGTGATGCGGAGCTTGAATGATCTAAACATCGTGACCGAATCGCCGATTGAATTGGTGAATTGGACCGATGAGGAAGGCAGCCGTTTCGGCCATTCACTGATGGGCAGCGGCGTTTGGGCCGGCATCTATACGCAGGACAAGGCCTATAGTCTGCGCGATGTGGATGGCGTGAGTGTGGGTGACGCGCTTGAAGCCATCGGCTATAAGGGTCCACATAAAGTGGCGCCCTTTCCGGCGGATGCCTATTTCGAATTGCATATCGAACAAGGCCCGATCCTGGAACGCGAAAGCAAGCAGATTGGCGTCGTGATCGGCGCGCAGGCGCAGGTTTGGTACGATGCCGTGATCATCGGCCAGGAGAGCCACGCCGGCACCACGCCTCCTTCCGCACGGCGCGATGCGCTGGTGGCCGCGGCACGCGTGATTGAACGCGTGGACCAACTGATGCGCGCGCGCGGTGAAGATGGTCGCGGCACGGTTGGCTTCCTGCAAGTGCTGCCCGCCAGCCGTAACGTGGTGCCCGGTGAGGTGCGCTTCAGCGTCGAATTCCGCCACCCGTCGGATGCGCAAATCCAGGGCCTCGCGGAGAGCTTTCCGAAAGAAGCGCGGAAGCTGGTGGAGGCAAATAGCTGCAAGCTGGAATTGACCGAGCTGTTCCGCATCCCCGCGCAACCCTTTGACGCTTCCTGCGTTGATCTGGTGCGTCAGGCTGCCAAGCGCCTTGGCTTGACGTCGCGCGAAATCATCTCGGGCGCTGGGCATGATGCGGTTTATGTCGCGCGTTCCGTGCCGACAGCGATGATCTTCACGCCCTGCAAGGATGGGCTTTCGCACAACGAGGCGGAAAGCATAATGCCGGAAGAGGCTGAAGCTGGTTGCCAGGTGTTGTTTGAAGCGGTGGTGGCGCGGGCCAATCGGGCCTTGTGAGGGGGGCACAGCGCTTGCTTGCGCTTCGACTGCAACTCAACAGAAGGATAGTAACCGATGAGCGATTTTGATCTTGTCATTCGTGGCGGCACCATCGGTACAGCGAGCGCCGTCTTTGATGCGGATATCGGCGTCACGGATGGTGTCATCATGGCCATCGGCAAGGACCTGCCGAAGGGGCACGCCGAACTGGATGCCAAGAGCAAGCTTGTTCTTCCAGGCGGCGTGGATACCCACACGCATATCGAAGAACCGCGCGGCGGGCCCACTGCCAATGCCGATACCTTCATAACCGCCAGAGTAACTTCATCTGGGAAGCCGCGCGCCAGACCATCATGCTGGACCCGAAATAGCGTGATGGCGCCTATCCCGCGGATGGCCCGCCCAAGCGCGGCACTGGGATTGGCATGTTGATCCAGAATGCCTTTGGCATCTGCGCTGGTGGTTTTCAGGAAATGTTTGCCACGGCCGATCAGGCGCGCGGCTTCTATCGGCAATCGGCCGAACAGATCGGCAATACCACCCAGGCCCGCGATTGGATTTATCGCACCTGGGCAATTGAAAGCCACGACATCGCGCAAACGCCCGGCTACGATGGCGATCTGATCACGGCAGCGCGTTCCATCATGGCGCGGCTTTTGCTGATCCCAAATTGCTTCGATCAATTGCTGCCGCCCGGCGAAAGCGATGTCATGACGGTGGCCGCCCATGCGCCTAACGCGAAGATTGTGGATGTTGATGGTCTTGCCGGCCCTGGCGGCACACGCGCGCCGCGCGGCATTGCCACCATCACCAGTGAAATACGTGATTTGCTGCAACGCATTGCCGATGGAAGGCGAGGCTTCAGCGGCCCGCAATATCCGCGCCACTGGTCGCGGCCGGATCGGTGCCCGGGCTGAAATCCTCGGCCGTAAGCGCAGCAACCAAAACCAACCCGATCAGAGAACCAGTTCTGATCGGGTCGTGTGTCGCTATCCCCCCACCAGCTTCGCCACCATATAGGCCACACTCGCCGCGAGCCCGCCAATGAACAAGGTCTGCACTGCGCCGCGCATGGCCGGAAGGCCGGTCGCCTTCGCCTTCAGCCAGCCAAACCCCGCCAGCGCCGCGCCGGTGATGCAGGCGGAAATCACCAAGGCCTGATGCGTGCTGTCTAGCAGCATATAGGGCAAAAGCGGCAATAACCCGCCCACCACATAAGCGCCGCCAATCGTTACTGCGGAGCGCGCCGCGCGATCCGGCTGCGGTTCCTTCAAATCCAATTCAAAGCGCATCATGAAATCCACCCAGCGGCGCTTATCCGCGCAGATGCTGTCCACTGCCATGCGGAGCGCATCGCCGCGCACGCCATAACGATGCAGGATGGCGGCCACTTCCCAGCGTTCGCGATCCGGGTAGATTTCGGTTTCTTCCTCTTCGCGCTTGCGTTCGGCGGTGAAATGCTCGGCCTCTGTGCGCGCGGCGAGGTACCCGCCAAGCCCCATGGCAACACAGCCCGCGGCAATTTCCGCGAGACCTGCCGTGACAATCAGCGGATTGGCCGCAACCGCGCCAGACAAGGCCGCCGCCAGCGCAAAGGGCACCGTCAAGCCATCGGCGGTGCCGATCACCAGATCGCGCACCACCTCATTCTGCGTGAAATGGCGTTCCTCATGCGGCGGGCCGGGCGGCATGGGCCATAGCCCGTCGCGGCTGGGCACTTCGGATTCGGGGGACTGCGTGGTCATTTCCGACCACGTTATAGCGCAGAGAGGGTCGGTTTAGCGAGGGGAATGCGCGGCCATTTCCTCAGGCCCGGCCAGGCCGGCCAAGGCTCCCTCCTCCGCTGTCAGATGTGGGGCGGGCAAGGCTGCCACGGCAAATAGCGCACGCCTGAGCGCCGGTGCCACCTCGGCAAAGTCGCCGGGTGTTTCGGCCAAGGGCAAAAGGCCGGAAAACCGCCCCGCTAGGCCTTCGATTTCGGTATGCATGCGGAGCAATACCCCAAGCAGGTCCTGCCCACCCAAACGCGTGGTGGCGTTGGGGTAAAGCGCGCTTTCCTCGGCGGCCTGATGCGGCAGCAATTCCTCGCGCAGGCGGCGTTTGAGCGCGCGCAATTCCAAAAGCTGCGCGGGGCCTTCGCGCAGGGTTTCAACGGCGCCGCGCAACGCCTCAGCCAGACCGCGCAGCCCAGCATGTTCGGCAACGCGAGCGGAAAGCCCGGCTTCGCCCGAAGGCCGCACCACCGCGCCATCACCGAGCAGCAGGGCGCGCAGCGCATAAAGGATCGCTGCGGCATCAATCGCTTCCTGGAGCAGCGCGCCGGCGAGCGGGCTCAGCCAACCAAAGGCAGCGGCCACCATGGCCGGCAGCGACAACCCCATGCCGAGTAGAATGGCCTGTAGCGTAATGCGCCGCGTGCGGCGTGCAATCGCAATCGCCTCCACCGCGCGGTCCGGCCGATCCGCGAGCAGCCCAACATCGCCTGCCGCAGCAGCCGCCGCGGTGCCATGCGCGCCCATGGCAATGCCGACATCAGCGGCGGCGAGCACCGGCGCGTCATTCACGCCATCGCTCACCATGGTAACCGGGCCATGCGCGGCCTCGGCCGCCAGTGCGATCAGCTTTCCTTCCGGGTCGCGGTCCGCGAGCATGACATCCAAGCGCAGCGCAGCGGCAATGGGCGTGGCGGCGGCGGCGCGGTCCCCGGTCAACATCAGAATCAGTGCCACACCAAGCTGGCAGAGCGCCCGCACAGCGCGCGGCACTTCTTCGCGCAGCCCATCGGCCATGATAAAGGCCGCTTCCGCGCGCCCTTCCACCGCCAGCCAGCCAACCGGACCGGCGGCGCTTACCAAGGCTGCCGCGAAAGACCGTTTTCCGGGCCCATGCCCTGGCCGATCAAAAAACCCTCACTGCCGAGCGTCAGCGCCTTGCCCGCCACGGGCCAGAAAGGCCACCGGCTGGGGTTTCCGGGACACTTTCTGGCATGGGCAGATCAAAGCCACGAGCGCGGGCAGCTGACAGAAGCGCGACGGAAACCGGATGGGTGGAAGCCTGCGCCAACGCAGCCGCAAGACGCAGCGCCGCATCGCGGCCAAGGGCGGGATCAGCCTCGTTCCCCACCAATCTGGGCCGACCAGGTATGAGTGTGCCGGTCTTTTCAAAAATCACCGTGCGAATGCGGGCCAGCCGTTCGAGAGCGGCGCCGCACTGCGCGGGGCGCGCGCCAGAAGATCGGTCAGCGCCCCTTGCGCGCGGCCCTCGGCCCATGGTTCCAAAGCCTCGCCACCCGCGACCATCAACGCAATGATGGCGGCGGCAGCGGCCTCATCCGACGCCAAGGCGCCCAGGATGGAGAATAGCGCAATCACTTCCACGCCAAGCCGCCCACCCAACAATGAGCGCAGCACGCCAATCGCCAAATGCAGCGCAACCGGCAGGGAAGCTGCGGCTCAGGCGATGGTGGCGTAAGCGGTATTGCCCGAAAGATGCAGCACGATACCAGTAGCGAGCCCAGCCCGCACCCAGACCAGCAGCAGCCGCGCGCTATTCACGCATGGGCCCCAATTCGGCGTCTCGATGCAGATAGGCTGACAGCAAAAGCCCGAAGCCGATCATCACCGTCAGCATGGCCGAACCGCCATGGCTGATCAGCGGCAGCGGCACGCCGCCCACCGGAATGGCGCCGGTGACCATGGCGACATTCACAAACACATATAGGAAAAAATTGGTGCCAAGCCCAATCGCCAGCAGCCGGCCGAATTGATGACGCGACCTGAAGGCGACGATGTAGCAAAAAACAATCACCGACAGCAGCATGAACAGTGTCGCCATGGCGCCGATGAAGCCAAATTCCTCGGCGATCAGCGTGAAGATGAAATCCGTCTGCTTTTCTGGCAGGAAGTTCAAATGCCCCTGCGTGCCTTGCAGGAAACCCTTGCCGGACATGCCGCCCGACCCAAGCGCGATCTTGGATTGGATGATGTTATAGCCCGCACCAAGCGGATCGCTTTCCGGATCTAGAAAAGTGGTGATGCGCGCGCGCTGATAATCGCGCAAATGATCATAGGCGATGGGGGCACCGATGCCGGCAGCACCCGCGATCAGCACGAATTTCCACCAGCGCATGCCGGCTGCCCAAAACACGGCAGCGCCAACCATGCCGGTGATCAAGGCGGTGCCCAGGTTAGGCTGCTTCAGGATCAATCCGACGGGTATCAGCACCATCAGCGCCGGCTCGATCAGGAAAAGCAGATTGCCCATGCGTTCCCAAGAAGCGCGATGAAACCAGGCCGCCAAGCCAAGCGCCAGCATGATTTTCATGAGCTCCGACGGCTGCAATTGCACCGGCCCGATATCCAGCCAGCGCTGCGCACCCTTGCCGACATTGCCGTAAAACATCACCAGCACCAGCAGCGCGAGCGCAAAGGCATAACCGACCCAAGCGAAGCGTAGAATAATCCTGATATCAATGAAGGCGATGCTCATCATGATCACCAGACAAAACCCAAAGCGCAGCGCGTGTTTCTGCGCATAGGCATCCGGATTGCCGCTGCCCGCGGTCCAAAGCGCGACATAGCCAATGGCAGCAATGCCGCCCAGCAGCAGCACGAAAAGCCAGGGTACGCGCCAGAGCTTGGAAACCAGGCCAGCGCCTCGGCTTTCCGTGAGTAGCCGACGTTCGAAAATCATCGACCAAGCTCTGCCACGCGCGGGTCGCGCGGGGTCGGATTGACTGGCAGGCGCTGGAAGGCTTCGACCAATATGTCGCGCGCCAAGGGGGCAGCGGCGCCTGAGCCGCTGGTGCCGTGTTCCACAATCACTGAAAGTGCAAAGACCGGATTGTCATAGGGCGCATAGGCGACAAACAGCGCATGCGGGCGCCATTCGCGCGGCAGGGTCGCGACATTAAAACCCCTTTCCCGCTGTTCGCGGGAGACGCGCCTGACCTGCGTGGTGCCGGTCTTGCCCGCCATGACACCATATTGGCTAGGCAGCCGCGCAATGCCTGCCGTGCCGCCGCCATTCACCACGGCCCACATGGCTTCGCGCACCACGCGCATATCGGCCTCCGGAATGCTGAGGGATGGCCAATCTTCCGGCCTGCCGCCACGCGCCGGCTGGCCTGCGATGGCGCGGGTCAGATGCGGTTGCACCGCGCGGCCCGTCGCAAGCCGTGCGGTCATTACAGCAAGGGAAAGCGGGGTCAGCTGATAAAACCCCTGGCCAATGCCATGCACAATCGTATCGCCAATATTCCAGGGATGACCCTGCGCTTGGCGCCAGCCGCGCGTTGGCACCAGCCCGCGCCGTGTGCCGGGCAATTCGATTTCCAGATCAACGCCAAGCCCTAAGCGATGCGACATGGCGGCGATGCGATCCATCCCCGTGCGCCGCGCCATTTCGTAGAAATAGACATCGCAGCTTTGCGCAATGGCAGTGCGCATATTCACCCCGCCATGCCCGCTTTGCTTGTGGCAATGAAAGCGCGTATCGCCGAAATCGACATGGCCGGGGCAATGAACGGCATCACCGGGCCGGCAAACCTTGGCTTCAAGCGCAGCCAGCGCCACCACCATCTTGAAGGTTGACCCCGGCGCGTAAAGCCCATTGGTCGCCTTGTTGATCAGTGGTGTGGAACGCGACGCTGTCCATTGCCGCCATTGCGCGGCGCTAACGCCAGAATTGAAGATATTGGGATCGAATGAAGGCTTGGTTGCCATGGCGAGCACCTCGCCATTGCGCGCATCAAGCAATACTGCCGTGGTGCCTTCATCAATCTTATTGCGAATGGCCTTTTGCAGCCCGGTATCAATGGAAATTTGTACATCCTGGCCGGGAATACCTTCGCGCCTGTCCAATTCGCGGATGACGCGACCAACGGCATTCACCTCCACCTGGACAGCACCGGCGCGGCCACGCAGCACGCGGTCATGGAAACGCTCCAACCCTGCACGCCCCACGCGCATGCCGGGCAGGTTGACGATACCCTCATCGCCCGCTCCCTGTTCAGTTGGCGTGCCGACATAGCCAAGCACATGCGCCAGATGTTCGGTTTCGGGATAGATGCGCGTGGTGCCCATATCCACCGAAACGCCCGGCAGGTCGGGCGCATTGACCTCAATCGCCGCCATTTCCTCCCAGCTCAGGAATTCGCGCAGGATCACGGGGACGAAGCGGCGATTGCGGCGGATATCGCGTTCGATCCGCGCCTTTTCATGATCCTGCAGGGGCACGATGCGGGAGAAGGTCTCAATCGTGGCGGTGACATCGGCGGTCTGTTCCGCGACCAGAAGGGCGCGCCAATTCAGCCGATTGCCCGCTACCACTTCTCCGCGCCGATCCAGAATGCGCCCGCGTGGTGGCGCGAAAAGTTTGGCGCTCACGCGGTTTTCTTCGGCTAAGGTCGCGTAGCGCCGACCTTCTTCAATCTGCAACCGATAAAGCCGATGCCCAAGAAAGCCGAGCGCCCCTAATTGCACCGCCCCAAGCAGCGCCGCACGCCGCGTGAATATGCTGCGTCGGCGTTCTTCTTCCCGCTTGATATTCGTATTGGCGCTAAAGCCGGAAGGGCGCCGCCCAGGCCAGAATTTCATGACGCATTCTCCGCTCGGCGCATCGCCTCATGCGCGCGCGACAGAAGAATGGCGATAGGCGGATAAAGCCCTGTTGTCAGCAGCAGCGTGTGGAATATCGGCTGCCAGGGCGGCAGTTTCAGCAGCAAAAGCGCGGTGAACCCCCAGGCAAGCAGGATTGCGGCCGAGGCACCGGCACAAAAACACAGCCACACCAGGAAGAAGCCTTGCCGCGCCAACCAGAAACGCAGCCGCATCGCCGCGCCATGCAGCGCCAGCAACACAATGATATGCACGCCAAGCGGCGCCATGGTCAGCAAATCCAGCAAGAGCCCAAGCACAAAGACAATGGGCGGCGCCATGCCGGCGGGGCGAAACACAGTCCAGAAGGCAATCGCCGGCATGGACAGCGCGAAAGCCAGCGCGGGCAGGCCAATTGGCGTCGCTGACAGGATCAGTACCATCGCGGTTGAGACCAGCGGAAAGGCCAAACGCAGCAGCGCTTCAAGCCGGCGCGACAAGTCCTGCGGTGGTTCCGGGCGCCCAGGCGGCGGTGCGCGAAGTTTTGGTGCAAGGCTCATGGCCAGGCTTCAATGCCGCGCCGGGCGCGGTTCCGGGCGTGCCACGGCTTCCGGCGGCAAAATGCCCGAAAGCCCGAAATCAAACAGCCGCACCATTTCCAGATTATCGAGCCGCGCAAACAGCTCTACTTCCAGCGAGCCCTGCTGGTTACGCCGCACCACGCCAACCGGCAGGCCGGCAGGGAAGGCATTGGCCTGGGCGCTGGTGACAACGCGTTCGCCTTCCTGCGGAATGACGCCCTCCGGCCAATGCGCAAGTCGCGGGCGCGCGCCATTGGTGCCGGCCATCACGGCGCGCGCGCGGCTGGCTTCGAGCGTGACCGGCACACGGCTATTCATATCAGTCGCCAGCAATACGCGGGCGGAGCGCCAGCCTACTTCCGTCACGCGGCCCGCAAAGCCGCGCTCATCCAGGGCAACCTGACCCTTGCGGATGCCATGCTGTGGCGGGATAGAAAGTAGCACGGCGCGGGCATAGGTGCCGCCGCCATCCGCCACTACCCGTGCTGCATGAAAATTGGGCGCGCCTTCCGGCATGAAGCCAAGCTGGCGGCGCAGCAGCGCGTTTTCAGTCTCAAGCCCCAAGGCTGCTGCATGCCAGCGGCGCAGACGCTCATTCTCCTCACGCAGCTTTGCATTGTCACTCCGCAAGGCAGCGAGGCCGCGGATTTCGTCAATCGCTTGCTCAACCGCGTTCATCGGCTGGGACACCGCGCCATAGATCGGCGCAAGCGCGTCAGAAAGCGTATTGCGTAGCCGCTCCACCAGCACCGTATCCGCCTTGCCAAGCAGCATCACCCCAAAGGCCACGGCAATCATGATTGGCAGCGAAAGCCGCGCCAATACCTGCCGTAGAGGGATGCTCAGCCTGATCACGCGGGGCTATCCTTTGACCTTTTCAATACATGGATGTCAGCACATGTCGCAGCCGCTTGATATCCTCAAGCGCGCGCCCGGTGCCAAGCGCCACACAGGAAAGCGCATCTTCTGCCGCGACGACAGGCAGGCCTGTCGCATCGCGCAGCACCTGATCCAGCCGGCCCAGCAAGGCGCCGCCACCGGTCAGCACAATGCCCTTATCCACGATATCGGCGGCAAGCTCGGGCGGCGTGTTTTCCAAAGCGGTTTTCACCGCATCCACAATCTGGCCTACGGGTTCGGCGAGCGCTTCCGCCACTTGGCGCTGGCTGATGATGACCTCCCGCGGGACGCCATTCATCAGATCGCGGCCTTTCACTTCTGCGGTTGGGCCATCCTCGCCATCCTCTGGCGGGGCGGCAGCGCCGATTTCAAGCTTGATCCGTTCCGCAGTGCTTTCACCGATCAGCAAATTGAATTGCCGGCGAATATAGGAAATGATTGCCTCATCCAGCTTGTCCCCGCCCACGCGCACACTCCGCGCATAGACAATGCCGCCCAGGCTGATCACGGCCACTTCCGTGGTGCCGCCGCCAATATCCACCACCATGGAGCCCGATGGTTCCGTCACCGGCAGGCCAGCGCCAATCGCCGCCGCCATGGGTTCTTCAATCAACAGCACCTTGCGCGCCCCCGCACTTTCCGCGCTTTCCTGAATGGCGCGCCGTTCCACCGCCGTGGACCCCGAAGGCACACACACGATGATCATGGGGGAGGCAAAGCCGCGCCGGTTATGCACCTTCCGGATGAAATGCTTGATCATTTCTTCTGCCACTTCGAAATCCGCGATCACGCCATCGCGCAAGGGACGAATGGCCGAGATATTCCCCGGCGTCCGGCCCAGCATGAGTTTCGCTTCTTCGCCCACCGCCAGCACCTGCTTGCGGCCCCGCTGATCGGAAATGGCAACCACGCTCGGCTCATTCAAAACGATGCCCCGGCCCTTCACATAGACCAGCGTATTTGCAGTGCCGAGATCAATGGCCATATCGGCGGAAAGGAAGCCGAATAGGCGTCCGAACATGCTGAAACCCTTTGCAAACAGATTAGGCCCCGCCGGCAAGGCGCCGAGGCGGCGGAAATGGCTTCCCGGCCAGCCAGACGAGCCAGGGATTTACCCCCCCTGGCCCTGATCCTCAAGCCGTAATCCCCGGGGGCCGCTCCCGGCGCTTCAGGCCCGCAATACCGCCGGCGGTTCGGTGCGCTCCCGCTTCACCAAAAGCTTGTTCAGCGCATGCACATAGGCCCGGGCGGAGGCAACAATGGTATCCGTATCCGCCCCCTGGCCATCCACGAGCTTGCCGGCTTCTTCCAGCCGCACGGTCACACGCGCCTGGGCATCCGTGCCGCCGGTGACGGATTGCACGGCATAGAGCTTCAGGTTGACGTCATGCGGGAAGGCCTGGCGCAGCGCATTGAAGGTGGCATCCACCGCGCCATCCCCGGCCGCCACCCCTTCGCGCCTTTCGCCATCCACTTCGAGCGCGATGGAGGCTGTCGGGCGGGTATTCATCCCCGTCGCGACGGTCAGCGCCACCAGCTTCAGCCTATCATTCTGGCGCACCACCTCATCATCCACCAGCGCCACAATGTCCTCGTCGTAGACCACCTTCTTGCGGTCCGCGAGGTCCTTGAAGCGGCGGAAGGCGTCGTTCAATTGGTTATCGCCAATCTCATACCCCATGGCCTTCAGCTTGTCGCGGAAGGCAGCGCGGCCCGAATGCTTGCCCATCACCAGCGATGATGTGGACCAGCCGACGCTCTCCGGCGTCATGATTTCATAGGTGGATTTGTCCTTCAGCACGCCATCCTGATGGATGCCGCTTTCATGCGCGAAGGCATTTCGGCCCACAATCGCCTTATTGGGCTGCACATCGAACCCCGTAATCGTCGCCAGCAGCCGGCTGGTCTTCAGGATATTCTGCGTGACAATCCCATTTGAAACCGGGATCGCATCGGCGCGCGTACGCAGCGCCATCACCACTTCTTCGATCGAGGCATTGCCCGCGCGTTCGCCAATGCCATTAATGGTGGCTTCAATCTGACGCACCCCGGCGCGAATGGCGGCCAGCGTATTCGCAACCGCCAACCCCAGATCATTATGATTATGCGCGGACAACACCACCTGATCCGCACCCGGCACCCGTTCACGCACCATGGTGAAAATGCGCGTCATATCCTCAGGCAGCGCATAACCGACCGTATCCGGGATATTGATGGTGGTCGCACCGGCCTTGATGGCGGCTTCTACACAACGGCACAGAAAATCCGCATCCGTCCGCGTGCCATCCTCCGCCGACCATTCCACATCATCCGTATGCTGCCGCGCGAGAGCAACACTGCTGGTCACCAATTCCAGCACCTGTTCCGGTTCAAGCCGCAACTTCACCCGCATATGCAAAGGACTGGTCGAGACAAAAGTATGGATGCGCTTGCGCGCCGCCGGCTTCACCGCCTCAGCCGCCCGCAGAATATCGGCCGGCGCCGTGCGCGACAGGCCACAAACCACCGGCCCATCCTTGGCAAAACGCCGCGCAATGGACAGCACACTTTCAAAATCGCCGGGCGAGGCGATGGGGAAGCCCGCTTCCATCACATCAATCCCCAATTCCGCCAGCGCTTCCGCCATTCGAAGCTTTTCCTGGAGGTTCATGGAAAAACCAGGGGATTGCTCACCATCGCGCAGCGTGGTGTCGAACATGATAATTCGGTTATCGGCGAGCTTGCCAAAAGACGGGTGATTAATGACCATAATGAGGATTTCCTCAAGCAATCAATGGGTTGCGTGGTCAGACAAAGGCTTCCCCTGAACGATGCCCGCCGCAGGCGGCAGGCTTTCACGCCCAGGGGCGGATAAGTCGAAGCCCAAGTAGCGCGCAAGCAAGGATGGGGGAAGGAACCCTATGATCCAGGCCAAAACGACGCGAAACCTCACGCATTAGGAAGAGCGTAGGAGGGGAGGGGGTGGGAAGGCAAGGGGTTTGTGCCGGGGGGACAGGTTAGGGAGGGCTTTGCCCTCACTGAAACCCACCCACCAAAGGCCCAAGGCCTTTGGAAACCGGTTTGGCGATGCGTGAATAACCTGTCCCCCGACGGTAATCACTTGACACAGGCCAACGACGGAACCGGGCGCGGACTGCAAGAGTCTGCGCGCCCGGTTCGCGGTGGCCTGTGTCAAGTGATTACCGTCGGGGGACAAACTAGAAGCTGTCTTAGCCCCCTAGAGTTGAGGCACTATTGTTGTGTCATAGGGGAGGGTGTTGGATGGCTCGGAAGCGCTATTCGGATGAGGATTGTCTGAAGATTTTACGTCAGGTTGAGCTTGATTTGGCTGGCGGAGGGGATGGGATTCGAACCCACGATAGGACTTTAGATCCTATAACGGTTTAGCAAACCGCCGCCTTCGGCCACTCGGCCACCCCTCCGCAGGAGTGGAAAATCACACGGCGTTGCAGCACCCTGCTTCTAGTGCCACGACGGGGCAGCGTCAAACCCGAAAGGGCCGCTCAGCCGAGCGAAACCTCAAACCCGCGCTTGGTCGCGGGCCGCGCCATCATCGCCTCATACCAGCGCCTCACATTGGGCAGCCCCGCCAAATCCACCTGATGGCGTTCATGCCGCCAAGCCCAGCCCAGAATCGCGAAATCGGCGATGGACGGTTCATCGCTGGTCGCGACAAAATCCCGCCCCTCAAGCCGGCAGTCCAGAACGCCATAAAGCCGCTTGGTCTCATCATGGTAACGCTTAAAACCGTAGTCCCGCGCTGGCCCCTCGGGCTGCATCAGGAAGTGATGCACCTGCCCGGGCATGGGGCCAAACCCGCCCATTTGCCACATGAGCCATTCATAAACCGGCACGCGCGCACGCAAATCGCTCGGCAGGAAACGCCCCGTTTTGTCGGCCAAATACAGCAAAATCGCGCCGCTTTCAAACGCCGTGGTGGGCTTGCCATCCGGCCCATCCGGATCCTGAATCGCAGGGATGCGGTTATTAGGGCTGAAGGCTAGAAATTCAGGGTTGAATTGCTCGCCCTTGCTGATGTTCACCGGCCGAACCGAATACGCAAGGCCCATTTCTTCAAGCGCGACACTGATCTTTCGCCCATTGGGCGTATTCCAAGTCCATAGGGTTATGCTCATGGCAATCCTTAAGGGGCAGCCGAGCCGCCCCACTCAGGGCGCGTCGGGCATTCAGATCAAAGCGCGGCCAAAACCGCTTCGGCCTTGCTCACTTCAAAGGCGCCCGGGGCTTCGACAGCCACATGCGTCACCTTGCCGTCCTTCGCCACCAGGGCAAAGCGCTGGCAGCGCATGCCAAGGCCGCGCGCCGTCAGGTCGAATTCCAGGCCCATCACCTTGGTAAAGGCGGCCGAGCCATCGGCAATCATCGTCACCTGATCCGTAATGCCCTGATCCTTGGCCCAGGCGCCCATCACAAAGGCGTCATTCACCGCCATGCAGGCGATGGTATGCACGCCCTTGGCCTTCAGCGCCGCGGCTTGTTCCACGAAACTCGGCAAATGCTTGGCCGAGCAGGTCGGCGTGAAGGCGCCCGGCACGCCGAACAGGACCACCGTGCGGCCCTTAAAGAATTCCGCCGTATCAAGCTCCTTTGGGCCATCTGGGGTGCCCTGCATGACCTTCATTGCGGGGATGCTGTCGCCAACCTTGATCGTCATGGATGTCTCCTTGCTGGTGGGGATGATTTACCCCCCCATCTGGCACCTGTCACCTGGGGAGGCGCGCTTGGTTTCGGCCCGGAACTCGCCCCGTAATTGAATTTTTAACCATTTCCCGTCTAAAAGCGCGTAGCCATGCGCGCGATCCCCCCCATGGCCCGAAGCGGCACCCTGCATTTGATGGCGCTGGTGCTGGCGCCCTTGTGGTTCGGAACCTTCGTTCCGGCCGTGGCGCAAAGGGCGACTCAGACCGCAGCCTTGCCCACGCCCGCATTGCGAGCTTCGGCCAGCGTAAGCCTGCCTTTATCGGCCACCGATGCAGCTGGGCTGCGAGGCGTATTTGCTTTGCAAGCCTCAAAGGATTCAGCTGCGGCGGAACGCGCGACAGCGCAGCTTTCGGACCGCCGGCTTGAAGGCCATATCCTCGCCGATCGCTGGCTGAACCCGGCCGCGCCAAAGCCGGCTCAGGACGCCTTGCGCGATTGGCTGGAGCGCTTTGCTGACCACCCCGATGCGCCGGCGATCCACGCCCTTCTCCGCCGAATCGCGCCGCGCGGCACTGCCCTTCCCACCGCCCCTTCCCTGGACAGCCTGTCCGAAGACGCCGGGATGGCTCCGGAAGAACGCGAAGCCCCAGAACAGGGTTTTGTGCGCAACCCCGCGCTGGACCGCGCGCTGCGCGATCTGGTGCGCGATGGCAATCTTGAGGCCGCCCTTCGGCAAATGGAAGCGAGCCGCGGCATGACCCCGCCTTACGCCGCCGCGCTCCGGGCTGATTTCGCCCTGATCCTGTTCCGGCGCGGGCAAGATGAACGCGCCTTCGAACTTGCCTCGGAAGCGACACGCAGCCGCGTCGAGCCCACGGGGCGGGCGGCCTTTACTGCCGGGCTAGCCGCCTGGGGGCTTGGGCATTTCGATGTGGCGCTGCCTTATCTTGAAGTCGCGGCCCGTGCCCCTGCGGCATCGCCGGCCAATCGCGCCGCTGCTGCCTATTGGGCGAGCCGCGCCGCCATTCGCGCCCGCCATCCTGGGATGCATGTGCCCTGGCTTTTGCAGGCGGCGCAGGAACCGCGCACCTTTTACGGGCTAATGGCCCGCCGCGCCCTTGGCCTGACCCCCGGCTTCGCCTGGCACGCGGAAGCGGGTGGCGGGGAAGGTATGGCGGCGCTGATGGAAACCGCCGGCGGCTGGCGGGCGCTCGCTTTGCTGCAAATCGGCCAGACCGCGCGGGCAGAGGCGGAATTGCGCGCCCTATGGCCCTTGGCGCGCAGCAATCTGCCGCTATTGCGGTCCATGCTGGCAGTCGCTTCCCAGGCGGGTCTCACGCATCTTTCGGCGCAGCTCGCTGAATTGGCGCAAGCCGCCGATCGCCGCCCACGCGATTTGGCGCGCTTTCCTCTACCGCGTTTGACACCTGCCCAGGGTTTTCGTGTGGAACCCGCCTTGCTCTATGCCCTGGCGCGTCAGGAATCGAATTTTGACTCGGCGGCGGTATCGCCGGCCGGGGCGCGCGGGATCCTGCAAGTGATGCCAACCACCGCCGCCTATCTTGCCAATGACCCATCCTTCGCGGGCGATGGCGCGCAGCGCTTGCATAATCCTGGCCTGTCCTTGGAATTGGGGCAGCGTTATCTGCATTATCTGGCGCGGAGTGAAGCCGTGGGCGGTGACCTGATCCGCCTACTGGCTGCCTATAATGCCGGGCCAGGCAATCTCGCGAAATGGCTGCCGGCTGTGCGGCATCGCGGCGATGCGCTGCTGTTTATCGAAGCGATTCCGTTTGATGAAACCCGCAGCCATGTGCAACGCGTGCTGGCCTATTCCTGGATTTATGCCTCTCGGCTTGGCTTGCCCGCGCCAAGCCTTGACCAATTGGTGCAGGGCGAATTCCCGCGCTTCATGTCGACCCAGGAAGTCATTGCTATGCTGGGCGAAGCACCTTCCCTGCCCGCCCGCCAGCGCTAGAATATATCGCGTTCAGATGGAACATCTGAACGCGTGAGGATGCTCGCAAAACAACACGTAGAGCGGGTTGTGTGAACATATGTGAACGCAACACGCTCTCAAGACCAGCCGATCCCGTTCTGATTGATGCGGCTAAATGGGCGAAGATGAATGAGCTGGAAGCACCGCTAAGGGGCCATTTCGCACCAAACGCATTGTGTTCTAGTAATCGCTCCAGCGCCTGGCGCTGTCCAACCCTTCTGAAAGGCCGGAAATGAGCAAAATCAATCGTCAGGGATCAAACCAGATCCTTTCTTCCTCAGTCGAATATCATAATTTCGTGTTTCTCGCGGGCCTCACCGCCGATGACCTATCCAAGGACATCAAGGGCCAAACGGCGGAAGTGCTAGCCAAGATTGATGCCGCGCTGGAAGCCAATGGCACCGACAAGACACGCATGCTCTCAGCCCAGATTTGGCTGAAAGATATTCGTGATCGCGGCGCGATGAATGAACTTTGGACCGCCTGGCTGCCAGCCGGCGGCGCCCCGGCGCGCGCTTGCGTCGAAGCCAATATGGCCGATCCGCGCCATTTGGTAGAAATCATGGTCACGGCCTGCCGCTGAAGCGGCAAGCAGAAAGGCGCCGGCGCGCAACGCCGAGCCTTGTCATAAAGCAAGCGCCCGGCAGCAATTGCCGGGCGTAGCTTTTTTTGGCGCCCACCGCGACCGCCAAGGCCGGCGTCTGGCGCGGCGGGGTCTGATAGCCCCGCGGCCCCTAGCCAGGATTGGCCACGCGCGGCAGCGCGGCTGTCGCGATGGTTTCAATCACGCGTGACTGCAGCGAAATCGCCCGTTCCAGCAGCTTACGCTTCTCGCTTCCCAAATCTTCCAATTGATGGGTCAGCATCTGTGCTTCTTCACGCATCGCGCCATCAGGGCGGGCACCGTGCTTGGCCTGTGCGGCATAGGCCTGGGCGAAGGCATCGGTCGCCGCGATCTTGCGCTCCGCAAGCTTGGCAGCGCGCGAAAGATCAAGCTTCGCCAGCGCTTCATTTTCCGCACGCAGGGCATCAGCCAGCCTTTTGCCAGCGATCAACAACGCATCCAACATGGTTGGGCCTCTCCCATATTGGGCTTCAGAGCTCCGTTTTGGCGGAGCAAGTCGCGATAGACAGAATCGGCAATGCCAACACCGCCGGCCCGCACGGCCGATGCCGCGAAGGCCTCAACCAGCATCGGGCGCCATTGCGCCTCGGCCGCGCCGCCTCCGAAGGAGGATTTGGACATGTCCACGGTGGCGAAGATCGGTTGCAGCAAAAATCCCAAAGCCTAGGCTTCGAAATCCTTTGCGGATTTGCGCATGGCAGCTTCAGACAAGCCGCCTGCCTTAGGCGGGCGCACAGCGCGCTTCTGCGGGGCGACAAGATTGGTGGCATCCATCATCAACGAAGCTTCAGATCAGCCTGGAAGGCGCCGGCGGCCTTGATGGCTTGCAGGATGGAAATCAGCTCGTGCGGACCAACACCCAGGCTGTTCAGACTACGTACCAATTCCTGTAGCGTAACATTTTGCGTTAGAATGCCTGGCCGGCGATCTGATTGGTCTTCAATTTCAATGCCGGTGCGCGGTACGACCTGGGTCTTCCCTTGCGCAAAGGCATTGGGCTGGCTTAAAGGCGGGGTTTCGGTTGCAGGACTGGTTAAATTGCTCTGCGCAATGGCCACGGTGGAAACCCGCACCGCATCGCCCATCACAATCGTCCCCGTCGCTTCATCAATCACCACGCGGGCGATCTGGTCGGGTTCAATCCGCAGTCTTTCGATATGTGTCAGAAACGATACCGGATCGCGGCCATTGAGTACAACGGAGACGGTGCGCGGATCGGTTGCGGTCACGACTTTCCACCGCGCCGAATTATTGATGGCGGTGGCGATGCGCCGCGCTGTGGTCAAATCAGGATTGCGCAGCGAAAGCCGCACGCGGTCCCGATTGGCCAGCGTGAAGGACACCTCGCGTTCCACAATCGCGCCATTGGAAACACGCCCGGCGGTCGGTATACCGCACATGACGGAATCAGTATCACCACGCGCCGCAATCGCGCCAGTTGCCAAGGCGCCCGGCGCAACAGTGTAAACCGCACCATCAGCGCCAGGCAAAGGGGTCACCAACAAGGTGCCACCGGTCAGGTTTGTCCCATCACCCAGAGCAGAAACCCCCACATCAATCCGGCTGCCGGGCTTGGCGAAGGCGGGCAAATTCGCCGTCACCACCACGGCGGCGATATTCTTGGTATCCAATTGGCGTTCGAAATCGCGCGTATTGAGGCCGAGGCGTTCCAACATTCCGACCAGGGATTGGCGGGTAAAGACCGCGCTTCTCAGGCGATCCCCGGTGCCATTCAGGCCAATGACCAAGCCGTAACCGACCAATTGGTTGTAGCGCACACCCTCCATATCCACTATATCCTTGATGCCGATTTGGGCTGCGGCGGGCGGCGCAAAAAACACGCCGCCAAAACCATGGCGGTAAGGATTTTTGCGAGCGCTTGCGCTACACGAGTCAAATTCTGTCTTCGGTATCCGCCCCGATCGCGGGCGGCGGTCTACTGGTTTTAGGGCAAGGCCCGTGCCAGGTTTTCGCGGCGTCTTCGCCGAGTCGCCGCGGCAAAACCTGCCGGGTCCCGGCTGAGCCTGCCGGGACAGGGCGGGAGAAGGAGGTCAGATAGTCGTTATTCGGGGCGTGACGGGCGGCGCCAATGCGCCGGGGACGCGGTCAACGCGTGGCACCTCGGGCGGCTTTCGTGTGGGGGGCGGGGCCGAAGAATCGCGCGGAGCCAATGCCAGTACCTGCGTTTCGGCGGCAACCGCCCTTGGGCTTCTGGCCGTTCAAGAATCGGCCCCGGCCGAGGAGCGGAATGCCCGCGCCTTTCACCGCGGAGAGGATATGCTGCGCGAATTGAATGCACTGCAATTGTAATCGCTGGAAGTCCGCGCCGGTCCCGCCCGATCGCAGGAATTGGCCCGGCTGACCGAGGGCATAAAGCCCGCCGATCCGGGCCTGGCTGAGGCGGTTGAGGCCATCGCACTGAGGGCCAGGTTGGGATTGGCCCGGCGCGGCATTGAAAGCTGAAATCGACTTTTTTCAGGCATTTGTCACACTTCGCCCCTTGGCGCCCTGTGACAACACGGTGTAGAAGCTTTTTTAAGTGCCCGAGGCAGGTTTCAGCAAGGCACCAACTTGGGGCAAGTGCAAGGCGGAGGAAGAAAATAATATGTTAGTCACATTGCCGCCCGATTACCGTCCCTCGGATGCCGAGGGGTTCATGAATGCGCTGCAAGTTGCGTATTTCAGACAAAAACTTTTGAGATGGCGCCAGGATTTGGTGCGCGAAGCCGGTGAGACACTCTCCTCCCTTTCGGAAGGTGGCATAGCGGAGGCTGACATCGCGGATCGCGCGTCTGTCGAAACCGACCGCGCGCTTGAGTTGCGCACTAGGGACCGAGCACGGAAGCTGATCAACAAGATTGACCAGGCCTTGGACCGGATTGAATACGGCACCTATGGCTATTGCGAAGAAAGCGGGGAGCCGATTTCGCTTCGCCGGCTGGAAGCGCGGCCCATCGCCACCATGACGATCGAGGCGCAGGAACGCCATGAACGCATGGAGCGGGTGCATCGGGACGATTAAAGGCTGGGGCATAACGCCCCCCTCGAATTACAAAAACCCCACCGGATCCACATCCACCTGTACCCGCACATTGCCGGGCACATCCACCTTCGCCAGCCATTCGTCTAAAAGCCGCTGCACGCCAATGTCGCGCCGCGCCTTGAGCAATAGCCGACGCCGATGTCGCCCCCGCAATAAGGCAAGCGGCGCGGGCGCGGGCCCCAGCACCTCCACCCACTGCCCTGCCGGTGCGGCGCGACCCAAATCCCGCGCGACGCGATCTGCTGCCTTTTCATCGGGGGAACTTACGATCAAGGCCGCCAGGCGGCCAAAGGGCGGCCAGGAGCCAGGCCGCCGCGCCTCGGCCTCGGCGGCCATGAAGGCTTCATATTCGCCGGAAACCAAAGCCTGCATCACCGGATGATCCGGCGAGAAGCTTTGCAGCAAAACGCGCCCCGGATGTTCCGCCCGCCCGGCACGGCCCGCCACCTGATGGAGAAGCTGCACGGTGCGCTCCGCCGCGCGCAAATCGCCCCCGGCGAGACCAAGATCAGCATCTACCACGCCAACCAGCGTGAGATAGGGAAAATGCCAGCCCTTGGCGACAATCTGCGTGCCAATGATCAGATCCACCTCGCGCTTTTCAATCGCCTCTGCCGCAGCCGCCGCTGCTGCCGGGCCGGGCAGCGTGTCGGATGCCATTACCAGGCGCCGCGCCTCCGGGAATAGCGTTGCAGCTTCTTCCAAAACGCGCTCCACGCCGGGACCAATCGGCACCGTGCTATGCGGCGCGGCACAGCTTGGGCAATGGCTTGGCGGCGCTTCCACATGGCCGCAATGGTGGCATTGCAGCCGTCGCGCGGCTCGGTGTTCTACCAGCCAGGCGGTGCAATTAGGGCAGCGCAGCCGATGGCCACAGGCGCGACAGAGCGTCAGCGGCGCATAGCCGCGCCGGTTCAAGAATAGCATGGCCTGTTCGCCGCGCTTGAGGGTCTCGCCCACCGCCGCGACCAAAGCAGGGCTCAGGAAGCGCCCGCGTGGCGGGGTTTCGCGCCTGAGGTCTATTAGGCCAATTTCCGGCATAACCGCGCCGCCATGGCGCGCGGCCAGATGGCATTCACCGTAACGCCCGGCGCGCGCATTGGTCAGCGTTTCAAGCGAGGGTGTCGCACTTACGAGCACACAAGCCGCATCAGACAGGCGCGCCCGCACCACCGCCATATCGCGCGCGTGATAGATGACACCATCTTCCTGCTTGAAGGCGGTTTCGTGTTCCTCATCCACCACGATCAAGCCGAGATCGGGAAAGGGCAGAAACAGCGCCGAACGCGCCCCCACCAGCACGGGGGCGCGGCCTTCCGCCACCGCGCGCCAGGTGATGCGCCGGGTGCGCGGCGAAAGTTCTGAATGCCACAGCGCCGGGTCGGTGCTGAAGCGCGCCCGGAAACGGTCCAGCCATTGCGCGGAAAGTGCTATTTCCGGCAGCAGCACCAAAGCCTGCCGCCCGGCCTGCAGCGCGGCGGCGATGGCTTCGAAATAGACCTCGGTCTTGCCGGAACCGGTCACGCCGGAAAGCAGCGTGGTGCTGTAGGCCTCCCGTGCCACAGCCGAACGCAACAATGCCGCTGCCTCGGCCTGGTCGGGATCCAGCACGGGGCCGGGGCGGGCAAGATCAGGCGGGCGGAAATCCTCAAGCGGCGGCAGCAGGCCAGGGACCAGCAAGCCCGCATCGGCCATGCCGCGCAGCACGGCGTGTGCAACGGCCGCTTCGCGGGCCAAATCATCCGACGCGCGCACCTCATGCGCTGGCAAGGCGGCCAGCACGCGCTGGCGTGCAGGTGTCAGGCGCGCGGCTTCCGGCAGCGGATCGGCGCGGCACCAGCCGGCGCGGTGGTGCGGCGCTTCCAGAGCGGCAGGCACGCTCATCGCCATGCGCAGCACCGCGCCGCGCGGCGAAAGCGTATAGGCCGCGACCCAATCAACGAAGCGGCGCAGCTTTTCCGGCATGGGTGGCGCTTCCAGCATGGCAGCGATGGGGCGCAGCCGATGCTCCGGCAGCTGCGACTCGGATGCCTCATCCCAGACCACGCCAATCACCTGCCGCCCACCCAGCGGCACGGCAACGAAACTGCCGGGCGGCGGCACATCCTCAAACGCCCGGTAATCATAGGCATCGGCCAGAGGCAGCGGCAGCAGCACCCGCAAGCGCCTGACGGGGCTTGAAGAAATTGTCTCAGGCAAAAGGGACTGCTTTCGCGAAGGGGCCGGCATGGGCTATGATCTACGACATTCGAGGTGGAAAGGCATGCGCTTGGGAAAGACCAGCGCCTTTGCCCACCCAAGCTTTTTCTTTCGCCACGCAGGATTGGAATTCATGAAATTCTTTGTTGATACTGCCGAAGTCGCTGAAATCCGTGCGCTGGCCGAATTGTGCATGGTGGATGGGGTCACGACCAACCCCTCACTCATCGCCAAATCCGGCCGCGACATGAAGCAGGTGATTGCGGAAATCTGCGCCATCACGCCGGGCCCGGTCAGCGCCGAGGTCACCGCGACAGACGCTACCGGCATGCTAGCCGAAGGGCGCTTTTTGCGCGCCATTGCGCCCAATGTCGCGGTCAAGGTGCCGCTCACGGAAGCCGGGCTGATCGCCTGCCGCACACTGGCGGCTGAGGGCGCCCTGGTGAATGTCACGCTCTGCTTTTCTGCCGCCCAGGCGCTGCTGGCGGCCAAGGCAGGTGCCGCCTTCATCTCCCCCTTTGTCGGGCGGCTTGATGATATCGCGACCGATGGCATGCGGCTGATTGCGGACATTGTGCAGATATACCGCAATTACCCCACCCTTCGTACCGAGGTTCTGGTCGCTTCCATCCGCCATCCGATTCATCTGGTGGAAAGTGCCAAGCTGGGCGCCCATGTCGCGACCCTGCCGCCCGCCGTGATCCGCCAATTGCTGAAGCATCCTTTGACCGACAAGGGGCTGGAAGCGTTTCTGGCTGATTGGAAAAAGACCGGACAAAGCATCCTGTGAGCGACCCTTCCTCAGACGGGAAGGCCCCGAACGGGCCCTCGGCTGAGGAGGTGGAAGCATTCCTGCGCGCCCATTCGGGGTTTCTGGCAGAAAGGCCAGAACTTTACCGCGCGCTGGCGCCGCCACGGCGCGTGCATGGTGATGGGCTGACGGATCACATGGCGGCGATGCTGGCCGCAGAACGCGAACGCGCGAATGCGCTGGATGCGGAATTGCGCACGGCCTTGGATGCGGAACGCGCGGGGCTTGGCCTGGTGTCGCGTGTGCGCTTGGCGGTGCTGGCGCTGATGCGGTCAGACAATGCGCCTGAGACGGTGGCGCAGGAATGGCCCAATCTGCTGGGGCTTGAAAGCTGCACGCTTTGTGTGGAACCGCCGGATAATCCCGGCCAGCTTTGGATGCGCCCGGAACAGCGCCCCTTGACGCGCGGCATGGTGGAAAAATTGCTCGGGCGTGGGCGCGATGTGCTGGTGCGCGACAAGCCCGAAGATGCCGATACGCTCCACGGCGAAGCGGGCGGGTTGATTGCGCGCGATGCGTTGGTGCGCGTGGTGGTGGCGCAGCAGCCCTTGATGCTGCTGGCGCTGGGCGCGCGGGATGCGCATGCGCTGCCGGCGCGCCATGGCACGGAACCCTTGGTGTTTCTAGGCCGCGCCGTGGCGGCGGCGATAGCGCGTTGATATGGGGGGTTCTGAGGCCGCTGCCACCTGGCTTAGCTGGTTCGCCCGTGAACGCCGCGCGAGTGCACATAGCGTCGAAGCCTATGGCCGCGATGTAGCGCAATTCCTTGCCTTCCTGACCGGGCATTTGGGCGCGGAGCCTGACCTGGCTGCGCTTGGCGTGCTGCGGCCCGCTGATTTGCGCGCCTTTCTATCTGCCCGCGCAATGGAAGGTGACAGCGCCGCAACCCGCGCCCGAAAGCTTGCCGCCATTCGCGGGTTTTTGCGTTATTTGCAACGCCATCAGGGCATGGCGCCGGTGGCGCTCGCGGGGCTGCGCGCGCCGCGTGCCAAGCAGCCCTTGCCGCGCGCCTTGAGTGAAAAGGAAGCGCGCGCCGCCGCCGAAGATGTCGCTGATGTTTATGCGCTGGGCCGGCATGAAAACCCGCGCCTGCAAGCCGCCCGCGACCGCGCCTTGTTCACGCTGCTTTATGGCGCGGGGTTAAGACTTGGCGAGGTATTGGCGCTCAATCTTGGGGATGCGCCGCAACCGGGATCAGACGCAGCGCTCAAGGTTCTCGGTAAGGGCAATAAGGAAAGGCTGGTGCCGATCCTGCCGGTGATCCGCGATGCCATGGCGGCATATCTGGCGGAACGCGGCGTGGGTACTGTGGATGAGCCGCTATTCATCGGCGCGCGCGGGGCGCGGCTTGATCCGGCGGTGGCACAAAAAAGGCTGCGTGATTTCCGTAAGCTCGCCGGGCTGCCGGAACATGCAAGCCCACATGCGCTCCGCCATTCCTTCGCCACGCATTTGCTGGGCGGCGGGGCTGATTTGCGCGCGATTCAGGAATTGCTCGGCCATGCCAGCCTTTCGACCACGCAGCGCTACACGGCGGTGGATGCGGCGGCGCTGCTGGAGACCTGGCGTAAGGCGCATCCGCGGGCGGATTGACGAGCAAGAGCGATAAGGCTTGGGTCAAACAATATTTGCAATCACGGGAGAACCGCCATGAGCATTCGCATTGGTATCGCCGGCATGGCCGGGCGCATGGGCCGGTTGTTGATTGAAGAGGTCGCCGCCGCCGGCGCGGTATGTGTGGGCGGCACCTTGCGCGCGGGCGGCAAGCCTGCCCCTGCCGGCTTGCAAAGCTTTCCCGATATTGCGGCACTTTTCGCGGTTTCCGATGTGGTGATTGATTTCACCCATGCCGAGTCCGCGACCGCCCATGCTGCTGCCGCCGCTTCCTGCGGCAAGGGTTTTATTCTCGGCAGTTCCGGTCTTTCAGCGGCAGCGGAGGCAGCCGTGGCTGAAGCCGGCAAGCGCGCGCCGATTGTCTATGCCGCGAATTTCGCGTCCGGCGTCAATCTGTTCCTCGCCATCGCTGAACGCATGGCCGCCGCCCTGCCTGGCGCGCAGTATGATGCCGAGATTGTCGAGATACATCACCGCCAAAAGGTGGATGCGCCATCCGGCACCGCAGTGGCTTTGGGCCGTGCGGTGGCCGCCGGGCGCAGCACCACCATGGAAGAAGCGGGCATTGAACGCGGGCGCGATGGCCATTGCGGCCCGCGTGGTACCGGCACCATCGGCTTCTCGGCCATGCGCGGCGGGCAGGTCGTGGGTGAACACACGCTGCTTTTCGCCGCCGCTTCAGAACATATCAGCCTGACACACAGAAGTTTCGATCGCCGTGTTTATGCCACTGGGGCGGTGCGCGCAGCACTTTGGGTGCATGGGCGCGCGCCCGCGCTTTACGGCATGAAGCATGTGCTTGGGATCTGACTTCATTTAATCGTATTTTCGGAGTCGCCAAGTGATTTCACTTGGCTTGAAAATACTCATCTTTGCCAATCGAAAGGCGCCGCGCGCGGCAGGCCGAGATTTTCCCGTAACGTCGTGCCCGCGAATTCCTTGCGAAAGACACCACGGCGCTGCAATTCTGGCACGACGAAGCGCACAAATTCCTCATAAGTGCCGGGCATGTGCGTGGCGCCCAGCACAAAGCCATCGCAGGCGCCCCCTTCCACCCAGGCCTGCATTTCATCCGCCACACGCTTGGGTGTGCCGCAAAATACGGGGAATTCGCGGATGGTGCCGCGCCCGGTGATGTCAACAAAGTCGCGCAAGGTCGGGTTGCGTCTGCCGCTGGCCGCCACCACGCGATCTCGCAGCGCTTGCAGCCCCTTGATGCCGGCCAATTCATCATCGGTGAAGGCGTCATCCAAGCCTTTTGACGCGAAATCATAATTCAACGCCTCAGACAGCAGCGAAAGCCCATCAAGCGGCTTGGCCAGGCCATCAATCAGTGCACGCTTTTCCTGCGCTGCCGCTTCGGTCTCACCCACAATGCAATAAACGGCGGGGCAGATGCATACCGTGGCAGGGTCTCGGCCGGATGCCGCGACCTGCTCCTTGAAACCGCTATAGCCGAGCTTGGCGACTTGCATATTCGGATAGATTACGAAAACCAAATCACCCCAGCGCGCCGCAAAATTCTTACCGCGACCGCTTTGGCCGGCCTGGATCAGAACGGGCCGACCCTGTGGCGTACGCGGCACGGTGAAGGGACCACGGCTTTTGAACCATTGGCCTTTGTGATCCAGGCGGCGCACCTTGGCGGCATCGGCGAAGACGCCGCTCTCGCGGTCCTGGATGATGGCGTCATCGCCCCAGGAATCCCAATGCGACAGCACAATTTCCATGAACTCATCAGCACGATCATAGCGCAGATCATGTTCCAGATGATCATCCGCACCCATGTTATGCGCTTCACTGTCATTCAGTGACGTCACCACATTCCAGGCAGCACGCCCACCCAGCATGTGATCAAGCGTCGCGAAAACCCGCGCCACATGGAAGGGTTCGTAATAGGTAGTGGAATAGGTCCCGCCGAGGCCAAGCTTTGACGTGGCAAGCCCCATCGCTGTCAGGATCGAAATCAGATCAAGCTTGACCACGCGAATGCCATTCCGCACCGCTTCCGCATGGTCATGGCCAAGAATATCGGGCATGGCGAGGCGGTCATCGAAAAACGCCATATGAAGGCAGCCGGCTTCAAGCGTGCGGGCGATGCGCTGGTAATATTCAGGCCGCAGATAATCCTGCATCGTCGCAGGATGGCGCCAGGACCCCACATAGTTTGAACAATTCTGCGCCTGCAGAAAGGCAACCAGCGTCATTTGCTTCATCGGCGTATTCCTTTTCCCGTGCTGCAGCATCGCGCGCCGGGGTGGGCGCGGCAATCCATTCAAGCCGGGCTGATGGGCAGGCGCGCCAGGTGGCTTTCCATGAGCGCGCGCGCGGAAAGCCCAAATAGCCGGATACGGCGCGTTTCCGACATGACCAGCAAACCAACCGCAAGCGCGAAGGCTTCTGTCGCCGCTTCCTGTCCGCGAGGCACGCGCATGGGCGCCAATGCTGCCAGCAGCGCGGCGTTCAAGCCGGGATCAAGCTGCTGCCCCAGCCCGCGCGGCGCCAGCCCGCCGCCGCCCAGGTAAAACCCCAGCGCCAATTCCTGCGGATGCGCAGCATAGAAATCAAACAAGGCGAGTGCCGCACCGCGAAACCCAGCCTGCGCCGCGCCTGCCGCAACCGCTGCCTTCAGGCGCACCAGGCTATCGCGCAGCACTTCGGCATAAATCGCTTCACGCGAAGGAAAATGGAAATAGAGCGCCGCCGGCGTATAGCCCGCGCGCGCGGCGATGGCGCGCAGGCTGGCACCCTCAAGCCCTGCTTCGGCGAAAAGCGCCTTGGCGGCGGCAAGAATATGGTCGCGCTTGGCGGCTTTTTTGTCTGGGCGAGTCATTGACTGCACATTTCTAACAGTGTTAGATTAATTCGTCAATTGAGTTTGGGAAGCCCTGCCATGCTAATGACTGCCGCTGATTATCGGGATTCGCTCCGGGCGCTGAAGCCGCGTGTTTTTGTGAATGGACGCCAGGTGGCGAGTGTCGCAGATGAACCCCTGCTCGCAGCCGGCATCAATGCGATTGGTGTGACGTATGATTTCGCCCACCGCACAGAATATGCCGGGCTGATGACGGCGACGCAGGAAGCGAGCGGGCGGCTTGCCAATCGCATGCTGCATGTGAATGGCAGCCGGGATGATCTGCTGGCCAAGTTGGAAGCGGTGCGTCTGGTCTGCCGTGAATCCGGCTGCGCGCAACGCTATCTGGCGCATGATGCGCTGAATGCGCTGCACCAGGGCACCAAGCTTGCCGATGCTGTGCATGGCGGGGAACGCCATCAGCGCTTCCTGGCCTATCTGGATGATGTGCAGGCGCGGGACCTGACGCTTGGTATCGCGATGACGGATGCCAAGGGTGATCGTTCCGCGCGCCCGGGCCAGCAGGCCAATCGCGATGTGCATGTGCATATCAAGGAACGCCGCGCGGATGGCATCATCATTCGCGGCACCAAGGCGATTGTGACCGGCGCGCCTTATGTTCATGAATTCCTGGTCATGGCCTGCCGCACCATGACCGCCGAGGACGCCGATTTCGCGCTGCATTGCGCCGTGCCCGCTGATGCGCCCGGCGTGATGATTGTCGCGCGCCCCGCCGGGCGCCCTGGCGAAGCCGCCGCGAAATTCAGCGCCAAATACGGCCAAGCCACCGGCGTTGTGGTGTTTGATGATGTTTTTGTGCCCTGGGACCGCGTCTTCATGGCGGGTGAGCATGTGCAAGCCGGCTACACCACCACAAGCTATGCCACGCATCATCGCCATTCCTGCATTGCCGCGCGGGCTGGCTTTGGTGATTTGCTGATCGGTGCAGGGGCTTTAATGATTGAAGCGAACGGCCTGGACACCGACCGCCATGGCCATATCCGTGACGCCATGGTGGATCTGATCAAGATTGTGGAAGGCTTCTTCGCCTGTGGTGTTGCTGCCAGTGTCTATGGCACGCGCGCCAAATCAGGCGCCATGATGCCAGATTCTGTCTTCAGCAATATCGGTAAATTGCTGCTGGCTACACAGATTTATGACATGCATCGGCTTGCGCATTATGTCTCGGGCGGTTTGATCGTGGCACTGCCTGGCCCGGATGAGGATCATAATCCGGAAACCGCCGCATCCCTTGCCGCCGTACTGGCGGGGCGCGCGGATGTGCCGGCTGAAAAGCGCCTGGAAGTCGCGCGCTTCATGGAAGATTTGACCGCATCCAACCAGGGCGGCTGGTATTCGGTGATATCGCTCCATGGTGGCGGTAGCCCCGAGGCGATGAAGCGCGAGATTTGGCGCAATTACCCGGTTGAGGAGCGCTCAGCGCTTGTTGAACGCCTGCTGGATCGCGGCATTCTGGATGAGGGCAAGCGCGTCTCAAAACAGCCCGGCCGTTGCTGCGATACGGGGTGTGAGGCACCGCGCGCGCCAGCACTGCCGGAAGGCAGCTTCATGGGCCGCGCGGCGGAGTAATTTTTTGGTTGCATTTTCCGAGCCGCCAAGTGCTTCCACTTGGCTTGAAAATGTTCCTACCCCGCAGCGCGACGCAGAAAACCTTGATCTGCGGCGCGCTGCCAGCGTGCCTCATCTTCTTTGATCAGGGCGCGCACTGCCGCAAGATCGAGCGGCGCGGGGTCGACCGCCAGATTGCGTAGTCGCGCCTGGACAGCTTCAATATCCTGCGCGGCGCGGGCTTCGGCATTGATCCTTTGCAGCACGTCTTCGGGCGTGCGCGCCGGCGCCCAAATGGCGAACCAGCCCTCATAGCTCGCGGCACCTAAACCGAAGCTCGCAAGGCTTGGCACTTGCGGCAAATGCACGGATGGGCGCGGCGAAGTCACCGCAATGATGCGCACGCGATCACTTTGCATCAGCGGCAAGGCAGTGGCAGTGCTGACCCAGGCGAGTGGCAAATGCCCGCCCATCAGATCACGCGTGGAGGCACCGCCACCGGAATAGCGAATTTCATTCAATTCAATGCCCGCCGTGCGGGTGAATTGCGCGGCCACCACGGCGGAAGCAACATCAGCGGTCGCATGTGCAATCGCACCGGGCCTTGCCTTGGCGGCAGCGATCAGGCCGGGAATATCGCGAAACGGCGCTTCGCTGCTTGCCAGCAGAACAAAGGCGTAAAGGGCCGAGACAGCCACAGGCGTCAAATCGCCAGTTGGGTCATAGGGCAGATCAGGCTTGGTGTGGCGCAGGATCAGATGCGTTGGGTTCAGCGAAATCAGCGTATGCCCATCTGGCGCGCTGCGCGCCACGGCTTCCGTGCCAATCGCACCATCAGCACCGGGGCGATTTTCCACCACCACAGGGCGATTGAGCCTGGTGCCGATAGTTTCCATCACCGCACGCGCGGTCAGATCAGTTCCGCCCCCGGCAGCGAAGGGCACAATCACACGTACCGGGCGTTGCGGCCAGGTGCCTTGCGCTTGCGCAAAGCCTGGCAGGATGAAGGGCGCGGCGAGCATGGCGCGGCGTTGGATCATGTGGCGTTTCCTTATGCTTCGGTCTTGCAAGACCATCTTGACCGGGGGAAATCTTCCACCGCAAAATGCCCCAACACAAGGGGAAATCCGCCATGAATGACACTGCCTCACAGCGCGTTCAGCCACTTGATGGTGTTCGCGTGATTGATGTTTCAAGCTTTCTGGCGGGGCCTTTTTGTTCCACGCAGCTTGCCGAATTCGGCGCCGAGGTCATCAAGCTTGAATTGCCGATTGTGGGCGACCCCTTGCGCAAATTCGGCTCGGTCACGGAATGCGGTGAGACGCTGCCTTGGCTTTCCGAATGCCGGAACAAGAAATCCGCAACACTCGATTTGCGCAAGCCTGAAGGTGCTGCGCTGCTGAAGCGCATGTGCGCGGAGGCCGATATCCTGGTTGAGAATTTTCAGCCCGGCACCATGGAAAAATGGGGCCTCGGCTGGGATGTGATGCAGGAAGTCAATCCGCGCCTGATCATGATACGTATTTCAGGCTATGGGCAAACCGGACCCTATAGCGGGCGGCCTGGCTTTGGGCGCATTGGCAATGCCTTTGGTGGGCTTTCCTATCTTGCGGGCTATCCGGATCGCCCGCCCGTCACGCCCGGTTCGGCGACCATTCCGGATTATCTGGCCGGCATGTATGGCGCGATGGGTGCCTTGCTGGCCATGGAAGCGCGGCGCAAAACCGGCAAGGGGCAGATGGTGGATATTGGCCTTTATGAGCCGATCTTCCGCATTCTTGATGAATTGGCCCCATCCTATCAGTTGAATGGCTATATCCGCGAACGCATGGGGCCGGGCACGGTGAATGTTGTGCCGCATAGCCATTACCCCACCAAGGATGGCCGCTGGATCGCGATTGCCTGCACGTCGGACAAGATTTTCGCGCGGCTTGCAGAAGCGATGGGCGTGCCGGAATTCGCAGAAGACGGCAAATGGGGCAAGATCCGCCAACGCGAAGCCGCGCGCGCGGAAGTGGATGCCTATGTCGGCAATTGGACCAGCCAATTCACGCGCGATGAATTGCTTGCCTTGTGCGAAAAGGCGCAGGTTCCTTGCGGTCCGGTCTATGCGATTGATGAGATTTTCAAGGACCCCCAATATAAGGCGCGCGACAATATCCTGATGATGAAGGACCCGCGCGTTGGCGAATTGGCAATCCCCAATCTGGTGCCACGGTTGTCAGACACGCCGGGCGAAGTGCGCTGGCTTGGCCCCAGCATGGGCGAACATAATAATGAGGTTTATCGCCAATGGCTCGGCCTTGCCGATGCGGAAATTGATCGCCTGACCAAAGCGCAAGTCATCTGAGGCAGGCAGCGCATCATGCCTTCCTGGCGCATGCGTCGTTCGGTGATGATCACGCCAGGGCATCGGCCAGAACGGCTTGCCAAGGCGGTGGGGCTTGCCGCGGATAGCCTGATTTTTGATTTGGAAGATGCCGTACCGCCGGCGCGCAAGGCAGAAGCGCGCGCGGTAGTGGCGCGCGCCGTCACTGAACTTTCCTTTGGCCGACGTGAGAAAGCGGTGCGGCTGAATGCCATTGGCTCGGCAGATTTCAGAGCCGATATGGCAGCGCTGCCCTGGGCGCAGCTTGATGCGGTGATGCTGCCAAAGGTGGAGCATGCGGAGGATTTGCAGAAGCTTGCTGCTGCCTTGGACGCCGCCGCGCCTGGGCGGGATATTGCCGTGATTGCCACGCTTGAAACGCCACGCGGCATTTTGAATGCGCTGCAAATCGCCGATGCATCGCCGCGTCTGGCCGCGTTTTTTCTTGGGCCTGGCGATTACACCATGCGAACAGGCGGGCGCATCACGCCGCGTGTTCTGGAATTTCCGCGCCAAATGCTGGTGGCAGCTGCGGGCGCCGTGGGCGCGCAGGCTTTGGATGCGCCTTATCTTGCTGATCTGCGCGATGTTTCCGCCACGCGGCAGGATGCCGAAGCGGCGCGCGACTTGGGCTTCAGCGGCAAGGTGGTGTTTCACCCGGACCAGATCGCCCCGGTGAATGACGCCTTCACCCCAAGCGCCGATGAGGTTGCGCAAGCCAGGCGCTATATCGCGGCTTTTCAGGAGGCATCGGCGAAGGGCGAAAACCTCGCCTATATTGATGGCACCTTCATCGCCATGGATCTGGTGCCCAATATGGAACGCATTGTCGCCTTGGCGGAAGCCGCATCAAACGCGGCCTCCGCATAGGCGCCTTAGGAAGCGAGATACCCGCCATCCACATGCATTTCTGATCCGGTCATATAGGATGATTCATCCGATGCCAGGAACAGGATGGCGTAAGCCACTTCATCCACCTCACCGGTGCGGCCCATGGGCACATGGCCCAGCATTTTCGCACGAAACACGGGATCGGCCGTCGCGCCACTGGTGCGCATGGGTGGCATGAGGCCGGGATGCACCGTGTTCAGGCGAATACCGGAAGCGCCTTCCTGCACGGCGATGGATTTCGTCAGCAAGCGCACTGCTGCCTTTGAGGCATTATAGGCGCAGTGAATGCGATCCTGCCCAACCACGCCCGAGATCGAGGATAGGTTGATGATGGACCCGCCACCTGATTGCCGCATGGCGGCAACACCATGCTTCACGCCAAGAAATACGCCGCGCGCATTCACCGCCATGATGCGATCCCACAGCGTCGTGTCGTAAAGATTATTGGTATTGCTGCCGGATATGCCGGCATTATTCACCAATACATCAAGCCTGCCATGCGCAGCCAGCACGGCGGCAATGGCGGCTTCCCATTGCGCTTCATCGGCCACATCAAGGTTGATGTAGCTGGCGGAACCGCCGGCCTTGGTGATCTCGGCCACAACGGCGCGGCCTTCGGCTTCCATCATATCGGCCACCACCACCTTGGCACCTTCGCGCGCCACTAATCGCGCGGTCGCAGCGCCCATGCCGGATGCAGCACCCGTGATCAGGGCCACCTTGTTTGCTACGCGCATGATGTTTCCTCCTGTTCCTTGCAGATAAGGAAGCCTTGCAAGCCTTACGCATTACCGCAAGTCAGCCATACGTCATGGAGGATTCCGCACCCCGGCTCATGTCACGCGGGATGGGCTGGCCAGTCATGGTCAGCGCCAAAGCCTCAGCCACGCGAATGCCATCCACGCCGGCACTCAGGATGCCGCCGGCATAGCCAGCGCCCTCCCCCGCCGGGAAAAGCCCTGCCGTATTCACGCTTTGAAAGTCAAATCCGCGCGGGAGGCGAATGGGGCTGCTGGTGCGGGTTTCAACGCCGGTCATCACCGCGTCAGGCCGTGCGAAGCCAGGCAATTGCTGATCGAAGGCGAGCAGCGCTTCACGCATCGCGGCCACCGCAAAATCCGGCAGGCAGAGCGAAAGGTCGGTTGGCGTGACACCAGGCTTATAGCTTGGCAGCACATCACCCAGCGTTGTGCTTGGGCGCCCCGCCAGGAAATCACCCACAAGCTGCGCGGGCGCGCGGTAATCGTCGCCACCCGCCGCAAAAGCGGCACTTTCCCAATGCCGTTGATAGGCGATGCCAGCCAGCACACCACCCGGATAATCTTCTGGCGAAATGCCCACCACCATACCGGCATTGGCATTGCGTTCGGCGCGCGAATATTGGCTCATGCCATTAGTCACCACGCGCCCAGTCTCGCTGGTGGCGGCGACCACGGTCCCACCCGGGCACATGCAAAAACTATAGACTGTGCGGCCATTCTTGGCGTGATGCACCAGCTTGTAATCAGCAGCACCCAGCAGTGGATTACCGGTATTGGGGCCAAAGCGCGCGCGGTCAATCATGCCTTGCGGGTGTTCGATGCGCACGCCAATCGAAAAGGGCTTGGCCTGCATGGAAACACCGCGCGCGTGCAACATCGCAAAACTGTCCCGCGCGCTATGGCCAAGCGCCAGGATGGCGTGATCGGCTTCGATCAACTCGCCATCCGCCAGCAGCAGGCCACGCAGGCGGCGCGTGCCATCGGCTTCGGTTTCGATGATCAGATCATTCACCCGCGCACCGAAGCGGTATTCACCGCCCAGCGCTTCGATCTCCGCGCGGATATGTTCCACCATGGAAACCAGACGAAACGTCCCGATATGCGGCTTGGAGACATAGAGAATCTCCTCAGGCGCGCCGGCCTTCACGAATTCCGCCATTACCTTACGCCCATAATGGCGCGGGTCGCGGATCTGGCTATAGAGCTTGCCGTCGGAAAAGGTCCCTGCCCCGCCTTCGCCGAATTGCACATTGCTTTCTGGGTTGAGCACGCCGCGGCGCCACAGGCCCCAGGTATCCTTGGTGCGTTCGCGCACCAATTTGCCGCGTTCCAAAATCAGTGGGCGGAATCCCATCTGCGCCAACAAGAGCGCCGCCATAAAGCCGCAAGGCCCGGTACCCACCACAACGGGCCGACGCATCTCCCCCGGCGCACGAGCGACGAGGCGATAGGCCGTATCCGGCGCGCGCATGATGCGCTGATCCCCCGCATGGCGCGATAGCACCTCAGCTTCATCCACCACGTCGCAATCCAGCGTATAGACAAGCATGATGGCCTGGGGCTTGCGTGCATCATAGCCGCGACGAAACACCTGCATCGCGCGCAGCGCCGCATCGGCAATACCTAGCCGCGCCAACACGGCAGCGCGCAAGGCATCTTCCGGGTGGTTCAGCGGCAAGCGCAATTCAGTCAGGCGGATCATCACGGTTCTATAGTCTGTCTTGCGCGCTGCTTGAAATCCTCCCCTGCATCGGTCAAGCATGGGGCATGGCTGATATTCTTTGCCTTGGCGAACCCATGCTGGAATTCAACGCCCAAAAGCCGGGCGCAGATGGTAGGCGCCTTTATTTGGAAGGCCATGGCGGAGATACCTCCAACGCCGCCATCGCCGCCGCGCGTGCTGGGGCTTCGGTTGGGATGCTCACCGCGCTTGGCCAGGATGGGCCCGGCGAAAGCTTCATGCAGCTTTGGGCGCAAGAGGGCGTTGATACCGCACATGTCATCCGCAACCCTGCTGCGCCGACGGGGATTTACTTCGTGACACATGATGCGTGCGGCCATCATTTCAGCTTTTATCGGACCTGCAGCGCAGCTTCGCTCTACCGCCCAGAAGATGTGCCGAAAGCCGCCATTCGCGGCGCGAAATACCTGCATCTGTCCGGCATTAGCCAGGCGATTTCGACCAGCGCCTGCGATGCTGCCTTCCACGCCATGGAAATCGCCCGCGGAGCCGGGGTACGGATTTCCTATGATACCAATCTGCGCCTCCGGCTTTGGCCCGCGTTACGCGCCGCTGCCGTGATCCATGCCGCGATGGCCGTGGCCGATATCGCGCTGCCGTCCTTGGAAGACGCAATTGCACTCACCGGCCTGCAAAAGCCAGATGAAATTTGCGATTTCTACCTGCGCCTCACCCCCCTGGTGGTGCTGAAATGCGGGGCTGAGGGTGCTATTCTCGCCACGCGCGAGGACCGCCACCGCATCCCGGCCCATCAGGTGGTGGCCGTGGATGCAACCGGTGCCGGGGATTGCTTTGCCGGCAATTTCCTCGCGCGCTTGCTGGCAGGCGATACGCCGTTGGATGCCGCGCGCTACGCCAATGCTGCCGCCGCACTTTCCACCACGGGCTATGGCGCGGTCGCGCCCCTGCCCTTGCCGGATGCAGTGCGCGGCTTGCTGCGCGGCGCGTGAATCACCCCCAAGCGCGATTATCACCGGGGCGCAGCCGCAGCCCTGGCCGCAGATTGGTGAAGGGCAAAATCGCCGGGTCCGCCACCACCGGGCCGGGCGCGGTCACCACAATCACCTCAGATGCAATCGGCTGGAAATGCGCGCGGAAATGCACGCTGGATTTCACGGCGATAATCGCCTGTTCCGCCGGCTCCACGCCGACCTGGCGGAACAATTCCTGATCATGGCCCTGCATCTTGCGGCTTACCACCACCACACGCACGCCAGGTGCGACACGGATCAGCGCGGAAGGCCCAAGATCGCCAGGATTGCCCTTGCCCATCGGCCCGCTCAGCGTAAAGCGCCCATCGGAGAGTTTTTCAACCACAGCTTCCACCCGCAACGGCACGCCATCGCTTTTGCCACCAAGATCGAGCGTGATCTGCGCGCCCTCCCCCGCTGCATGACAAGCCGCAGCGGCTTCGGCGTCATTCATCGGCGCCAGCACGGCACCTTGCGCATTTTGCCGGATCAATTCCGCGAGCAAACCGGTGGTGTCACCATGGCCGCCACCGCCCGGATTATCCTGCGTGTCGGCCAGCACCACCGGCCCCTTGCCGCCACCCGCCATGGCGCGTGCCACACCTTCTGCCGCGGTTGCGACACCAAGTGCGAATTCCGGTTCCTTGCTGGCAATGAAAGCAGCGAGCGCTTCCGCCGCCGCGCCGGCTTGATCGAGTGTATCGGCATAAGCCGCAATCGCCATGCCGCAGCCGGGGAAATCCGCATAGGGAAAGCCAAAGCAGAAGCCCAACTCCCAAACACCTGATGCGGCGCCCAGACGCGCGCGTTCAGCCATGACATCGGCCATGGGCGCCACCATGGTGCATTGGCCAGGCAAGGGCGTCCAGAAATCCAAATCGCGAAACAGCTTTGCTGGCTTGCGATTTTCCTTAATCATACGGAGCAATAGCCGCGTTGCCTGCGCGCCGGCCAGCTTCATATCCACATGCGGATAGGTGCGAAACGGCACCAGCACATCGGAAAGGGTGACCATCTCAGCGGTTTTATTCGCATGCGGATCAAGGCTGACCGCGATGGGCAAATCCGGCCCCACCACGGCACGCACGCGGCGCAGCACTTCGGCTTCCGCATCATCGAAACCAACCGCGACCATGGCGCCATGCAGATCAAGATAAACACCATTAATCGGGCCGGCTTCCAGCGCATCCGATAGGCTGCCGATCAGCAGGCCAGCGATGCGTTCGAAAGCTTCAGCCGTCACAGGTCCGGCAGGATTGGCAAAGCACCAGACCAAGGGGGCGAGTGCGACGCTCGCTTCTTCCGCCACCATGATGGCGCCGGCAATCGGCGCGCTGATTGGCCGCATGGCTTCAATCAATCCGGCGGGGCGTTGCAGCGGCGGAAAGCCGCCTGGCTTCACGAATTCCTGCCAGCCGGTCGGCAGCGGCGCGAAAGAATGGCTTTCATGCAAAAAGCCGCCAATGGCGATGCGGGTCATTTTACTTTTCCTTTGCAATATTGGCGGTGGCGAGCACCGCTTCAGCCAAGACGCGCAAGCCGGCTTCGGCCCAGGCGTGCGTGATGCTTTCCGCCTCATTATGGCTGATGCCGCCGTGGCAGGGGCAGAATATCATCGCCGCCGGCACACGCCGCGCGACATAAACCGCGTCATGCCCGATGCCGGTTGGCATATACATATGCGGCAGGCCAAGGCGCTTCGCTGCATCACGCACACGCCCGACCAGCGCAGTATCAAACGGCGTCAAAGGCGATTGCCAGAAATCCGTGATGGTGATCGTAACACCGCGCGCTGCCGCCAATGCCGCCGCCTTGGCGCGAATTTCCGCGCCCATGCGCGCGAGCAGCGCGGGATCACCATGGCGCGTATCAATGCTGAACCAGATGCGTGATGGCGCGATATTGCGGCTATCGGGATAGACCGTAAGGCGCCCAACTGTCGCGCGGCCAGGTTCACCGGATGGGCTGACAGCACGCAGCGCGATCTCCTCAATCGCTGCCATCAGCGGCGCCGACGCCATCATGGCATCGCGCCGCCCGGCCATGGGGGAACCGCCATGGGATTCAGCGCCTTCGATTGTGATCTCATACCAGGCTTGCGCCAGGGCATGCGTCACCACGCCAATATCCTTGCCGGCATTTTCCAGCAGCGCGCCCTGTTCGATATGCAATTCGAAATAGGCGGCAAGATCGGTCAGTGCTGCCGGATCGGCATCGCCACGCCAGCCGATGCGCGTGAGTTCCTCGCCAAATGCCTTGCCGTCAGTATCACGCAAGGCGAGCACATCCGCCTCAGCGAAAATCCCCATCGCCGCACCACTGCCCAACATGGGGGGCGAAAAACGCGCCCCTTCCTCATTGGTCCAATTGATCAGCACCAGCGGCGCTTCGGTTTCAATGCTGGCTTCATGCAGCGCGCGCAGCACCTCAAGCCCGGCCAGCACACCAAGCGGGCCATCAAACTTGCCGCCGGTGGGTTGCGTATCCAAATGGCTGCCCATGGCGACCGGTTTGCGCGTGGGATCACGCCCTTCGCGGCGCAGCACCATATTGCCGAGGCGATCCACCGAAAGCGTGCATCCAATTGCCTCCCCCCAACGGCGCAGCAAATGGCGGCCTTCGGAATCAAGATCGGTCAGCGTTTGCCGATTGCAGCCGCCCTTGGGCGTGCCGCCAATCTTGGCGAGTTCCATCAGGCTATCCCAAAGCCGGGCGCCGGAAAGGGGCAGGTTGGTGGTCATGATGCTTTCTCCACCCCACACCATTCGGCCATGGTGAGGGCGATGGTGCGGGTAATGTCATGCATGGATTGCAGGCCAACACTTTCATCAATGCCGTGAATATTCTCGGCATCCGGGCCGAAACACGCGACTGCCACGCCCTGATGCAGCACGAAATGCCGGCCATCGGTCAGCCCTGCGGAAGGATAATCGCGCAAGGCACCGCCAGAGACATGGGTGAAGTGCCGCTTCGCCAAGCATACAATCGGCGCTTGCATGTCAAAGACGCAGGGTTCGGCCATGAAGCCCTTAAATTCCAGCTTGATCTTGGCGCCGCGCAGCTTTTCATCGGCGCCCGCCGCCGCGACCAGGTTTTCGATATCGGCCTTCACCGCGGCGGCGCTATTGCCCATCATGACACCGACACGCAGCCCAATCCGCGCGCGTGTGGGCACGGAAGAATTCCATTCGCCGCCTTCAATCGTGCCAAGGTTTATATTCACCGGATGGTTCACGCCATGGAAGGATGCATGGATATTCTCGGCGCCGTTCATTTCCGCTTCATAGCGCTTGAAATAGCCCGCGATGGTGCTAGCCGCTTCAATGGCATTCAGCCCGGCCTGCATATCGCGCACATGGGCGGGGCGGCCGGACACCGTGACCCAAGCCCAAACCACACCGACTTCCGCGCTATACATCGCGGGCAGGCCAGGGCCTGGTTCGGGGATGATTACCGCATCAGTCGGCGGCAGCGCCAACATGGCCGCCAATGCACCATTGCCGGTGCATTCTTCTTCAATCACGGAATGCATCTGCACCTGTGCCGCCGGCTGCAAGCCAGCGCTCTTCAAGGCGCGAAAGGCGGTGACGTAGGATACAATGCCCGCCTTCATATCGCCCGCGCCACGGCCATACATGCGGCCATCGCGAATACTGGGCTCATAGGGCGGCGTTTCCCACATATCTGCGGCACCTTCCGGCACCACATCCACATGGCCTTGCAGGGTCAGGCTTTTCCCCTTGGCGTCGCGCGGCGTGAAAACCACGACAACATTGTCGCGCCCCTCATAGGAAATCAGCGGCGGGGAAAAAGCGGGATGGCCTTCAAGCGCCGCCGGCACGGTTGGAATGCGCTGAGGCGCCAGGCCAAGCCCCTCATAAATCCGCGCCATTTCATTGAGCGCCGAGGCCTCATTCCCAAGCGTTGACGGGCAGCGCACGAGGCGTGAGAGCATAGCGATGCTTTCTGCCTGCAGTTCATCCACCGCTGCCAGAATGGCGCGCCGCGCGCCGGGGTCCAGGGGTTGGGTCAAGTTTCAGTCCTTCCGCGACAACGGCAAGACGCTAGCCAGCCCAGCCAGGGCCAGCAAGCGCGGCGGCTTCGCAGACAGGGCAAAACTGGTTAGCCTTTACCGCATGAAAACCTTCGCCTATCCGGACCATGCCGGGCATCAACCGGCGTTCTTTTTGATTCGCGGGCGCACGCGCGCGAATTTCGAAATCCCCGCCCGCGCGGCAGCGCTGGAAGCGGCGCTGCATCGCCTTGGGCTCGCCCCAAGCGCGCCGGAAGCCGTGCCGGTTGCCCCGTTGCACGCCGTCCATAGCGCGGATTACCTGAGTTTTCTCGCAGAAGCCGCGCGGGATTGGGCAGCGCTTGCCGATGCGGGACCCGAGGTGGTTGCGAATATGCACCCCTCGCCCGAGATGCTGGCGCAGGGTGCGGCTTCTTCGGATAGCATTGTTGCGCGCGCGGGTTGGTATATGGCCGATGCCGCCTGCCCAATCGGTCCCGGCACCTGGCAAGCGATTCAAGGCGCCGCCGCTTGCGCCTTGGCCGCCGCGCGGGAAGCGGCTGCGGGGCGGAGTGCCTATGCGCTTTGTCGCCCGCCTGGCCATCACGCCTATGCAGCGCGCGCTGGTGGGCATTGCTATGTGAATAACGCCGCGCTCGCGGCACAGGCATTAATTGATGCGGGCGCAAAGCGCGTTGCCGTGCTGGATATTGATAGTCATCACGGCAATGGCACCCAGGGTATTTTCTGGGAACGCGGCGATGTATTGACCATTTCCATCCATGGCGATCCTGATCGCTATTACCCCTGGTTTGTGGGCCGCACGCGCGAACGCGGTGCCGGCGCCGGCGATGGGCGCAATATGAATATGCCGCTGGCCATCGGCACAGGGGATAAGGGTTGGCTGGACGCCATTCGCTACGCCATGGTCGCGATCCGCGACCATAAGACAGATGCGCTTGTGCTGCCGCTTGGCTTTGATGCGTCGGAACATGAACCGCTTGCCGCGCTGAAAGTGACAGCCTCTGGCTTTGCCCACGCCGGCGCAATGATTGGGGGGCTCAAGCTGCCCACCGCCATCACCCAAGAAGGCGGCTATAATGTAGATGTGATCGGCGATTTATTGGAAGGCTTCCTGAAAGCCTGGGGAGATGCGGCATGAGCGAGGCGATCCACGCGGCGACGCTGACGCTTGATACCCATGTGGATATCAGGTGGCCCGACCCACCCGATGCCACGCAGGAAACCGATCGCTGCGTTGATTTCCCGAAAATGCAGCGCGGCGGGCTGAAGGCGATTGTCTTCATCGCCTATACGCCGCAAGGCCCGCGCGATGCCGCTGGCCATCAGGCCGCCGCCGACCGGGTCGAGGCAATGCTCCGCCATATCCGCACACGCGCCGATGGTGTTGCGCGGCACTTCTGCGCCACCGCGGATCAATTGGAAGCAGCGCATCAGGCCGGTGCCTTGGCAGTGCTGAGCGCGGTTGAAAACGGCAATGCCATGGGCCGCGATTTGGCGCGGCTGAAACTCTGGCGCAATCTCGGCGCGATTTATCTTACGCTGACGCATGATGGGCATAATGATCTGGCCGACGCCGCGCGGCCCAAGCCCGCGCTTGGCGATGGCACGGCGCAACATGGCGGGCTTTCTGATCTTGGCCGGCAGGCGCTTGCCGAGATGAACCGCATTGGCCTGATCATTGATGTCTCTCACGCCGCGAAATCTTCTATGATGCAGACAGCCGAGCTTTCCCGCGCGCCGATTGTGGCGACGCATTCCTGCTGCCGCGCGCTATGCGATCATCCGCGCAATCTGGATGATGAGCAGTTGGATATGCTGCGGGCAAAGGGCGGCCTCGTGCAGATCACGGCACTGGATGCCTTTCTTCGCCCGCCGGGCGCGGATGGGAAATCCCCGGCCACGGTCGCAGATATGGTGGATCATGTGGATTACGCGGTCAGGCGGATTGGGCTTGATCATGTTGGCCTGTCATCGGATTTCGATGGCGGCGGCGGCATTCCCGGCTGGGCCAATGCCAGCGAGACAGCGAATCTGACCGCCAAATTGCGCCGCCGCGGCTATGGCGCGCGGGAGATTGATTTGCTCTGGTCCGGCAATTTCCGGAGGCTGATGCGGCGGGTGCAGGGGATGGCCGGCTAGAGCCCCCGCTAGAACACCGCCTCAGCACCGAACCTTGGAATAACAACGCGCCCATCCGACCGCTGGCCCAGGTTCGGCTGAAGCCCGGCGGCAGCGCGCGTTACCTCGGCAATCAGCCGCGCCACTTCGCCTTCCAATTCGAACAGCCGCCCGGAATCGCCGGGGCGAAAAGCCGCCGTCACGTGCACGCGCAATTCCTGCCTCGCAACGCCAGTGGAGCATGCGACATGCAGCGTGCCCTGGCCTTGCAGGATCACGCGGCCGGTCACGCAGCGTTGCGAAGGTGCATCCGGAATCCAGACCAGGCGCATCAGCGCGACACCGCCCGGCGCGCTGGTGCGCACGCTGGCCTTGCTAGCTTCATAGCCGGTGGCGACGGCGGCCGAGGCGAAGCCATCGGGCACTTCCACCCCGTGATCATTCACCGCCACCGTGGCCTAGGTGAATTGGCCGGGCAGGGTATAGCGGACGAAAAGCTGGCTCAGCCCCTTTCGCGCAATGGCGCCTTCATCGGGTGGGCCGACAGCACGCACCCAAGGGCCGACACGCAGGGGCAGGCGTGCCGCGACTGCCTGAGTTCTCTCCGATGGTTGGGCCGGTGCTACAGCAACACCGCCAGGTCCGGGCGGTCCGGGCATGCTATTGGGATAAAGCGGCGTGATCGTCACATCCTGGACGGGCGCTTGGGTCACCGGCTGAGCTTCCGGCGGCAGCGTTTGTTGTGCGCAGCCCAGCACCGCCGCGGCACGGAGCAAGGCGCATGCGGCGCCGCGCATCACACGCGCTCACTGATTTTGATGGCGATCTTGCAGCCGGTCTTGATTGCGGCGCTCAGCAGCCGATAGGCCGGCGCCTGTTCTGCTTCATGTTCTAGTCCCGTGTCGCGATGTTCCAGCTCCTCGGCACGAAAGCGCGCGATATCGGCGCGAAGCGGTGCCTCATCATCGCCGAGAATGTCTTCCTGGGCGCGGTAATGCTCATCAATCGCTTCTTCAACAGCAACCGTGCAAGCCATGGCGCCGCGATGGCCAAGCAACGCCGTCGCGGCACCCAGCGCGAAGCCGGCGACATGCCAGAAGGGCAACAGCGCGGTCGGGCGCACGCGGCGTTCGCCAATCAGGCGGGAAAACGTGTCCAGATGCACCTGTTCCTGCGCCTTCATGTGTTCGATCACCGGGCCGTATTTCGTGCGGCCCAGAACGGCCAATTGGCCCTCATAAATGCGCTTGGCGCCATATTCGCCGGCATGATCCACGCGGATGGCGCGTTCCACCAGCTCCTGCGCCGTGGGGTCACCGGGCAGTCGGTATTCAGCGGTTTTCTGCGTCATGCTCTGGCTCCTTGCCGGGCGAGGCGGAGCGCAAGCGCCCCAAGGCCCATTCCATACACCATATTCGTTGCCGCCATTGAAATGGGAAGGCCAGGGATCAGAAAAGCCGGCGCATCACAGGGCTTGTTCGGGATGGGGGCGAGGTTTTTCAGCATGTCCTCAATGCTCATGGCGCCGCCTGAAGTTACGGCCTTGCAGCCGGCAAGCGGCGAGGGCCAGAAGCCTTGCTCCACCCCAAGATGAAACCCGCCCAGCAGGCCCGAGGCGATGGCCGCAAGCCCGGCCAGGCCAAGTAGCATCGCGGTTTGGCGCGGCAGCACTAGCGCCAGCACTGCCAGAACCGCCGCCGCCCAATAGGGAAGGCGCTGCCAGAGACACAGCTCGCAGGGCGCCAGCCCGAGCCAGGTCTCACTGGCCTGGGCCAAAAGCGGTGCGGCGGCGGCCAGGGCCAGGATGATCAGGGCGCGCTTCATGGGGATAGAGATTGCGCGCCACGGCGGCGCTTGCAACTGGACCCGTTTCGCTGAGGGCTTTAGGCTGTTCACAGGTAGGGGAGAAAAGCCATGCGCAAGCTTTGGGGCCGGACTAGTTCCAGCAATGTGATGAAGGTGCTATGGCTGATGGAAGAGCTCGGTCTTTCCTATGAAAGGGTAGATGCCGGCGGCGCCTTTGGCCGCACCAAGGAACCGGAATACCGCGCCATGAACCCGATGGGCCTGGTGCCGACCCTACAGGAAGAAGATGGCTGGGCGCTGTGGGAAAGCAACACGATTTGCCGGTACCTATGTAACACCAAAGCGCCGGATGGCCCGATTTACCCGCGTGATGCGCGCCAAAGGGCCGCCGTGGAAACCTGGATGGATTGGTCGCTGGGGCATCTGACCACGCCCATGGTGACGATATTCTTCACCCATGTGCGCCTGCCGGAACCGGAACGCGACTGGAAGGCGGAGGCCAAGGCGCGGGAAGATGCAGGACGGCTTTGGGGCATTATTGAAAAGAAACTCGAAGGGCAGCGCTTTTTATGTGGCGATGCCCTGACGCTTGCCGACCTGACACTCGGCTGCTGGGTGCATCGCTGGCATGTGATGCCAATCGAACGCCCGAACCTGCCCAATCTGCGCCGCTATTATGATACGCTGCTGACACGTCCCGGCTTTACGCGCCATGTGGCGCTGCCGCTTGCTTGAAGGATCACATGCCATGACCACCACAACCACCAGCCATGCCGAAGGTTCGGCATTCGTCCGCGGCCTGCGTCCGTTTTTTGAATATCGTGATCTTGGCATCAAGGGCGCCACCGACGGCGCCTTTGGTGCGCATGTCATTCGCGCCATCCCCGGCGCCCATGCCACTGGGCAATGGCATACGCATAATCTGAAGTTTCAGATGTTCTTTGTGCTGAAGGGCTGGGTGCGCTTTGAATATGAGGATATCGGCGTAAAGGAATTCCGCGCCGGCGATAGCTGCTATCAGCCGCCCTTGGTGAAGCATCGTGAAGTTGCGCATTCGGAAGATCTGGAATTGATCGAAATCACCGGTCCGGCGGAGTTTGAGACCAAGGACGTTTGACACTCATAGGCCTGGGCGCGTGAGACAAGAAGAAGCAATATGTCACGATCCGTGATCGTGCTGGGCGCCGGCATGGTCGGCGTTTCCATCGCACTGCATTTGCAACGCCGTGGCGCGCAGGTGGTGTTGCTGGACCGCGCGCCGCCTGGCGAAGGCGCATCCTTTGGCAATGCGGGCTTGATCCAGCGCGAAGCCGTCTATCCGCACCCCTTCCCGCGCGATATCGCAACACTTTGGCGCATGGCGCAGAACCAATCGGTGGATGCTTCCTATCATCCATCCGCGCTGCTTAATCTTGCCGCGCCCTTGTTCAAATATTGGTGGCATTCGGCGCCATCACGCTATCGGCCCATTGCGGAAGCCTATGCGCGGCTGATCGTGACCTGCATTGATGAACATGTGGCCCTCACGCGCGGGACCGAGGCCGAAGCGCTGCTCCGCCCAATTGGCTGGATGCGGCTTTACAACAACCAAACAGCCTTGAACGCCGCCATCGCGGAAGCGGAGACACTGAGGCGCGAACAGGGCGTGAATTACACGCTGCTCGATCAAGCGGGGCTTGCGGCGGCTGAACCCCATTTGCTGGTCAAGCGCCTTGGTGCCATTCATTGGACCGATCCGCTTTCGGTGAGTGACCCGCAGGCACTCACGCTATTCTATGCCAAGCGCTTCACCGAAGTCGGCGGGCAAATCCTGCGCGGCGATGCTATGAGCCTGGAACGCCATGGCGCGGGCTGGCGCGTGCAAAGCACGAATGGCGCGCGGGAGGCGGAACAGGTTGTCGTAGCGCTTGGCTCCGCTTCAGCAAAACTCACGCGCCGCTTCGGCTATGCGCCGCCGCTTTTCGGCAAGCGCGGCTATCACCGCCATTACCGCATGCAGGGCAATGCCGTGCTCAATCACTGTTTTCTGGATGCAGATAGCGGCTTTGTGCTGGTGCCGATGCGCGCGGGTGTCAGGCTGACGACGGGCGCTGAATTCGCGCCCGATGATGCACCTAAAACCCCGATGCAATTGGCGCGCGCTGAACCACTCGCCCGCAAACTTTTGCCTTTGGCGGAGGCGGTGGAAGACGATCCCTGGATGGGGGTCAGGCCCTGCACGCCCGATATGCTGCCGATCATTGGCCCCCTGCCCGGCCAAGACAGCGCCTGGTGCGCCTTCGGCCACGCGCATCAGGGCTTTACGCTGGGCCCGACGACCGGGCGGCTGGTCGCGGAGATCATGATGGGCGAAGCGCCCTTCATTGACCCCAAGCCCTATGATCCAGGGCGGTATTGAGGGTTGAAGCGATCAGCAGGCGGGACATATCAAATATCCGTGCGGCGATGCCGCCAAAATATAATTGGATTATTCGATGATCGCGCTGCCCACGCCACAACAACTTCGCTATCTGGTGGCACTCGCCGAGTATGAGCATTTTGGCCGTGCGGCTTCGGCCTGCGGCGTCACGCAATCCACGCTCTCGGCGGGCATGATCGCACTCGAACGCCAATTGGACGCCGCGATTCTGGAACGGACCGGCGCCAAGAAACCCGTTTTCACGCCGCTTGGGGCGGAACTGATCCAGCGCGCGCGCGTTGCATTGGCAGCGCTCAATACCTGTGTGGAGACCGCGACCGCCGCGCGGGAGCCACTTTCGGGACCGATCCGCCTCGGCGTAATCCCCACCATCAGCCCCTTTCTGCTGCCCCGCCTCATGCCCAGACTGCGCGCCGATTTTCCGCGGCTGCGTCCTTGGCTGCGCGAGGATTTGACCGAAAGGCTGGTGGAGGGTTTGGAATCCGGCCGGCTTGATCTGCTGCTCCTGGCACTCCCCTGCGATTGCGGGGCTGCGGAGACACTCAGCATCGCCGAAGACCCGTTTCTGCTAACCTGCCCGAAAGATCACCCTTTGGCCGCGCGCACCAGCATTGCGCCAAAGGTGCTCATGGATGAGAAACTTTTGCTGCTGCAGGATGGCCATTGCCTGCGCGATCATGCGCTTTCCGCCTGCGGGCTTTCGGGGGCTTTGGCGGCGGATGAGTTTTCCGCAACCTCGCTCCACACACTTGTGCAAATGACCGCGAGCGGGCTTGGGATTACGCTGCTGCCGCGCCTAGCGGTGGCGGGCGGCGTGCTTGCGGGGACCGGGCTGGTGACGCGACTGCTCGAGAATGGCATGAGCCGTCGCATTGGTTTGGCGTGGCGTGCCCGCAGTCCAAGGGCTGAGGAGTTTCGCGCCCTTGCACCCGCGATTGCCGCGGTGATGCGGGATTTGTAATGCTGCTTTTCAGGGAGGGCTTCGCATGGCCGGGTTCGATCTTGGGCAGCTCATAGGAGCGGTATTGCGTGGAGATGCGGCGCCTCGGCGGCGCAGCCCTGCCGGCTTCGGCACACGGCGTCCCCCCGTCGGCAATGCGCAGCTTGGGCGGGCCTTGGCGGGGCTGGCTGGCATGGCGATTGAAGCACTTCGCCAGAGCCAGAGCGCGGCGCCAGCGCCTCGACCAACATCCTCCCCCAGCAAGGGTAGCGGCGGTTTCGATTGGGCCGGGCCGTCGCGCCAAGCCCCAACCGGCACAGCGCCAGTCAAAAAGGCTCCCGGCCAGGGCGGGTTGAAGGCTGCGCCCGCCAGCGCCAGCTCCGGGGGGAATGCGCCTGGGGCCACCAAACCCGCCGCCGACGATTGGGCGCCTGTCGCCGCCGCGCCCGAAGAGGAATCCAGCGCGGAGACAGCCGAGGCGTTGCTCATGCTGCGCGCCATGATCGCGGCCGCCAAGGCCGATGGCGCCATTGCTGCCGAAGAACGCAGGCGCATCACCGCGCAATTGGATGGCGCGGGCCTCAGCCCCGCCGCGCGCGACAAGTTGCTGGCCGATTTCGACAAGCCGCTGGCGCCCGACGCACTCGCGAAATTGGCGAGTGACCCCATGCTGGCCGCTCAGCTTTACGCCGCCGCCGTGGTTGGTGCAGGAGAAATCGCCGCCGCCGAGCGCGCCTGGCTTGATCAATTCGCCAAGGCGCTCAAACTGGATCGCGCTGCGGCGGCGGCAATTGAAGCACGTTTATATAAAGGCTGACATCATGGATGGCTTGACCCTAGACCAGGCGAGGCTGCGCGACCGGGCGCGGGAATTGGCGCGCGAAGCGGCAGTCCAAGCCGCCGAGACCGATCGCTCCGGCGCCTATCCCTGGCCCATGGTGCGGCGCATGGCAGAGGCCGGCTTCACGGGCCTGACAGTGCCGCGCGAATGGGGCGGGGTAGGGAGCGATTATTTCGACGCTGCCCTGGTGATTGAGGAATTTTCCAAGGCCTGCGCGGTTTGTGGCCGCATTGCTGTCGAAGCCAATATGGGTGCCATTAGCGCCATCATGGCCTATGGGACACACGCGCAAAAGCGTATCGCTGCCGATCTGGTGCTGGCCGGCGACAAGCCCGCCATTCTGATCACGGAACCGGAAGCCGGTTCGGCTGCGACCGAAATGACCACGCGCGCGGTGCGCCATGGCGATACATGGCTGATCAATGGCCGCAAGACCTGGATCACGGGCGGCGGGGTTTCCCGACTGCATTTGATCTTCGCGCGCGTGATTGAAGATGGGCGCGATCAGGGGATTGGCGGCTTTCTGGTGGTCCGCCAGGGCGACGGCCCGCCGCCTGGGATCAGCTTTAAGCGCATCCCCTCCCTCGGTCTTTGTGGGATGCCCGAAGCCGAGACAGAAATCGCCGGGCTGGAAGTGACCGATAGCATGGTGCTGCGCCCACCCGGCGGCTGGGCGCGGGGTTTTGGCCGGCTGATTGATGCCTATAATGGCCAGCGCGTGGGGGCGGCGACAGTGGCGCTTGGGCTAGCCGCCGGGGCTTATGAACATGCGTTGGAGCGTGCGCAGACCCGCCGCCAATTCGGCCGGCCGATTGGCGAATTTCAGGGCCTTGCCTGGATGTTGGCGGATATGTCGATTGAGGTGCAGGCGGCCCGGGCCTTGGTGTGGCGAGCGGCAAAAAGCGCGGGGCCGAACGGCTTTCCGGATCGGCTTGCCGCCGCGCAAGCCAAGGTATTGGCCGGCGAGATGGCAATTCGCGTGACCAACCAGGCTTTGCAGGTCTGGGGTGCGGCTGGTTATTCGCGCGACAACCCGATGGAGCGCTATTTGCGCGATGCCCGCATGTTCGCCATTGCCGGCGGCACGGCGCAGGTGCTGCGGACGCAGGTGGCCGAACAAATCATGGGCAGCAAGCTGCCCCAGACCCGCGACGGGTTTCTGCGCATCATGGATGAGGAACGCCGCGCCGCTGAATAGGGACCGCAATGGGTTGACTTGGCCCCCTGCTCCGCTTAGAAGCCTGGCCTTCAAAAGGTTAGACCAATGAAAATTCGTAACTCGCTGAAGACTGCCAAGACCCGCGACAAGAACTGCGTTGTGGTGCGCCGCCGCGGTCGGGTTTATGTGATCAACAAGAAGAATCCGCGCCTGAAAGCCCGCCAGGGCTGAGATTGCGCAGGCTTCGGCCTGCGGGGGAGCGCTGTGCGTTGCGAGCAGGGGCTTTGGCCCCCATTTCGTGTCTGGAGTAAGAGCAGGTCACGCCGCATCACCTCAATGCAGCTTCACCTGAGACTGTCCCCTATCCGCAATCAGCCCAACCAGTGTCTTCCACAGCACCGGCGCATGCCCATGCAGCGCGGTCTGGTGCATCTTGTACAAGGACCGATACATCATCCGCGCAAAATAGCCCTCAATGAACATGCTGCGCCCAACCAAAAAGCCCATCAGGCTGCCCAGGGTTGAGTATTTCCCAAGCGAGACCAGCGAACCGAAATCGCGATAGGCAAAGGCCTCAACTTCCAGCCCACGGATTTTGCGGTCAATCTGGCGGAAAAGATGCGTTGCCTGCTGATGCGCGGCCTGGGCGCGCGGTGGCAAATTGCCCTTGCCATCGGGGCGCGGGCAGGCGGCGCAATCGCCAAGTGCAAATATGTCCGGGTCGCGTGTGGTTTGCAGGGTAGGCAATACGACCAACTGATCTGTCGCCGTGGTTTCAAGCCCACCAATACTGCGGAGCACGGCTGGGCCTTTCACGCCGGCGGCCCAGACCACAAGCTCGCCTGGGATCACCGCGCCATCGGCAAGCACAACGCCATCGGCGCGCACTTCTGCAACGCGTCGCCCAACCAGAACTTCAACGCCCAAATCTTCAAGTAGTTTTACCGTGGCGGCGGAAATACGCTCGGGCAAGGCGGGCAGGATGCGCGGCGCCGCTTCAATCAGCCGGATGCGGACATCGCGCGCCGGGTCAATCTTGTCCAAGCCATAGGCGACTACGGCGCGCAAGGTGCGGTGCAGTTCAGCGGCCAATTCCGTGCCGGTGGCGCCCGCACCGATAATGGCAACATGAAGCTGGCCCGCGCGCACCGGTTCGGGTTGGCTATTAGCGCGCAGGCAAGCATTGACCAAGCGGCGATGAAAACGGCTTGCTTGCGCAACATTTTCCAGCGGCACGGCGTGTTCCGCTGCCCCAGGCGTGCCGAAATCATTGGTCACACTGCCGATGCAGATTACCAGCGTATCATAGGGCACGCGGCTTGGTGGCGTGACCTGGCGGCCTTCATCATCAATCGTGGCGCCAACCAGGACTTCGCGCGCTTCCCGATCAAGACCGGTCATTGGCCCGAAGCGATAGGTGAAGTGGTGATTATGGGCCTGGCGAAGGTAATGCAGTTCATGCCGGTCCCGATCGAGGCTGCCGGCCGCCACCGCATGCAGCAGCGGCTTCCACAGATGCGTGCGGGCGCGTTCCACAAGCGTGACCTCGGCCTCACCGCTCCTAGCATAGCGGTGGCCGAGCCGGGTTACGAGTTCCAGCCCCGCCGCCCCGCCGCCGACCACCACGATGCGAAGCGGCGCTTTGGTGCCCTGGCTCTGGTTCATGCTCATTGCTCCAATCCGCGGCGCCGATGAAGGCGGGTTTGCCCGGCCGGTGCGGCCTTAGCCCTTGCCCTGTTGCTCCCTTATGCACATCTTCCGGTCAGCAAAGGAAGCCGCAATGATCCCCCTGCCCGCCCCAAAGCCTGACATTCTTGCCCGCCGTGCGGAAATCGTCGCCGCGCTTCAAGCCTTGGTGCCCAGTGATGGCGTGATCGCCGAAGGTATCCGTCTCAAGCCCTATGAAACCGATGGCCTGGCCGCCTATCGGCAGATACCGCTTGGGGTGGTTTTGCCTTCCTCGACCGACCAGGTCGCGGCTGTGCTGCGCTATTGCCATGAACAAGGCATTCGCGTGGTGCCGCGCGGGGCGGGGACCAGCCTTTCCGGCGGGGCGCTGCCCTTGGCCGATGCGGTAGTGGTTGGTCTCACGAGGCTCAATGCGATTCATGAGATCAATTACGCGGATCGCTACGCAGTTGTCGGTGCTGGGGTCACGAATATCGGCATCACCAAGGCGGTCGAGGGTGAAGGGTTTTTCTACGCACCCGATCCATCATCGCAGCTTGCCTGCATGATCGGTGGCAATGTGATGATGAATTCCGGCGGCGCGCATTGCCTGAAATATGGCGTGACGGCGAATAATCTGCTCGGCGTGAAATTCGTCACCATTGAAGGCGAAGTTTTGGAGATTGGCGGCACCCATCTGGATGCGGCAGGCTATGATTGGCTTGGGCTAATTACCGGCAGTGAAGGTCAATTGGGCATTGTCACAGAAGTGACAGTGCGCATCCTGCGGAGCGCCGAAGGCGCGCGTGCCATGCTTGCCGCCTTTAATTCGATTGAAATCGCGGGCGCTGCGGTGGATGCCATTATCGGCAGCGGCATCATCCCAGTGGCGTTGGAATTCATGGACAAGCCCTGCATCCATGCTTGTGAGGCCTTTGCCCACGCCGGCTATCCCTTGGATGCGGAAGCCATGCTGATCATTGAAGTGGAAGGCAGCATCGCGGAACAGGATGCGCTGCTGGCACGGATAAAGGATATTTGTGCGCGGTTTGATGCGATCAGCCTGAAGGTTGCGGAAACGGTGGAACAAAGCCTGGCCATCTGGAAGGGTCGCAAGGGTGCCTTTGGCGCGGTAGGGCGCATCAGCCCGGATTATTTGTGTATGGACGGCACCATCCCGACCAGCGAATTACCGCATGTGTTGAAGCGCATTGGCGAAATGAGCAAACAATACGGCTTGAAGGTTGCGAATGTGTTCCATGCCGGCGATGGCAATCTGCATCCGCTGATCATGTTTGATGCGAATGACGTTGATGGTTTCCGCCGCGCGGAGGCCTTTGGCGCCGATATCCTGAAGCTTTGCGTCGAAGTCGGCGGCTGCCTGACGGGCGAGCATGGCGTTGGCGTGGAAAAGCGTGATCTCATGAATGTGCAATTCGCAGAACATGAACTGACGCAGCAGCGCGCCATCAAGTCAGCCTTCGATCCCGCCTGGTTGCTCAACCCGGCCAAGGTATTCCCGCTCGAGGGCGCGCTTCAGCCGGCGATCGCCCCCGAATGAGCACCCTGATCACGCCAGCCGATGAGGCCGGCATCATCGCCGCGGTACAGGCTGCACGTGCTGCGCGTGAGCCGCTGGCCATTGAAGGGCAGGGTTCAAAGCGCGGAATGCTGCGCCCCGTGCAGGCCGCGCGCAGCCTCTCCACGCGGGCGCTAACGGGGGTTACGCTCTATCGTCCAGCGGAGCTGATTATCAGCGCGCGCGCGGGCACGCCACTCGCTGAAATTGAGGCGACCGTCGCAGAGAAAGGCCAGCAGCTTATTGCCGAAGCGCCCTATTTGAACGGCGTATTCGCCACCTCAGCCTTGCCGAGCATTGGTGGCGTGGTGGCTGCCAATCTCTCTGGGCCGCGACGTATCGCCTGGGGTGCCACACGCGATCATGTGATGGGGCTGCGCTTTATCAATGGCGCGGGTGAGGCCATTCGTTCTGGCGGGCGCGTGCTCAAGAACGTGACGGGGCTTGATTTGTGCAAGCTTTTATCTGGGTCTTACGGCACGCTTGGCGTCATCACGGAAGTCACGCTCAAGGTGTTGCCTGCACCTGAAACCAGTGCGACGCTCCTGATTGAAGCGCCTGATCTTGCCAGTACCGCAGCCGCGCTTTCCGCTGGGCTCGGCAGTCCCTTCGGTGTCTCCGCAGCAGCGGCGCTACCTGGCCAGAATCATGCAGTCGCGGCGCTGCGGCTTGAGGATTTCGCAGCCTCCGTCGCCTATCGCATGCAAAAGCTGCGCGACTTGCTGGATAATTTTGGCGCGCAACGCGTGATGGACGATGGTGAAAGCCGCGCGTTCTGGCGCAGTATGCGTGAAGTGGAACCGCTACAGGCCATGCCGAATGAAGCGATCTGGCGCGTATCGGTGCGCCCTTCTGCCGGGCCGCGCGTCGCCGCCGCGGCAAGCGCGATTGGTGGTCGTGTCCTGCTGGATTGGGGCGGTGGACTGGTCTGGGTCGCGGCTACGCCCAGCACAGCCAATCACGCCGCCATCAGCGCGGCGGCAGGGGCCGAGGCCGGGGCGGCCATGCTGTTTCGCGCACCGGAATCGCTACGCCTTGCCGTACCGGTCTTGCCTGCGGAGCCAGCGCCACTCGCCAGGATCAGCGCGCGGGTGAAGGAAGCCTTGGACCCTGGCGGCCTGTTCAACCCTGGGCATCTCCGCGCTGCCTAGAGCGTGTTGCGTTCACATGTGTTCACGCCACCCGCTCTACCTCGTTGTTTTTCGAGTATCTTCACACGTTCAGATTTTCCTTCTGAACGTGATCTCCTCTAAACCCTAAGGCAGTTTGGTGGTGCCGGCAGCGCGGATAATGCCCTGGGGTCGCGCTGCCTTTTCGGCAATGCCGCTAATGCCTTGCCTGCGGGCCAATTCGGCCCAGACTTCGTCTGGCCGGATGCCTGCATCCACCCAGATCACCATCAGGTGGTAGAGCACATCGGCTGATTCGAGCACCGTGGCGGCGCGATTGCCGATGGTCGCCTCGATCACGCACTCCACCGCTTCTTCGCCGAATTTTTGGGCGACCTTGGCGGTGCCGCGCGCCATGAGCCGTGCCGAATGGGATGTGGTGACATCGCCCGCAAGGCGGCGCTGTTCCACCGTTTCCCACAGCCGATCCAGGATCATGGCATCAACACCAGCGGACGAAATGCTGAGCGGTTCCAGCACGCGCGCTTCCACCTTGCGAATGCGCTTGGGCAATTTTGCACGCTTCGCCTTCAGCCCGCCCGGTAATGGCAGTGCCGCTTTCTTCTTGGCAATTTTCTCTATGACGCTGAGCTTTTTCATTAACTTCTCGGCTGGTTTCGCCTTGGCGCGCTTTGCCTCGCCGGGCTTTGTTGCCTTGGCCATTTACGCGGCTTCCTGCACATTTTTAACTGGGCGGATGGGCAAACCAGCGGCAGCAAGTGCGGCCTTGGCCTCCGCAATCCGGAACACCCCGTAATGGAAAACACTGGCCGCGAGCAGACCGGTGGCGCCTGCTTTCGCGCCTTCTACGAAGTGGCGCAATTCCCCAACGCCGCCGGATGCCACAATCGGCAGGCGCGTGGCGGCACGCACGGCGGCGGTCAGTTCAAGATCAAAGCCCTGCTTGGTGCCATCTCGATCCATGGAGGTCAGCAGGATTTCCCCCGCGCCCAGCGTTTCCACCTGCCTGGCCCAGGCAATGGCATCCATGCCAGTGCCGCGCCGCCCGCCATGGGTGTACACCTCAAACCCGCCGCCTACATCGCGCCGACGCGCATCAATCGCGATAACAATGGCCTGGCTGCCGAAAACCTCGGCCGCGCGGCGCACCAGATCAGGGTCCGAAACCGCCGCCGAATTGATCGAAACCTTATCAGCGCCCGCCAATAAAAGCCGGCGCGCATCATTCACGCTCCGCACCCCGCCGCCCACGGTCAGCGGGATGAAGACCTCAGCTGCCGTGCGGGAGACCACATCCAGGATCGTATCGTGGTTTTCGGCCGAGGCGGTGATGTCAAGGAAGGTGATCTCATCCGCGCCTTCGCGGTCATAATTGCGCGCCTGTTCCACCGGGTCCCCGGCGTCGCGCAATGCCACGAATTTCACGCCCTTAACGACGCGACCATCCATCACATCCAGGCAGGGAATGACACGAAGCGCGAGCAAGGGACCTCATCTAAACTCAGGGTTACTGGGGTTGCGTTAAAGCTTGGCATTTTTCTGAGAAGCGCGATGCGCCCGAATGATCCCTCGGTCAAGCCCCGAAAAACAAGGCTTGCAGGGGCGCGCGGGCAGCACCACATCTTTCCCATGGCCAGAAAGGGCAAAGCGGCCGCCGCCAAGGCTGGCGATTATCTGACCGGGCATTTGCTGATTGCTATGCCGGGCATGGAAGACCCGCGCTTTGCGCAAAGCGTGGTGTGCCTGTGCAACCATTCGGCTGACGGCGCGATGGGGCTGATGGTGAACCGCCCGATTGAAGGCCTACCGTTCGACAAATTGCTGAAACAGCTTGGCCTGAAAACCGTGCCTTCCCAGCGCCAGATCCGGCTGGTGTCCGGCGGGCCGGTGGAAGCTGGCCGCGGTTTTGTGCTGCATACGGATGATTGGTCGGCAGATGGCAGCCTTGGGTTCAGCACTGGACTCGCGCTCACGGCCAGCGTGGACATCTTGAGCGCGATTGCCAGCGGCGGGGGGCCGCGCCAGGGCTTGCTGGCGCTTGGCTATGCCGGTTGGGCGCCAGGGCAATTGGAAGAGGAAATCCAGCGCAATTCCTGGCTGAGTGTGCCGGCAGATGAGGCGCTGCTATTCCATCAGGACGCCAGCACCGCCTGGCATGCCGCGCTTGGGAAACTGAAGGTGCATCCGGCCTGGCTTTCTTCCGCCGCCGGCCATGCGTAAGGGTTCTTGATGCATGCAGATGGCTGCCAATGCTTTCGATACGACTGATTGGGCGCAGGTGGAACCGACGCGCCATGCGGGTGTGACCGGTGAAGCGCTGTGGCGCACGCGCCGTGTCGGCCCGGCGAAAAACCCAATTCGCGTGCGCATGGTGGAATATTCACCTGGCTATGTCGCGGATCATTGGTGCCAAAAGGGGCATGTGCTGCTGGTGCTTGGAGGCGAATTGGAAACCACCTTGGCCGATGGGCGCGTCTTTGTGCTGAAGCCTGGCATGTCCTATCAGGTAGCGGATGGGGCGGAGCCGCATATGTCGCGCACCAATATCGGGGCGAAGCTGTTCATTGTGGATTGAGGATTGCTGGTGTCGTGATGCGGACGGCTGCTGACGCCGGTGCGATTTCCGTGCCTGTTGGTTCACGGCTATCTTTCTGAATCTCTGTCTGGTCGCATTTTCCGAGCTGCCAAGTGTTGCCACTTGGCTTGAAAATGCCAACTTCCGTTTGGTCGCATTTTCCGGGTCGCGAAGTATTGCCACTTGGCTTGAAAATGCCAACTCCCGCCGGTCGCATTTTCCGAGCTGCCAAGTGTTGCCACTTGGGTTGAAAATGCTCCGCAAAACAGCGTGACCCAGTTTCCCGGATCACGCCATCTGTCTTTGAAATAAGGGAAGGCTTACGCCTTCAACGTCGCCAAAGCCTCATTCAAGGTCTTGCTGGGACGCATGGCGGCTGAGGTTTTCGCATCATCGAGCCGGTAATGGCCGCCCAGCTCCTGCGGCTTGCCCTGGGCTGCGATCAGCTCCTCATAGATCTTCTTCTCATTGGCCGAGAGCAGATCCGCAAGTGGCCTGAAGCGTGCCGCAAGGCCAGAGCTATTGTCGCGCGCCGCCAAAGCCTGCGCCCAATAGAGCGCGAGGTAGAAATGCGAACCGCGATTATCAATCTCACCCACCTTGCGCGCGGGGGAGCGGTTATATTCCAGGATTCTGCCATTCGCCTCATCGAGCGTTTCGGCCAGGACCTTCACATCTTCGCTGCCCGTGGTCTGCGCCAAATGCTCAAGCGACGCGGCAAGGGCAAGGAATTCACCGAGCGAATCCCAACGCAGATAACCCTCGCCCTGGAATTGCTCGACATGCTTCGGTGCCGAACCGCCAGCGCCGGTTTCAAACAGGCCTCCACCATTCAGCAGCGGCACAATGGAAAGCATCTTGGCCGAGGTGCCGAGTTCCATAATTGGGAAAAGATCGGTCAGGTAATCGCGGAGCACATTGCCGGTGACCGAGATGGTATCGAGCCCGTTGCGGATGCGATCGAGGGAAAATTGCATCGCCTCAACCGATCCCAGGATGCGGATATCAAGCCCATTGGTATCGTGGTCCTTCAGATATTTCTGTACCTTTTTGATGAGTTCAGCATCATGCGCGCGCTTCGCGTCCAGCCAGAAGACCGCAGGCGTATTGGTCAGCCGCGCGCGGCGCACAGCAAGCTTCACCCAATCCTGAATTGGCGCATCCTTCACCTGGCACATGCGGAAGATATCGCCAGCCTCAACCGGGCGGGAGAGCAGCACCGTGCCATCATCAGCGACCACACGCACTTCGCCATCGGCGGCCAATTCGAAGGTCTTGTCGTGGGAGCCATATTCCTCGGCCTGCTGCGCCATCAGCCCGACATTGGGGACCGTGCCCATGGTCTTCGGGTCAAAGGCGCCATTAGCCTTACAGTCTTCAATGACCATCTGAAATAGCCGCGCGTAGCAACGATCCGGGATCACGGCCAGGGTATCATGCAGCTTGCCATCCGGGCCCCACATCTTGCCCGATTCACGGATCATGGCCGGCATGGAAGCGTCAATGATGGTGTCGCTTGAGACATGCAGATTGGTGATGCCGCGATCGGAATTCACCATGGCAAGCGCCGGGCGCGCTTTATAAGTCGCGTCAATATCAGCCAGGATCGGCGCCTTTTCGGCATGCGGCAGGGTTTCGATCTTGGCAAGCATATCGCCAACGCCGTTATTCGGGTTGACCCTAAGGCGCTTCAGCGTCACGCCATGCTTTTCCAAGACATCAGTAAAAAACACGGAGACCGCATGGCCGAACAGGATGGGATCGGAGATCTTCATCATGGTGGCCTTGAGGTGCACGGAAAACAGCACCCCCCCGCGCTTCGCGGCATCAACCTGTTCCGCCAGGAACGCGCGCAGCGCCTTCCGGTTCATCACGGAGGAATCAATAATCTCACCCGCAATCAACGGCGTCTTGGCTTTCAGCACCGTGACGCTGCCATCCTTCGCCACCAATTCAATGCGCGCATTGGTGGGTGCCGCGATGGTGGTCGCGACTTCCGAGCCATAGAAATCCCCGCCCGGCATATAGGCGACATGGGATTTTGACTCCTTCGACCAGGCGCCCATCTTATGCGGATTGTTGCGCGCATATTGCTTCACGGCACCTGCCGCGCGGCGGTCTGAATTGCCTTCACGCAGCACGGGGTTCACGGCGCTGCCCAGTACCTTGCCGTAACGGGCGCGGATTTCGCGTTCGGCATCATTGGTGGGGTTATCCGGGTAATCCGGCACCTTATAGCCCTTGCCCTGCAATTCCTTGATCGCGGCCTTGAGCTGCGGGACCGAGGCCGAGATATTCGGCAGCTTGATGATATTGGCTTCGGGCTTCAGCGCGAGCTTGCCGAGTTCCGCCAATTCATCATTCGTCCGCTGTTCGGGCGTCAGGTTTTCCGGAAAATTCGCGAGGATGCGCCCCGTCAGCGAAATATCCTTGAGGCTCATTTTCACTCCGGCGACACCGACAAAGGATTGCACGATGGGCAGCAGGGAATAGGTCGCCAGGGCAGGCGCCTCATCTACCTTCGTCCAGACGATTTCGAGTTCTGACATTCTGTTACCTTCCATAGCCTGGGCCGTTAGGGCCGCCTTGAATGTTTTGAGAATTACGCTCGTCTTGTCGCACCGGGGGGGGGCGAAGGGCAAGTGGGCAAGGCTTCGACCAGCCTGCCAGATCATTTCTAAGAAAATTTTAATTCTTGCGCTGCATAAGGGGCTTAGAAAGCTGTGCTTAGCGGTCCCCATAGCCCTTCGGATGCGCTTCCCGCCAGGCCCAGGTGGTGCGCACAATCTCATCAATATCGCCAAAGCGCGGCGCCCAGCCGGTTTCGCGCCGGAGCTTCTCGCTTGCCGCCACCAGCACGGCGGGGTCACCGGCGCGGCGCGGCCCGATGCTGTGCGGGACAGCGCGGCCACTCACGCGCTCAATCGCACTCAGCACCTGCTTCACCGAATGACCTTCGCCATTGCCGATATTGTAGCGGCAGGACCCATGGGATTCGAGCCGCGCGAGCACGCGCAAATGCGCATCCGCCAGATCCGTCACATGTACGTAATCACGAATGCAGGTGCCATCGGGGGTTGGGTAATCATCGCCAAACACTGTCAACGCCGGGCGCCGGCCAAGCGCCGCATCAATCGCCAGCGGCACGAGATGGGTTTCGGGGTTGTGATCCTCCCCTGCCCGTCCGGCAGGGTCTGAACCGGCAGCGTTGAAGTAGCGCAGCACGGTGTAGCGGAGCCCATGGATACGCTCCGCCCAGGCCAGTGCGGTCTCCACCATGAGCTTGCTTTCGCCATAGGGATTGCCGGGGGCCACAGGGCAATCCTCATCAATCGGCACGCGTTCCGGCTTGCCGAAAAGTGCCGCTGTGGAAGAAAGCACGAAGCGCAGGCACCCAGCTTCGACCGCCGCTTCAATCAGCCGCACGCTATTGCCGAGATTTTCCGCGAGGTAATGCATGGGCGATTTCATGCTTTCGCCCACCAAGGAAAGCGCGGCGAAATGCAGCACCGCATCAAAGCGCCAATTGGCAAAAACCCGCGCGAGTTCTGCACGATCGGCCAGCGGCGCCTGCACCAGCATGGCGGCAGTGGACACGGCAGCGCGATGGCCTTGGCTGAGGTCATCGAATACCACAACCTCATCACCACGATCAAGCAGTGCCAGCACCGCATGGCTGCCGACAAAACCCGCACCGCCTGTCACCAGATAACGCGCCATATCCGAACCCCGCCTTACAGAGTCACTGCCGGTGCGAAGCCTCCGCCAGCCTATCGCTGCGCGCTGCATCCAGCACGCGGAGATAGGCGGCATCAAGCCCGTAAATATCTCGGCGCATAACCACGATGCCTGCTTCAACTATCACCGTGTCATAATGAAGGCGCGCCGGGATTGCCCGCGCGAGTGAAACGCCCTGCGTCGCGCCGCCTTCCAGGACGCGATCAAAGCGTACCTGGTTCCAGGTCGGCATGCCACTGAAGGCTTCCGCCAGCAACTCCATCGGCCGTTCAAGCCGAATGCAGCCCGATGAAAAGGCGCGGTCCGGGCGGCGGAACAAATGCCGATTTGGCGTGTCATGCATGAAAATATCATCGCGGTTCGGCATCACGAATTTGATCCGCCCAAGCGCATTCACCTCACAGGGGTCCTGGCGGATGATGAACGGGAAGCGATCCTTGGAATAGGCGCTGAAATCCACCGTGGTCGCGTCAACTTGCGTAAGCTCGCCATCAATCCTCTGATAAAGCCGATAACCCATGGCCTGCATGTGAACGGGGTCGCGGTGGAGGCGCTGCAGCAAATCCTCCCACGCATTGCGATCCGGCACACCCCAGGATGGGTTGACTTGCACGGCGACCAGCCTGACGTCGAGCGTGGGGGTTTGCCGATCCACCCGGCCCACCACCACGGCCATATCCTGCACCACGCGCCCGGCATCATTGAGTTTCAGGCGGAAATGTGGGATATTCACCTCAATGCTCCGATCGGGCGGGGCAGCCAGGCCGCGGCGCAAATCAAGCGCCGTGCAAAACCGGCCGATCTTGGTTTGGACCGGCGTATTCAAGGCAGCCCAGTTAAGGCGCCCGATGCGGCCACCGGCTTCCAGCCCTTCTGCGACCTGAAAGCGCCGAACCGCCGCTTGCAGCCGCGCATCGTAGCTGGCGTTTTCATCCACTGTGCCGCGCTGCACTTCAGCGTCCGTCACCGCCAGCCGCGCACGCAGCTGCGGCACCCGCGCCACATTATGGCTGCCCGGTTACAAGGTGCTGGCAAGATTGCCTTCAATGGCCGCCCAACCACCGCGCGTCGCAATGGCACGCAGCCGCGCGAGTTCCGCCTTGATCGACGTCGCATCGGGATGGAGTGCTGCGGCCTGATCCAGCACACTCGCCGGATCGGCACTGGCATAAAGCCTGTCGCGTCAGGCAGGGAAATCGGCCCGCGCTGCATCGCGCCGGATAACCACGCGCCCTGGCAACGCCGCCACACGGCCCAGTACCAAATCCCGCAAGGCCGCTTCGGCGCGCGACATCAGCGCACTACCCGGCAGATCATAATGGCGCGGATCAAGCCCATCTTCGGCGAGAACGTCCAGCCGGCGCGCAAGGTTTTCCTGCGCCATGCGCGAAGCCGCGCTTGAGCGTGGCGGCAGGCTTGCCGAAAGCCCCGCCGAGGCAGCACCCAGCACGAGAACACGGCGCGCGAGTCGCTTTTAATTATTCATGATGTTTTGTTAGCGCTTTCGCAGGCCGGCACGCAATTTGCTAAGCTAGCGTCAGGAAAGCCGATCCGCCCCTTGTGGCGGACCGGCCAACTCATTGACTGTGATCGGCTTTTAGAGCGCGCGGGGGCGGAAATGCCCGACTTCTTCCACCGGCACACTCCGCGTCTCCGCGATCACCGCCGCCACAGTCGGGCCGCAAAGCCGCCCCTGGCAGGGGCCCATGCCGCAGCGCAAATAGGCCTTGGCCTGATTGGGGCCGTTTGCGCCAATCGCCGCCGCCCAGCGCAAAGACCCCGCCGTCACTTCCTCACACCGGCAGATGATGGTGGATTCCTCAGGCGGCGCCAGGATTTCCTGTCATGGTGCGTAAAGCGCGTCCAAAAAGGGGCGGAGCGCACGGGCTTGCAACAACGCCGCCGCACTCACTTCCGCGCGGGCATCCCGATCCGCGCGCGCAATGCGCCCAAGCCGAAGCCCCGCATCCAACGCGGCCAATTGCCCCACCGCCACAGCGGCTTCCCAGCCGCCAATCACCGCACCATCACCTGCCGCCGCAATCCGCGAATGGGAAGACGCGTCGAAGACATCAAGCTTGGGGCGCCAACAAAGCTGTTGTGGATCCCAACCATGTTCCAAGCAAATCGCCATGGAAATATGCGTGGAGGGGATGACCCCTTCATGCAGCAGCAGCGTATCGCAGGCTTCATAGCCGCCTTGAAAGCGCAGCCCCTGCACCCGCGGGCTGCCTTCCGCGCGCAAATGCTTTACCCCCGTAATTACCCGCATGCCGGACTGACGCGCCTTCAGGATCAGCCCAATGCCTTTGGCAAGCTGCACAAAGCCGCTGAAAATCCCGTCCTGTATCAAAGCCGTGCGCAGAATGGGCTGAGTGCGCGTTTCGACGAGCACCGGCAGCACACCCGCGCGGATCAATTGATTGGCGAGCAGCCACATCAGCGGCCCCTGCCCTGCCAGCACTACCCTGCCCGATGGCACCATGCCAGCGGTCTTCAGCGCAATCTGCGCTGCCCCGGCAGACATCACCCCAGGCAGCGTCCAGCCCGGAATGGGCACGGGTCTTTCCTGCGCCCCGGTCGCGAGCAGAATACGCTCTGCGACGAAATCTACACTTTCACCCAAACGCGAAACCGAAAGCGTACCAGTATCGGGATCCAGCATCCAAAGCGTGGCGCCAGGGCGATAGGTGATATCCAGCGCCCGAAACCGCGCGATCAGATCAAGCCCCGGCGCCATGTCACGCGCCAAGGCAGGATCGGCACCGGCCAATTCAGCAGCGCCGAAACCTGCCCGCCAGGTGCCGCATTTTCATGAACCACCAGGACAGAAAGCTCGCATTCCCGTGCAGTGATCGCGGCCGCCATGCCAGCCGGCCCCGCACCAATGATGGCGAGATCAAACTTGCTTGGCGCTGGGCTTGTCTTGACGGGCACAAGGTTCATCGCGGCACCTCCCGCGCGCCATGCTGGCGGGCGATGCACCTGCCGGCAGCGACCGGAACCATACAGGCTTGCCGGTTCGCGACACCGTCAATTTCGGCCAGGCAATCGAAGCAAGCGCCCATCATGCACCAGGGCAAGCGCGGGCTGCCCGAGACCGGCGTTTCACGCATGGCCGGCAGGCCTGCAATCAGCATGGCAGCGGCGGCGCTGCTGCCTTCCGGCACCATCAGGGCGCGGCCTTCGACAAAAACCTGCACCATCTCCGGCCGATGATCGTGGCGCGTGCGAAACATCAAAAGCGCTTTGCCGAGAATGGCGCCAGGAAGGGGTCAAGTTCTCCGCGCGAAATCATGGGTGCCAGCCGCTTGCCATGCGCGGCGGCGAGTGTGACGCCGGAATGGCAATTCGCCGTGAAGGCGCCGGGCAGGGTTTCGGATTGCTCATAAATGGGCAGCCCATCGGGCGACATGACGCGAAGCGCAGACCAGGTGCGCAGCACATTCAGCTTGCCAATCCAGGGAAAACAGAGCGCCGCGCGATGGGCAATTTCCGCCATCACCCGCTGAGACTGGCGTGTGTCAAACCCCACTTCCTCCACGCTATCGCCCAACATGATGCTGGCCTCTCCGGTTTGGCGAATGGTGGTGGTCGGCATGGGCAGGGCTGCGCGCGTTCTCTCCGTCACCAGCACCTGGCCGCGCTGCGGGCGGACCGGCGCCTTCAGCCCGAAATGCGTGCCAAGCGCCGCATTGCCAAGGCCAGCCGCCAGCACCGTACGTTCCGCCTAAATGATGCCAAGGTAGCACTCCAGCAGGAAATGCGCGGTGCCGTTGCGATGCCGGTGATCTTCACATTGGGCAGATAAACCCCGCCAAGCGCGTTGAAACCGTAATGTAGGCTGCGACGAAGCGCCAGCAGGCTGACATGCCCATCATAGGGCGTGAAAGAAGCCCCCACCACGGCGGGGCCAAAGCCGGGCAGCATCTCACGCGCTTCCCGCGCATCCAGCATGCGATAGTCAAAGCCATAGTTGCCCGCTTCGCGCTTCATCTGTCCCAGGCGGGTTTCACGGTCTTTCATTTCTTAATCGGAAAGACACAAATGCAGCCCGTCCGGCTGAGACAGACCAAGCGAAAGACCGGTCTGCTTCGCCAGATCATCCGCCAAAGCGGCCCAGGTTTCTGCCGATTGCCGTGTCCAGCGCCGATACCAGGGCACGCCGAGCCCCTTGGATTGCTCCCAGACCAGGCCGAAAATTCCGCGGCTGGCGCGATAGGCAGCGTCACCCTCATCCAGCAGCGCAACCGATAGTCCTTCGCCCCGAGGCCCTAGGCAATTGCGGAGCCCGCGAGCCCACCACCAATCACCAGTGCGTCGAAGCGTCTTGCGGTCATGACAAGGCCCGGTTTACGCGCTTTCGGTTAAAAAATGATGTGATCAGCGCCCGCCACCCACCTGCAGGCAGGCCGCCGTCACATAGGAAGCCGCGTCTGAGGCAAGGAACAGGATGCATTCCGCCACCTCCTCGGGCTTACCCGGCCGGCCCATCGGCACCAGCGGGCCAAGCCGCGCAAGCCGATCCGGCGCCCCGCCACGGGCATGGATTTCCGTTTCAATCAGGCCGGGATTGACCGCATTCACCCGCATGCCTTCCTGCGCCACTTCGCGCGCGAGCCCGATGGTGAGCGTATCCACCGCCGCCTTGCTCGCCGCGTAATGGACATATTCGCCGGCGCTGCCGAGTTCTGAGGCGCGGGAGGAGACATTCACAATCGCACCGCCCTTTGCGCCATGCTTGGTCGACATGCGCTTCACCGCTTCGCGGCAGAACATGGCAAGACCGGTGACATTGGCGCCCATGGTATTGGCCCAGCCGGCATGGGTAATGCTCTCCAGCCGCCCGCGCGGTCCGGTGCCACCAGCATTATTCACCAGCACATCAATCCGCCCGAAATGTTGCATGACGGCGTCAAAGGCGGCGATCGCATGCGCCTCATCCTCGACCGAGCCTTGCAGCAGCAGCACTTTTGCCCCCGCCGCTTCGCAATCACGCTGCACCGCTTCGGCGCTCGCGCGATCCTGCTGATAGGTCAGGCATAAATCATAGCCACGGGTGGCGGCCATGCGCGCTGTGGCCGCGCCAATGCCGCGCCCCGCGCCGGTGATCAGCATGGTTTTTCTGGACATGGTCTCTCCCCTTTGTTTTCGGGTGCTTTATGGCATGGGAAGGCGGGCTTGCCGATACCCGCGCGGTGGGTGAGCATTGTAGGGCAGGAGGCCACCATGACCACATATTCGCCCGCCAGCTTCATACCGCTGACCTTTCACGAAGCCGCACCGCGCTTTCCAGCGGGACAATACAGATCAGCGCAGGCGCAAGACAAGAAAGGCTGAAAAATGACACGCGATCTGGTGGGCAAGAGCGCGCTTGTGACTGGCGGCGCCTCTGGCATAGGGCGCGCGACCGCGCTCGCTTTTGCGCGCGAGGGTGCGCGGGTCGCGGTGGCGGATATCCTGGAGGAAGCCGCGCAACGCACCGTCACCGAGATCGAGGCGATGGGTGGGCAAGCGCTCGCCATTGCCTGTGATGTCACGGATGATGACGCAGTAAAAGCCATGATCGCCGCCACGGTGGATGCCTTTGGTGGCCTTGACTGCGCCTTCAACAATGCTGGCATTGCCCCGTATCAGGTGAATGCCGGGGCGCAGAAAATCGCGGATGTCGCGCCCGAAGCATGGCGCCGCTTGATTGAGGTGAATCTGACTGGCGTTTGGCTATGCCTGCGCCATGAAGTGGCACAAATGCGCGTGCAGGCTTTGGGCGGCGTCATCATCAATACGGCTTCGATCCTTGGGTTGATCGGATCGGCTAGTTCCTCTGCCTATGTTGCGGCAAAGCATGGTGTGGTGGGCCTCACGAAGACAGCCGCCGCTGACCATGCCGAGGATAACATCCGCGTCAATGCGGTTTGCCCGGGCTATATCGAAACACCAATGACCGAGCAGACGATGCGCCGGCGCGGTGAGCGCATTCTGGCGCGCGTGCCCATGGTACGCATGGGCCAGGCAAATGAGATCGCCGAAGCGGTGGTATGGCTGTGCAGCCCGAAAGCAAGCTTTGTGACGGGCGTGTCTTGGGCGGTGGATGGCGGCTATACGGCGATTTGACGCACTTGCTGAAGCCGGCATGATCCCAGAAGGGATCGCCGCCACCACCCCGCCCATTTCTGTTTGAGGAACGCCAAATGTCCGAAATCGAGATCGCCGATGATGCGGGGCTGCGCATCATTCGCCTGAACCGGCCGGAGAAGAAAAACGCGCTCACACGCGCGATGTATAACGCGATGGCGGCAGCGCTGCGGGAGGCTGCGGCCACGCCCGCCATTCGCGCCATTCTGATCACGGGCGGCGATGCCTGTTTCACCTCTGGCAATGATGTCGTGGATTTTCGGGTACGTGGTGAACAGCAGGTGGAAGTCCCCTCCCCCGCGCGGGAAATGCTGGCGGCACTTGGCGAATGCCCGAAGCCTGTAGTGGCGGCGGTGGCAGGTTATGCGATTGGCATTGGCACGACACTGCTTTTGCATTGTGACCTGGTTTATGCCGGGGATAACGCCATCTTCCGCATGCCTTTCGTGGATTTGGGGCTTTGCCCGGAAGGTGGTTCATCCCTGCTGGCGCCCATGCGCGGCGGGCCATTGCTTGCCAATGAATTACTGATGTTGGGGGATGCCTTTGCGCCGGACGTCGCTTTGCGTGCCGGCATCATCAATGCCGTGGTGCCGGCAGGCGCATTGCTGGCGCATGCGGAAGGCAAGGCGCGCGCCTTGGCGGCCAAGCCGCCAGCGGCCATGGCGCAAACCAAGGCACTGCTGAGGCGCGCCGATGCCGCGCGCATCGCAGAACACATGCAGGTGGAATTCGCGGCCTTCGGTGCGCTGCTGCGCGGGCCGGAAGCGGCGGAAGCGGTCGCGGCGTTTCAGGAAAAGCGCAAGCCAGATTTCACGCGCTTTTTCGCGGGCGGCAAGGGCTGACGCGATGCTGCATCAATGGCCGGCCCAGGCGCGGGTTTATCATGATATTTCGGTCTCGGAATTACTGCCCGGCGAGGTTGGCAGCGCGGCTCGCATTGCGCTGGTTACCACGCGTTCACTGGTGAAAAGCCGCATTGCCGCAAGTGTGCGTGAAGCGCTTGGCGCGCGGCTGGTCGCGGAGACCGCCGCGATGCGTGCGCATAGCCCGGTTGAGGATGTACTGGCGCTGGCCGGGCTGCTGCGCGAAAGTCGCGCCGAATTGGTGGTGGCGCTGGGTGGCGGTTCGGTGATTGATGGCGCGAAGGTCGCCTGCCTTGCCGTCTGGCGCGGCATTACGGATCGCGCGGCACTGATTGAAGCGGCGGTGTCTCGTGCCGCATCGCCGGGCGCTTGGGATGGAGCCGCACCTCAGCCGCGTTTGGTCGCGGTGCCGACCACGCTTTCCGCCGCCGAATTCGCGCCCCATGCCGGCTATACGGATTTGAGTGAGGGTCGGAAATATCGCGCGCTTGATCCCTGGATGGTGCCGCGCGCTGTTTTGCTAGATCCCGCCGCTACTTTGGAAACCCCGGCAGCGCTTTTCCTGTCATCGGGCATTCGCGCCCTTGATCACGCGGCAGAGCGTTGGTGCGCGCTGGAACCAGCACCGTTTTCGGATGCGGTATCGCGCCAGGCGATGCTGATGCTGGCCGAGGGCTTGCCGCGTGTGGCGCAGGCAGCCGGAGATTTGCGGGCACGCGCCCTTTGCCAGCAAGCCGCCTGGCTTTCCGTGCAGGGCGGTTGGGCAGGTGTTGCGGTCGGTGCCAGCCATGGGCTTGGCTATATTCTGGGGGCGGCGCGCGGCGTGCCGCATGGCATCACTTCCTGCCTGATGCTACATGCGGTGATGCGCTGGAATGCGCCGGTGAATGCAGCGCGGCAGGCGGATATCGCAGCGATTTTCGGCGGTGCCGAAGCCGGCCCAGCGATTGAGGATTTTGTGGTGGGGCTGGGCCTGCCGACGCGGCTGCATCAGCAAGGCATTACGGAGGCGGAAATCCCGGGCCTTGCCGCGCGCTGGACTGGCGATGCGCCGATTGCAACCAATCCTCGGCCTGTGCGTGGGGCGGCGGATTTGGAGGAGATTTTGCGACTGGCAGCTTAGAGGTTCCTGCGTTCCGCCCTGAGCGTCGGCAGGCCGATACCTGTGGCGTCAAACCCGCCATCCACGGCAATCACCTGGCCGGTCAGGTAACTCGCGCGGCCACTGCATAGGAAAAACACTGCCTCTGCCAACTCTGCTTCCAGCCCATAGCGATTGAGCGGCAAATGGTCGTGATAATCGGCGCGGATTTCCGGCGTATGCACGGCCTTCGCCATGGCCGTATCCACTGGGCCAGGGGCGACCGCATTCACGCGTATGCCAAGGCTTGCAAATTCCACCGCCTGCTGCTTCGTCAAATGCGCAAGCCCGGCCTTGCTGGTGCCATAGGCGACCCGCAGCGTTGAAGCGCGCAAGCCGGAGATGGAGGTGATATTCACCATCGCCCCACCACCAGCCTCGGCCATGATCGGTGCCGCTGCCTGTGCCGCGAGGAATGGGCCGGTCAGGTTCACCGCCAGCACGCGCGCCCAATCTTCCGGTGTGGTTTCCAGAATGGGTTTGAAAATCGCGATGCCGGCATTATTCACCAGCGCATCCAACCGCCCGAAATGCGCTGCCGCCTGACGCACCGCAGCCGCAATGGCGGGCGGGGCGGAGACATCGCAGATGATCTCAAGCGTTTTTGCGGGCTCGGCCAGCGTTCCCATGGTTTCGCGGAGTTGCACCGCATTGATATCCAGCAGTGCGACATTCCAGCCCTCGGCGAGGAAGCGCTTCGCGACGGCAAGCCCGATGCCGCGCGCGGCGCCAGTGACAAGGGCGGTCTTCATGCTGATACACTATCCTTCACCGCGGCATGGTACCGGCGCGGCCGGCGGTTGAACCGCCATCAATCACCAATTCGCTACCCGTCATGTGCCGCGATGCATCAGAAGCCAGGAACACAACCCCAGCCGCGATATCCGCCGCCGTGCCAGCCTCACCCAAAGGCACAATATTCGCGGCCAATTGGCGCGGATCAATCGGCGCATTGCGGCCACCTCCAGTGCCCTGCGGCATCTTCTGCCAAATATCGGTTTCAATCACGCCGGGATGGACGGAATTGCAGCGAATCCCATCCCGCGCGCCAGCACATTCCAGCGCGACCGATTTTGAGAATAGCCGCACCGCGCCCTTGCTCGCGGAATAACCAGCCAAGCCGGCAGACCCACGAATGCCGGCGATGGACGACATCATGATGATGGAACCGCCCCCGGCGCGGCGCATGGCGGGAATGGCGTATTTCACCGACAGAAACACGCCATCAATATTCACCGCATTCTGCCGCCGCCATTCGGCCAAGGACATATCAAGCAAAGGCAACATGATGGCGATACCGGCATTGGAGACGAGCACATCAAGCCGGCCGAATTGCGCTTCAATGGCGGCGATCACCTCGGCCCAACGCGCTTCATCCGTCACATCCTGATGCAGATAAAGCGCGTGATGCCCGGCGCCGCAGAGCTTTTCAGCCAAAGCCTCGCCGCGCGTATCATCAACATCGGTCAGCACCACCTTGGCACCTTCGGCGGCGAGAGCCTCCGCGCACGCCGCGCCAATACCTGCCGCAGCGCCCGTGATCAGCGCGACCTTGCCTTGCACCTGTCCCATTTCATCCCCCTTAAGCAAAACGTTCCGCCGCGAAGGGCGTGAAATCGAAATTGGGTTTCTCGCCGGCCACCAGCGCGCCCATCAGCGCGCCGGTGGGCGCTGAGCCCGTCAGGCCCAAATGCCCATGACCGAAGGCGCAATAGAGGCCCTGCCAGGCGCTGACAGGCCCCATCACCGGTACGCTATCGGGCAGGCAGGGGCGATGCCCCATCCAGATCTTGCCGCCTTCCGTGCGCGCCTTGGGGAACACCTTTTTCAGATCGCCCAGCAACAGCATGGCGCGGGCTTCCGTGGGCGGCGCATCAAGCCCCGCAATTTCCACCGAACCCGCCACACGCAGCCCTTCCTCCATCGGGCTGATGAAGACCTTGCGATCGGCGGGCGACAGCACGCGCCCCACACGCACCCCCGCATCCGGCAGCATCACGTGATAGCCGCGCTGGGTTTCCAACGGCACCTTCAGCCCGAGCGGTGCCAGCAAGCGCGCAGACCACGCCCCGGCGGCGAGCACAATCTGATCCGCGGCAATATCCTCACCCGCGCAGCGCACGCCAATCACGCGCTGGCCTTCGGTCAGAATGGCCTGCACTTCAACGCTGCGAATCTCACCGCCCATACGGCGCACGCCATTCGCCACCACGGCAGCCAGCCGCGCCGGATTCACGCAGGAACCGTGATCAGGCAGATAAAGGCCAATCTGGTAATCCTCGGAGACTTGCGGTTCCAATTCGCGCAAGGCTGGCCCGACCAGCTTTTGCACCTTCTGCCCATGCTTCTGGCGCAGCGTGAGGGAAGCGGTGTCCTTCGCGAGCTGTTCCTCATTCCGATAAAGATACATCTGGCCTTCTTCACGGATCAGGTCGCTCGCCCCCTCCGCGGCAAGAATTTCGCGATGCCGATCAGGCGCGGAAAACAGCAGCGCGGAAAGCGCCACGGCGGCGGATTCGACCTTCTCCCGCCGGGCGGAAGCGACAAAGCGTAGCAGCCAGGGCATGGCGCGCAGCCAATAGCGCGCGGGGATATGCAAAGCGCCGGCCGGGTCCATCAGCATTTTCGGCACCTGCGCCAGCACGCCCGGCATGGCAAGCGGCGCCACCGACCCATGGCTAATGGCGCCCGCATTGCCGGTATAGGCCGCGCCTTCCTTGCCTGCTTCCAGCACCAGCGGCTTCAGCCCGCGCCGCGCCAAATGCCAGGCGATGCATAGGCCAACAATGCCTCCCCCGATAATCACCGGGGCGGGCTTGGGGGGTTGCGTTTCCATGAGGCGATCCTGACGCAGTCTTAAGCCCCAGGGAAGCGCCCGGTTGACGCACCGGGGCCGGGGCCTCAATTTCGGCGCCTGTGGAGGATGCCAGCATGAAAATCACCCTCAATAATGCTGGGCTCGGCGCCCGGGTTGAAGGCATTGACCTGCGTGAGCCTGCCTCGCCCGAGGATTTCCGCACGCTTTTGCGGGCGCTCGGCGAATATGGCGTGCTTTGCTTCCCGAAGCAGGATCTGGAAGCGCCGCAAGTGGCCGCCTTCGGCAAGCGCTTTGGCGATTTGGAAGTGAATGTCGCCAATCTGTTCCATGCGCCTGGCCATCCGGAAGTGATGATCCTGTCCAATATGAAGGATGCGGCGGGCAAGCCTTTGGGGCTGAATGATGCCGGCCAGGGCTGGCATACGGATATGTCCTATTCCAAGGAAATCGCGCTGGCGAACATGCTCCACGCCAAACGCGTCCCACGGCGCGATGGCAAGGTGTTGGGGGCAACGCAATTCCGCAATATGCATGCTGCCTATGCCGATCTGCCGGCCGAGGTGAAGGCGCGCATCGAAGGCCGTGTGGCCATTCATGATTTCAGCAAATTCTGGGACATGATGCGCCAGAGGCCGGGCAGTATTCGCGGGCCACTCACGCCCGAACAGCGCGCGAAAAAGCCGCCGGTTGAGCAACCGATTATGCGTATTCACCCGATCACCGAGCGGCCCGTGCTTTACTGTAATTGCGGCTACGCGATGCATGTGAAGGATATGGACCGCGCCGAATCCGATGCGCTGCTGGATTATTTGTTCCGCCATCAGGCGCAGGAAAAATACCTCTATACGCATGAATGGTCAGAAGGTGATGTGCTGATCTGGGACAATATCGGCACCATGCATAATGCGGTGGCGGATTATTTGCCCAGTGAGGATCGCTATATTCTGCGCGTGCAGGTTATGGCGACACTCGATTACGCGGCGCAGGCGGCATGAAGCTGGTTACCTTTCGGGGCGCCCATGGCCCTGCCCTGGCAGGCGTGGTTGGTGACAGCCTGGTGGCACTGCGCCCCGCCCTATCCGCCGCAATGCGCACCGCCGGTGAGGCTAATCGCAGCGCGGAGGTGATCCCCGCCGATATGGTGGCACTCCTTGGCGACGAAGCAGCGATGACTGCCGCTGGCCGCGCGCTTGCCTTTGCCGCGCGGGCAGAAAATACCGCGCTGCGGCAACCGCTGGCGGGGGCCAAGATCCTGGCGCCGCTGAAGCCCGGCAAGATCCTGGGCGTTGGGCGCAATTATAGTGATCACGCCAAGGAAGTCGGCGGCCCCAAGCTTGAAATGCCGCGCATTTTCATGAAGCCCGCAAGCTCAGTGGTTGGGCCCGGGGCAGTGGTGAAAATCCCGCGGGATGTAGAAAAGCCTGATTGGGAAGTGGAACTTGGTGTGGTGATCGGGAAGTCCGCGCGGGACGTCCCGGAGGGTGTCGCCCTGGATCGTGTCGCGGGCTACACTGTGCTGAATGATGTCACCGCACGCGATTTTCAGTTTGACGTACCACTCGCCATGACATCCTTCGCCAAGGGCATGGATGGCTTTTGCCCAATAGGCCCTTGGATTGTGACGCCGGAAGAAGTGGGCGAGCCCTGGATGCTGGACGTGAAATGCTGGCTGAATGGCGAAGAGGTGCAACACGGCAATACGCGCGATCTAATCTTTTCCGTCTCGGCACTGATTGCCTTTCTCTCGCGCTACATGACACTAGAACCAGGCGATGTGATCGCGACCGGCACGCCAGCCGGCGTTGGGCATTTCCGAAACCCGCCACGCTATTTAAAGCGAGGCGATAAATTGCGCTTGGAAGTGGAACGCGTTGGTGTGCTGGAACATGCGATTGGTTGAAAAAGCAGAGAGGCAGGGATGAAAAAGGGTTTTCTGATCGCGGCTTTGGCTTCGCTGTTGGCGCTACCAGCTTTGGCGCAACCCAAGGCACCGGGCACTGATTATCCAAACAGGCCGGTACGCGTGATTGTCGCCTTCGCTGCCGGCGGCAATGCCGATATCAATGCCAGGCTGATTTCAACTGCATTATCGCAGCAATTGGGCCAGCAATTCGTAGTGGAAAACCGGCCTTCGGGCGGCGGCACTGTAGCCTTTGAAACCATCGCGCAAACGGCACCGGATGGTTATACCTTGCTGGTTGGCGCGCTTGGATCGCATACCTTGAATGTAGCGCTTTATGGCGATCGCTTGCGCATTCATCCACTGACGGGCGTTGATCACGTCACCATCTCCAGCCATTCCCCGATTGTTTTGGCGACCCACCCATCCATGAATGTGCGCACGCTTGCGGAGTTTCGTGCCGCGGTCGCAGCCGGTGGCGGGAATGTGCTGTATGGGTCTTCCGGCAATGGCTCGACCGGCCACATTTCATCAGCCTTGCTTCTGCATCTGCTCGGCGTGCCTGCGACCCATGTGCCTTATCGCGGATCAGCTGCGGCTTTTCAGGATTTGATGGCGGGGCGTATCAGTTTCCAATTGGACACCATTTCCTTTCTGGCTGAGCATATCAAGAACGGTACGGTGAATGGTATTGTGATTGGCACGCCTGCACGCTCACCCATGGCGCCGGATGTACCCACCGCCGCCGAAGCGGGTCTGCCCGCCTTTCAAGCCACAACCTGGACACCGTGGTCCGCCACACTCGGCACACCGGTGCCGATCCGGCAATTCCTGTATGAGCAAATCGCCATCGTACTGCGTAAGCCGGAAGTACGGGATCGACTAATCCAGCTTGGCAATACCATCCCGGATGGCATAACGCCGGAGGCAACGCGCGCCTTTATCGCGGCCGAGCTTGATAAATGGGTGCCGATTGTCCGCGCCACCGGCGCGCGTGTGGATTGAGAAGGACGTAAATGAAAATCGAAAGACGCGCGCTTTTCGGCGCCCTGGCTGCAACCATCCTGCCAGGGCTGGCGCAAGCGCAAGACATCGCCTGGCCCACCAAGCCCATACGCGTGGTGGTGCCTTATGCCGCCAGTGGGGGGACAGATATTCTGGTGCGCGCGATTGGCGAGGCGTTGCGCAATACGCTGCCGCAACCCTTCATTGTCGAAAACCGTGCTGGTGCCGCGGGCGTGATCGGTTCCGAAGTGGTGGCGCGCGCGGAACCCGATGGTCATACCTTGCTCGTGGTTGTTTCAACCCACATCATGAACAGATACCATCTGCCCAGCATGCCATATGATACGATCCGCGATTTCACGCCGATTGCGATGCTGACACGCAATACCATGGTGCTGGTCGCCGGCGCCAATCAGCCTTTTGATTCGCTCACTTCCATGCTCGCCTATGCCAAGGCAAATCCTGGCAAGGTGGGTACAGGTTCAACCGAGGCGCTGTCCTCATTCATCGGGCAGGAAATGGCACGGCGCGCGGGGGTGGAGATGCCCGATATCGCCTATCGCAGCGGTGGGCCTTTGATGAATGACATTGTCGCCGGGCACTTGCCGAGTGGCTGGACCAGTACCGTCAGCGCCATGCCGCATATGCAAACCGGGCGTGTGCGTGTGCTGGCGACCTCAACCGGCACGCGTTCGCCCTTCTTCCCGGATGCACCCACACCCGCCGAACAGGGCGTGCGTGATTTTAATTTGTCCGGCTGGGTTGCGATGCTGGGGCCGCCGCGCGTGGCGCCTGCCCTGGTGGATCGCATCTATCGCACGATCTTTGCTGTTTTCGCCGATGAACCCTTCAAGCAAAGGCTTTTGGCGCTTGGTGTTGAAGCCGATATCCGCCCCTCTGCCGCGTTGCTCGACGCCATGCAACGCGATGATCGTATTTGGGCCGCGGCGAGTGCTGCAGGGCATATACGCCCACAATAAACAGATAGGAAAACCCCATGGCCAATCCATCTCTTCGCAAGGCGCTGGTTGAGAAGCGCTTCATCCTTGCCCCAGGTGTTTTTGACATGATTTCGGCTAAGATTGCCGATGGCATGGGGTTTGATTGCATTTATGGCACGGGCTTTGGCGCCGTTGCCTCGGCCCTTGGTGTCGCGGATGCAGGCATTGCGACTTATGCCGATATGGTGGCGCGCATGGGCACCATGGCGCGTGGGTGCAAAACTCCGTTGGTCGCGGATGCCGATACGGGCTATGGTGGATTGCTGAATGTGCGCCACACCGCGCTTGGCTATGAAGCCGCCGGCATGACCGGCATTCAGCTTGAAGATCAGGAAATGCCAAAGAAGTGCGGCCATACACTTGGCCGCCGCGTGATCCCCGCCGAGGAGATGGTGCTGAAAATCAAGGTCGCCGCCGAAGCGCGGCGCGATCCGAATTTCCTGATTGTGGCGCGCACGGATTCCCGCACCACACTCGGCCTTGAGGAGGCCATTCGGCGCGGGCGCATGTATGGCGATGCGGGTGCCGATATTGTCTTCATCGAAAGCCCGGAAAGCGAAGACGAAATGTGCGCCATCGGCAAGGCAATCTCAAAGCCCTTGCTCGCGAATATGGTGGAAGGTGGGCGCACGCCCATTCTGCCCGCCGCGCGCTTGCAGGAAATTGGCTATGCCATGGCAATCTATCCCGCCATTGGTTTCCTTGCCGCTGCTGCCGCGCTGGAATGCGCGTATGCGCATTTGAAGACCGCTGGCAACAGTCTGGCACTTGGTGAATCCTATGGTTTCAAGAAAATGACCGAGCTCATGGGTTTCCCGGAAGTTTGGGATTTTGAAAAGCAATGGGCACAGCCCGAAAAGGATACGACAGCATGAGCGCGCTCCCCGACGTGAAGGCACTGGTCTTCGATGTTTTCGGAACAGTGGTGGATTGGCGGAATGGTATTGCCCGCGATGCACGCATATTCTTAGCACGTCATGGGCAGGGCAATATAGACCCGCATCGCTTCGCCGATGCCTGGCGAAAACGCTACCAACCAGCGATGGAGGAAGTGCGCAGCGGCCGTCGCCCCTTCACGCGGCTGGATGTGCTGCATCGGGAAAACCTTGATGGTGTACTTAAGGATTTTGGCGTTGCCACCAACGGTGTCAGTGAGGAGGAACTCGATTGGTTCAATCGCGCCTGGCATCGGCTGAACCCCTGGCCGGATACCGTTCCAGGCCTGACCCGCCTCAAGGCAAAACACTTCATCGCCCCGTTGTCGAATGGCAATATTTTGCTACTCGCGAATATGGCAAAGCGCGCCGGCATGCCGTGGGATGCGATCCTGGGGGCCGAGGCTGCGCAAGCCTATAAGCCGCAACCCGAAGCCTATCTGCGCACCTGCGAAATTCTGGGACTGAGGCCCGCGCAAGTGGCGCTGGTTGCCGCGCATAACGGGGATTTGGCTGCAGCGCGCAAATGCGGTCTGGCCACCGCTTTTGTGCTCCGCCCCAATGAACATGGCGCGGATCAGGCGACTGATCTGAAGGCGGAACAGGATTGGGGCTCGATCACAACAAGCTTTGAGGATTTGGCTGACCAGCTGGGTTGCTGATCGCGGCGCGCCACCAATCCTTGATCACGCGCGCCGCAAGGGCAACCTGGAACAAAGCAGTGATGACTTCCTGGCTGGTGTTAAAAAATTTTGGGTCCAGATAAGGCAAGGCAATCAACTCATCCCCCGGCTGCGGTGGCTGCCAGGAGTCAAGCTGCACCTGACCACTGGGACGACGCATCATCAAGGTCGAACGGGCACCGCGCGCCGTCAGCCCACCGCCTCGTTCAAGTATTGCTCAATAGTTATGCCTTGCCGCTAAAGCACTGCGCGCGGCATGGCAACCTCACCCTGCACTATCACGGTTCGCGATCTTTCAGGAATGACGATGGTATCGCCATCCTCAAGCCGCACCAGAGCGCAGGTTCCGTCCTCATTCACCACGACCCACCGCCCTTCAGGCTGGCTGCGGGGTGCGCGGCTGATATAGGACAACACCATATTGGCCTTAGCTGAACGCGCCGCCGCAGTACCTGGCGTCATGGCGGGGGAGAAGGACAGCTGCTGCTCCAGCCGGTCCAGCACGTCATCAATGGAACGCTTCTGTTGCAAGGCAAGCCGAGGGCGCAATAGGAAAACCGCTGAGTATCCGCAAGCGAAGGGCCAACCGCGACATGATCAGGAATCTGGTACAGGGAAAAATCCCGATATGCCACCAATACTGAAGGATAAAGCCGGCTGCCTTCGATGGTAATGCGCACGGTGCGCAAGGCGACATCCGCGACAAAGGTCACTGTGTCCTGATCCTGCAAGTTCTGCCGCGAAAGCTCCGCTATCGTCACATAACGGGAAAAGGGTTGTGTGTTGCGCACGCCGCGCGCCACGGCACTGGTGGCCGCAGGCAAGGGCCGCGCAAAATTGATCAAACCCTGGCCGCGCATGGGGCCAAGCTGCGGGCTTTCGGACAGAAAATTATTGCGCACGGCCCCATCCGCGCCGATCAACGGTCGCTGGCGATCCACCACAATGGTATCACCTTCCTGCAAGCTTATATCCGGCATGCGCCCTTCCAGCAGGAAGCGATAAAGATCGAAGCGCGCGACCGTCGCATTGCCACGCTGAACCCGGACATCGCGGAAGGAACCGCGCGCGGAGTCAATGCCTCCAGCCCGCAACAGAAAATCCAAGACGCTATCGGAAGCAACCCCCGCTTAACGGCCCGGAGTGCGCACAAACCCTGTTGTCCGGCGTCAGCGCCTATGGGACCAAATTGGCGATTTGAGTAACGGAGGATTTCTGTCTCATCGTAACCCCAAGGAGAGTGAAGATGAGCCAGAAGTTCGCTGGCCGGC